>Ga0210389_10000115_pt1 | contig 80307 bp, 66 predicted proteins | sample IncBWH28OmetaG_FD_160127 | JGI IMG/M metagenome (GOLD analysis project Ga0210389, IMG submission 160127) | Forest soil microbial communities from Barre Woods Harvard Forest LTER site, Petersham, Massachusetts, United States - Inc-BW-H-28-O ...
CACGGCGACCATTCCCAGCGAGACACCTATCGGCACGAGCCACCCGCCCCACGTCACGCCCGGGCTGAGCACGGCGATCGCGGCCGGGGAGACGTTGAGGTGGCTGAACACCGCGTGCCGCATGGGATCGACGATGTAAGTAAGCGGGTCCAGCCTGGTCAGCACCGTGAGCCAGGCGGGCAGGTTGTTCAGCGGGTAAAGCGCGCCGGACAGGAAGAACAACGGCATCACGAGCATCTGCGTCAACGCCATAAACGCCTGTATCTGCGTTATCCGCGCGGCCATCATCACGCCGAACGCCGTAAGGGTGAACGACAGCAACAGAAGCTCGCCGATTACCGTAAGAAACAGGATAGGGTCATACGGTACACCCGCCAGCCCGGCGAGGATCAGTATCACGATTCCCTGCAGCGTCGCGACCGTCGCGCCCCCGAGGAATTTGCCGATCACGATCGCGGACCGGCTGACCGGGGCGACGAGCATCTCGCGCAGGAACCCGAACTCCCGGTCCCACACAATGGAAGCCGCGGAGAAAATGGCGGTGAACAGCACCGACATCGCCAGCACGCCCGGGTAGATGAACGTGCGGAAGTCGACGCCCGGCGGCATGCCGCGGCTGGCCAGGCTGGACAGGCCCGTGCCGAGTACGAACAGGAACAGCACGGGCTGGATGAGCGAGCTGATCGCGCGCAGCCGGTCGGACTTGAAGCGCAGCAGCTCACGGCGCCACACGATGCTGATGGCGCGCAGGTCCTGGCGCAGGCCCCGTTCGGGCACGGAGACGCGGATGGCGTCGGTGACGTTTGCCGCCGTTATCTCGTTATCGGTCGCCGTCGAGGCCATCGCTATCCCCTCCCCCGCATCGTCATCATGCGGACGCGATTCCGGTCGGTGGAGGTCGCCTCCGCGTCCCGGATGGTCTTGCCGGTATAGGACATGAATACGTCATCCAGGCTGGGTCGCGCCACGCTCACCGAGCGGATCCGCTGGGTAAGCTCCGCGAACAGCCGCGGCACGAATTGCTCGCCGGCTTCCACGTTAAACGTCACCAGGTGCTCATGAACGGCGGCGTCAATACCAAATTTCCGCTTGATCTCGCCAATCACCGCTTTATCGTCGTCCGTGGTGATCTGCACGCGGTCCTTGCCGACGCTGGCCTTCAGGTTCTCCGGCGTGTCGATCGCGACGATTTCCCCGCCGTCGATGATCGCGATCCGGTCGCAGTTCTCGGCCTCGTCCATGTAATGGGTGGTCAGGAAGATCGTGATGTCCTCCCGCCCCTTGAGGTCGGTGATGTACTCCCAGATGCCGCTTCGCGTCTGCGGGTCCAGGCCCACGGTGGGCTCGTCCAGGAACAGCACGCGCGGCGCGTGCAGCAGGCCGCGGGCGATCTCCAGGCGGCGCTTCATGCCGCCCGAGTAGGTGCCGACGACGGACTTGCGCCGGTCGGTCAGGTTCACCATGTCCAGGACCTGCTTCATCCGGGGCGCTAGCTGCGCCCGGGGGACGCCGTAGAGGTCGGCGTGGAACCGGAGGTTCTGCTCGCCGGTCAGGTAGTTGTCGAGGGTCGTGTCCTGGAAGACCAGGCCGATGTTCCGCCGGACGGTGTCGCGTTCTTTCACGACGTCGTGACCCGCGACCCTCGCGGACCCCGAGGTGGGGTTCGCGAGGGTGCACAGGATCTTGATGGTGGTGGACTTGCCCGCCCCGTTCGGGCCGAGGAAGCCAAAGGTCTCCCCCGGCTCGACCGCGAACGAGATCCCGCGGACGGCCGCCACCTCGCCGTACCGCTTCACCAGGCCGTCGACCTGGACGACGGGTTCGCTCACTCGCCGCCGCCTGGAACGTCGTCCTGCGCCTCCTCGTCGGCCGCGCCCGCGCTGGGCGCCTGGCCGGCGCTTGGCGTGGTGCCGGCGGTGTCGTCGTCGGCGAGGATACGGTACATCGACCGTCGGGTCTCGGTGAGCACCCGCCGCGCCTCGGCGATCTGAGCCGTCGAGCCGGCGCGCCGGACCTCCATGACCGCCATCATCACCTGGCGGATCATGTCGCCAAGCTCAAGCGCGGCCTCGTCGGTCATCCCGGCGGCCGTCTCCCAGGACGAGCGCAGCTCGTCGGCGTGCGCCTCGGCGTACGCCCGGCCCTCGTCGGTGAGCATGTACATCCGGCGCCGGCCCTCGCCGTCGGGGCTGATCAGCCCCTCGTCCTCGAGCTGCTGCAGCGCCGGGTACACCGATCCGGCACTCGGCCGCCACACGCCCTGAGTCCGCTCGGCGATGGTCTGGATGATCTGGTAGCCGTTCCACGGCGTGCCCTCGGCCAGCAGGTCCAGGATCGCGGCCCGGACATCACCACGTCGCGCGCGACTGCGGTGCGGACCGCCGTGACGGCCGAACCCCCGCCCCAGCGGCCCGAACTCGGGGCCGCCGAAACCAGGACCGAACGGCATCGGTCCCGGGCCGCCCCAGCCCCAGCCGCCACCGCGGCCAGGACCGCCGTGCTCGCCGCGGCCACCGCGTTCGCCACGCTCTCCGCGTTCGCCGCCACGGCCCCGGCCAGGTCCGCGACCCGGGCCCCACTCGGGCCGGTGCGGTCCCCAGTCTTCGTCTCGTATGTGCCTGTGTTCCTCACGCATGGCACTCGCTCCCTTCGATTCTTCTTCCATCGTTTTCTATCGTTCTAGACATCTCAACGATATATCGCTTACGATCATTCCGCAAGTTTCGGAGCACGCCAGACGATCGCCGCGTGGGCGCGGGGGCTGCGCGGTCGGGCGGTGCCGTGTGGTCGGGATGCGGTTTTCGACGTCACTGGCCTGAACGCCGACGCGCTCGGCATCCATGCGCTCTCTTCCCCCGGAAGACAGCGCCGTGCGCGTTTCATGGGTCAAACCCGCCCAAGCCGCCGGAACGACGGCCATCTCGCCGGATATACCGGATATAACCCTCGAAATGGCCTCGCCGGAAGGCAGCCTCGAGGCCGCCCGCCATGATCATGGGGCGTTCACGCCAAATACTGGCGTGAACGACCCATGATCATCGAAAACGGCGGGCGGGCATGATTGGGCGCCGTCTAAACAGACCGGAATATCGCCATATAGAAGGCATTTCGGACGGTCCTGTTTCAAGATCATGGGTCGGAGGTGCCATGGACGCCGAAACGACCCATGATCTTGACGGCGCAGGCCGACTCACGCGAGACAACACGCCACCGGACGGCCGCGGACCGCGGCAAACCCGCGCGTTACTGGCAGGTGCCGGGAAGCGGCCGGAGGGGGCCAGCGTCGGGCGGACAGGCGGGACACCCGCGGGCAGACGGGAGACCGGGCGGGCAGGCGGGACACCGGGCGGGCAGGCGGACGCCAAAGGCGCCGGGCGACGGGTTAGCGGACCGGGAGGGTGTACTCGCGGCGGATGCTAGAGCCGACGCGGCTGATGTCCGTGCCGTAGACGTGCATGGAGACCGCGGTCGTGGTGCCGTTGTTGCGGACGCGGTGGATGTCACCGGGCGGGGCGAAGCCGCTCACTGTGCCGACCTGGTTCTGGTTGCGGGCGGCCACTTCGAGGTGGTCGCCGCGGAGGGCGAAGATCTCCTCGTATTCGGTGCCCTGCAGGACCGCCGTGACGCACCAGGACAGGTGGTCGTGGATCGCGGTCTCCTGGCCGGGCAGCCACACCATCATCGTGACCGAGAACGAGCCGTCCGGCTCGGCGTGGAGCAGGTGCGTCTGGTAACCGGAGGGGTCCCCGGCCAGTAGTTCCGGAGCGAGCAGCGACGCGGTCGGCCGGTCACGCCGGAGCGCCGCCGCGACGCGGTCCGCGGTGTCCTGCCAGCAGCCATGCGATCCGACGGATGCGCGGATGGCGGCGGCCAGCGCGGCCGGGCAGCCGCCGATGACGCGGGGCATGGGTTCTGCTGTGACAGACGTGGCGGTCAATGACATTGGGCACCTCCCAGACGGCTGCTGCTGTTGGGACGAGGCTACCCACCTCACGGTATAGGCACTAATGCCATTTGCGATCCGACTGATAGACGCGATCGATAAGTCCGCCATCACGGTGTAGGCGACGACGCCACGGCGCATCGCGTCGATCGCGGCGCGGGCGGTAGCGGCGACGTCCCGGTCCTTGGGCGCTACCCGGTCACCGTCGGCCGTGTTGCCGTCGGCCGTGTCGCCGTTGACCCCGGCCGGGGGAGCCTTCCTGACCGATGAGGCGGCGCCGGCAATCTGGTCAAGCAGGTCGATCAGTTGCTTCACCGACCGCACGAAGTCCCCGGGGGTCAGGCCAGGCACCATCTCGAGGACCTTCTCCAGGCTCGCGCCACGCACCCACTGGAAGGCGGCCCAGACGAACCCGGGATCGGGCTCACGCAGGAACGACAGCCCGTGGCTCTTCTCCAGCTGGTCGAGTTCCCCCCAGGCGCTGGACATCGCGCTCAGCACGTCCCGGACCGGCCCCTGCGGCAGCCGCGCGGGCGGCTCGTCGTCCGACGGCGACCGGGACTCGAACGTCATCACCGACACACAGGCCGCCAGCTCGGCGGGGTTCAGGCCTTCCCAGAACCCGCGGCGCAGGCACTCGGCGGCCAGCAGGTCCAGCTCGGAGTACAGCCGGGCGAGCCGCTGCCCATCCGGCGTGACCGTGTCGCCGTCAAGATAGCCGAGTCGTTCCAGTACCCCGCACACCTTCCCGAAGGTCCGTGCGATCACGTGCGAGCGGCTCCCGATCTGGCGCTGCAGGTCGGCGATCTCGCGCTGCTGGCGGTAGTACCGTTCCGCGACCCGGGCGTGCTGTTCCCGGTCCGGGCAGGTGTGGCAGGGATGACGCCGCAGCTTGCGCCGCAGCTCGGCGATGTCGCCGGTGATGCCGGCCTCCCGCGCCTCGTCCTCGCCCGCCGAGGCCCGCGCCCGTGACTCGGAATCCCGCCCGGCCAGCTTGCTGCGCATGGCCGAGACGAGGTCACGACGGTGCTTCGGGGAACGTTCGGAGAAAGATCGCGGTATGCGCAGTGAGTCAACCGGCGTGACTGGAGACGGGAAGTCCGCGGCCGACAGGTGCCGGACCTGGCCGGCCACCGTGAGCACCAGTGGGCCATCGGCCTGGTGGCGCACGGAGATGTCCTCCATGGACGGCGGCGGCATCAGCACCACGGCCATGCCCGACCGGCGGCCGGAGGGCACCTTGATGATGTCGCCGCGCCGCAGCGTGGTCAGGGACCGCCGTGCCTCCGCGCGCCGGGAGGACGCACGGGACCGGGATTCCTCGCGCTCGGACTCGGTCAGCCGGTGCCGCAGGTCCGCGTACTCGGTGAAGTCCCCGCGGTCGCACGCCATCTGCGCCACCAGCTCGGCCGCCTGCTTTTCCGCGCGCCGCAGTCGGCGGGCGACGCCGACGACGCCGCGGTCGGCCTGGAACTGCGCGAACGACGACTCGAGCAGCGCCGCTGCACGGGCGCGGCCCGCCCGGTTCACCAGGTTAACGGCCATGTTGTAGGAGGGCCGAAAGCTCGAGTTCAGCGGGTACGTACGGGTGCCGGCCAGGCCCGCCACCATCGACGGGTCCAGGCCCGGGTGGTACAGGACCACCGCGTGGCCCTCGACGTCGATGCCCCGCCGGCCGGCGCGGCCAGTCAGCTGGGTGTACTCCCCCGCGGTCAGGAGGGCGTGCGTCTCCCCGTTCCATTTGTCGAGCTTCTCGATGACCACGGTCCGGGCGGGCATGTTCACGCCAAGGGCCAGGGTCTCGGTCGCGAAGACAGCGCGGACGAGGCCGGCGGCGAAAAGTTCCTCGACGACTTCCTTGAACGCGGGCAGCAGGCCGGCGTGGTGCGCTGCGATGCCCCTGCGCAGCCCCATGACCCAGTCGTGGTAGCCCAGGACGGCGAGATCCTGCTCCGGTATGTCCGCGGTTCGCCGTGCCGCCACGGACTCGATGTGCTCCGCCTCGTCGGGGGTGGTCAGCCGGAGACCGGCCGCGAGGCACTCGGTCACGGCGGCGTCGCAGCCCGCCCGGCTGAAGATGAATTCGATGGCGGGCAGCAGCCCGGCGGAGTCGAGCCGGTCGATGATCTCGGGCCGGTACGGCGGCGGCGTGCGGCGCGGCCGGGCCTCGCCCCGCCGCGGCCGGGACGATGGCATGCGGTAGGTGTCCCGCTGCGAGATCCGGAGCAGCTCTGGGTTGACCTCATGGTGCTCGTCGTCGGTGAACAGGTCATACAGGCGGCGCCCGGCCAGCATGTGCTGCCACAGCGGCACGGGGCGGTGCTCGTCGACGATGACCTCGGTGCCGCCGCGGACCTGGGCCAGCCAGTCGCCGAACTCCTCCGCGTTGCTCACCGTCGCCGACAGCGCCACCACCCGGACCGACTCCGGCAGGTGGATGATCACTTCCTCCCACACGGCGCCGCGGGCACGGTCGGCGAGGTAGTGGACCTCGTCCAGCACGACGTAGCCGAGGTCGGCTAGCGTGGCCGACCCGGCGTAGAGCATGTTGCGGAGGACCTCGGTCGTCATCACGACCACCGGGGCCTCGCCGTTGATCGCGTTGTCGCCGGTCAGCAGCCCGACGGTGTCGGAGTCGTAGCGCCGCACCAGGTCGCCGTACTTCTGGTTGGACAGCGCCTTGATGGGCGTCGTGTAGAAGCACTTGCGGCCCTGGGCGAGCGCGAGGTGAACCGCGTACTCGCCCACCACCGTCTTCCCCGACCCGGTCGGGGCGGCGACCAGCACTCCGACACCGGAGCTCAGCGCGCCGCAGGCAGCTACCTGGAAGGGATCGAACTCGAAGTCGTACCGCGAGCGAAAGGCCGAGAACTCTGGATCCGACTGCCGATCACGAAACCGCGCGTACTGTTCCGCCGGGGAAACCGCCGGTGTGCTCATGACTCCAGGGTATGGGACCGCGGGGACGCTAGTTAAGCGAGCTATCCCTTCGGACCGGCTCCGGGTCATCGACATCCGACAACTGGTCGTCTGACAGTCCCGCGTAGAGGTCGGGGTGCTTCCGGGCGTAGCGCCTGTCGTTGAACCAGATGATGATCTCGGCCGCCTCGACCAGCGCGATCACCACGCCGCCAAGCATGAGCATCGTCAGCGGGTCGGGACTCGGGGAAGCGATGCCGGCGAACACGAAGATCAGGAAGATAATGACCCGACGCCACTTCTTGAACCGCTCATGGGTGACGATCCGGACCTGGTTGAGCATCACGAGGAAGAGGGGGACCTCGAAGCAGAGCCCGAAGCCGATGATCATCGCGATCCAGTAGCCAAGATAGCTATCGGCGGTGTACAGCGTGGACGTGCCGGGGGCCGCCATCCCCATCAGGAACTCCAGGCCGCGGCCCATCGCGAAGTACGCGAAGAAGCAGCCCAGGGCGAACAGCGGGACGGCGGCGCCGATGAATACGTACGTCCACTTCTTTTCCCGGGAGTACAGCCCCGGAGCGATGAACGCCCAGAGCTGGTAGAGCCAGACGGGGCTGGTAAGGATCGCGCCGGCGAAGATCACGATCTTCACCTTGAAGTAGAACGGGTCGAGCACCCCGAAGAACGCCAGGTAGCGGCCCGGCACGTTTGTTTCGCACACACCGTGCGGCATCGCGTGACAGAACGGCTCCTGCAGGAAATTCCAGATGGAATCGTAGAAGATCCACCCGACGACCGCGCCCGCCAGCACCGCGAGTGCGATCTTGACCACGCGGTTGCGCAGCTCACGCAGGTGATCCATGAGGGGCATGCGCCCCTCAGGATTCCGCTCGCGCTGCAGGCGCGCGTACTGCTCGCCGACGATCCGCGCTCCCTTGAGCGCGGATGGCTTACCCGCCATGGCCAGCTACCCCATTCTCCCGGGAGTGAAGTGTGGGGTTAGCGCGCCTGCTGGGTCTCCGCCGGCGCGGCACTAGTGGTCGTGTCCTGCTGCAGCTTGTTCAGCTGGTCCTGGAGCGCCGCGATCTGGGCCTGAGCGTCGGTAGCGGGCGCGACAGGGGCGATCTGCGCCTGAGCCGCCGGCACCGCCTGCGCGGTCGTGGCCTCGGCCTCGTCCTCGTGGAGCCCGGACACCTCGGTCTTCAGGATGCGCATCGACTTGCCGAGCGAGCGGGCAGCATCGGGCAGCTTGCGCGACCCGAACAGCACGATGATCACGACCGCCACGATGAGAATCTTCCACGGGCTGTCGAACAGGTCACCAAACATGTGCGTCCTCGCGTTGCAGGGGTGAGTCCCGCAGGTGAGACTCGGTCTGTATTCGAGTGTGAGTCTACACGCCTGCGTCTGACAAGAGCAGGGCTAGATACCGAACACGGGGTGAACGCACCAGATGCACACGAATGCCTGCAGATCCCAGTGGTCACCGGACAATCACCACATTTCCTACCGAACGACTGAGGTGACCGCCCCGAGTACGTGAGACTAGCTAGACTCGGCAGCAACGGAAACTTAAGCAACTGCTAACTAGCCACCAAGACACCGACTTAGGTTCAAATGACAGTGAGCAGCATTAACTACGAAAGGCTCTACTCCTACCGGTTCCGGGACGTCAACCAGGCGAGCCGTGAAGCGGTATGGCGCGAGATCGCCTGCTACGTGTACGCCCGGATGGGCGAGCCCGAGACCATCCTCGATCCGGCGGCGGGCCGGGGCGAGTTCATCGCCGCGGTGCCCGCGGCGGAACGGTGGGGCGTCGACCTGGTCAGCCAGGGCGACGCCGAGGCGGCCGGGGTCAAGATGATCATCTCCGACATCATGGACGCCGACTTGCCCGCCGGCCATTTCGACGGCGTGTTCATCTCGAACTTCCTCGAGCACCTGCCCGACCAGAACGCCGTGGCCGCGCTGCTCGCGAAGCTTCGCGACACGATGCGCCCCGGCGGCCGGATCGCCATCATGGGCCCGAACTTCAAGTACTGCGCGCGCGACTACTTCGACTGCGCCGACCACACGCTGGTGCTGTCGCACGTGGGGCTCGCCGAGCACCTGTACGCCGCGGGCTTCGAAGTGGAAGCAATGCACCCGAAGTTCCTGCCCTACTCATTCCGCGGCCTCCTGCCGCCATCACCCGCCCTGACCAGGACGTATCTCCACTCCCCCATGGCCTGGAAGCTCCTGGGCAAGCAGTTCCTCGCCATCGCGCGCAAGTCCGCCGCGGAGAAACCGGACGCCTGACAGACAAGAGAGTCTGTGCGCGTCAGGGCCTGGACGCGTACAGGCTCGCCGGATTCGGCAACCCTGCAGACCAGGTTCATGAGGCGCATGGCGAAACCGTCGTCCTGACGACGGTTTCGCCACACAGCTTCGAGGCTCACACGAGCAGGCCGGGGACCGCCAGGAGCGTTACAGGCGGGAACCCAGGTCCGGGTTCGGCTGGACCGGCCGCTTCATGTCGTGCAGCAGGTTCCGGTCGTACACCATGATCACGTACCCGTCGAACCTGTACTCACGGGCCGGCTTTCCGAACGCGGCCAGCACGGTTGACACGGGGTACGTCGATGAGGTCACCGGGTCCCCGGCGACCACGAAGTTCGCCGAGTTCTGATCCGCGTTGTACCACGACGGCTTGGTCAGCCAGGCGTACGGCTTGGTTGGGGGCTGAGCCGGAAGCACCCGCACGCGCTCGCCGCTGACGGCGGTGGTGAGGTTCGCCGCCCAGTACTTCCCCAGGCCGCTCGTCAGGCCGTGCTCAGCGAGGAACCCCGCCAGCGCCTGGGTCGGGGCGGCCATCGGCGGCTGCGCCGCCGAGTACCCGACGACTGCCAGGTAACCGACGGCGACCACGCCGAGCACCACGGCCAGCGACGCCCGGGCCAGGCGGGGCAGCCCGGTCCGCAGTAGCCACGGGCCGACGGCCCGGCCCGCTAGGACCGCGGCGAACGGGAGCACGACGGCGATCTCGTGCGCGCCGTACCCGGGCAGCATCGGGTTCTCCAGTGCGGCCGCGCCCAGCGCGAGGATCGTGCCCGCGGTGAGCGCCTGCGTGACCCGGTCACCGCCGCGCACCAGCCCGAGGATCCCGGCCAGCAGCCCGGCGACGGCCAGCGCCGCGCCGACGAGGTGAAGGATGGCGATCGCCTTTGCCAGCGTGCCGGACTGCCAGTAGAAGTCCGCGCCGAAGAGGAGCAGCGCGTCCCGGCCGGTGCGCACCAGCTGATCGCCCCACTGCGACGCCGGGATGGTCGCGGTCGCCGACGACAGCGACCGCATGCTGAAGCCGCCGGCGGCCCGGATGACATGGATCGCGATCTGCGTGAGCTCGTAGGACACCGCGGCCGCCACCGCCAGCCCGGCGTCGTACCGCCAGGCCCGCCGCCGGGACGCATCCCGGCGGAAGCGGTACAGCGACACGCCCGCCCGGACCAGGCCGACGAGGACGAGGGGCAGCGCCGCCGCGTACTCCGCCATGGGGTCGTCGAGCTGCGCCCACACCAGCAAGACGCAGACCGCCACCGGCACCAGCCAGTGCTCGCGCGCGCGGTCCACGAGCAGCAGGGTCAGCAGGATCGGCACGCCCACGCCGATGTGGGCGGGGGACCCCAGCAGGACCCGTGTCCCTTCGCCAAGGCCCGGGGCGATCATGATGCCCGCGGCCAGCACCGCCCGGCAGACTCCCTCGCGGCCGCGGGCCGTGCCGCGCGCCAGCAGGGCCGCCGCGAGGACGAGCAACGCGTACTCGATGCCCGCGGCCACGTGCACCACGTCCGCGCTCAGCCCGCGCGCGGCAATCACCAGCGCGTCGAGCGGGACCTCGAAGGTGTAGAAGCTCACGTCCGCGGCCCACCAGCCGCGTAGCAGGAGATTGCCGTGGAGCATGTCCCAGCCCTGCAGCGCTATCCCGGCGCCGTCGGAGTTCGCCGCCTGGGTCCGCGACTGCAAGGTGTACAACCAGGAGAGCACGATCGCCGCGACGACAAGCCCGACGCCCCAGGCGGCGCGCCCGCGCCACCAGCCCCGGCGCCCGGTCTCCCGCGCCGGCTCTGCGTCTTTGGCTAGCTTCGCGGTGTGCTCAAGCATGACTATGAGGCTAGTGGAACGAGGATGTTCTTCTTCCACACAAGAATGGTGTAGCCGTCGTAGTGATAGACATGGCTGGGCTTGCCGAATTTGGCTTCGGCGCCCTTCTCGGTCACCGGCGGACTAGGGGCCAGGTGACCGGTCGTCAGCACCAGGAAATTCGCGGAATTCGTCGCGGGGTTCAGCTGGGCGGTGTCGGTCTCCCACAGCTTCACGACCGGCCGCCCGTCTTTCCCGCCGTTGACCGGCCGCATGGTGATCTGCCCGCCGCTGTCGAACGTGACGCTGTTGGTCTGCCAGTAGCCGGCTAGGCCGTTGGTCAGGTGGTGGCTCTCCAGCCACCCCGTCAGCGACTGGTTCGCGGGCCGGAAGGCAGGGCCAGTGATCGCCGGCCCCATGGTGAGCAGATAGCAGACGATGCCGACGGCGAGGACCGGCTCCAGCCGGTTGCGGGCGAGCCACGGGCCGAGCAGCCGCCCGGCCAGCGCGGCTCCGAACGCGAACACCGGCGCCACTTCACGGATCTGGCTCGTCTGCGCCGAGTACAGCAGAAGATAGGCGGCGAGGTTGCAGACGATCCCGGCGATGAGCACATCGGCGATGAGATCGTCGGTGGCGGGCCGGCCGTGGCGGTAGCGGCGCGCCGCGACCCAGATCCCCGCGACCACGACGGCCGCGCCGACGAGGTGGATGACGATCGGGATGAGATCGGTCCCGGCGTTGTGGCCGAAGAAGTTGGCGCTGAACAGGACGAGGAAGTCCTGGACCTCGATGGCCAGGTTGGACGGCAGCGTTGTCGCCTGGACGAACTGGTGGGGGGCGGTGACCAGGACCCAGCCGCCGGCGCGCCCGATGGCCTTCGTGGCCTCCGCGCCCACCGCCGCCGACAGCAGGCCGGCCGCCGCGAGGGACAGTTCGAACCATCGCCCGCGCAGCCACTCCGACCACGTCACGGTCCGGCGGAACGCGTCGCCCGGCCACGCCCGTACGACCCCGACGATCAGCAGCGGCGCGGATCCGATGACCTCGATCAGGGGATCGCCGACGACCGCCCACGCCAGCAGGATCCCGACGATGACCGGGACGTACCACCGACGTGGGGCGCGGTCGAGCACCAGCAGCGCCAGCAGCACCCACAGCGCCGTGGCGGCGTGATCGGCGTCGTTCAGCAGCCAGTTGGCCGCCGACAGCGTGGGCGCGGCCATGATGCCCGCTGCCAGCAGGGCCCGGGTCATCCCCTCGCGCCCGGTGGCGCGCCCCTTCGCGACGAGCGCGCCGCACACGAGGGTGAGCGTGTAGTTGATCGCCTCGCTGATCGCCACCACGTCGATTCGCAGTCCGCGGATGGCCTCGACCACCATGTAGACGGGCATCTCGGTGGTGTAGAAGGACACGTCGGTGACGTGCCAGCCCTTCAGCAGCAGGTTGCCGTGCAGCATCTGCCAGGCCTGCAGAGCGATGGACGCGCCGTCGGACTGGACGGCCTCTTGGCGTCCCTCCCGCACCGCGGCCAGGAATATCAGGACCGCGACGACTATCCAGGCCCCCACCGTGATCGCCGTCCGGCGACCTCCACCCGGCCGACGCTCCTCGTCACCTGGCTGCGCCGACGGCTCAGCCAGGTCGCCAGGATCCGTCACCGCACGCGATGCCCGCGTTCGTGCCGACAGCTCCATGACCCGCAGCCTCCGTCCCCGCGGCCCTGCCGAGCCACCCGCCGTCAAATGATTGGAAATTATCCTAGTGGCCTCAATTGACCGACGGGGCCAGACGCCGTAGTAGGTTCTGGCGCCACACCATGATTGTGTAGCCCTGGTAGCGGTAGACCGTCGCGGGCTTGCCGAACGACGTGATCGCTTGCCCGCCCGTGATCGTTCCGCCCGGCACAACCACAACGAAATTCGCGCTGTGGGTGCTGGAGTCGGTCAGCCGCATGTCGGCTTCCCAGTGCCGCGGTGCCAGCCGCCCGCCCTTGACCGGCACCACCGACACCATATCGATCCGGCCGCCGGAATCCAGCGTGACACTCGTGCCCTGCCAGTAGCCCGCCAGGCCGCTGCGCAGGCCGTGCCCGGTGAGCCAGGACGACAGGGTGGCGTTCTGCGGCGGCGCCTGGTCCCGCGTGGCGGCCCAGCCGAGCATGGCCGCGTAGCAGGCCAGCCCCACCGCCAGCACCGGCACGAGCACGCGCACGCCCTTGCCCGCCGTCCCGGCCGGACGGGCTTGCCGGGACGGCCGGCCCAGACGGGCGCGGAGCAGCGGCCCGCCGAAGGCCCGTCCGGCGAGGGCCGCGCCGAGCGGCAGGACGGCACCGATCTCGTGCGCGGCGTAGATGTTCGTGATCCGGAACGCGCCGAAGTACGCGAGCACGTTCACGACGACCGCGATCACGAGGAAGTCCGCGACCAGGTCACCGGTTCGCGCGTCGCCGGTGAGCAGGTCACCGCGCCGCGGGCCGAGGGCCCGCAGCAGGCGCCACACCGCCCAGACCACGGCGGCGAGCACGAGCAGGACGCCCGCGAGATGCACGATCGCGAACGTCACGTTCAGGCGGCCGTGGACGGCCTCCCAGTCCGCGCCGAAGATGGCGAGCACGCTCTGCACCGCCAGGCCGAAGTTCTTCGACATCACAGAGACTGGCACGATCGCCGACACGCCCGGGTTGACGCGGAACCCGCCCAGGTGCCGCAGCACGCGCTCCGCCGCCAGCGCCACCGGGATCGCCAGGACCGCCGCGGCCGCGAGAGAGATCTCGAACCATGTTCCCCGCAGGCGTTCCCCGGCGCCGGGGCGGGCCGCCTGGCCGCTCCCCCGCGCCGGCCACCAGGCCCGCGCGGCCCGGATCAGGCAGGCCACCGCGAGCGGCACGGACCCGATCACGATGGCGATCTCGTCGCCGACGATCGTCCACGCCAGCACGATGCCGCACACCACGGGGACGTACCAGCGATGACGTGCCTCCGCCGCGAACGCCCAGTCCAGCACGAGCAGGAGGACGAGCACGGGCACCGCGGTGCCGACGTGGTCCGGCGAGCTCATCAGGACCCAGGTCGGCGCGGCGGGCTCGGGCGCGAGCATGATCCCCGCCGCCAGCAGCACGCGGACGATCCCCTCGGCGCCGGTGGCACGGCCGCGGGCCACGAAGGCCGCGAGCAGCACCAGCAGCGTGTACGTCATCGCCGCGCAGATGTGCACGACCTCCGGGCGCAGCCCGGCGGCGGCCTCGACGAGTATGTACTGGGGAAGCTCGGTGGTGTAGAACGACACGTCCGTGACCCACCAGCCGTGCAGCAGCACGTTGCCGTGCAGCATGTCCCAGGCCTGGAGCGCGTTGCCCGCGCCGTCGGACAGCACCGGAACCGTCCCGGCGGTGCGCAGGTAGCAGAACATCAGGACCGCCGCCGCGGCCACCGTTCCGCCGATCCACAGCGCACGCTCGCGGGCCCGGCCCGCGACGGGACGCGCCCCCCGTTGTCCCTCGCGCGCTTGGCTGCTCAGAGAATGCACGGCGCGAGCCTACCCTGGTGAGCGAACCTTCCCCGGCGATCTAAGTCGGAACCAAAGGATCTATTCGTACATGGCGAGCGCCGCGGCCGCCGCCGCGCTGACCTCGCCCGCGAGCTCAGGCGGCGAGACCACTCGCGCCACCTCCCCGAGACGGAGCGCCAGCCGCCGCACCCACCGGGTATCCGGGGTACGCAGCGCGATCCGCAGCCGGCCCTCGTCCAGCTCGGTCACGGACTCACACGGGTAGTACTCCGCCACCCACCGCGCGTCCGCCGACAACTCGAGCTCCACCAGCAGGTCCGACGGCGATGGACGGAACAGGCCATGCTCCACGTCCTTCGGCTCCGCGTTCTCCGGTACGGACGCGGCCTCCTCCAGGACGCTCAGGTCCATGATCCGGTCCAGGCGGAACAGGCGCACCCCCTCGGCCCGGCGGCACCAGCCCTCCAGGTAGGAGCGGCCCTCCACGACCAGCAGCCGCATCGGGTCCACGTCCCGCTCGGTGGCCTCGTCTCGTCCCGGCACGTAATACCGCAGGTGCAGCCTCCGGCCAGCGGCCAGGGCGAAACGGATATCGGCCGTCAAAGCTGGACCGTTTGGGATGATATCAACAGCAAGCTGCGCGCTCGCGGCACCGGCGGCACCGGCCGCGGCCTCGAGCTTGGCGATGAGGCGCGTGAGCGCCTCATCGGCGCGGCCCGTCACATCCTGCACCATGCGCAGCGCCACGAGCAGCGCGCTTGCCTCGTCGGCGGCCAGGCGCAGCGGGCGCGCGATCGACTCCGCCTGGCTGACCGAGATCTCGCCGCCCTCGTAGGACAGGTCAATCGGGCAGTACGGGTCGGGCGCCTTCAGCTCCACGCACCACACGAGGTTCAGGTCGTCGACGAGCTCGCGCTCGGTCATCCCGAACGCCGTGGCGGCCTCCGCCAGCCCCACCGATTCCCGGCTGACCACGTACGGGACGAGTGCCAGCAGCCGCCGCAGCCGCTCGGCCGAGGTGACCATCCGTGGTTCGGTCACGCCAGCACCCCCCGCAGGTGCTTGATGACCGCCTGGCGCAGGTCCTCGGGGCCCAGCACCACGACATCCGCACCAAACGACGCTAGGTAATCCACGTACCAATCGGCTTTCGGGTACGTGGTGGTGACGATGTCCCAGTCGGCGCCGTCCGGTTCGCTGGACTTGCCGTACTTGCGGAGGTTGTGGCCCGTGCCGGTGCGGACCCGCAGGATCGCGGGCTCGTCGGACAGGACGGGCGCCCGGTTCCAGTCCTTGACCAGTTCCTTGACGTCGGCGTCTTCAGGGACGTGCACGCTGCGCGCCGGGCCGGCCATCTTCACCTGGCCCTCGATGCGGCTGAGCCGGAACACGCGCGTCTCCTTCCGGTCGCGGTCGAAGCCGACGGTGTACCAGTGGCCGTGCCGGTTGACCACGCCCCACGGTTCCAGGACGCGGCGGGCGGGATCGGCACGACCCTGGGTGCGGTATATGAACGTAACCGGCCGGCGGTCGCGGACAGCTTCCCACAGCGGGCCGAACGCCGGCTCCTGCGTGGTCAGGCGCGGCTCGATCCCCGACGTCTTGCTGTTATCATCTTCCACCCCGGCGGCCTTGAGCTTGAGCAGCGCACCGGCGGCCGCGCCGGCGAGCGCGGCGCTCTCCCACACGCGGGCCGCGATGCCGAGCACGGCGGCCTCGTCGGCCTCCAGACGGATCTCGGGAAGCTCGTAGTCCTGTCGGCTGATCCGGTACCCGACCTCGTCGTCGAGGGGGTTGGTCAGGCCCGTCTCCAGCGGGATGCCGAGCTCCCGCAGCTCTTCCTTGTCGCGCTCGAACATGCGCTTGAAGGACTCGTCCGGCTCGGGATAGCCGTGGACCGAGGCACGGATCTCCTCGGCGGTCAGGAACCGGCGCGTGGACAGGAGAAGGACGACGATGGACAGGAGACGCTCGGTCCTGCGCTTGGACATCGTTTCCCCCTCCAGCTGTCGGTTGCGTTCTGCTAGCTACTAGTCTGCCGTCGTGATCAGATGGCGCAGCGGAATTGTCACGGCGTTGCGGCGAGAATGGGCCGGAGCAGCCGAATTCATCGTAGCCGTGGACGGCACCGACGTACGCGCACTCGCGTACCCGGCCCTGACGGGATCGCCGCGGGTCGGCGACCGGGTGCTGCTGAACGTGTCGGCGCTGGAACGCGGGCTGGGCACGGGCGGGTACGCGTTCGTGGTCGCGATTCCCGATCGTTTGCCCCCGGACCCCCCCGACAGCGGGCACATCGTGAAATCTCGGTATACGCCGCTGCAGGCGATGGTGGCGAGCGCGGACGAACAGGGCTCCGCGTATCACGAGGTGCTCCGCGACGCGTCGTCGGTGGACGGCATGCCGGTCGTGCTGGCCGACCTGCACTCGGCGCTGCCGGCGATCCTGGCCGGGCTCTACGCGGGGGCCTCCTCCGGTCCCCCGTTCCGCGTCGCGTACGTGATGCAGGACGGCGGGGCGCTGCCGGCCTGGTTCTCCCGGACGGTCGCGGGCCTGCGCGAGGCCGGGTGGCTCGCGGGGACGGTGACGACGGGGCAGTCCTTCGGCGGGGACGTAGAGACGGTGACGATGCACACCGGCCTGCTGGCCGCGCGGCACGTGCTGGGCGCCGACGCGGCGATCGTCGCGCAGGGACCGGGCAACCTCGGCACCGGGACGCCCTGGGGATTCTCCGGTGTCGCCGTCGGGGAGGCGGTCAACGCCGTCGCGGTGCTCGGCGGGCGCCCGGTCGCGTCGCTGCGGTTGTCGTTCGCGGACGCGCGGTCACGGCACCAGGGGATCTCGCATCACAGCCTCACCGCCTACGGCCAGGTGGCGCTGGCGGCGGCCGACGTGGTCGTGCCAGGATTGCCGTCGCCCGTGGGCGAGCAGGTCGCGGCGGAGGCGGCGCCCCTCGGCACGCGGCACCGCCTGGTGACGGTGCCGGTGGACGGACTGGAGGTGGCGCTGCGCGCCTGCCCGGTGCCGCTGTCCACGATGGGCCGGGGCCTGGACGAGGACCTCGAGTACTTCCTGGCCGCCGCCGCGGCCGGCCGCCACGCGGCCGCGTTGCTGAGCTGAGGGCTCTGGCCCCTGACGCCACCGGGCGTGCGCGAATGCGCAAACGGGCCGGCCAGGGCCGACCGATTCCGGGCCGGCGCCCCGGCCCGCTCCCAGCGCCCCAGACCCGCTCCCAGCGCCCCAGACCACTCCCAAGATCATGGGTCATTGCCGCCCGAGCCCCAATCCGGTCAGTCGAACGCGCCCTCATTATTACGAAATACCATTATCAACGGAACTTTTCGGGATACCCCTACAGGGGTATCGCTTTCATGATCACGGGTCGGACATGCCGATATATGGCATCGACGACCCATAATCAACGAGCTGGCGTCATCTCGGGCCCGGTTAAGGCCGCGCTGAGCCCGACATAGATGGATATATCCGGGCAGGGAACCGGGGTCCGGACCCCTCATCGGGCCCGATGGCACGAACGACCCAGGAAACCCCGAACTACCCGCGTAACCGGTCCGGTCGCGTAACCGAACAGCACCCAAGGCCACAGCCCCCTTCGGTTAAGCGTTCTCGGTCCGCTTCACCGCGCACACATACAGGTGCTTACGCAGGCGTGCGCGAATGCGCAATCGAGCACGTTAGCCGGGAAGCTCAAATGCGCATTCGAGCCGCCTATAGCGTGCTCGTATGCGCATTTGAGCCGGTGAGGTGGTGGGCGGGCCGCCCAGGGTGGTGGGGTAGGCCGCCGGGCGCCGGCCTACCGCCGGGTACCGGGCGATGGGGTCAGGCGGTGCCGAGGATGTCGACGACGAAGACCAGGGTGTCGGTGCCCTTGATGCCCGCCGAGGACTGGCCGGCGCTGCCGTAACCGTCGGCCGGCGGGACGGTCAGCATGACGCGGCTGCCGACGGTCTGGCCGACCAGGCCCTTGTCCCAGCCCGTGATCACCTGTTCCGGGCTTGAGTCCAGGGCGAAGCCGAAGGGCGTCTTGCTCTCGTACGACGAGCCGAAGACCTTGCCGGTGCGCCAGATCACGCCCGTGTACTGCACGATGACGTACTGGCCCTTGGTGAGCTTGGGCCCGCTGCCCTTGAGCAGGGTGGTGGTCGTCAGGCCCTTGGGCGGGTTGACGCCCTTCGGGATCGTGACCGTGGGCGCCGTGCCCGCCGCCGGGTTACTGACCGTGGGCAGCGAGCCGCCGCCGCTGGTCACCTTGGAGCCGGTGGCGGAACCCGCGTTGGGGAAGTTCTTGACCAGGTCGACCACGAAGACGAGGGTGTCGGTCCCGGTGATGCCCAGTTCGGAGTTGCCCGCGGAGCCGAAGCCGTCAGCCGGGGGGATGACGGCGAGCACCCGGCTGCCGTCCTTGGCGCCGATCAGGGCCTTGGACAGGCCGGTCAGCAGGTCACTGGGCAACAGGGTCGGCGTGTTGGCCGAGGACGTCTTGCCGTACGTGGTGGTGGCCAACTTGTGGGTGGTCCCGCTCCAGACGTACAGGGCGAAGTTCGCCACGAACGAGTCGGCCGTGGTCAGCGGCGCGCCGGAACCCTGGATGACGGTCTTGGAGTACAGGGCCGCGTCGGCCTTCTCCGCCGGGATCGTCACCGTCGGCGTGCTGCCGAACGAGCCCTTCACGGTCACCGACTGGTTCGCCGCGGACGATGACGATGACGAAGCGGGCTTAGAGGGGGAAGAGCCGCATCCGGCGATCGCCGCGACGGCGAGCATCGGGACGACGAGAAGCGCGTATGCGCGTCGCATCAGAAACCTCACGGTCTGGCCGCCGAGACTCGCTCGCCGGCCTTCGGGGAAATCTTGGGGTCTGGTTAACCAACCCTACCCACGCTAAGGACATGGGGCAGGCGGGACTCCGTCGAGCTTCTTGTCCAGCCATGGAGGTGGTTTGGCCAGATTGTTCTTCAGCTTGGTGTGGAGGGCGAGCAGGTTCGCACCTGGGTACTGCCGGGCCTCATAGGCGTAGATCTTGTTACCGTTCTTTATATCGACCACGCCGCCCGTGTCGTAGTACCTAACGCCGAACCATTGGTTGAGCAACAGCAGCGTGCCAGAGGAAACTCCAAATTCGCTGAAAAAACCCTTAACGTTGCTCAGCAACAGGAAATCGGCCGTGTGCTGCGTCGGGTCGTACCAGTCGCTCTTCGACTCCCACTGGTACTGCTGGATGCAGGCGGACTCGACCGCGCGGATCGTGACCTTCCCGCCGGACTCCACGGTGATGACACTCGAATTCCAGTAGCCGCCGAGCCCGTAGGTCAGGTGGTTGCTTTCCAGGTACGAGATGAGCTGGGCGTACGGCGCGGGGGCGGCGGGCGTGTCCGCCTGCCGCCACAGGCCGAAGCCGTACCAGCCCATGAGCACGACGAGGAACGCCGCGATCAGCCGCACGCCGAGTTCACGGCCGCGCACGCGGATACGCACCAGCGGCCCGGCGATGGGCGCGCGCAGCAGCCGCTCGCCGAGCGTCCGCCCGGCCAGCACCGCGGAGAACGCCAGCACCGGCGCGATCTCGCGGGTGTTGAGGGCCGAGCGGGCGGCCAGCGTCGAGGGAACGTAGGCGGCGATGTTCAGCACGATCCCGGCGAACAGCAGCTGGTCGACGAAGTCGGCGTTCTTGCGGAAGAACCGGCGTGCGATCGCGCACATGGCCCAGATCGCCAGCACGACCACCGCCAGGCGGGAGTACGCCATGGCCTGGTCCAGGCCGCCCGGAGCCGGGAGGCCCGTGCCGGGCGTCTGGCCCGGGATGAAGTCGGCGCCGAACATCGCCAGCAGGCCGTCCATGACCGGCCGGGCCTGCATGAACCACTTATCCGGCGCGTCGATCTGGAACGGCACCGGCTGCTGCGTGTAGCCGTGGTGCGCCACGATCAGCTGGCCGAAACCCCAGGCGAGCGTGTAACCGACCCCGGCCGCGGCCGCCAGCGACAGCTCCAGCCAACGGGCGGACAGGAGGGCGCGGACTGGGGAGGGGCCTGCTTCGTGATGGGGAAGGGTCTTGCCGGGGCGGATGAGGGCGCGGACGGTGGTGAAGGCGTCGGGGGCCAGGCGGACCAGGCACACCGCCAGCATCGGGAAGACGGCGATGACCAGCACCAGCGGGTCGGCGGCTTCCGCCCACGCCAGCAGGACGCCGACGACGACGGGCACCCACCAGCGGCGGCCGGCGCGGTCGAGGACGAGCCAGGTCAGCATCACCGGGACTGAGGTGCCGATGTGGCCGACGGAGTAGACGAGCACGAAGACGCCGACGCCGGACTGCGGGATGAGCATGATCGCGAGCGCGACCCCCATCCGCGCGACGGCCTTCCAGCCCCGCGCCTTGCCCTTGGCCAGCAGCATCGCGAACGTGACGACCAGCGTGTAGGTGACGGCGGCGGCGATGTGCGCGGTGTTGAGGTTCAGCCCGAACATCTTCACGAGGAGGGCGATCTCCGGCAGCTCCGTCGTGATGAACGGGACGTCGGAGACATACCACCCATGCAGCAGGAAGTTCCCGTTCAGCATGTCGTTGGCCATCAGGAGAATGTTGGCCTCGTCCGAGTTCTCCGCGTATGTCTGCGACACGTGCAGGAAGGCGATGAACAGGACGACGATGAGGAGCAGGAACAGCCCCAGGCCAATCCAGCGCCACCGCCGCGTGACCGGCCGCACGCTCGTGCCGGGCGTGGCGTCCTTCTCGACCGTAAGTTCGTTCATCTCCGGCTTTACAAGCCTCTCAGGGGGTTATAAGCCATACACTCTTACACGTTCAGTCCCCTGCGGGGGGCGCTTTCCGGACCTTCGGCTCCATCGCTGGCCTGTCACAGGGTAGCCGGAACCAATTGATGATAGGTATCACAGGATGGGGAACCGCGTGCAACTGACACGTGCGGCCAGCACGGAAGCTTCCGCAGAAACTGCCGTGTCGTCAACTTTCATGCGCAGGCTGAACCATCCAGTCGCCGCTGGCATCATCTCCCTCGTCCTCTGGCTCGGGTTCGTGCTGGCCCGCTGGCAGGTCTGGGCGCAGGGGCACATCTCCCTGTTCATCATGTCCGGGATGAAGGACTACAGCCATCCGTCGCAGATGGTGCCGCCCATCAGCCACGTGCCGTCCCAGGGGTATGACGGGCAGTTCTACTACCGTTTCGCACGCAACCCGTTCAACTGGAACCCCACCGCGTACGGGATCACGATCGACCACAACTACCGGTACACGCGGATCGGGTACTCGCTGATCGCCTGGATCCTGTCGGGGGGCGGCCACGCCCGCCTGCTGCCGACGGTCCTGGTCGTGATCAACCTGATCTGCGTGGGGCTCATGGCCTACCTCGGGGCGAAGCTGGCCCAGGAATCGGGACGGCACGCTCTGTGGGGGCTGGCGTTCGTCGTGTACGTGGGGCTCGTGATCAGCGTCGGGCGGAACACCTCCGAGCCCCTCGCCGACGCGTGCATGCTCGCGGGGATCCTCGCCTACCGGCACCGTCGGTACGTCTGGGCCGCGCTGCTGATCGCCTACGCCGTCTTCACGAACGAGCCGATCCTGGTTTTGGCGGTCTCGTTCGCGGTGGTGCGGCTGTACCAGATGTGGAAGAAGCGGGTTAAGCCCGGCCTGCCCGACCTGGTGTGGGTGCTGCCGGGCGCGGTGTACGTGCTGCTGCAGCTCGCCGAGAAGGTCGTGGTCAAGGGGAAGTCGGGCGGAGTCTCGGACTTCACCTCCAACCTGACGCTGCCGTTCAAGGCCCTCGTGCCGGGCGTCGTCCGGGACATCGTGGACTCGAGCGCGTCGCACCTTGGCCTGTATGACTACAACCTGCTGGACTTCATCGCGCTGGCGGTGATCGTGGTGGCCGGCCTGCTGGTGATCCGGGCGGCGCGTGTGAGCCTGGAGGAGAAGGGCGCGTTCGTCGGGTTCGTGCTGATCGAGATCGTGCTGGCGTCCGGACAGTTCTGGGACAGCACCTTCGGCGAGGGACGCACGTACATCGACGCGTTCCTGCTGGCCATCCTGATGCTGCTGGCCACGCCGGCCGGGACGGTGACCGCCAGCGTCGCCGGGGCCGCCGAGGCGGTTAGCGGCGCGGGCGCGGCGGTTGGCGGGGCGGTCTCGGACGCCGCGGGCGCGGTTGGCGGGGCGGTCTCGGACGCGGCGGTGAAGGCGCGGACGACGCTGGCCGGCCGGACCCTTCTGGTCCTGGGCAAGGTGTTCAGCGCCGACTGGGTAATGACGAACAAGCGCCTCGGGTGGCTGATGGTGGTGCCGGTGATCGTGCTGGTGCTCGTGGCGCGCCGGCACATCCTGCACCAGTAGCGGCTGTCCCGCGCCTCGCGCCGACGGGTGCCGACGCGAGGCAACCCCGGGAAACCCATCGCCAGCCATCACGTCGCAATGCGATTGGCATTGGGCCATCTCAGGCGCGGAGCAGCGTTACCGTACGGCCCGTCGGCGTGCGTTCGGTGAACTCGGGATTCGGTGGCTGTTCGACCGCGCTGGGGCGGCGGTCGAAGATCAGCAGCGTGCCGGAGGCCAGGCCGAGGCGGTCGAGATAGCCGTCGAGCTGTGCCAGCCCCACTTTCAAGGGGTCGACCCGGCCGGCGCGGCGGACCTTGACCTCCACGGCCTCCCGCTGCACGACCCGCTTGCCATCGGCGTCGTTGTATGGCTTGCGGACCAGGACATCGACGTGGCCACGACCGACGCCGTACTCGGAGTCCACGAACCCGCCGCCGTTCACGATCCGGGTCAGGAACGCCATGAAGATCAGCTGTGGCGCGACCTCGCGATAGATCTCGCCTTTGACCAGGAACTCCCCGTACTGCCGCCACCAGGCGGCGAACTCGTCCAGCACCATCCGGAAGTCCAGCCGGCCATCGGGCAGCACGAAACTCCGCGGGTCGGCCAACACCGAGCCTCGCGCGCGCCCGCCCAGCACCCGGGCGATGACCTCGCGGTAGATCGGGTTCGCGATCGCCGGCGGATCACCGCGTCCGATGAGCCCCAGGTCCCGGACGTAGGACAGGTCATCGTCGTAGGCAGGATCCGCTTCGATCAGTTCGCCCGCGATCAGCGGCTCGACAAACTTGCGCACCCGGTCCTCATTCAGCCGGGCGGCGAGGGAGTCCAAGTGCGTGGCCCGCGCCTGGATCAGGCGCTCCTTCGCCTCGTCTACATGCGCGGCGGTGACCGGCTCCGACAGCGGCACGCGCATCTCGCCGGTGATCTCCCACGCGATCGCGTTGGCGAGCCAAGGCTGTCGGCCCGAGTGCTCAAACGCGAGGTCGAGCGCTTCCGGCGTGAACTCCTGCTGGATGTCGGACGTGTGCTGCCAGTACAGTTCCGTCACTTGTTCCCGGGTGAAATCTCCGATCCGCAGCGACTTCACCATGACGTTGAACGGGCTATTCGACCCGATGCGGTCCGGATCCTTTCCTTCCGCGATCCGGTAGTCGCGCACGTCACGGAGCCCGCACAGCACGGCGGAGGCCAGGAACGGCGTCTCATCACGGGCCGTGTAGCCGTCGCGGAGCTGACTCAGCACATTGAGCAGGGCATTCCCCCGGACGGCGTCGATCTCGTCGAAGAGAAGCACCAGCGGTCGCGGGCACACCCGGGCCCAAGCGGTCAGGCTGTCAACTAGTCGAGATCCCGGCGCAGCATCCGGCCACTGCGTAGGCGGCCTGAGCTCGCGCGGGAGAGCGCTCGTGGCAGTCCGACGAATCGCGGCGAGTATCCGGTCCTCCGCCGCCCCGTCATCGGGAGCTGTCCGCGCTGTCTCGCATGAGAAGCGAATCGCGGCGTAGCGGCCTTCGGCGGTCAGGTCCTTGGCCAGCGTCGCCAGCGTCGTGGTCTTCCCGGTCTGCCGCGGCGCGTGCACCACAAAGAACCGCCGCTGCTCGATCAGGTCCCGGGCTTCCGGCAACCGGGGCTCCGGCGGAAGCATGTAATGCTCGCCGACGACACACGGCCCCGAGGTGTTGAAGTAGCGCACCCACACAGTAGCCGCCCGTGCCAGCGCGAACCGGAGCATACGCGGCGCGAACAGCCACCGTCACTCCGAGCACCCTGTTCGGCCGAATCCTCGGGGCCCATGGTTCTGGCCGTCTCGTTTACGTTGCCGCGGCTGTATCAAATGTGGGAGAAACGGGTTAAGCCCGGCCTGCCCGACCTGGTGCCATCTGGCGAAGCTTACGAGCGGCGGCAATGTTCAGCTTTGAGGTTGCCCGCCAACCCGCATCCTAGGATCACAACCCAAGCGAACCCTAAGCGTCCGGGCCGAAGGTCTCAGTGCGGCCGAAAGTCGGAGGCCATAGGGGAGAGGCCATTGTAAAGGGCTCGAACTCCGGATCCGCGATCACTCGGTACACGAACTCCGGTACCGGTATCTCGTACCGATGCCACTCCTCGCCCTCAATCATCTCAACCTTCCCTACGATCGGCCACATACCCGGGTCCACTGCAGCGTCAGCGAGCCAGAAGAACTTGCACTCGGGCTCCGACATACCCCAGGGGATAAGGCCGCGCCGACCGGCCACCCCATATGGCGCGAATGGTGCATATACCATTTTACTACCAGCGGGGTTATGCTGGAAATGTTCTCTGAGCGTCCGCCACCAAGACAGTACCGACTCCTCTCCCTGGTCGGGCATGACCCAGACGCCGGAGGAGAAGTAGCCCGGACCGAAGCGCTCACACAGCTCCTTGTAATCGGACGGCAACGCCGTACTCAGCTCAGACTCGACTGCTGTCCAGACACATGCCCACCGAGGCTCCCTCCACCCGGTTATCTCCTGAAGACGGTCCACCCACTGCACCACTCGAGCTCCCTTCGCCTGGGCCTCCGGCCAACAAGGTCACGTGCCCGAAGGAGTATTCATAATAGGCAAATCTACGAGGGGTGCGAGCTGCCCGTCAGGCTTGTCAACCAGTAGAGGAAGTGATCCTGCAGGAGTAACGGCGAACCCGCTAAGGTCAACCTTGGTTGGCACAGGACTATTTCCGCTGTATACCGGCGTCGCACTATAGTAGACCGTTACCCCATTTTTGATATAGTTGGCCACCTGCCCCTCATATCCCGACATTACCGGGCTATTAGCTTTCGGCCACAAGGGCACTAGGTTCTCAACGTTGGTTCCGGTACCGCCAAGCTGACGACCCAACAGGTGCCCGCGCTGATAACCACTTCCCGGGTACCAGCCCTTCGGAATACTTTGATCGTATCCAGGCGATCCCGGCGGCCAAGGCGCAGGAGAACCAATGATCGAGCTCCCATTGTCAGGAAGTTGCAGATTACCATTCTTGTCGATGTAATTGAATCCACCTTTAGCCAGGCATGCCATGACACCCTGAGCACGGCCGTCGTTCAGTGGCAGGTAGTTAACCCAGCTAGGCCCGCCTGACCCGCAGCCGTTTTCGCCTTGCTCTTCTTCATCGCCCGGAAGGGGAGTGACCGGCTTGCCGACCGCGCTGACGGTCTGGCTCGGGAGACTGCTGTTGCCGGTACTAGTCTGGCTGGCTTGCTGCAGTGCGTGCTGCTCGGCTTGGGTCGAGGACTCCTGCGTTCCCTGGATCCGCGTGTCAGTCTTCGTATCTGTCAGGTGCTCGGTGATCTCGTCGCTGGCTGGGATGTCCCCGTCTACAAGATCGGCCGGCGCCGTGGTGTTAGACGTTATGTACGGGGCATCCAAAAGTTCCGTCGGCGCGCTTGGTGCCTGCGCATCTCCACTGGCGTACGCGTCCTGCGGCGGTTCGGTAACTGGCTCCGCCGCGCTGCTTCCGTCACCATCCGCGCCGCCGTCGCCGAACTCCGCCTCCCCCAGGTCCCAGTCATAACTTCCCAGGCCATTTGAGCTCGGCTCGTTCGATCCGTCGTCTGCATCCTCATCCTCCAGTCCCGATTCCTCTTCGGCCTCCTTGAACTTGTCCGCGTCCTCCATCTCATCCTCGAACTCGTCCTCCGCCGGCCCCTCCGACGACGTCTCATCCCCTGGATCGTCAGCCTCCGAGGAGCCGTCTCCGTCGCTGAAGAGGTCATCCCACGCGTCGCCGATGCCGCGGCCTGCGTCCTCCAGTCCATCGCCCAGGTCCTCCAGGACGCCGGGACCCGCCGACCCCGGCACCACGCCGGCCATCCCGTCCCCCTCGCCAATGATGTAGTCGTGCCCGGTCGGGTCCGTGTCCGTCAGCGGGTTACTGTCCGCGTAGGCGTACGGGTTGCCGTCCACCGTCGAGGGGATGGGGGTGCCGTTGAGGGTGTCGCTGGAGACGAACGAGCCGTTGGCTGGGTTGTACCAGCGGGCGTTCATATAGACCAGGCCCGTCGTGGGGTCGGTGTAGTCCCCCTGGTAGCCGATGTTCTCGGCGTCGTAGTTGGCCTTCGTCCCCGACCCGTATGGGGTGTAGGACTCGTTCCCGGCCAGGTTCTCCGTCGACGACGTCGGGGAGAACATCGCCGTCAGGTCTCCGTGCTCGTCGCTCACCGTCGCGAACGCGCCGGACGAAGATCCCGTCGCCGTCAGGTTCCCGGACGGGTCGTAGGAGTACTCGCTCGTCCCGTCCGACGCGATGGTGTCCCCGTTGCCCAGGTAGGACAGGTCCGCGGTGCCCGACGAGTCAGTCGACGTGACCATCCGGCCCAGCGCGTCGTACCCGTAAGCGACCCCGCCCGCCGAGGCCAGGTCGCCGTAGGCGTCCCACGTGTAATCCTGCGCCGGCCCCGACGGCGGCGTCACCGACGCCGTGCTCCCGTTCAGCGTGTACGAGTAGCTCGTCGTGCCCGGTGGCGACGTCGAGGCGGTCAGCTGATCCTGAGCGTTGTAGGTGCTGGTCGTCGACCCGTCCTGCGTCAGGTTCCCGTCACCGTCGTAGGCGTAGGCCGTCGTCGTGCCGCCCGAGATAGCCGAGGTCAGCCGGTCTGCCTTGTCGTACGCGTACGTCGCCGAGGTGTCCGCCAGGCCGCCACCGGTCGCCTGCGAGGTGACATTCCCGTCCTCGTCGTACCCGTAGGCCTCCGATGCCAGGACCGACCCGGTCGCGGAGGTCAGGGTGTCCGACGTCTGCTGCTGCAGCTCGTTGTACCCGTACGACTGCACCGGCCCCGCCGTCCCGTTCGTCGCGTATGAGATCGACGTCGGGTTGCTGTCGGCGTTGTACGCCCACGTCAGCGTTGCCCCGGTCAGCGGGTCGCTCTCCGTGGACAGCCGGTCCGCGGAGTCGTAGGTGTACGAGGTCGTTCCGGCCGCGTCCGTCTCCGACGAGACGAGCCCGTCGTTGTCGTAATCGTACGAGGACGTGCCCGAGGGCCCAGCTGCGGTCTTCAGGTCGCTGTCAGCGTTGTAAGTGAACGAATCGGTGCCCACTCCGGAGGTCGCGGACGTCATCCGCTGGTCCTCGTCGTAGGTGAATGACCGGTCCGGCGTCGATGCCGTCGCTCCGGATCCCGACTCCGACGTGATGTCGCCCAGCGGGTCATAGCCGTACGACAGCGACACCCCGCCCGGCTCGGTCACGGTGGCCGGCTCACCGTCCGCGTTATACGCAGTGGTCCACGTTGTGTCAGAAGGGTCAGGCGCCGTCGACGTGACGGGCTCAATTACCGATTCTGGCAAGTTCCACGCGTTGTAGGTGGTCCACGTCGTGTTCCCGTTCCCGTCCGTCACCGACGTCGGGTTCCCCGCCGCGTCATAGCCGTATGACGTCGTAATCGAGGACGAAGACGACACCGGCTGCACCTTGCCGGTCAGCTCCCCGGCGGCGTCGTACGTCTCCGAGGTCGTGTTGCCGTCCCAGTCCGTCGCCGACGTCTGGTCGCCGTCCGCGTCGTAGCCGAACGACTCCGAGCGCAGCTGCGCCGCGCCTACCCCCGGCGAGCTCGTCCCGAAGTCCGCGGCCGACGTCAGCTGATCCGCCTCGTCGTACCCGTACTCCTCGCTCGTCCCGTCGGGGTACGTCACGTCCGACTGGTTGCCCTGGTCGTCGTACTGGTAACTGGTCGTGTCCCCGGCGCCGTTCGTGGTCGAGGTCAGCTCGCCCAGGTGGTCGTAGGTGCTCGCCGTGACCGACCCGTCCGGCGAGACGGCCATCGTCTGGTCGCCCAGGTAGTCATAGGCGTACTGCGTCGTGTTCCCGAACCCGTCATACGTCTGCGACGTCTTGTTGCCGGGCGGGGACCTCGAAGTAGACCAGCTAAGGCGGCGGTTACTCGACCTGGTCCGGCTGGACCACCCTCGGTAACTCCTTCGCCGGAAGCTGACCGTAGCTACACCGCAGGCACCAAAACGCCCCGGTTGCTCGGCAATGAGCAGCCGGGGCGTCCTGCTTTGCTAAGCCTCACATGCCGGCGATCAGCTTCTCCACGCGCTCGTCGACGGAGCGGAAGGGGTCCTTGCACAGGACCGTGCGCTGCGCCTGGTCGTTCAGCTTCAGGTGGACCCAGTCGACCGTGAAGTCGCGGCGCTTCTCCTGTGCGCGGCGGATGAACTCGCCGCGGAGCTTGGCCCGCGTGGTCTGCGGCGGGATGGACTTGGCCTCGAAGATGTCCAGGTCCCGCACCACGCGCTCCACCGCCCCGGACCGCTGGAGCAGGTAGTAAAGACCGCGGCCGCGGTGCACGTCGTGGTAGGCCAGGTCGAGCTGCGCGATCCGCGGCGCGGACAGCGGCAGGTCGTGCTTGGCCCGGTACCGCTCGATGAGCTGGTACTTGGTCACCCAGTCGATCTCGCGGGCGATCTTGTCCAGGTCGCCGCTCTCGATCGCCAGCAGGGTCCGCTCCCACAGGTCCAGGACCCGCTTGCTGATCGGGTCGAGCCCGTTCCGGTCGGTGAAGTCCTTCGCCCGGTTCAGGTACTCGTACTGGATCTCCAGCGCGCTCATCTCGCGCCCATTCGCGAGCCGGACCCGCGACCGGCCGGTCATGTCGTGCGACACCTCGCGGATGGCCCTGATCGGGTTGTCCAGCGTCATGTCGCGCAGGACCACCCCGGCCTCCACCATGCGCAGCACGAGGTCGGTCGCGCCGACCTTGAGCAGCATCGTGGTCTCGCTCATGTTGGAGTCGCCGACGATCACGTGCAGCCGCCGGAACCGCTCCGCGTCCGCGTGCGGCTCGTCGCGGGTGTTGATGATCGGCCGGGACCTGGTGGTCGCCGACGAGACGCCTTCCCAGATGTGCTCCGCGCGCTGCGACACGCAGTACACCGCGCCACGCGGGGTCTGCAACACCTTCCCAGCGCCGCAGATGATCTGCCGCGTCACCAGGAACGGGATCAGGATGTCGGCGAGCCTGCCGAACTCGCCGTGCCTGCCCACGAGGTAGTTCTCGTGGCACCCGTAGGAGTTGCCTGCCGAGTCGGTGTTGTTCTTGAACAGGTAGATGTCGCCGGCGATCCCTTCCTCGCGCAGCCGCCGGTCGGCGTCGACCAGCAAGCCTTCGAGGATCCGCTCCCCCGCCTTGTCGTGGGCGACCAGGTCGACCACGTTGTCACATTCGGGCGTCGCGTACTCAGGGTGGCTGCCCACGTCGAGGTACAGCCGTGCCCCGTTCCGCAGGAACACGTTGCTGCTGCGGCCCCACGACACCACTCGGCGGAACAGGTAGCGGGCTACCTCGTCCGGAGACAGCCGCCGCTGCCCGCGGAAGGTGCACGTGACGCCGTACTCGTTCTCAAGCCCGAAAATTCGACGGTCCACCACTACAGGCTACGTTGATCTGGCACCTGCGGTCACTAGGGCTCGCCGAAGCCGCGGTACCGTAAGCACTTCCGGCGCGAGAAAGGCGGTTGATGACGCCTGGCGTCATCAACCGCCTTTCTCCACGGGCGGTCTTGGCCGCCTAGATCGTGCCGTTCTCGATCGCGTTCGCGATCCACGGGATAACCTCGTCCAGCATCGTGTCCAGCGAGGTCGCCGCCTCGAAGCCCAACACGCGCTTGGCCTTGTCGGTGGCCGGCACACGGCGCTGCACGTCGTACTCGAAGGGATCGTCGTTAACCACGCGGAACGGGACGTCCGCGCCCTTGGTCTTGCGCCAGATCGCCTCGGCCAGCTCCAGCACCGTGGTCGACTCGGCCGTGGACAGGTTGAAGTCCTCGTTCGTCGCGTCCTCGTGCTCCATGGCGGTGACGATGCCGCGCGCCAGGTCGCCGCCGTAGGTGTAGTGGCGGATCTGCTCGCCGGAACCGAGGATGTGCAGGGGGTCCTGGCCCTTGATGACCTTCTGCACGAGGTCGGGCACCACGTGGCTCATCGCGAGCTTCACGTTGCCGGACATGATCTCCTCGTCCCCGAGGGCCCGCGACTCGCCGACACCCACGCAGTTGAACGGGCGGACGATCGTGTAGGGCAGCCGGTGCTGCTCCCAGGCGGCTTTCGCGAAGTACTCAACGGCCAGCTTCTGGAAACCGTAGGACGACAGCGGCGGCGGGACCTCACGCTCCTGGCCCTCGTACGATGGCCACTCGGTCGCGCTCTCGAAAACCATCGAAGACGACATGTAGGTCATCTTCTTCAGCTTGCCGTTCTTGTGGGCCGCGATGGCGGCGTCACACGAGGCGGCCATGATCCGCTCGTTGGCGGCGAGCAGGTCGTACGCATACGTGTGGAAGTAGGAGATGCCGCCGATCAGCGCCGCGCCGGCGATGAAGTGGTCGCAGTCCGACAGCAGTTCCGTCATCAGCGCGACGTCACGCGCGTCACCCTCAACGAAGTGATAATCCGGGTGACTGTCATACGACTTGACGACTTTTCCGTACTTGGAGTAGTTGTCAATCCCGACCACGCTGTAGCCGCGCCCGAGCAGCTCCTCGACGACGTAACCGCCGATGAACCCGGCCGAGCCACTGACCAGAACCTTCTGCATTGTTAGCGGGAATCCCTTCTTATCCGTTGTCCGTGTGTCCTGATCTGCTCGGCGGTCAGCCTCGGTCCGAAAGCGAACCGGTACCACCGCAGGTAAACCGGGAGCCACTGCACGAGCTTAAAGTTTGACATCCCCGCCTGGCGGTCGAGCCAGATCGTGGGAATCTCAGCGACCGGCATCCGCATCCGCTTCGCCTTCGCCGTCAGCTCCAGGCCGATCTCGAACCCGACGCGGGAGTCGATGCCTACCGCGCGCACGAACTCCGTGGAGTACGCCTTGAACGAGTTCGTGGCGTCCCGCGTGCCGATGTGCGCGAACATCCGCAGCGACCGGCCGGCCGCCTTGGACATCATCCCTTTCAGGATAGGCCCGCCGACCTGCTGCCCGCCCGGCATGTACCGGGAAGCGGCCGCGACGGCCACCCCCCGGTCCACGAGACGGGCCAGGTCGTCGATCTGCCGCGGGTCGTCGCACCCGTCGGCCATCGTTACGACCACGACCGGGGCCGCGGCCGAGTCGATGCCGAACCGGATGGCGTTGGCGGGCCCGCGCCCGTAGGTGTTCAGCACGTACCTGATCCGCGGTTCCTTGACCTGGTACTCGGCGACCACCGGCACCGTCGTGTCGTCGGGCGTGTCCACGACGACGAGAACCTCGCACCGCAAGTGAACCGACTCAAAAATGCGGTCGAGCACGGGGATAACGTACTCGCCCTCGTTGTAGGCAGGCACCACCACGGTCACCCGTGGTGTGTCGGCGGTCATACCTTGACACCCTGCCCGAGGATGTTCCAGATGTCGGCGACGGGCTTGTCGGTCACGAGCTCGCGGTACTGCGGGTGCGGCGTGGCGATGACCAGCACGTCGGACTGGGCCACGACGTCCTCGATCGGCAGCAGGTTCGGGTCCACGTCCTTCGCCACGTACGGGTCGGTGGTCAGCACCTTGCCCGCCTTGAACGCGAGAATCCGCTTGAGCTTGTACGACAGGCTGGAGCGGATGTCGTCGGACTCGCCCTTGAACGCCATGCCGAGGATGCCGACGGTCAGCGACGACAGCTCGAAGCGCTGCTCGAGACGGCTGACGAGGTAGAGCGGGAGGCCCTCGTTGATCGTCATCGCGGTGTGGCCGAGCGCGAAGTTGTTGTTGTTGAACGCCGCCAGCTGCATCGTGTCCTTGAACAGGCACGGTCCGGCCGCGAATCCCGCCCCCGGCATGTCAAGCGCGCGCGGGTAGTCCTGGGACAGGCCCTTGCGGATCCGCTCGAAGTCCAGCCCGCGGTCGTTGGCCATCATGTAGAACTGGTTCGCCGTGGCGAACTTGATGTACCGCCAGACGTTGGTGAACAGCTTGGCGAGCTCGGCCTCCTCCGGCACCAGCTCCACGATGGTCTCGGTGAGACGGCTGAAGAGCGCCGACGCGCGCGCCAAGCCCTCCGGCGTGCGCGCGGAGACGATCTGCGGCAGCGAGAACAGCTCCGTCATCGCCTTGCCCTCGGCGATTCGTTCCGGGCAGAACGCCACCTGGATGTTCAGGCCGAGACCGGCGATCATCTTCTCCACCAGCGCGGTCACGCCCGGGAAGACCGTCGACCGCAGGATGAGCAGCTGCCCGTCGCGGAACTGGTCGGAGCAGCCGCCGAGCGCCTTCGGGATCGCCTCGGGGTTGGGGTTGAGGTGCTCATCGACCGGCGTGCCGATCACCACGACGACGTTCTCGGCCGAGCCGACGATCGACGGGTCGGTCGACGCGTGCAGCCGTCCTTCGGAAACGACGCGCTCCAGGACGCCGGCCGCGCCTGGCTCGTCAAACGGCAGCTTGCCATTATTCACTGTCTCTACCGCGGCCGTGCTGACGTCATAGATCCCGACGTTCGCACCTCGGTCGGCGAACGCGATTGCCAACGGGAGGCCGACGTGGCCGCATCCCCCGATGACAACGACGTCCCGCTCGAACTGGCCGCCCGCAGGCGCTCCCGCCATCGCTTCTACCTCCGCGTTTCGCGTTACCTGGCGTGTGTTCGGTATGGATCACCCACCATACCGGTAGCTAATCGTGATGTTGCGCCCGTTCGGCAAGACTCTTCGAGCAGCCTGTATTACCCCTCAGCGCAAAAACGTAAACAACAGGCCGGAGTCTACCGGGACACAACGCGCAAAATACGCTGTTTCCACCACGGCGCCGGCGACTTAACCAGATACGCATACTCGTTCGCCGCGCCTGACTAACTGACTCGCCGGAACCGCCTATGGCTGGGAAAACACCACGATGATGAGCCCCGCCACGACAAGAAGCGTGCCCGCCCAGGTCACCGGGCTCACATGTTCATGCAGCACCAGAGCGCTCGTACTCAGGATGACGAGGTAACTGAGGGCGTTGAAGGGATAGGCAAGGCTCAACGGGACCCGGGAGAGCACTACTAGCCACACCATGGCGGAGACCGCGAAGACCGCGAGTCCGAGCGGTATCCAGGGGGTGGTGATCGCGGCCAACGGGAGCGACCTGCCCGAGGCGTGCGAACGCGCCGTTGCGAGTTGCATGCCGTGCTTGAGCATGAGCTGTCCGCCAGCGGCCACGACGACGGAAAACAGAACCAGTCCAAGGCTTGCGAAGCTCAGGCTTCCAATGATCAAGCGGTGCCTCCGCTCCGGACTTGCCGCAGTGTCCAAGTCAACTGAATTTGGCATTCGTCGGCTCCCCCCTCTCGCAGGGTCCCCTTTCGCTTCAACTTACGCGGTATGCCGCTTGCGCTTCAGGTTGTTCAGCGACGAGCCGGCGGCGTAGCGTGTCGGACGCGCGGGCGCCCTCGCGCCGCCACACGGCACGCCGTGGCGCAACGCCGACGACTCGCCCGATTAGTAGTACCCAGAAGGTGGAGGTCTGGATACCATTCACTGGAGATCTTGCCAAGTGGTAAAGATCCCTGGCCGTGCGTCCGCTCGGTGTATCCGTCTGGCTGTGCCGCAGGCTGGCGGATTCACGAGACGCCTCGCCAACCCAGTATGGTTGGGTCACCACGCATATTTGGGCAAATACCCACATAATGGCACGGCAGTGCTTCCCGGGATCTCGTTGGCCTGCCCGATCGTGAGGATAGCCACATGACCACCCAGCGAGCACGCGCTGCCACGCCTTCGGTCGGCCGACCGGGTCCCGCGCACGCCGCGCCCGGCGTGAAGTACGGTCCGTGGCTGTGCGCGCTGATCGCGGCGGCAGCGGCGACCGTGCTCGTGATCGCGCGCTGGGCAACCTGGGCCAAGCACAATATCGGCAACTTCATCCTGGTCGGCCAGCACTTCGCCAATCCGGCGCAAGTGCCGCGCGGCATACCGATCCAGCCGACGTACGGCTATGACGGGCAGTACTTCTACCGGCTCGCGCTCGACCCGGCCGACCTGTCCCACACGGCCTTCGGCATCTCGGTGGACCACAGCTACCGGTTCATGCGGATCGGCTATCCCCTGCTCACCTGGCTGCTGTCCGGCGGACAACACTCGGTCGTCCCCGACGTGCTCATCGTCGTGAACATCCTGGCCGTCGGCGCGCTTGGCTACCTCGGCGCCGTCTTCGCGGCCGATGGCGGCCGCAACGCGCTGTGGGGCCTGCTGGTGCCCTGCTACTTCGGGATCGTCACCAGCGTCTCCCGGGACACCGCGGAGCCGCTCGCCGCCGCCTGCCTGCTGGCGGGCCTGGTGGCGATGCGCCGCCGACGCCCGGTGCTAGCCGGCGTGCTGCTCGCCTACGGGGCGCTGACCCGGGAGACCGCCATGGTCGGCGTCGGCGCCATCGCGATCATGCGCGTCCTGACGATGGTGCGGGAGCGACGCGCGCCGGGCCGGGAGGACGTGGCCTGGGTGCTTCCCTCTGTGGTCTTCGTTGCCTGGCAGGTCGTTATCTACGCCGTCACCGGCAGCGTCGCCCTGGCCACCGACGGCGGACGCAACGCGGGCCTGCCGTTCTCCGCGCCGGTGCACGCCCTGCTGACCAACCTCCGGCACATCAACTCCAGCCACTTTGACCAGTACGACCTGTGGCTGCTCGAACTCGGCGCGCTGGTGCTGTGCTGCGTCGCGGCGATCGTGACCATCCGGGCCAGCAAGGCGCCCAGCTGGGAGAAGCTGGCGTTCTTGCTGTACGTCGTCGAGATCTGCCTGGTAAACCCGAACACGTGGAACAGCCTGGACGCCGACATGCGGTCATTCATCGAGGTGTACCTGATGGCGGTGATCCTGCTGCTCAGCGTGCCGGCCGGGCAGCTTGGCGCCCGCTTTGGCTGGGTACTTCCAGTGATAGGGGTCTGGGTGCTCGCGGCGATCGCAGGGGTCGTGCAGCGTCGGCTCACCATCTCGTTCGGCAGGCTCGAGTCGGCCTTCGCCGGGCCACGGCGGCGCGCCGTCGGCTGGGCGCCCCCTCGCCAGCCTCCTGTCCCAGCCTCAGGCACGGTTTAGGAGACAAAGCCATGGAAGCAGGGGCTAAGTACTCGATCGTCATCCCGCTCTACAACGAGGAAGCGACCGTAGCCGCCCTCGTCGCGAGGTTGCGAGAGGTCATGGCTGAGCTGGACGGCCCGGCCGAGGTCGTCATGGTCGATGACGGCAGCCAGGACGCGACATACGAGCTCATGACCAAGGCGAACAGCGAGGATCCGCGGTTCAAGATCATGCAGTTCTCGCGGAATTTCGGGCACCAGCTCGCGATCACGGCCGGGATGGACGCCGCGGCCGGGCAGGCCGTCGTCATCATGGACGCAGACCTGCAGGACCCGCCGGACGTCATCCTCAAGATGGCCGCGAAGTGGCAGGAAGGCTACGAGGTCGTCTACGCCGTCCGCGAGCGCCGTGAGGGCGAGAAGCCGTTCAAGACCATCACCGCCTCGCTCTTCTACAGCCTGCTGCGCAGGATCGCCGAGATCGAGACACCGGTCGAGGTCGGGGATTTCCGGCTGGTGGATCGCAAGGCGCTGGACGCCTTCCTGCTGATGCGGGAGAGCAACCGGTACGTCCGCGGCATGTTCTCCTGGATCGGCTTCCGGCAGGCGGCCGTGCCCTATACGCGGGCTTCCCGGCATGCCGGCGAGACGAAGTACACCCTGCGCAAGATGATCCGCTTCGCCTCTGACGGCATCATCGGCTTCTCTACCGCCCCGCTGCGGCTGGCGCTCGGGATAGGCGCCTTCCTGGCTATCGTCGCGGTCTGTTACGGCCTAGCCGCGATCGCGCTCAAGCTCGCGGGCTTGCAGCTTGTCCCCGGATACGCCTCGCTGCTGGTGACCATCACCTTCCTCAGCGGTGTCCAGCTGATCATGATCGGGATGGTCGGACAGTACGTCGCCCGGATATACGACGAGGCCAAGGGCCGCCCGCTGTATCTTGTCCGTGAGATGCGAGGATTCAGCGAGGAAAACGGACGGGTTACGTGGCCAGCGATCGCCGGAAGGAACGGGCACCAGGACGGAGCGCCACGGACGTGACCGCGCCGTCGTCTCTGCCGAACGCGGTTGGCGCGGAACCGGAACCGGGCCAGGCCGGACCCGCCCGGCGGCTCGCGAACCGGGCCCGTAACGCCTCCCCCGCCGCGCAGGGACTCGCCGCTTTGGCCGTGTACCTGGCCGTCTGGCTGGTCACCGAGACGTTGCCGCTGCTGCTCCACCCAGGCACGCCGCAACTAGACCAGCCGAGCACTGATCCCAACTTCTACGTCTGGAGCCTGCGCTGGTGGCCCTACGCGATGGCGCACGGGCTCAATCCCCTGCACACGACGCAGATCGGCGCGCCCGCCGGCTATGACCTGGCGTGGGTGACGTCGATCCCGCCGCTGGCTTTGGCCGTCTTCCCGCTCACGCTCCTCGCGGGGCCGGTCGTCCCGTTCAACTTGCTCGTCATCGCGGCGATCCCGCTGTCGGGATGGGCGGCGTTCATCCTCTGCCGGCGGCTCACCGGGCGATTCTGGGCTTCCCTCATCGGAGGCGCGGTCTACGGGTTCTCCGCTTACGAGATGAACCACATCTTCTCGGGGCAGCTGAACCTGGCCTTCGCCCTGCTCCTGCCGCTCATGGCGTACCTCATGGTGGCATGGCGGGACGGCGCCATCGGAACACGGGCCTGCACTGCCCTGCTCGCGCTCGCCCTGGTGCTGCAGTTCTACCTGTTCGACGAGACGTTCGTCGATCTGACCGCGGTGCTGATCGTCGGCCTGGCGGTTGGGTACGCGCTGGCCGACCGGCCCGGCCGCGCGCAGGTGGCCAGGCTGAGCCGTATTGTCGGCGTCGCCTATGTGATCGCGATCGTTCTCGCCCTTCCAGATCTGAAGTACGCGCTGGCCAACATGCCGTCCGGCTTCACGCAGCGGCCGGGCAGTGCCTCACTGGCGCTGGGGAATCTGGTGATCCCCTGGCCCGGGCAGACGCTGGGACTGAGCTGGCTGGCCCACGCGGCCACGCCGCTCGCGGGACCTGATCAGGACGGCTACGTCGGCATCCCGCTGCTGATCATCGCGATCACGCTGCCGCTCGTGGCGTGGCGCCAGCGGTTCGTTAGGTTCCTGACCGTGATGGTCACGGTGCTGGCTGTCGCGGCACTCGGCACCGGGCTGCGCATTGACGGCTGGTCCGCGGTGGTTAAGCTGCCCTGGGGAGAAATCTGGAACCTGCCGGTGGTGCGCAGCGCGTACCCGGTCCGGCTGATGGTGTTCGTCTTCCTCGGGCTTGCCGTGATGACAGCCCTGTGGCTCTCCCAGCCGACGAAGCGCCGGTGGGCGCGGTGGCTGCTGGCATTGCTCGCGGCGATCGTCGTGGGTGCGAACACGCCCGCGCTGGCCCTGCAGAGCCAGCCAGGTCTGCCGGCGTTCGTCGCGACCGGCGAGTACCGTCATTACCTGAGCCCCGACGAGACGGTCGTGGTGCTGTCGAAGCGTGGTAACGTCGGCCTGCTGTGGGCGGCGGAGACCGATTTCTACACACGGCTGGCCGGCGGGTTCGTCAACAAGGCGATTAATCAGTTCGGCGGCCAGCCGCGGCCAGTTGCGGAATTGGCCATCGGCGGACTAACACCGGCCAATGTCAGTAATTTCCGCTCTTACCTCAAGAACGCCCACGTCGGCGCCATCCTGGTGGAATCCAGCGAGGCCGGGCCCTGGCCAGCGATCTTCGGCCAGCTCGGGCTTAAGGGGAAAACCGTCGGCGGCGTGATCATCTACCGAACGTGAGCCGGGTGCCGGGCGCGCACCGGACGAATGCAGGATAATCAGCTTCCTTTTCCCATACTATTGAGCCTATGGAGGCAGCTGAGCTTCGGACGCTGGCGAGCGTAGAAGATCGCCACTGGTGGTACAAAGAGCGCCGTGCTCTGCTGGCACGCGAACTGCGGCGACTGCCGGCCCCGGGGCAGGCGCTGGACATAGGCGCGGCTGGGGGCGGCAATACCCGCGTTCTGCAAGCTCACGGCTGGCAGTCGCTCGCCCTTGAATACGCTCCGGTGGCGGCACAGATCGCGCGCGAGCGCGGCATCGATGTGATCAGGGCCGACGCACGGGACCTGCCCGTTCGTTCGGAGTCGTGCGACCTGGTCACCGCCTTCGATGTGCTTGAGCACATCGAAGAGGACTACCTCGCGGCGGCGGAGATCGCCCGGGTACTCAAGCCCGGCGGCGTCGCGCTAATCGCGGTTCCCTGTGACATGAGCCTGTGGTCCGCGCACGACGAGGCGGTCGGTCATGTACGCCGGTACACTCGCGCCACGCTCGCGGATACGGTCAGCAAGGCCGACCTCGACATCGAGTCCGTCTGGAGCTGGAACGTCCTGCTGCGGCCCGTCGCCGCGTACCGCAGGCGGTCGTCGAGCGGCAGCGATCTCGACGACGTCCCGCCGCTACTTAATGCCGCGCTGACGTCGATCATCGTCGCCGAGCGGTATCTGCCCGTCAAGTCCCTGCCCGGCGTCTCGCTGATGCTCCGGGCCAGGCGCCGCTAGTCGCTACCCCTGGCGCAGCAGGATGTAATACGGCACGTTTCCGTAATGCAGGGTGATCCGCCGGGCGTCCGGGTACCGCTGCAGGAAGTACCGTGCCTCCGGCGTGCTCAGCTGTGCCGTGATGACTGCCTGGGTCACCGGCAGCACGTGGGCGCGGAAGTACATCATGTACGCGTTGAGCTGGGGCTCGTTCAGGATCGTCGTGTACTTGTCGAACTGCACTGGCGCCGGGTTCAGATCGGCCGTGAAATACACGAGGCCCGGATAGGTGTGGGGCACATCCGCGACATAGGTCGTGCGGTCGCCCACGATCGCGTGTATGCGGTTCATCAACCGGATGAAGTCCGTCATCGACACATCTGAGCCCTGGCAGCACTCCGGCGCCAGGTCAAGCCCGGCGCCAACCCGCTGAGCCGCCAGGTTGGCGGGCGCGGGCGGCTTCGGAGCGGCGGCCAAGTACTGGCGGTCACGGTAGGGGGTCATGGCGGCGGCGTACACGCTGCCCGGCATGTACGACTTGTACGGCAGGAGCGGCAGCGACACGAGGAAGAGAAGCACGCCGACGCCGATCGCGGCGTTCCGCTGCAGGCCGGTCAGCCGCGGCAGCAGCGTGGCCACCATGATCACCAGTGCCGGGACGAGCAGTAGCGTACCGGTCAGGTGCGAGGTGTCCGCCCGAAGCAGCGCCCCCTGGTACAGCAGGATCGTCACGACCAAAGCGACGGCGAGCAGAACCCGCTGACGCGTCCACTGGGTCGCGATCCGCAGCGGGCGGAACTCGAAGACCGTCAGCAGCGCGAGCACCGCCAGCAGGAACGGTAGCGCGTAGTACATGGTCGTCAGCGGCGACGGCAGATGGCTTGCGCCCTGCCAGGCGGTGTCGCTGTAGCCTTCCGGGACGGATCGCGGGCTCAGCGTGTAGAGATTGAGGAACTGCCCGAGGTCGCCGTGGACCGCGTAGAACGCGAGTATCGGCACCCAGGCGAGCAGGAAACCGGCCAGCACCGTGACGAGGGCAGTCCACGCCGCCCGCCAGGAGCAGGTCCCGCTGAGCAGGAGCAGCGCCGCGATCACCAGCGCCCCGACCGCTCCGGCGGGCAGGTTCTCCTGGCCCATGTAGGACATGACTCCCCATAGCGCCCCCAGGCCGATTCCGGCGACGGCGGCGCTCCGTGATGGTGCGCGCTTGATGACGGCAGGCAGCAGCACGACGACAGCGATCGCGCCCACGTAGCGCAGCGGATTTGCCCAGGCCCAGGCGCCACCGCCATCGAATGACAGCGGCCAGTAGCCGTTGGACGGGTTGGCTGACTGGAATCCGACCACGTGCAGCGCCGGGTAGATGAGCTCAGACAACAGCACCACCGCGAGCCCGCGCGCGTACCCGAAGGCGAGGAAGAACACCGCGAAGAGGATCGCCGCTCCGGCCCATTGGTAAAGGGCCCACGTCTCGCGGAAGCCGACTACCGAGAAGGACGTGACGTGCCGCATGAGCAGATAGGAGAGAAGTTGCGTGCCCGGGCCGTACTGGACCCCGGCCACACCGATGTAGGGCAGGTGCCCGTGTGCGATGGCCTGGAATCCGACCAAGTAGACGTCTTCCTGGGTGGAGATGACGGATCGGGTCTGAGTGAGATGCCAGGGCGGTCCGAGGAAGTACCAGGACAGCCCTAGCGCCGTGACCAGTCCCGCGGCGGCCGTGAGTATCCGGCTCGCCCGACTGCGCTCAGGCCGCGCACGCCTGGGCCAGTCGCGCTCTGGGGCAGCGGCGACGGCGCGGGGAAACAGGCGCACGGCCCATTCTCGCCAGGTGGGCGGCTGGCTCTGCGCGACCGTGAGCACGCGCGCCGCCAGGAGCAGCCAGAGCATCGGGGCAAGGACGCCCAGCAGATACGTGGCGGTGACCCAGCGCTTGTCCTGGAATCCGAAGTTGATCCACTGCACCGTCGGCGGCAACGTGGCCGTGGCCCGGTAGTACGCGACCAGGAGCAGGAACGGGAACCAGGCGGCGAGCGCCAGCCAGATGGCGGCCCGGTCGCGGGGGGCGGCGAACCGGTCGGGCCAGGCCGGACGCGGACGACGCCCCCGCAACACGGAGGCAGCCCCAAGCACGACACTCAGGCACAGCCCAGCCAGCGCGACAAGGATCATGTCCCGTTGCGGCGCGGGCAGCGCGCCCGGAGGCCGGATGAAAGCCGCTACCGGGAGGGCGAGCACGCACGTCAGGGCGAACGAAGCGACGGCCGCTCGGTAGAAGGGCCGCGGTCCCGCGTCGACGATGCGGAGCACCCAACCGAGGCTTCGTGACGCCACGTCAGGATTACGAGTCTCGACGGTCACGCTGCCCTCACATCTGCCCTCATTCCCGGCGGCATGAACGCGTGCCGCCGGGAAACGCCTGCCACGTCACGTATTCGGGCCCATGCCCAAGCTGCCCGAAGGATATCGCCTGACAGGACGTGCGGATCGTCGAAGGCCGGATCTGGTCGTCATCGTCACGGTGTCCTACCGCGCCATACTGATCATGAAACCGGCGGATCCGGAAGCCCGGCGGGGTCCGGCAGGCCCAGACCGCGGGCACTACCCGTCAGGGGGCGGGGGGTGTCCCCATGTTCCTTGTCAAGTTGTTCTGCCTCGCCGCAGCCGGCATCGCCAGCTTCCTCAGCAGCGCCCCAGAAGACGACAGCGAGTTCGTAAACTTGGCTAGTGACACGCGGACGCAGCACATCCTCGACGGGCAAATGCCGCCAGGAGAACCTGACAAAAACTTGTTCCCTGGCGACTGGTCAGCAGCCAAGATCATGAACGGAGTATCGGAAGTCGCAACGGACCCTGCCAGTGAATGGGTTCAGCAGACCGGGCGAGCCGGTGCTGAGGTCACGCGGACAGGAGATCCGGTCCGCTATGCAGTGAACGACGTCTATGACGGGTTGAAGATGCGGGTGATTGTCGAGCCCGGAGGCGAAGGCATCATCACAGGATTTCCAGTGCCATGATCATGCCGCTTACTTCTGGCGAGATCACGCGACGACTGCATCTGCTAATGGATGCCGCTAGGAGCCTTCCGCTTGGCGACCTCGAGCAAGTCGAGGGCTTGATTCAGGCGGGAGAACACCCCGTGGCGTTCGAGAATCTCTGTACGCAGATATACGAGTACGACGTCAGGTTGCCGTCGTACCTTTGGGCTACCCGGCGGATACGCCGTGGGATCACGGGCTGAAGGTCACCGCGGACGGGACCGGGCTCGTCGGGCACGCCGGCGCGGTGCTGCTGCGGCTGGCGGCCGACCGGACCGGGCTAACCGGGGAGCTGGGGCCGGCGCTGGCCCGGCCGCGGAAGTCCCCGCAGGTCGACCGGGGAATGGCGCTGGTGTCCATGGCAGCCGCGATCGCGCTGGGCGCGACGAGCATGTCTGATATTGAGGTCCTGGCCCAGCTGGAGCCCGTACTCGGGACGCCGCCGTCGGACACCACGGTCCGCCGGACCCTGGAACTGGCCGACAGGCGCACCCTTGCCAGGGCCGCGAAAGCCAGGGCGAGGGCACGGGACCGTGCCTGAGCGATGATCGAGACCACGCCCGGCGGGTTCCCGTGGCTGGAAATCGCGGGCAAGGCGCTGCCGGGCTGGCTGGTCATCGACATGGACGCCACCCTCGTCACCGCCCGCTCGGACAAGGAAGGCGCGGAACCCACCTGAAAGAAGGGCTACGGCTTCCACCCGCTGGGCGCATGGCTCGCCAACACCGGGGAATCCCTGGCCATCACGCTCCGCCCGGGAAACGCCGGGTCGAACACCGTGTCCGATCACGTGGACGTGCTTGGCGACGCGAGGATGCAGGTCCCGGCCCGGTTCCGGTCCAGGATGATCGTCCGGGTCGACGGGGCGGGAGCCACCCACGACCTGATGGAGCACCTGCTGGCGATCGCCTCGCCCCGCAGGCAAGTGCTGTTCACCTGCAGCTGGGCCATCACCTCCGCCGATGAGGACGCCATCGCCCAGCTGCCGGAGGACGCGTGGAAGCCCGGCGTGGACCAAGACGGCCGCCCCGAGGAGGAAAAGCACATCGCCGAGGTCACGCACCTGATGAGCCGCGCAGGCAAGTGGGCCGCCGGCTTGCGCTGGATCGTCCGCCGCGCGAAGCCCTCGCGGCGGCAGGCCGGAAACCTCACCGCCTTCGAGAAGAAGACCGGATGGCGCTACTCCATCATCTGCACGAACATCCCGCTGACCGGGATCCCCGGCGTCCCCGGAAGCCACCACCCGCAGTTCATCGACGTGCTCCACCGCCAGCACGCCGTCGTCGAGGACGGCGTCCGCAACGGCAAGGCCATGGGACTGCGGAACCTGCCCTCCAAGACATGGCAGGTCAACTGCGGATGGGTCCTCGCCGCGTCGATCGCTGCCGACCTCGCGGCATGGACCAGGCTCATCGGCCTCTACGACCAGGAGGGCCTCAGCGATGCCGAGCCGCAGACGCTCCGCTACCGCCTGCTGCACCTGCCCGCCCGCCTCGCCATCCACGCCCGGCAGCGGACCTTGAAGATCAGCCCCGCCTGGCCCTGGAAGGAAGCCTTCCTGACCTGCTGGGAACGGCTCGGCGCCCTGCCCGCACCAGCCTGACCAGCACAATCAACCCCACGGCAAGGAAGGAGGACCACCCCGGCGCGGACGGAGCCGGCGCTGCCCGACGCCATCGGGCCGCCCGCCCTGCCAGCCCGGAAACGACAACCAGACACCACAGCCGAAAACCGGCACCGGCACAATCAGTAACCAGACCCGTCCAACGCCTGAATCATCGAGGCTAGGCCCTCCCGAACCGTTGCCTGGCCCGGGCCTGGAACGCGGCGTTCCACGTTGTGCAGCCAGTCAATCAGCACTGGGATTGCCGCCTTGGACTGGCGCGTCCCATTTACCAGTTCCCATAGGTCACTGATTGACGAGCCGGCGGCCCGCAGATCGCTCGACAAATCAGGTGACAGCAGCGCATTGAGGTCAGCCTGCGCCTGCGATGACGTAGTGTCTCGCCATAAGGGCATGGGTCTCCTATGCAGAATCGGGGCACCGATAGGTTGGATGGCTGCACCCTGGAAGCAATCAAACATCATCGGCGGTCGCGGGCGAGTGCAAGCGACTGCAGTTCAGGGACCACATGTCCGACAAGGCATACACCCCTCCCTTCCACCGAGAAGGTCAAACGAGTTCATCCCGGCCCGAGTGTGTCATCCGCACCGTCACACCGAAGCCATCGCCGCGCCTGGTTATTTCAAACCAATACCAATCCAACGAGAACTGCGGGAGTGCACTTGGAGCTTCATCGTATGCAGAGCCGATCGAATTGGGCGAATGACTGGATCATACGACTGTTCCATTCGACATAATCCTACATACCCGCAACCTCCGAACGATTCTTGCACACCCTCCCCACCCAATGACAAAAGCAGTCGCTACCATTGAGAAATCAACCGATTTGCCACAGAAGACGACGCGCAGTCAACCCTACGGGACAGCCATATCCAAACGTGACTTACCGCGCATCGATGAACCGATCCTTGCTCCGCCTTTGGGTCTGACCAAGTGCCTGTAGCGGATCGAGTCACACGGGTCCGTAGAGGCATTCTCGGCGGACTGAGTAGCCTGGCGCCTACTTCGGCACCCAGAAAATGCGATGAGCACCACGATCTGTCTGCCCCTGGACGAGCGGCTTGTCCCTGGTCCGCTCGGACCAGGGACAAGCTTCAGCGCACTGTGCCTCGGCTACTTGCTAGCGAGGTTCGAACCTGCATCACCAGTCAGTGGCGATGTATTTCGTCTCGGTGTACTCCAGCAGACCGTCGTGCGCCCCTTCACGTCCCAAGCCAGACTGCTTCACTCCCCCGAACGGCGCCGCCGGGTCGGACACGAGTCCCCGGTTCAGCCCGATCATGCCGGCCTCGAGGGCCTCGCTGACCCGCAGCCCCCGGCGCAGGTCCTGCGTGTAGACGTAGGAGACCAGGCCGTACTCGCTGGCGTTGGCCCACCGGATCGCCTCGTCCTCGTTCGTGAACCGGACGACGGGGGCGACCGGGCCGAAGATCTCCGCGTCCAGGATGCCCGCGTCCTGCGGCACCGAGTCGATCAGGGTCGGCTCGTAGAAGTACCCGGCTCGGTCCGGTGCCTTGCCGCCGGTGACGACCTTGCCGGACCCTGCCGCCTCCTCGACGAGCCCGGAGACCTTGGACAGGGCGGCCTGGTTCACCAGCGGCCCGATCTCGGTGTCCTCCGCCAGGCCGGGGCCTACCTTCATGGCCGCCAGGCGCTGGGCGAACGCGGTGTTGAACTCGTCGGCAACCGCCTCGTGCACGTAAAAGCGGTTCGCGGCGGTGCAGGCCTCGCCGCCGTTGCGCATCTTGGCGAGCAGCGCGCCTTCCACGGCGGCGTGGATGTCGGCGTCCTCGAAGATGATGAACGGCGCGTTCCCGCCCAGCTCCATCGAGCAGCTCACGATCGTGTCGGCGGCCTCGCGCAGCAGGATCGAGCCGACCGCCGTGGACCCGGTGAACGACAGCTTGCGCACGCGCGGGTCGGCGATCATGGCGGCGACCACGGGGCCCGCGGCCTTCCGGCTGGTGGTCACCACGTTGACCACGCCATCGGGGACGCCCGCCTCCTTGAGCAGGGCGGCCATCGCCAGGGCGGTCAGCGGCGTGTCCTCGGCGGGCTTGAGCACGACCGAGCAGCCCGCCGCCAGCGCCGGGCCGATCTTGCGGGTGGCCATGGCGGCCGGGAAGTTCCAGGGCGTGACGAGCAGGCTGACGCCGATCGGCTGCCGCAGCGTGAGGATGCGGTTGGCGCCGGACGGGGCACGCATGAGCGTGCCTTCGATGCGGACGGCCTCTTCGGCATACCAGCGGAAGAACTCGGCGGCGTAGGCCGCCTCGCCGCGCGCGTCCCGGATGGACTTGCCGTTCTCGGCCGACATCAGCCGGGCGAACTGCTCGGCCCGCTCCGTCATGAGCTCGAACGCGCGGCGCAGGATCTCGGCTCGCTGCCGCGGCGGCGTGGCCGCCCAGGCCGGCAGCGCGTCGTGCGCCGCGCCGACCGCGTCCAGCGCGTCGCCGACGGTTCCGTCCGCGACCTCGGTGAGGCTTTCCTCCGTCGCCGGGTCGAGCACGGGGAACGTCCCGCCATCTCGCCCGCCGCCCCATTGCCCGCCGACGAACAGCCCGGTGGGCACGTCAAGCCCGGTAAGCGCGGTCAGATCTGCAGTCATGTACTTCTCCAAGGCCATCGAAGACCAGCTCGTTGATCTTCTATGAGCCTACGTTGTACCGCCCAGCCAACGCCTCACGGCCCATCCCAGCCTGGCCCCGCACCCACCTCATCTCCTGGCCCCCCCCCCGGACCTCCACCCCGCCCCGGCGGCCCAAACGCGCAAAAGAGCCGGCTATAGCGGGCTCGAATGCGTATTTGGTCACGCTAGCGGACGTGTTCAAATGCGCATTCGAGCATCCTCCCCAGGATGACAGCCACGTCGTAGAGGAGACGGCTGCCCCGGCGGCGCGCCGAACGTCGCCGGGGCAGCCGCGACTCGCTGAGTCAGCCGACCACACCGAGCCAGCCGACCTCAGTTAGCCAGCGGAACTCGCTTAGCCGACGGAGAGGGTCTCCGCGACCGGCGGCGTACCGGTGGGCGTGCACGTCACGGTCTGAGTGCCGAGCAGTTCGATGTCCGCCTTGATGGTGACGTCACCGACGGTGAAGCTGTCGGTGCCGGAGGCCGTCGGCGTCCAGCTGCCGGTGAAGTCGAGGTTGGAGATGTCCTGGTTCGCCGGGATGGACCCGCCGGACCCGGACACGGTGAAGGACGAGGCCTCCGCGCCGCTGCCCGCGATGTCGGCGGTGCCGGTCCACGAGCTGATGGCCAGCGGCGCGGACAGGCTCAGGCTGGTGACGTCCAGGGCAAAGGAGACCGACGACCCGGAGGTGGCCGGGTTCGGGGTGGCCGTCAGCGACCCGGTGGCCGTCACGGACTCGGTGCCGGCGATCGGCACGTCGCAGGAGTACGACTGCGAGATTGTCGACGCGCTGGCCGGGCCCTGTGCGGCCACGACACCCGCGCCGCCCAGCACGACCACGGCGGCGATGGCGGCGGACAGGCCGCCGATCCGGTGGTTCATCATTGTTCCTTCCTGTCCCAGGCATTTCAGCCCGGATTAGCGGGGTGATTGCGCGACCGGTCGACACCGTCTTTCTATCTGACAGGAAGTAACATGAATATGACTATTTGCGATAAATCTAACAAAACTCAACGTTGACTAATCTTGAACGGCGAGCGAAGCGGATCGCGAGCCGCACAGCAGCCCGGGGTAGATCGCGGGTCATTGGCGCAATGGCCCGGATTCAGCGAGCTAAGCATGCCCTGTTTATCGCCAAATATCGCGATAATGAACGCATTTCGGGATACCCCCATCAGGGTATCCATTTCATGATCGAGGTCGAACGTGCCGATATATGGCATCGGTGACCCATGATCACCGATATGACACCGCCCAGAGAGCTTCAGGCACGCCCAAGTGCCCGATATATGCTGCTATATCCGGTCGCGAGCTCCGGTTCCGATCGTCGTACCGGGCTCGGCGGCATAAGCGACCCATGAAACCGAATCACGTTCTAGGTCCTGGGCCCCGTGAGGCGGCGGTCCGGAGTGGTCCACGGAAAGCCGCGACCGGCGACAGCCGGCCACGCTGGTCTATTCTCATCGTCATGGATTCGTCCGACACGGACCGCATTGTGCGCCTGGATCCAGGCCATCAAGATCTACCGCGAGGTGACCGGAGTCGGGCTCAAGCAGGCCAAGGACGCGGTCGAAGCCATGATGCCGCGGCGCCGGTAGGCCACCGGTACCGCGAGACCCCCGCCGATCTAGCGTGACCGAAAACGATCAGCATGCGGGGCTCGGCCCCAGCGGCGTTCCGTATTGCGCCCAGTGGGAGTCGTCGGCGCTCGTTATCTATGCCCCGTTCGCGCGAATGGCGGCCGCGGAATTCGGCGTCGGCGTGGATGTGGCACGCGAACTGACGATCGGCGAGATCGCGGCGGCGGCCACGCCCGACACCCCGGTGGTCGCGTCGGTCCACCGCTGGATCAGGTGGCCCGACCGGAACCCGCCCGAGCGCGGCGGGCATCTCGTGCTCGTGACCGGCGCCCTGCCGGCCGGAGCGGGCGCGGGCGCTCTCCGGTTGCATAACCCGTCGGGATTCCCGGGGGCGAGTCAGCGCGACGTGATGGTGCAGGTGACGGATTTCGCGAAGTTCTTCGCCGGCCGCGGCATGCTCGTCCGCTAGCGGGCCGCTCCCCCGCTGGCGGCCAGCTCGGCGGCCGTCAGGGCCGCGAGCTGCGCCCGCGACGAGATGCCGAGTTTCGCGTAGATGTGGGCGATGTGCGCGTCTACCGTGCGCCGGGATATGACGAGCTGGTCCGCGATCTGGCCGCTGGTCAGGCCCCTGGCGGCCAGGTCCGCGATCTCGCTCTGCCTGCGGGTCAGCGAGGTCAGGCCCTGTCCCCGCGGCGGGGGCAGCTTGGTGTCGTCGCTGACCGCGCTGTCGACGATCGCGTCGAGCGTGCGGCTGGCGCCGTCGCGGAACAGCCGCTCGTAGCGCCCCCGGCCGAGCCGGCCGACCGTCCTGCCGACCACCTGCTCGACCAGTTCGCCGATGGAGATGTTGCCGGCGAGAGGCTTGCCGGTCCGCTCCCACAACACGCTAGCGGCACCGTGCAGCCAGGCGGCCCGTTCGTCGCGCTCCTCGGCCGAGGCCAGCAGGACGAGCGCTTCCAGGCAGTAGGCCGTTCCGGGGGCATCGCCGAGTTCGTGCTTCAGCCGCAGGGCCCGGCGGGCGTTAGCCGAGCTGGCCTGCGTCTCGCCGCGCAAGTACAGCGCGGTGCCCATGATGACGTAGAGGTAGCCGCGCGCCCAGCGCTCGCCGCCGTCGTCGCCGCCCAGGCGGCGCAGCCCCTGCTCGCAGCGCTCGATGGCCTGGTCCGGTTCCCCGCTCACCAGGTGCAGGTAGCCCATGTGGATGTCGAGGGAGACCAGTCCGCCGAAATGGCCAAGCGCGGCGAGGCGCTCGCCGGCGACGGTCCCCGCCTCCGCCGCCTCCGCCGCGCGGCCGGTGGAGAGGAAGGCGAGGCACAGGTACGTCTGGCCGAGCGCGCTCGCCAGCTCCTCGCCGTGCTCCGTCGCGATCGCCACGGCGGCCTCGAGCTCGGTGATCGCGGTCTCGTGCTCGCCCTGGAAGATGGCGAGGACACCGCTGGTGAGCAGGAGCCACGCGCGTTCGGGTGAGGGCAGCGGAAACCGCTCGATGATCCGGTCCAGCCAGTGCCTGCCCTCGCGCAGCAGCCCGGAGATCTCCCAGTACGGCCGCAGGTCGGCGGCGAGTCGCGCGGCGAGCCGGTCGCCGTCCGGCGCGTCCAGGGCGTACCCGAGGGCGGCCCGGATGTCCGCGTGCTCGCGGCGCAGTTCACGGAACCGCGGCAGCTGGTCGCCGTCCTTGGCGTGCTCGGCGAAGGCCGCGATCTTGCCGGCGAGCCAGGCGACGTGGCGTGCGCGCACGGCAGCGTCCGCGCCGTCGGCGGCCAGCCGCTCGGCACCGAACTCGCGGATGCTGTCCAGCAGCCGGTAACGGGCGTCGTCATTGTCCGGGCCGGCGCCGTCCTCATCGGCGCGCAGGACGACCGACTTGTCGGCCAGGCCAATCAACGCGGGCAATATATCCTCACGTCCCAGCGGTTCCCCCGCGCACACTTCCTCGATCGCCGTGATCCCGAACGACCCCGCGAACACCGACAGCCGCGCCCAGAGCAGCCGCTCGGCGGGCGTGCAGAGGTCATAGCTCCACTGGATCGCGGCGCGCAGCGTTTGCTGGTGCGGCAGTGCTTCCTGGTGCGGGGCCAGGCTGTCCCCGCCGGACAGCGCCAGGAAACGGTGGTCCAGCGACCCGGCCAGCGTGCCGAGCGACGTGGACTGCAGGTGCGCGGCGGCCAGCTCGATCGCGAGCGGCACCCCGCCCAGCCGCTGGCACAGCCGGACGACGTCGTCGCGGTTGGCGGCGCTGACGGCAAAATCCGGGACGACGGCGGCGGCGCGCTGGGTGAACAGCTCGACTGCGTCCCCGCTGTTACCGGCGTCCGTGCCTTTCCCCGTGCACAGCCCCGTGCTCGCGGCCAGCCCCTCGACGGGCAGCGGCGACACGGGCATGCAGTGCTCGCCCGGCAGGTCCAGCGGCTGGCGGCTGGTCGTCAGCACCGTCACCCCGGGCGCCTCGTTGAGCACGGTCTCGACGAGGCTGCCGCAGGCGTCGAGCATGTGCTCGCACGTGTCGAGCACCAGGAGCAGCCGTCGGTCGCGCAGGTAATCGGCCACCGCGTCCGTGCCCGGGCGGGCGTCCTGCTCGGGCAGCCCGAGGCTCGCCGCGACGGTATGCGGCAGCAGACCGGGATCGCGCAGCCCGCCCAGTTCGGCGAAACACACGCCGTCGGTGAACCGGCGGGCGGCCGCGGCCGCCGCGCGCACCGCGACACGCGTCTTCCCGACGCCGGGCGCGCCGGTCACGGTCACCAGCCTGGCCGACCGCAGGAGACGGTCCAGCACGTCGAGCTCGCCATGGCGGCCGACGAAGCTGGTCACTTCGGCGGGCAGCTCCCCGGGGCTCCGACCGCTTAATCCGAGTGTCATGCAGTCCTCGCAGGCTGTGGGCTCCGGATACCGTACCCCACGAAGTTGATCATGGGAAGGCGGGCGGCCAAACGGCGCGGGATTCCCGTGGCCCTCGCCACCCACGCCGCCATGTAGGGCGGAGTCGCGAACAAGGACTGAGGGTCCTGCTGCCTCTCCCCCGCTCACTCCGCACGGCCCGCCCACCTCGGCCAGCCCCACCCCGGCCCTCGGTGCCTCGGCCCGCGGCGCCCCGGCCAAGCAGCGCCTCTCCACGTGGCAAGATCATGGGTCAAAGGCGCGAAGACGCAGATTTAGCGTTTCCCATCTGCCCCTGTTATCCCCAAATATCGCTGTAAGTTTCCCATATCAAATACCCCTGGCAGGTGTCGTTTTCCTGATCATGGGTCAGACGTGCCGATATATGGCATCAACGACCCTCGATCATGAAAATAAGGGCCGCGAGGCAAGAACCGAGCCGGAAATCCGCCCGATATAGCGTGACATATCCGGGCAGGCAGGCCCGATCCGTCGCCCCTCGCAGGCCTCGTGGCGCTTTCGACCCATGAAATCCCCGGCTACACGGCTCAGCGGACGACAGGGAGCGAGCAAGACGGGAGATGCTGGGACGTGATGGCTGATGTTTGTTCTATAATACATAGAGCAAAAATCGCCGGGAAGGACGGCGGGCACGTGAAACAGCGATTGCGGGGCCACAGCTCGTAACGGGCAGGCGAAGTTGAACGGATCCCCATAAAGGAGGAGATATGGCAGCAACGCTCAAGCTGACCCGGAAGACCTTCGCCATCGAGCTCCGGCGCGGCGAGTTCGAGATCCTGCTCGACGGCCGTGACATCGGCTCCATCACCTACGGAGATACCGTGGAGGAGGCGATCGAACCGGGACGGCACACCCTGCGGATACAGCACGGCCGGTACTCGAGCCGGGAGCACTCGTTCGATGCCGCCGACGGCGACGTGGCCAGTTTCCTGTGCAGCGGCGCGAACATCTGGCCCCTATGGCTGGTGTCATTCGTCGTGCCGAGTCTCGGGATCTGGCTCAGGCACGGGTAAGGAAGCGCGGCACGAGTAACGGAGCGGCGGAGCGGCCATGCTGCTGAGCATCGAGCCGGACAGCCCGTGCCCACGGCCGCCACCGGGGCAGCCGCGGGGCGGCTCGGTTAGCCCTCCGCAACGTTGCCGGGCGGAGTGCTCAGCTCGGGCTTGTCGCGTCGATCGTCCTGGCTGCCTCTATCACTAGTTCAGCGACCGCCGCGGGAGCGGAGATGAGGGGCATATGGTCCACGGGATGCTCGCGCACGGTGGCGCCCATCCGGTTTGCCATGAAGCGCTGCTTGTCCGCGAGAATCAGCCTGTCCTCCGCCGCGACCAGATACCAGCTGGGACGCTCCCGCCAGAGCGGGCGGACCACCGGGGCGGTGATGCAGGACACGGAGATCGGCCGTTGCACCGCCCTGAGCAGCGTCTGCTCGGCCGCGGAAGCCCGCGGGGCGAAGGCCTCGGCGAAGGCCTCGTCCGGAAGCCACATGAAGCCGTGCGCGTCCGGCGTCAGGGCAGGCGCCCGAGGATGAGGCTCTCCGCGGCCGAAGAGCTCGCCGATGGTCTCCCCTTCGTCAGGCGCCAGTGCCGCGACATAGACCAGCGCTCGGACATTCGCCGCCCGGGCGGACCCGATGACGCCGCCCGCGTAGGCGTGCCCCGCCAGGACGACGGGACCGGACACGCGTTCCAGAGCGCGTTCGAGTGCCGCCACGTCGTCCGGCAAAGACGTCATGGGCAGCGGCGCCGCGGTGGTCCTGATGCCAGCGGCCTCCACCGCGTCGATTACCTTGCGCCAGCTGGAACCGTCCGCCCACGCACCATGAACGAGGACGACGGTAGGATCGGAATTCATTCCACTCCTTGTATGAGGTTTTGTGAACTCTTGTGAGCCGACTAAGCGACAGCTGAATTCGGCAGCGTCGCCAGGCCCGGGAACTCGGGGTGACTAATGTCCTGCGGGGATACGGCTCATGAATTTGAGAATCAGCCCGGCTACCTGGTCTCCGGCGCTTTCCAGTAGGAAATGTCCGCCGTCGAGCAGGTGGATCTCGGCGTCCGGTACGTCCTTGGCGAACGCGCGAGCCCCATCCGGCCCGAAGATCTCGTCACCCTTGCCCCAGACGGCGAGGACCGGCGGGCGGCGGGTCCGCAGGTACTCGTGCAGGGCGGGGTAAAGCGGCGGGTTCGTGGCGTAGTCGCGAAACAGCGCGAGCTGGATCGCGTCGTTGCCCGGCCGGGACAGCAGCGCGTAGTCGTGGTACCAGGCATCCGGGCTGACCAGGGTCTCGTCCGGCACGCCCGTGAGGTACTGCCACTTGGTGACGTCCAGCGTCAGCGCCGCCCGGATAGCCCGCTCGGTCTCGGGTGTCTGCTCTTGCTGGTAGTCCCGGACGGTCGTCCAGAAGCTCTCGACGAACCCAGCGTCGTACCCGTTGCCGTTCTGGCTGATAATGGCGGTGATGGCGTCCGGGCTGGCCAGGGCGAGTCGCCAGCCGATCGGGGCGCCGTAGTCCTGAACGTACATGGCGTACCGGGTCACGCCCAGCTGCGCCAGCAGGCCGGCCGTCAGCTCGGTGAGCGCGTCGAAGGTGTACGTGAACTCGTCCGCCGCGGGCATGTCGGACAGGCCGAACCCGAGATGGTCCGGGGCGATCACGTGATAGCGCGTCGCGAGTGCCGGGATGAGATTGCGGAACATGAACGAGCTGGTCGGGAAACCGTGCAAAAGCACGATGGCCGGCGCGTCCGCGGGTCCGGCTTCCCGGTAGAAGAGCGTGCGGCCCGCGACGGTCGCGTAGCGGTGGTGAATAGCTGTCATGACTAACCTCTCGAATGGATGCGGAGTTGCGGCGATGTCGGCCGGCATCACGAGTGGATAGCCAGGATTGCACCTAAGTTATGCCCCAAATAGCAGCGTGATCCTTTCCAAGAATTCATGGGAATTATAGAAATACCTTATGCTGAGGCTTCGGGTAACGTGACTCCCGGCTATCGCGCCTGCCCACACGAAGGCCGCCGCCGCCATCATCGCGCCTGGCCTGCGCGAGCCGCTGAACAGCCCGGCCAGCATGGCCGCGATGACACCGCCCGCCGAGATCGCGGCGAACAGCGCTCCGGCGACCGTCCCGCCCGCCGCCGGGCCGCCGAACCGCTGGTGCGCCAGCTGCGGGAACAGCGCCGCGGGCAGCCCGAAGAACAGCGTGACGAAGTCGACGGCGTACGCGACGAGCAGGATCTCGTGCCGGACCAGGTAACGGAACCCGTCCGCTACCGGCGGACAACGGCCCGGCCGGCCGGGACCGGATCATCCTGGCCGGCCGACGACAGCGCTCCGCGGCTGGTCGGCTCCTGCGCTCCCCGGCCGGCGGGCGGCATCAGGACGCCGGCCAGCAGCGGCCCGGCGACGCCCGCGAACCATGCCTGATCGTCCTGACTAGTCCTCGAACGGCCAGAACGGCCGCACCTCCAGGATGCCGAGCCGGGCCATCGGGTGCCTGCTCGCGACCTCGATGGCTTCGTCGAGGTCGGCGCACTCGAGAACGTCGAAGCCGGCGATCTGCTCCTTCGTCTCGGCGAAGGGGCCGTCGGTCACGATGGCGCGCGAGTCCCGCACTCGGACTGTCCGGGCACTGCCGGGCGGCTCCAGTTCGCTGCCGTACCGGCGGATGCCCCGGCCGTCCATCTCCGCTACCCACGGATCGACCGGTTCGATGCGAGTGAACTCCTCGGGGTCGACCGCCGGGTCGGTGCAGACAAGCATCACGTACCGGATCTTGCCTTCACCCGGCCCGGGCAGCGGCACGGCCGGGGCACTGTCCGGCAGGGCTCGCACCTCGATCGCCCCGACCCAGGAGCTGGGGTGCCGGCCAGCCCAGTGCACGGCTTCGTCCAGGCTGGCGCACTCGAGCACGTCATAGCCGGCGATCTGTTCTTTGGTCTCCGCGAACGGGCCGTCGGTGATGATGAGCCGACCGTCCCGGATCTTGACCGTGGTGGCGTCGGCGGAGGGCCGCAGGCGGCTCCCCTGCAGGTTCACCCCGGCACTGATCGACTCCTCCAGCCAGGAGGAAAACGCCGCTTGGGCCTCGTCGTCCCACTTCGCGGCCAAGCCCGGGTCGGCCGCGTGGATCAGCATGTAACGCACTGCCCTCTCCTTACCGAACACTCGACATCACACGTACGGATGCGGCCATCACGTCGCCCGCCCCGCGCCCCGATCGCACGCGTCGTCCCGGCCGGAAGATGCGGCCGAGATGACGCCGCAAGTCCCGCAGCGCGCCGGCCGCCTCCCCCATGCGCAGGTCATCGGCGCGCTGCTCAGCGACGGTCGGGCCGTGCTCGTACTTGTACATCTGGTTCGACAGTGAGTAAACCATCGCTCCTCCATGGTGGAAGTTCCCCGAGCCGCTCTCCCGGCTCGTCCACTCGGACGACGAACGGGATTTCCCGGGATGGACACCACGCGGAAACGATGGGGGCGGCTGCCTTCCTTCGGCCGGCGAAGACAATAGTGTTTGCGCGAATACCGCAACGGCTGTGAGGAGGCTGAGCATGCCTGCGCCAGGGGCGCTGCTAGCCCCGTACACCAACCAGGTCATGACCGAGAACCAGGCCGATGCCGGGGTCCCGGCAGGCGACCGCGACTTCACTGGCTACATCGCTAATGTGCTGTTCGACGACTGGGACGAAGTGTGGGCCGACGCCGCCCGAGCGGGGGAAGCGGCCGCGATCGGCGACATCTCGGCCATCCTCGGCAGAATACCGAAATGACTCCTCGCCCGGCCCTGATCGTCGTCAGCGGGCCGCCCGGTTCGGGCAAGACGACCCTCGCGCACGAGATAGCGCGTGCGGTCGGGTGCCCGGCGATCTGCCGGGATGAGATCAAGGAGGGGATGGCACACGTAACACCCGGATTTGTGCCAGCACCAGGCGATGACCTGACGATGCGCACGTTGCCGGTCTTCTTCAGCGTCCTGGAGCTTCTCTTGCTCGCCGACGTGACGACCGTGGCGGAAGCGGCGTTCCAGGATCGGGTTTGGCGCCCGCACCTCACACCGCTTATCCCGCTCGCCCGCCTCCGGATCGTGCACTGCGTCGTGGACCCCGAGGTGGCCTTCCAGCGGATCGTCCGTCGTCAGCAGGCCAGCAGCTTGCGAGCCGTGCACGCGGACCCGGGTCCAGCGGATGAAGCCGACTACATCCGGCGCCACCGGGAGTTCGATCGGGTCTCCGTGGACGCCCCGCAGATCGAGATCGACACCACGTCCGGCTACCGCCCGGGCATCGACCAGATCGTCGCGTTCGTCAACGGCTCATGATCCGAGCGCACCGAAGCGATCCATCGGCCCGGTAGTCCGGCGAGCGCCTGATCGCGCCAGAGTCACTCTCGGCCCCGAGTATGCGGCACGATCTCCAGTGGCCCCAGCAGCTTCAGGTCTGTTGCAGGGTTGCGGTCCTGCTCGGGCATGCAAAACGCACATGCCGGTCGTGCGGACGTCATGCGACCGTGCCGCTCCCCGCACTATCGGCTCCGGGCGGCCGCGGCCGACACTGGCCAGCACCGAGTCAGAGGAGCCGACATGAGACGCACACGCGACGTAGCCGGTGTCATCGCCGGGCTGGCCGCGATCATCGCCTGCCTGCTGGCGGCGCTGCCCCCAGCCGCCAGCGCCGCCGCGAACGCCGCCGAGGGCCGCGCCACCTCGGATTCAGGGACGGCCATCGGCAAGACCACCACCGCACAGCTTGAGAACTACGTCCGCCAGCAGGCCGGTGCCGCGCACGTCCCCGGCACCGCGATCGGGATCGTGCGGGGCACCCAGCCGGTCCTGCTGCGTGGATTCGGCGACGCCAGCGCGGACACCTCGTTCTTCCTTGGCTCGCTCAGCAAGTCCTTCACGGCGCTCGCCATCATGCAGCTCACCGGCCAGGGAAAGGTGAGCCTCGACGCCCCGGTGCGGCGGTACATCCCGTGGTTCACGGTCGGCAACGGCCGCGAGTCTGACTCCATCACCGTCTTGCAACTGCTCGACCAGACGAGCGGGATCTCCACCAAGGCCGGCCTGACCGAGCTGACCTTCGCGCCCACGACCACATTCACGCAGGCGATCCAGGGCTTCGAGAAGTTCCCGCTCATCGCGACACCGGGAAAGTCTTTCCAGTACTCCGACGCCAACTACACCATCGCCGGCTACATCATCCAGCAGGCTTCCGGGCAGTCATACGACAGCTACGTGCGCCAGCACATCTTCGCGCCGCTCGGCATGACCCACACCTACGCCATGACCGGCACGGCCCGCGAGCCCGGCCTCACCCATGGCTATGCCAACCTGTTCGGGCTGAAGATGCCCCTCACCGAGCAGGTCTCCGCCCCGCTCGTGCCCGCCGGCTACATCAGCTCCAGCGCCACCGACATGACCCGCTACCTCACCGCGCAGCTCAACGGCGGCGTGTACGACGGCACGCGCGTCGCCTCCGCGCAAGCCATCCAGGAGACGCACGCCGCCCTCGTCCCGCTCGGCGGGCAGTCCCCGGTCCCCGACGCCACCGCCTACGGGCTGGGCTGGGGCGCGGGAACCGTCGACGGCACGCAGGTCATCGTGCACGCCGGCCAGTCGCGCGACTTCGACGCGGCCATGGCGATCCTGCCGGCCACGCACATCGCGGTCGTCGTGCTCACGAACCAGAACCCCGGCCTCGTCGTGAACGACGACCAGCTCTTCAACGGCATCGTGCAGGGGATCACGACCGGCACCTTCCCCGCGGTCAGCCAGTCTTTCCTCATCTTCTACGTCATATTCGACGCGATCGTCCTCGCCACCCTGCTCCTGATGATCGGCTCCTTCTGGCGGACCGGCACCTGGCTGCGCAAGTTCCGGGCAAGAGCCGCCCGAGCCGGCATGCGGCGCGCGGCCGTTCGCGCCATCGGCCTTGACCTCATCACGTCCCTGCTTATCGCCCTCATCATCGCTTACGGGGTCGGTTCCCTGACCGGCTACGTGCCGCTCACTCCTACCCTGCTCGTCTTCACCGCTCCCGATGTCGCCGCCTGGATCTACGCGGTCATCATCTTCTTCGTCATCCGCGCCGTGGTGCGCGCGCTCCTCATCGGCATACTGCGAAACAAACCAATAAATGACATAGCCTCACATGATTCCCGCGTTTACCAATTCTTATCGCAATATTGAAAACTAAATACCACGAAAGTTACCATGCCAGCACAGGCGGCCGCCCTACCCCGCTCGCGGCCGCGCTCGCATGGAGGTCCCCGCATGACCAGACGTCTCCCCAGATTCCTGCTCTATCCCCTGGCCGCGGCCTTGCCAGCGCTCGGCCTGATCATCGGCCTGGGCGCCGCGGCCGGGGCGAGCACCGTCCCCGCCGCTACCACCGCCCCGGCCAGGGTCACCGCCCCGGCCGGCGCCACCGCGCTGGCCAGGGCGGCGATCAAGGACCTGCGCATCGGGCAGCACAGCACGGTCGAGCCCGCACACGGGTTCGCGCGGCAGATCCGCGGCCAGTCGGCCGAGGACACCTACAACTGGTCCGGCTACGCGGACACTGGCAGCGGCTACAGCGAGGTCGGCGGATCCTGGACCGAGCCCGGGGCGACCTGCGGGAGCCAGGAGACGCTCGCCGCGTTCTGGGTCGGCATCGACGGCTTCAGCAGCAGCAGCGTCGAGCAGGACGGCACCCTGATCGAGTGCTACGACGGCACCCCGTACCAGTACTCGTGGTGGGAGATGTACCCGACCAACGCCATCCAGGTCGTGGGTGAGTCGGTCTCCCCTGGCGACCAGATCACCGCCTCGGTGCAGGCGAGCGGCACCAGCTACGCGCTGAGCGTCACCGACTCCACCAACCCGGCGAACAGCTTCAGCACCACCCAGAGCTGCTCGGACTGCGCGAACAGCAGCGCCGAGTGGATCGCCGAGGCGCCGAGCGGCAGCGACGGCATCTACCCGCTGACGGACTTCGGTTCCTGGACGCTGAACAACGCGAGCGTGGCGGAGGGCTCCTCCTCCGGCTCGATTTCCAGCTTCCCCGACACCGAGATCACGATGATCGACACCTCCGGCAATGTCGAGGCTGAGCCCGGGTCGCTGAGTGACGGCGGCACCGCCTTCCCCGTCACCTGGGAAAGCTCGTCCTGACGATCACGATGGCGCCATCCCCGCCCCGGCCGCGAGGGGGGATGGCGCCGAACTGCGACTCGAACCCGTCGGCGGTTCGGGTCAGCGGCGGCGCCATCACGCCCGCGTTGTTCACGAGCAGGCGGATGCCGCCTGTCCACGCCGCCGCGAACGCGCGGACGGAGGCAAGGCTGGCGAGATCGAGCGGCCGGACCCCGGTCGTGCCGGGCAGCGCCGCCGCGGCGGCCGTCCCTTTATCGGTGTCGCGCACCGCGAGCACGACCCGCGCCCCGGCGGCGGCGAACGCGCGCGCCTCTTCCCGGCCGAGGCCGCTGTTGGCGCCGGTCACGATCACGGTCTCGCCGACGAGATCCGGGATGTCCGCCGACGTGAAGTCAGTCACCCGCAACAATGTAAGGGCCCGCCCGGCGGTCTCGGGGCCGTCTTTCATGGGTCATTAGCGCCCGAGACCGGATTCAGCGCAAAAATCGCGCCGGAGTTATCACTAGATATCGCACTAAGCAACGCATTCCGGGATACCCCTACGGTGGTATGCGTTCCATGATCACGGGTCAGACGTGCCGTTATTTGGCATCAACGACCCATGATCTCTGGAATGAGCCAGGCCGAGCCGCCTCCGAGACCGCGCGACACCGGACATAAGGCGATATATCCGGGCAGGCAACTCGATTCCGGAGGCTTTGCCGGGCCTAGTGGCACGAGCGACCCACGAAAACCCGAGCGACCGCCCAGGCGGAGGGGGCAGCCGGGAGCGCGGCACGCTCGCGCGGGACTCAGCCGGTCGCGCGGGACTCAGCCGGTCGCGCGGGACTCAGCCGGTCGCGTTCAGCCAGCGGACCGGGGCGCCGTCACTGGCGCGGCGGAAAGGCTCGAGTTCGTTGTCCCAGGCGGAGCCGAGGAGCTTCTCCAGCTCGGTTTCCAGCACCGACGTACCCGTGGCCGCCAGTGACATCACCGCGCGCAGCCGGTTCTCGGGGACCAGGATGTCCCCGTTGCCGCTCGTCACCGCGGAGTACGTGCCCAGTTCGGGCGTGTAGCAGTACCGCACCGCGTCGCAGCCCGGGGACGCTTCCTCGGTGACCTCGAAACGCAGCCGGTTCCAGCCAGCCAGGGCAGACGTTATCGCCCCGGCGGTCCCCGGACGACCGTGCCACGTCAGCTCAGCACGAAGAGACCCCGGGGCAGCAGGCTGACTGACCCAGGGCATGCTGACGGTCGTCCCGACGATCCCCGCCACTGCCCACTCGATGTGCGGGCACAGCGCCGGGGGCGCCGAGTGAACCTGCAGTACGCCGTAAACCGACACCGTGCCTCCTTAAGACGAGGTTCGCCTTCCCCTGCGGCCTCGTCGGCGGCACCCGCGGGCTAGCTAGCCACGGGCTGGCCGGTGTCTGCCTCATATTCTGCCGCATCGCCATCGGCGGCACCAGCGGTACCCCCCAGGAAACCTTTCCTTCTTGCCAGCATGACCAGCCCGGCCAGCGCCGAGATCGCCACGCAGGCCCACATCACGTAATCGCCGTACTGGTCGTAGAACGTCCGCGCGGACCCCGACGGCAGTCCCAGCTGGACGGTGATCACGCCGTGCGCGGACTGCCCCATCCAGGCCAGTTCCCGCCCCCGAGCGTCGAACGCGACGCTGTCGCCGGTCAGCGCCGCCTGAACGACCGGCCGTCCGGTCTCCGCGGCCCGCAGCGCCGCCAGCGATCCGTGCTGGTCAGGCCCCCACGTCCCCTGGAACGTCACCGTCGATGACTGGTAGACGATCACCTGCGCGCCGAGGTCGGCGTCCACCCGCGACATGTCCGGGAACGCCGACTCGAAGCAGATCAGCACGCCGATCGGCAGCGGCTGCCCGGACCGCGAGACCGCGGGCAGCAGGTGCGCGCCGGTGCCGGGCGTCATGTTCGACCCGGCCGCCCGGCTGACGAACGTGAGCCAGCCGAGCGCCTGCCGGAACGGGATGTACTCCCCGAACGGCACCAGCCGCGTCTTCACGTAGATGCCCTTGATCCCCGTGGGGCCGACGAGCACCGCCCACTTCTCGTGACCCTTGCCGGGCGGCGTCGCGTCCTGGCTGACGAGTATCTCCGCGCCCGTCTCGGCGGCCAGCGTCTCGATCTGCTTCAGCAGCGGGCGCGAGGACGGCAGCGTCAGGTCCGCATCGATGCTGCTCTCACCCCACACGATCAGGTCCGGCTTCTTTCCCCCGAGCGCCTCAGGCCCAGTTAGGCTCCTCGTCAGCGTCTCACTCGCGTCGGCCTGCGCCACCGGGTTCGCCAGCAGGCCAGGCTGGACGAGCGAGATGGTCGCGGAGCGGACGGCGGGAAACGGCGGCGTCAGGGCGAACGCGAGCGGTCCGGCCCCGGCCGCGACGGCGAACGCGACGAGGCCGAACGCCGCGAACGGCACCCGGCGGGACCAGCCCGCGGTGAGCAGGATGAACAGGCCGACGTTGGCCATGATTAGGGCGACGCTGACCAGCCACACTCCCCCGACGGCGGCGAGGGCGAGCACGGCCGGGTGCTGCCACTGCGACGCGCCGTACAGGTCCCACGGCCCGCCGAGTCCCTGGTAGGAACGGGCCCACTCAGGGATGACCCAGCAGGCCGGGACCACGATGAAGGCCAGGGCGCAGCGCCGCCACGACAGCTCCGGCCGGGGCTTGAGCAGCTTGCGGACCGACATCGCGAACGGCGAGTACAGGCAGCCGGCGACGCCGCCGACGAGGACGAGGCCGGGGCCGATCTCCGGCGCCATCCAGTACAGCATCGCGATGATGTACCCGGCGCCGAACCACCAGCCGCGCCACGCCGCCTCGCGCGTGGTCGCCGCCCGGGTGAACAGCACCATGGCCGGCAGCAGCCCGAACCACGCCACGTAGGACAGGCTCGGCGCCGGGAACACAAGGATCGCGATCGCTCCGCCGGCGAGAAAGGACAGCCATCGCATCGGCCGCCCGAACCACCGGGCCAATCGTCCGCCGCGCACGCTCACCTCTCTATTGTCGCGCCGCCGCGGGTCCCGGTGCCAGTTCTACTGGCGGGTGGCGGCCTCCTCCAGCGCGCGGCGGACCAGCACGCGCGTCAGGTGCTCACGGAACTCCTTGCTGGCGTGGATGTCGGAACCGGCCGACGTGCCCTCGGCGGCGCGGGCCGCCGCCTCGGCCGCCGACGCGCCCGCGGCCAGGGCGCGTTCCGTCGCGGTCGCGCGCAGCGGCACGGTGGCGACGTTGATCAGCGCGACCTTGCCGCCCTGCACGGCCACACCGACGATCGCCCAGTCGATCGCCCGCTTGGTGAATTTCTGGAACGACCAGGCCTTCGGGGACGCCGGCTTCGGGACCCGGATCTCGGTGAGCAGCTCGCCCGGTTCCAGGGCGGTCTCGAAGATGCCCTGGAAGAATTCGGCCGCCGGGACGTTGCGCGTGCGGCCGACACCGCGGATGACGAACGTCACGTCCAGGGCCAGCAGGGCCGCGGGCAGGTCGGAGGCGGAGTCGCCGTGCGCGGCCGAGCCCCCGATCGTGCCGCGGTGCCGGACCTGCGGGTCACCCACGGCCCCCGCCGTGTGCGCGAGCAGCGGGATCTCGGTTTCCAGCAGCTCCGACGTGGCGATGTCGTGATGCCTGGTCAGGGCGCCGATCGCCACGTACGTGCCCTCGTCGCGGATGTAGCTCAGCTCCGCGAGCCGGCCCAGGTCGATGAGCACCGCCGGGGCGGCGAACCGCAGCTTCATCAGCGGCAGCAGCGAGTGCCCGCCCGCCAGGTACTTGGCGTCCTCGCCGTGCTCGGCCGCCAGCGCGAGGGCCTCGTCGACCGACGAGGCGCGCTGGTAGGTGAACGATGGTGGGATCACTTGCCCGCCCCCTTGGTGGCCGCGGCCGCGGACAGGGCCGCCCGCACGATGTTGTGGTAACCGGTGCAACGGCAGATGTTGCCCTCCAGGCCCTGCCGCACGTCGGCCTCGCTCGGCGACGGGTTCTCCTGCAGCAGGGAGACGATGGCCATCACCATGCCGGGCGTGCAGTAGCCGCACTGCAGGCCGTGCTCCTGGTGGAACGCCCGCTGCACGGGGTGCATCTCGCCGTCGTCGCCGGCCAGGCCCTCCAGGGTCGTGACCTCGCGGCCGTCGGCCTGGGCAGCGAGCACCGTGCAGGACTTGACCGACTCGCCGTCGAGCAGCACCGTGCAGGCGCCGCACGATGTGGTCTCGCACCCGATGTTGGTCGCCGTCAGGTTCGCCGCGTCGCGCAGGAGGTGCACCAGCAGCGTGCGGTCCTCCACGTCGGCGGTGAATTCCTTGCCGTTGACGGTCAGTTCGACCTTCACTTCGCGTTCGCCTCCCGCGCTGCCCGCAGCGCTGCTTCGTTGATGGCGGTCCACACGCGCTCCGGCGTGGTCGGCATGTCGACGTGCCGCACCCCGAGGTGGGCCAGGGCGTCGATCACGGCGTTCTGCACGGCCGGGGTCGCGCCGATCGTGCCCGCCTCGCCGATGCCCTTGACGCCGAGGGGGTTCAGGTCGGTCCCCGTCTCGCTGGTGAGCAGCTCGAAGCTGGGCAACTCGGTCGCCGTGATAGCGCCGTAGTCGGCGAGCGTGGAGGTCAGCGGGTTGCCGTCCGGGTCGTAGAGGATCTCCTCGACCAGGGCCTGCGCCGCGCCCTGCGCGATGCCGCCATGCCGCTGTCCCTCGAGCAGGACCGGGTTCAGCACCGGCCCGGCGTCGTCGGCGGTGACGTGCCGCAGCAGGGTGACCTTCCCGGTCTCGGTGTCGACCTCGGCCAGCGACAGCTGCGAGCCGAACGGGAACGTCGGCCGGTCGCCGGTGAACCGCACGTTGGCGGTGAGGGTCTTGCCGTCGGCCGCGTTGGCGATCTGCGCCCAGGTCAGGGACTTGTCGGGGTCGCCGGCGATGTGCCAGGCGCCGGTGGCCTTGTCGAGTACGACGTCGGCCTTCCGCGCTTCGAACAGGCTTGCGGCCCGCTTCGCCGCCTCGTCCTTGACCTCGATCGCCGCCTTGTGCACGGCGGAGCCGCCGAGCTGCAGGGACCGCGATCCGTAGGTGCCGACCCCGTCCGGGATCAGGTCCGTGTCACCATGGACGACCTCGACCTTGTCCATCGGGATGCCGAGCTCGTCGGTGACCAGCATCGCGAAGGCCGTGTGGTGCCCCTGGCCGTGCGCCGAGCTGCCGGTGTACACGGTCGCGGTGCCGTCGTCGTGCACGTCGATCCGCGCGGTCTCGCCCGCGGTCGCGTCGGCGGCGGTGATCTCGACGTAGCTCGAGATCCCGATGCCGAGCTGCCGGACGTCGCCGTGCTCGCGCCGCTTCCGCTGCTCGGCGCGCAGCCGCGCGTAGTCCGCCTGCGCCAGGACCTTGTCCAGTGCCGCCTCGTAGTCGCCGGTGTCGTAGGGCGCGCCGGTCTTGGTGACGAACGGGAACTGCTCCTTCTTGATGAAGTTCAGCTTCCGCACGTCCACCGGGTCCAGGCCCGCCGCGGCCGCGAACCAGTCGACGGCGCGCTCGATCGTGGCCGCGGCCTCCGGCCGGCCGGCGCCGCGGTAGGCGGCGATCGGCGCGGCGTTGGTGACCACGACCGTGTAGTCGGCCTGGACGTGCGGGATGTCGTAGACGCCCGGCGCCATGAGGCACGTCAGGCTGGGCAGGAAGCCGCCCATGCGCGGGTAGGCGCCGGTGTCCTGGACGATCTCCAGCCGGTAGGCCCTGATGTGCCCGTCGCGCGTGCCGCCGATCTTGATGTGGTGCACCTGCGCGCGGCCCTGGGTCATCGCGGTGAGGTTCTCGTACCGGGTCTCGGTCCAGCGCACCGGCCGTCCGGTGTGCCTCGCCGCCCACGCGACGACGATGGAGTCGCGGTCCACGCCGATCTTCGCGCCGAAGCCGCCGCCGACATCCGGCGCGACCACCCGGATCTGTTCCGGCGACAGCCCCAGTGAGGTGAGAATCAGGCGGCTGATCTGGGCGTTCTGCGTACTCGTCCAGACCGTCAGCTTGCCGTCCCGCCAGGCGGCGGCCGTGGCACGGCCCTCCATCGGCAGGGCGGCGACCCGCTGGTTGACGATGTCGCCCTCGACCACGACGTCGAGGCCGTCGAAGACACTGTCGTCGGACGTGTCGCGCCCGCCCCGCACCGCGACGTTCGTGCCCGCCGCGGGGAACAGGATGCTCTCGTCGCGCAGCGCGTCGTCGATGGACGCGACCGCGGGCAGGACGTCGTAGTCGACGCTGACGAGCTCGGCGGCGTCCTCGCCCTGGTACGTGCTGTCGGTGAGGACGATCGCGACCGGCTCGCCGACGAACCGCACCGTGTCGGTGGCGAGCAGCGGTTCGGACCACTTGCCGCCCATCGGCATCGGCACCTCGGGCGGCGGCGCGTCCGCCGCGGGCTCCTCCGCCGGCGGCGGCGCCGGGATGTCGGTCATGTCGGCCGCGGTCAGCACCGCGACAACGCCCGGCTGCTCCAGTGCCGCCGACGCGTCGATGCCGGTGATCTTCGCGTGGGCGACGGTCGCGCGGACGAATGTCGCCCGCACGGCGCCGGCCAGTTCCGGTTCGCGCAGATCGTCGACATAGACACCGCCGGCGGTCAGCAGCCGCGGGTCTTCCGTCCGGATTACCCGCGTACCGAGAATGCTCATTAAACCTCCGCTGGTACCCCTGCTACGGCTTCGCCAGCGAACCTACACCTGTCGGGGATGGGCCGGCCAGGCTCCAAAGCCCAAGCTAGAAAAGGATTTTCGTAGTCTCACTGTGCCTACTTTCGAGCCCGCGCGGGCGGCATCCGCTCCCTGCCTGGCAACAGGCCACATTTTTCGGCCCGCTCCGCGCTCTCTTCTTGGTACACAACGCGACTACCTAAAAGGAGCGCGCGCATCGCTTGATAGTTGCCACCCCGGCTACCTCAGCCGCGTCCTGTCCCGCTTCGAGTCCGACGGCCTCCTCACGCGCGCCCGCGCTGACGGCGACGCGCGCCGCCAGGAGATCCGGCTCACGACCGCCGGCCGCGCCGCGGCGGCCGAGCTCGACGCGCGCTCGGCCAGGCAGATCGGCACCCTGCTCGACGGCGTGGACCGCGAACGGCTGCTGCGCGCGATGCGCGAGATCTCCGGGCTGCTGGGGGTACCCGGCACGGGCCGCGCGGACGGCGCCCGGACCGTCACGATCCGCGCGCCCCGGCCCGGCGACCTGGGCTGGATCGTGTACCGGCACGGGGCCGTGTACGCGGCGGAGTACGGCTGGAACGCCGGGTCCGTGCTGTGCGTGCCGGACGCGCCCGGTGACGGCGACACCGCGCGGCTGCGCGTGCTGCTGGTGGAACGCTGGGCGCGCGGCCTCGGGATCGGCGGCCGCCTGGTCGAGGAGGTGCTGCGGTTCGCGCGCGCGGCCGGCCACCGGCGCGTCACGCTCTCCACGTACGACGCGCTGGGTAGCGCGCGCCGTATATACCAAGGTGCCGGATTCGTCGTTATCCAAGACGAAAAGGAGTGTTCGTTGTGCAAAGAGCTTGTTGCGCAGGAATGGGAGAGAATGCTATAACTCCGCGGGCGGACCCCTGCGCGTGATGTTACGCTGGGTCATACAGCCGCGGTGCATAAATTTTCCGCCAGGGAATCACTCTTTAGGGAACAAATCCGGTGATGTCCGGGCTGCCCTATAACCCCGGAATCCGGGACAAGCCTTCGGACAGCAAGTAACCTATAGCGCCGACATACCGCTACCAGGATCGGTGACCATGCTCTCAGGAAGCCGCGAGCCCGCGCCCGTTGGCGTGGACCGGCTCCAGCCTGGCGACCACGCGTGCCTGGTGTTCTCCGATGACGGCGAGCGCTGGGAGGTTCTCGGCGACTTCGCCCGGCACGGATTCGCCAGGGGCGAGAAGGTCTACCTGAACGTCGACGCCGCCGGCGGGCTCGACGACGTGGCCGCCCGCGCCGTCGGCGGCACCGCCGCCGCCCGCACGGCGCTGGCCAGCGGGCAGCTCGTGGTGTCGCACGCCCTGCGGTTCGGCCCCGGCGTGCTCGACGCGGGCCTGCTCGCCACGCAGTCGGTCCAGCGCCTGGACGTCGCGGCGGCCGAGGGGTTCAGCGGCGTGCGGGCGGCGAGCGAGCTGTCCGTGGCCACCGACGGCCTGGACGAGGTCGTCGAGTTCGAGAAGGCGCTGCACCAGGCGCTGGCGACGCCGGGCGACGGCCCTCGCTATACCGCGCTGTGCCACTGGGACGAGCGTCGTCACCGCGACGAGCGCCAGCCCGGCACGGGCCCGGACATGGACGCCCTGCGCGCGCTCCACCCGGTGAGCGTCATCTCCCAGCCGGGCACGCTGCACGTCTCCTGGACGGCCGAGGGCATGCGGCTCACCGGCGACAGCGACCTGTCTAACCGCGAGGAGTTCACCGAGGCCATCCGCGCCCTCGGCGACCTGCGCCCGGAGGGGCCAGACCAGCCCCTCGTCCTCGACATCGCCGAGCTGTCGTTCCTCGACGCGCACAGCGCGGGCATGATCTTGCGGATGGCCGCCGGGCTGCCACAGCACCGCCGGCTGGAAGTCCGCTGCCGCGTCCACCACCGGCGCCTGCTGCATATGCTGGGCGCCCGGACGCTGCGCGGGCTGTCCATCGTCACCTCGCGCCTGACGTAAACCGGCGCCCCGGGCGGGTCTTGCCTGCTCACGGCGGCCGAGTTGCGGGCTACGGGCGTAAGCCGGGAACGTGATGGGGATCAATCTTGGCGTGGAAGCCCGACCGCGACTCGCCGTGCGCGACGCGAGCGCTCTGGTGTTCGCCGCGGACATGTACGGCGTGCAGCTCGACCAGCTCGCCGCGCTCATCGGCGCGGGTGCCGTGGACGGGGACAAGTCCGCGCGGGCCGCGGCCGCGCGCTGGAAGTCCCTCGGCTACGCCGAGACCGCGCGGCTCGGGCCCGGCCAGCCGTGGCTGTGGGTGACCAGGGCCGGGCTCGCCGCCTGCGGCCTGCGGTACACGGCCGCGCGTCCGGGCCTGTCACGGCTCGCGCACATCCGCGCGGTCACCGCGGTCCGCCTCGCGCTGGAAGCGACGGCGGGCTATCGCGCGGCGGGCGCCTTCTGGCGCGGCGAACGGCGCATCCGCGCGCGGCACGGCATCGGGATGCGCCAGCACCTGCCTGACGGCGAGGTCCACTGGCCGGACGGCGCCCCGGTCGCCTGGGCCGGCGAGTGCTGGGCGGTGGAGGCGGAGCTCACCCCGAAGACCGTCGCGCGCACTACCGGCATCATGCGCGAGATCTTGTCCCGCACCGGCGACTACGGCGGCCCGGCCGCCGAGGCCGCCGTCCCCGGGCGGCCGCCCCGCCACGCCCGCGCGCTGTACGTCTGCTCCCCCGCCGCGCTGGCCACCGTGCTCCGCGCCCGCGCCGCGCTCGGCCCGCGGCTGGCCGGGCGGATCGAGGTCCGCGACCTCCCGCCCGGTGCTCTCCGCTAGAGCCATTCCCATCACGCCGGGGGTGCTCCGCTCTCGCCAAGTTTCACGTGGTGTAGTTGTTAGGTGACATCGCGTCCTCATCCGGTCCGTCATGCGATCGTCCGCGGCGTGTGGCGGGTAGTGCGGGCATGCGTAGCCGTCGCGGTCGCCGTCGCCCTGGCGCCGGTCACGATCGTGGCGGCGGCCACCGCGGCCTTCGGCTGGTGGCACGGCCGCCCGGCGCGACGATTGTTCCTGGGCGCGGCCTGGTGCCTGCCGATGATCGTCGCCTGGCTCGTCGCCGTCGCCGTGTGGCCGTCCGGTCTCGGCGACGGCCGTGGCGCCGGCCCGGTGTGGTTCCGGGTGGCGGCCGCCCCGTATCACGCCTGGCTCACCTGGTGGCACCTGATCCCGCACGGTCACGTCGCCGCCGCCGTCGTCGCCACCGCGCCGATCGCGGTCCCCCTCGGCGTCCTCGCGGGCGCCGGCCTGTGGGCGCGTCGCGTGTTCCGCATGGAGACCGGCGGCGCGGGCCGCTCGCCAGCCTCCGCCGCCCGCTTCGACGACCGGCTCTGGCGACGGCAGGTCCGCGCCGCGCGGGCCCTGGCCGCCGCCCCCGCCGCCATCCCCCTCCTGACCCGCGGGGACGCCGTGGTCACGGGCGCCGTCATCCGCGCCGTCCGGCACCGGGCCGGGCGCACCGCCGCCATCCCGTACGCGCGCACGCGCTCCCACCAGGTCGTGATCGGCTCGACCGGGACCGGGAAGACCACGCTCCTGCTGCGCCTGTGGGCCGGGTTCATGGCGGGCGGCCTGCGCCGCTACACGTCGGGCGCGGCGGGCAGGCCGCTGCTCGTCGTCCTTGACTGCAAGGGCGGCGCCAGTTCCCGCAAGGTCGCCGACCGGACCCGGCGTGTCCTGCGCGACGCGGGCGCCCGGTCCACCGCGATCTGGCCCGACGAATCCGCGCTGTCGCTCTGGTCGCTGCCCCCGGATCAGCTCGTGACCACGCTGCTGGACCTGATCGAGCACGGCACCGGCGGCGCCGCCTACTACACCGACGTGATGGAGGCGCTCGTGTCGCTGGCGGTCGGGGCGCCGTGCGGGCCGCCGGCCAGCTCGGCGGACTTCCTGGGCAGGCTGGACGTGAACTGGCTCGGCGACGCGTACGGGGACCAGCCGTCCGCGGCCACGGCCCGGGCCGTCGAGGACGTGGCGCTGCGGTTCCGCGCGCTGTGGCGGCGGCTGGGGCCGGGGTTCGACGGGCACGGATCGTTCGGTGACGCGGACTGCTGGTACTGCGTCCTCGAGGGAACCGCGGAGCAGGCTGTCGCCGAGGCGCAGGCCAGGGCCCTGACGGACCTATTGGCCAGCTTCGCGGTGCGGGAACGGCGGGAGATACTGCTCTGCGTCGACGAGTTCTCGGCGGTGAGCCGGCGGCTGCCGATCTGGCGGCTGTATGAGCGGGCGCGTTCGCTGGGCATGGCGGTGTGCGTGTCGGCGCAGTCGTGGGAGGGCCTGGCGGAGACGGAGGACGAGCGGCTGCGCGTCGCCTCGACCGCCGAGGGCGGCATCTGGCTCATGCGGACCCCGCGCCCGGAACCGGTCGCCGCGCTCGCCGGGACGCGGCCGGGCGTCGACACGTCCCGCCGTCTGACGGGCGCCGGCCAGTGGGAGGCCACCGGCTCGTCCCGCGCGCCGCGCGTCCCGGTCGTGGACAGCGACCTGGTGCGGCGGCTGGATGTGGGGCAAGTCGCCTACGTCAATCGCGGAGGGGTCACGTACGTGCAGGTGAAGCGACTGATCGGGACGCAGGCGGCGCTGGCGCCCGGAGTGGCCGGAGACCCGGGCGCGATGGCTTCGGACGCGATGGCTGCGGCGGGGACGGCGGCGGCCGGGATCTCGGCCGCGCGGGAGGTGCCGACCCCGCGGGGGGCGCCGACGCCGCGGGGGGCGCCGGATTCGGATCAGGCCGATGTGCCGGCGCTGCCGGACGCTTCGGAAGTGCTGGACGAGGCGTTCGGGACCCGTCGTGCGTAGGGGGCGCGGGGTGCGCTGGGGGCTCGGCATGCGTTGGGAGCAGGTGCGCTGGGGGCGGATGCGCGGCCGACGGCGGGCGGCGGCGAGCGCGGACGCCGAAGGCGATCCGTTCGCGGTACTCGGCTTGCCGGCGCGGCCGGACCTGACCGACGACGACGTCCGGGTCGCCTGGCGGCGGATCGCCGCCAGGAATCACCCTGATCGTGACGACGGCGGTGACCCGCTCCGGTTCGCCGTCGCCGCGGCCGCCTACGCGACGCTGCGCACGTCCGACGGCCGGGGCGAGGCGCTCGCCGACCGGGGCGGGCCGGGCTCGCGCGGGCTAGGCTCGGGCGGGCTAGGCTCGGGCGGGCCGAGGCGGGTTGTCCCGGGGCAGGCGCTTTGGACGTTGATGTTGAGATTGTTCGTCGCGGCGGCCGTCTGCGCCGGGTCGTTCCTGGCGGCGGGCTGGTCACCTGGCACCGTCGGAGTATTCGCCGGGGCGCTGACCTGGCTCGCGGTGTCTTTCCCCCGGCGGATGCGGGCCCTGCGGGCCTAGGCGGGGACCCGGACGTCGTACGGTTTGTCGCCCGTGCCCCAGTTCCGGGTAACCGGCAGGTAGCCGAGGCCGCCGGCGAGCGTGTTCACGGCGGCCAGCAGCGGCGGCGGGATCAGCCGGGGCGGGATGTCCCAGCCCCGGCCCACCGAGTCGGCGCTGACGCGAGTGGTCTGCCAGATCTTGTGATCACCCGGGCCGGCCTGCTGGTGCTGCCCCGCGAACATCGTCTCCGTGATCCCCGGCACCGCGTCCACGCCGAGGAAATCGAAGACGCGCTTGGCCTCGGCCTCCGGCTCGGCGACCAGGTCCTCGTAGCGCATGCGCAGGCAATCCGGGCCGAACCGCCGCTCAGCCGCGACGATCGCCCGGGTGTAGTCCAGCCAGTACTCGGCGAGCGCGGCGACGTTGTTGCCCGGGAACCGGGCGGTGTAGTTCTCGAAGCCGTAGCCGTCCAGGCCCCACGGTGACGCCTCGATCCCCGACCCGATGAGGTCCATGGGATGCCGGTAGAGGCTGATGAACTTGGCCTTCGGCCAGACCTGCCGCAGGAGCCCGGCGTACATCGCGCCGCCCAGGCTCTTGTCACAGAAGCGCCGCTTGCCGGTCCGCTCCAGGCAGGCGGCGATCAGCGGATCGAAACTCTTACGCAGCCCGGCGAGCACCGGCCCGGGCGCCAGCCTTAGCTTCTTGCTGTTATCAGCCTCGGGATTCGGGGCGGAACCGGGGGCGTTGCCGGGATCGGGGTTGGCGTTGTTGGGATCAGGGTTGGGGTTGTTGGGGTTGGGGTTGGCGCTGTCGAGCGAGACGTCCTCCGCCACCGACCAGGCCGACGCCATCAGCCCGCACAGCCACGGGATCTTGGTCTCCGCCGGGCACGCGAGCACCGGGTGACTGTCGAGGATGAACCGCAGCAGCGTCGACCCCGACCGGCCCGCGCACAACACGAACACCGGATCCTCGCACGATGCCGCGCTCTCGCTCCGCGTGCCCGCCCAGATGACGCTGATGTCGCCGGCAGTCCCCACGGTCCTCCAAGTCGGTCCGGCGCCACGGCCAACCGCGCCAGGTAAGGATGCTACCGGAGCCAGCCGTGGCGGGCGGCGGGGAATCCGTTAGCCGGCGACCCGGACTTCCTCGGGCCGGTCGCCCGTGCCCCAGTCCGGCCCGACGGGCAGGTAGCCGATCCTGCCCGCGAGCCGATTGACGTCGTCGAGCAACGGCGGAGGAATCAGGCCGGCCGGGACGTCCCAGCCCCGGCCCACCGAGTCGCCGCCGATGCGGGTGGTCTGCCAGATCTTGTGATCACCGGGGCCGGTCCGCTGACGGCGTCGCGAGAAGATGGTCTCGGTGATCCCGGGCACGGCGGGCACGCCCAGGAACTCGAACAGGCGCCTGGCCTCGGCCTCGGGCTCGGCCACGAGATCCTCATACCGGACCCGCAGGCAGGACTCCCCGAGCCGGTCTTCGGCGGCGGCGATCTCCGCCGTGTAGTCCACCCAGTACCGGGCGAGCGCCGCCACGGAGTTGCCGGGATTCCCGGCGGCGTAGCCCTCGAACCCGTAGCCGCTCAGGCCCCACGGCGACGCCTCGATTCCCGACCCGATGACGTCCATGGGATGCCGGTACAAGCTGAGGAACAACGATCCCGGCCACATCTGCTTGAGCAGCCCGGAATGCATGGCGCCGCCGAGGCTCTTGTCGCAGTACCGCTCCTTGCCCGCGTGCGCCAGGTAGGAAGCGATCATCGGGTCGAAGCTCTGGCGCAGCCCGGCGACCACCGCCGCGGGCACGCCCGCGGCTGGCCCCGCGTCCGCCCCTCGCTCCCCGCCCGCGCTCGGTTCCTCACTCGCGTTTGGTTCCTCACTCGCGTTTGGTTCCTCACTCGCGCCTAGTTCCTCACCCGCGCTTGGCTCCCCGCCCGCGCTTGGCTCCCCGCCCGTCCCGGGCCTGTTGCTGTTATCAGATTCGTCAGCCGCGTCGCCCGCCGACGCGCCCTCGAGGACCGACCACGCCGAGACCATCTGCGTGCACAGCCACGGAATCCTGGTCTCCGGCGGGCACGCGAGCGCCGGATGACTGTCCAGCAGGAACCGCAGCAGTGTCGACCCCGACCGGCCCGCGCACAACACGAACACCGGATCCGCACACGCGGACGGCCGACTAACCGTTTCCAAATTCTTTCCCCCATAAAGTTCGCGCAGGCTCGCCGCCCCCGGCCTGCCATGCCGCCGACAGTCTAGATCTGAGCGGCGGCCCCCGGGGGCACGTGCTCGTTACAGGGGCAGTTGGGGCTTTCGCGGGTCACTTGTGCCATGCGGCCCGACGAGGCATCCGGAGCCAGGTTTTCCGCCCCGATATATCGCCCTATATCCGGCAGTCCATGCTCTCGGGCGGACCCCGGCCGACGTCAGTTTCATGATCAAGGGTCGTTAGTGCCAAATAGTGGCACTTCCGACCCGTGATCATGAAATGGATACCCTAGAAGGGGTATCCCGGAATGAGAAGTTCAGGACGATATTTGATGATAAAAGGGGCGCGCGCAAACCCGTCGAATTCGGCGCTTTGCACGAATGACCCATGATCTGAACATGGCAGAGGCCCCAAGCGGGTCAGCCGGGTGAGCCGCCTGTCGCCACCGGCCGGGACGGGTCGGTGATCCACTCCGACCACGAGCCGGCGTAAAGGGCGGCGGGGATCCCGGCCACCGTCAGCGCGAGCACCTCATGGGCCGCGGTCACGCCGGAGCCGCAGTACGCGCCGACCCCGATACCGGAGCCACCAGCATCAGAGCCAGCGCTGGAACTGCCCGCACCAGAGGCGCCCGCGCTGGGGACGCCGAGGGCACGGAAACGGGCCGCTAGCTCACCAGCCGGCCGGAAGGTCGCGTCGCCCGACACGTTGCCCGCCGTCGGCGCACTGACGGCGCCGGGAATGTGACCGGCGACCGGATCGACGGGTTCGGTCTCGCCCCGGTACCGTTCCGCCGCCCGCGCGTCGAGCAGGACACCCGATCGGGCGAGGGCGGCCGCGGAATCGGCGTCGAGCAGCGGCAGGTGGCCCGGATCGGCGGTGAAGTCGCCCGGCACGCGCGCACCCTGGGCCGCGGCCTGAGCGGAGTCGCTGACCGCGACCGGGCGGCCCGCGTCTTTCCAGGCACGGAAGCCGCCGTCCAGCACTCGCACCGAGGGATGCCCGAAGTACAGTAGCAGCCACCACGCCCGCGCCGCCGACGTCGAGTCCGCGGCGTCGTAGACGATCACTGGCCGGCCGTTTCGCACGCCGGCCCGGCGCATCGCGACCGCGAAGTCATCCGGGGCCGGGATCGGGTGCCGTCCGCCGGACCCGTCGCCCACGGGCGCCGCGAGTTCGGTGTCCAGGTCCACGAAGACCGCGTCCGGGATGTGCCCGGCCGCGTACTCCTCGATCCCGGGCGGGCCGCCGAGGCGCCACCGCACGTCCAGCAGCACGGGCGATATTTCGGAAATGTTCGCCTCGTTAGGGGTCGCGGCGAGCTGGTCGTGGATAGCGGCGAGTTCGGCGACGCTGATCAGCGGCCCCTGGCCGGCGGAACCGGAAACCACGACCGCTCCTAACGCGCCGCGACGGTCAGCAGCGGCACGAGTTGCTCGGCCGGCGTCAGCGACCCGTGCACCCCGATGAGCTGCGATTCCTCGGGCTCGGCCTGGGAAGCGATCAGCGCCGTGTTCCCGGTCGCCGCGGCGATCACGTCGCCGATCCGCGCCGCGTACTCCGGCTCGACCGAGCCGAACCAGCCGTCCTTGATCGCCTCGTCCTTCGACACCACCCACGCCCGGTCGCCGAGGATCTCGCGCCAGCGGGCGAGCACGTCACCGGAAGCCTCCGACGACGTGTACGCGTACCGTGCCCGGGCGTCCCCGCCCAGCAGCTCAACGCCGTCACGCAGCCCGGGCACCGTGTCGATGTCGATCTTGTCCTCCGGCCCGGCATCCACCATTCCGTGGTCGCCGGTCACGTACAGCACGCTGTCGTACGGGAGCGAGCTGGCGATCTGCTCGGCTAGCCGGTCTACGTGTGCCAGCTGATAGGACCATGCGTCGGACCCCACGCCGTACTGATGGCCAGCGGCGTCGAGATGCGGGTGATAGGCGGTGACCAGCGTTCGTTCCGCTTCGGCAAGGGCGTGCAGCGTCTCGTGCGCGAGCGCCCCCAGCGACCGCGCGGCGCGGAAGGCGGGGCCGCGGAGCGCGGCCCGCGACAAGCCGGTCGACTCCAGCCCGCCCGGTGCGACGTGCACCGCGTGCACCCCGGCCTCGGCCGCCCGTGAGTACACGGTCGGCCGGGGCTGCCAGGCCACCGGGTCGACGTCGGACGGCCAGTGCAGCCCGTTGAGGATGCGCCCCCTGCCCGGCTCCGCGACCTGATAGCCCAGCATGCCGTGCGTGCCCGGGGGCAGCCCCGTGCCGAGCGACGCGAGGCTGGTGACCGTTGTCGCGGGAAAGCCACAGGTCAGCGGGGTTGAATTGAACGCGAGTTCGGCCAGGAAGGAGGCGGCGGCCTGATGCGCGCGCAGCAGCTCCCAGCCGAGGCCGTCGATGACCAGCAGACACACCCGGGAGGCCGACGGGAGCCGCAGCACATTCCCGGCGGTGTCGCCAGTGAGCGAGGCCAGGAGTGAGGCGGACAAATCCGCGAGCGTGTTCTCTCCGTAAGCTGGCACGATCGGGCTGGTTCTCGGCTCGGACGGCATAAGGCGAACTTACCAGCACAGGGCACTCGTCGCCTGAACGTCTCCGGGACCTGAACCTGTCAACTCCCTGAATGCCTCAACGGCTCCGCACGAAAAATCCTCGCAAACCTCAACAACCCGCGCCGGAGCGCCCCATACTTCAGCGGCTCCTGTCTCAGCGACTCGCGCCGGACCGGATGGCGGCGGCCTCCGCCAGGGCGGTGGCGTCGGACAGGGCCGAGGCGAACGTCAGCAGCTGCCGGACGGCGGGCTCTCCGTCGGCGGCCTCGCTGACCCGCAGCGTCAGGTCGTCGGCGGAGATCGTGCCCAGGTAGCCGTGGTCGGCCTCGCAGGACTCGTCGCCGCAGTGGGCGGGCTCGATCTCCAGGTGGGAAATGACGTTCCAGCCGATCGTCAGCATGACCTCGGCGGGCATGGTGACCCCCGGCATGTAGGAGGCCGGGTCCTCCACGACGCGGGTCAGCGACACCGATGACACCCGCGAGAACTTGACCGACTCCGTGCTCGTCTCCGCCCGCAGCCGGGCGCCTGGCTCCTCGGCCGGGTGCTCGTCGGTGTGCGAGTAGACCAGCCGGGTGGGGGTCAGCGCCAGCACGCTCATGTGCCGCCGGACTTCCATGCCGGGATCGAAGATCGCGTCATGATGCACGAAGAAGGCGGTAACGGGCTCCGGCCCGAGCGCGGAGGCGACCGCGTCGGTCACCAGGCCCGGGTAGTAGCCGCTGCGCTCGATGGCGACCCGCAGGTCTTCGGTCATGACTCGCGTTTCCGTCATGCTCCCATCCTGCACTGTCCGGCCGCGTGGTTCACCCCTTGGCCCGCGATTGCGGCGTGTCCGCTTCTTGGGGGTCTTGACGGGGGTCCGTTCCCGGTGTTTCCGCGCCCAGTGCCTCCGACAGCTCGCGGAAGTCCTCCGCCGACGACCGTGTCCGCAGCCTGACACGCCGGCGCTTGCGCGGTTCCTCGAGCTCGACCGAGGCCGCTCCGGGCGCGGGCTTCGGCTTGCGCGGGAAGCGGCCGCCGGACGCGCCGCCGCGCCCGCGGTAGATCAGCAGCCCGTCGGGATCGGGCACGGAATCGAGCGCGCCCCGGACGGCGGGCAGGGCCCGGAACTCTGCCCACTGTTCCTCGCTCGCGAAGCACACCTCGAAGATCACGCCGTAGGAGAACTCATGCCAGTCCCAGTACAGCGCCCCGCTCGTCACGGCGGCCACTGTCAGCGCGTCTTCGTATTCGTCTTTCCAGCGGCTGGCCGGCAGCCTGTCGCCGTGGAAGACCTCGATCGACCACCATTCGGCACGTGTCTCGCTGGACATGTGATCGCCGCCCCTGATCGCGATTCCTGTCTTGAGATATTACTCTTTTTCCGAGTATCTCCAAAGGCTTTGACACCCCCACGCCTCACGTCCGTGGCGCCTCGGCTACGTTCGGCTCCCTCGTTTGCGGTGGGCGGGAGGCAGCCGATACGTTCACCGCATGGCAGCAGACGGACGGCGGCACGTGCTCGCGGTGGGCGGCGGCATGCTCATGCCCAGGAACGCGGCCCCCTTGCACGTGCGGTACGCGATGGAGCTAGCCGGCCAGCGCGAGCCGGGGATATGCGTCATCAACACCGCCACTGGCGACGATCCCGCCGGGTATGTCCGCTTCTACGACCGGCTCGCGAGCACGGGCGCGCGGGTGCGGCACCTGGCCCTGTTCCCGATGCCGAACGTCGCGGACCCGGAGGACCTGCTCCTGTCACAGGACATCATCTTCGTCGGCGGCGGCAGCGTGGCGAACATGCTGGCCGTGTGGCGGGTGCACGGTCTGGACGCGATCATGCGCAAGGCCTGGCAGTCGGGCATCGTGCTCGCCGGGTCCAGCGCCGGGGGCATCTGCTGGTTCGAGGGCGGCACCACGGACTCGTTCGGCACGACGCTACGGCCGTTTACCGAGGGCCTGGCGATGCTGCCGGGGAGCTTCTGCCCGCACTACAACTCCGAGGAACAGCGGCGGCCCCTGTACCAGCGGCTGGTCGCCGACGGGACGCTGCCGGCCGGCCTCGCGTGCGACGACGGCTCGGCCGCGCACTTCGCGGACAACGACCTCACCGAGCTCGTGGCCGACCGGCCCGGCGGCGAGTCGTTCCGCGTCGTCCCGGACGGGTCGGGCGGCGCGTCGGAGACGCCGTTGCCGACCAGATTCCTCGGAGAGTAGCGCCGGTTACCCTGTTCGGGTGCAAGCGTTCTACTCCTGGCTGCGCGGCCACCCGATCCTGGTGGACAGCGTGCTGGGGCTGTTCGTGGCGGCGTTCGGCCTGAGCACGCTCGGCTTCGCCGGCCTGCCGCGGGCGCAGGCGTCCGTGTTCGTGGTGGCGATGACGATCCCGATCGCGCTGCGCCGCCGGTGTCCGGCGCAGGCGTTCGCCGCCGCGGTGGTCGTCGGCGGCATCGAGGTATTGGTGCTGGCGCACCCGATCGCCTCGGACCTGTCCGTGGTGATCCTGCTGTACACGCTGGCCGCCTACCGGCCCCGCCGCTTGTCCGTGCCGGCGCTGATTATCTGCCTGCTCGGCTCGGCGCTGGCGATCATCCGCTGGGTGCCCGGCCCCGTCTTCCAGTCGGCCTACACGCTCGGCGAGGTGGCGGCGGTGTTCGGCGGGCCGGCGCTGACCGCGTGGCTGCTCGGCGACCTGATGCACTGGCGGCGCGGCTACTACGACGCGCTGGAGGAACGCGCCGCGCGACTGGAGCGCGAACGGGACGCGCAGGCGCAGATCGCCGCGGCCGCCGAGCGCGCGCGGATCGCCCGTGAGCTGCACGACGTCGTGGCGCACAACGTCAGCGTGATGGTGGTGCAGGCCGACGGTGCCACGTACGCGCTGGACATGGCGCCGGAGCGGACGCGGGAAGCGCTGGAAACGATCTCGCGCACGGGCCGGCACGCGCTGGCCGAGATGCGCAGCCTGGTCGGGGTGCTGCGGTCCGGTGAGGACGCGGGCGCCGAACTCGGGCCGCAGCCCGGCATCGAGCAGCTCACCGGGCTCCTGGAGCAGGCACGCGCGGCCGGGCTGCCGGTCTCGTTCACCGTCGAGGGCGTGCCGCGCGCGCTGGCCGCGGGGCCGGCGCTGGCGGCGTACCGGATCGTGCAGGAATCGCTGACCAACGCCCGCAAGCACGCGGGGCCGGCCGCCACGGCGGCGGTCACCCTGCGGTTCTGCGACGACCGGCTGGTGATCAAGGTGACCGACGACGGCCGTGGGAGGCGTGGTGCCGCCGCCGGTCCGGGGCCCGATCCAGACCCGGAGGTAAGCGACACACGAGGCCACGGGCTCGTCGGGATGCGCGAGCGGGTCGAGGCGTTCGGCGGCTCGGTGGTGGCCGGGCCGCGGGCGGGCGGCGGCTGGCGCGTGGCCGCGACGCTGCCGCTGTCCGGGACGGCGCTGTCCGGGGCGGCGCTGGGGGCGATGTCGTGATCCGGGTCGCGCTGGTGGATGACCAGCAGCTCGTGCGGGCCGGGTTCAAGATGGTGCTCGAGGCGCAGCCGGACATGACGGTGACCGGCGAGGCCGACGACGGGCAGGCCGCGGTGGAGCTCGCCGCCCGCGGCGAGGCGGATGTCATGGTGATGGACGTCCGCATGCCCAGGCTCGACGGCGTCGCCGCGGCCGACCGGATCTGCGCGGCGGGACCGCTCCCGCGCGTGCTGATGCTGACGACGTTCGACCTCGACGAGTACGCGTTCGCCGCGCTCAAGGCCGGTGCCAGCGGGTTCCTGCTGAAGGACGTCCCGCCGCAGGAACTGTTGTTCGCGATCCGCTCTGTGCACTCCGGGGATTCGGTGGTCGCGCCGTCGACGACGCGGCGGCTGCTCGACCGGTTCGTGCCGCTGCTGTCCGACGAGGGCGCGGCACCGCCATCGCCCCCGGCCGAACTCGGCGAGCTGACGGAGCGGGAGCGCGAAGTCCTGATCCAGGTGGCGGCGGGCCTGTCGAACGCGGAGATCGCGACCCGCCTGTTCGTCTCCGAGGCGACGGTGAAGACGCACGTCGGCCGGGTCCTGGCGAAGCTGGGACTGCGGGACCGCGTGCAGGCGGTCGTCCTCGCCTATGAGACCGGCCTGGTGCGCGCTGGCGAACGGTGACAGGGGCGCGGAGCGCCGGTTTCGCGCGTGCTCAATTGCGCGTTCGTACACGTGAAGTACCGAGCCCGAATGCGCATTCGAGCCCGTTATGGCGGGCTCGTTTGCGCATTCGGGCTCGCGGGGGGCGGGGTTCGGGGGCGA
>Ga0210389_10000116_pt1 | contig 79638 bp, 82 predicted proteins | sample IncBWH28OmetaG_FD_160127 | JGI IMG/M metagenome (GOLD analysis project Ga0210389, IMG submission 160127) | Forest soil microbial communities from Barre Woods Harvard Forest LTER site, Petersham, Massachusetts, United States - Inc-BW-H-28-O ...
CTGCACAAGCTGGACGGGCAAGGCTTCGACTGGATCGCGGTGGAGCTTCCTCCGGACTTGCCCGAGTGGGAGGCGATTCGAGACCGCCTGGTGCGCGCAGCCTATTAATTTGGCTTTCTCGCTCTCGCGCAAGTTTCTTTTTCGCAGAAACACGTTACAATTCGCGGATTAAGACTGGAGGATTCATGCTTGTACGATTTCGATTTCACAGAGTTTTGCTATTTGGGTTGATTGCTATTGGTTGCGTTGCTGCGATTGGATTGCGGGGCCGAGTTCAGGCACAGGGCGTGACGGCTGCAGAAAAGCCGTTTGTCGTGGAGTACTACTACAAGGCGAAGTGGGGGCATGCGGACGAGTTCATCTCGCTTTTTCGCAAGAATCATTATCCCGTGTTGAAGAAAAATGTGGAGCTAGGCCGCATGCTGCGGGTGTCCGCGGTGATGCCCATCTATCACACCACGGAAGATGGACGGTGGGACTATCGGGTGACGATTGTGTACAAGAACGCCGCGGTGGCGCACGACAATTTTGATTCCACGGCGCTACTCAAGCAGCTCTACCCGGATCAGGAAACTTACAAGAAGGAAGAGCAGCGGCGGTTCGAGATTCTGGACGCACACTGGGATCTGCCGGTGAAAGAGCTGGATTTGGACGCGAAGTAGGAGCGGCCCGCCTCGGAAGGCGGGCCCTACAATAATAGGAGTAGAGAATCAGAGATTGTCGGTGAAGAATTTGGTTACGTGTTCCCAGAGGATGCGCTGGGCTGGGGGGTCGCCGACGCCGTGGCCGCGGCCGGGGAAGGCCATGACCTCGACATACTTTCCATCGCGAATCAGCTCGTCGATCAGCAGCAGCGTGTTGGAATAGTGCACATTGTCGTCGCCCTGGCCATGGGCGATGAGCAGTTTGCCTTTCAGATTGCCGGCGTTTTTGATGGGCGAGGAATCCTTGTAGTTTTGCTCGTTCTTCGGCAGCAGCCCCATGTAGCGCTCGGTGTAAATCGTGTCGTAGAAATGCCAGTCGGTGACCGGCCCGCCGGCAAAACCCACCTTGTAGATATCGCCGGCTTCAAACATCGCGTGCAGGGTCATGTGGCCACCATAGCTCCAGCCCCAGATGCCGAGGCGGTTTGCGTCCACGTAGGGTTGCTGGCGCAGCCAGGCTGCGCCGTCGCGCTGGTCGGCAAGTTCCTGCGCGCCGAGATGTTGGTGCACAGGCGCTTCGAAGACGTGGCCGCGTCCGGCGGAGCCGCGATTATCGAGCGAGAAAATGATGTAGCCCTTTTGGGCCATCATCTGGTGCCAAAGGAAGGTCGCGGAGCGCGACCAGGCATTCAAAACCACCTGGGCGTGCGGGCCACCGTAGGTGAATGTAATTACCGGATATTTTTTCGCGGGATCGAAGTTCGGCGGCTTGATCATAGAGCAGTTGAGCGTCACGCCGTCGTGCGACTTTATGGTGAAGAATTCGACGGCCGAGAGATGATACTCGGCAAGTTCAGGTACATTGTCCTCTTCGAGCGTTGCGAGCTTTGAGCCGTCGGCCGAGAAACTGTCTCGGCGGGGAGGCGTCATTGCGTTCGAGTACGTGTCTACATACGCAGCGGAGGTTGGGGAGAAGCGGATGCCATGGGTGCCTGCTTCCTTCGTGATGCGAGAGAACCCGGAGCCGTCAAGCGAAACGCGGTAGAGTTGGCGCTCGATGGGGGATTTTTCCGTGGCGATGAAGTAGACGACGCTCTTCACTTCATCCACAGCCTCTACTTGCGATACTTCCCAATCGCCTTTGGTCAATTGAGCGGGCTGTTTGCCGCCGAGGTCGTAGAGGTAAAGATGGCGGTAGCCGGTGCGTTCGCTGGCCCAGAGAAAACGCTTCGAATCTTTCAGGAAGCGCAGATCGTCGTTCACATTGATCCAATTGGGATCTTTCTCGGTGAGGACCGTGGCGGCGGTTCCGTTCGCTGTATCCGCCAGAAGCAGGTCGAGTTGATTCTGTTCGCGGTTGATTCGCTGGATGGCGAGGTGCTTCGAATCCGGCACCCAGTTCACGCGGGCGAGGTAGATATCGTCGTTAGAGCCTGTATCCATGCGGCGCGACGCGCCTCCGGCGGCGGAGACCACGTAGACGTGCACGACGGGATTCGCGCCGGTTGGAACGGGATATCGCTGCAGTTCCGCTTCACCGGTATAGGATTCAAAATTCAGAAGCGAAAATTGCGAAACCTTTCGCTGATCCATTTCGAGATACGCGACGGATGCGGAATCGGGCGACCACCAATAAGCGGTGGCAATGTCGAGTTCTTCCGGGTACACCCAATCGAGCTCGCCCTTGCGGACGTCTTCCGTTCCGCCTTGCGTCAGCGAGTGTTCTTTTCCATCGGCGGTGCTGACTGCCCAAAGATTGTGGCCGCGGATAAAGCTGACGAATTTTCCGTCGGGGGAGATTTTGGGGTCGGCGAGGTCTTGGGTACCGGAAACGAGTACGCGGCTGGATTGGGATTTCAGATCGTACCAGGCAAGCGAATTCGCTCCTTGAAAGAGAATGGCTTCGCCGGAAGGGGCCCATTGGTAAAGCGGAGGCGCGTGGCGGCCGAGGCCGGTGGCCTGCGTGGTGGCGGCAGCGGGATTGGTGAGCGCGGCGTCCCATTTATCGGCGGGAACGAGAGCGGAGCGCTGGCCGGTGGCGGGGTCCACGACCCAGAGTTCACGGCGCGCATCTTTACCGGGGCCAATCATTTCAACGTAACTGAGGCGCTTGCCGTCGGGCGTCCAGGATAGCCCGGCGTTCAAGTGGCCGGCGAGCGAAGGAGCGCGGAAGATGCGGTCTACGGTGAGTTCGCTGGGATTCGCCGGGATTTGAGGTTGTTGCGCGCGACTGGATGGGACTGCGGAAACGGCGAACACTATCAGGCTGGAGAAGATTAGGCTGCGAACAGTCTGGTGGCGGATCATGCTTGCTCCTTGAGAGATTGAAAATCATCGCGCGCAATAATAACGCGCCACGGCGAAAGGCAAAACCGAAGGCGTGCCTTCGGGCCGACCTGAAGGTCGGCCACTACACGTTAGCCTGGGGGCCAGCGGAAATTGCGGCCTCCGAGAAGATGCAGGTGGAGATGGAAAACGGATTGGCCGGCGCCGGCGCCGTTGTTGAATACGGTGCGGTAGCCGGACAGGAGATTGCGCTCGGTGGCGAGTTTGGCAGCTACCAGTTGCAACTTGCCAAGCAGCGCCTGGTCGGCGGGCTCGGCATCGTGCAACGCGACGAAATGTTTCTTGGGGCAAATCAGAATGTGCACGGGCGCCTGCGGGTTGATGTCTTCGAAGGCGAACACGTCCTCGTCCTCATAGACGAGCTTGGCGGGAATCTGTTTCGCGCCAATTTTGCAGAATAGGCAATTGGGGTCCATCTACTTCACTCCTGAGGGATCTTTTTCGTCGAGGCGAATCACGATCGGCGAGAATCCTTCCGCGTTGCGAAGCTTTTCGCCGAAATCCTGCGCCGCTTGCTGGCCGGAAATCCTGCCGACACGCACGCGATAGAACGCGCCGTCGGGAGAATCATACTGCTGAATGAAGATAGGCGAATAGCTGGCGTTCAAGCGGTCGCGCAGGCGCTCGGCGTTGCCGCGATCGTGGAATGCGCCAACCTGCACAGTGAAGAAGCCGGCGGTGACGTCCACGTTGCCAAGGACCTCGACGCGCACCGGAACGACGCCGGGGCCGATGGATTCAATTTCGCGCGCGGCAGCCTGTGAGAGATCGATGATGCGGTTGTCGACGAACGGGCCGCGATCGGTGATGCGGACGGTGGTGGTTTTGCCGTTATTGAGATTCGTGACGCGCACCATGGTTTCAAACGGAAGCGTGCGATGCGCCGCGGTCAATTTGTACATGTCGTAGACTTCGCCGTTCGAAGAGCGCCGGCCGTGAAAGGGATTGCCGTACCAGGAGGCGTTGCCTTCCTCGGTATAGCCGACTGGCGCGGGCTCTTGAGGGGGCTTTGCGCGTTTCGGGTGGGCCGGCGGTGCGGAGCTTGGCGGAACCGAGGTGTCCCGCTTGGCGCTATCGATAGTCCCCGCAGGCGCCGGGGCAGGCGGAGCGGGCGCGGGTCGGCGATCAGCGATGGGACGCCTGCCAGCGCAGCCCAGCAGCAGCTGGGTTGAAAGATAGAGAAGAACTAAGGAGCGGAGTTGAGCCGTCTTCACGATTTGGCGTCGGTGGAGGCTTGCGAACCCCGGGCGGCAACCCTCGCTTCCAATTTTCGGGCGGCTTCGGAAAGCTTTTCGGAAGCTTCGCGGAGAACCTGGGCGGTGCGCTTCTCCGTGGCTGGGGCCACTTCTTCGTCCACAAACTTGCGGAGGCGAGTCAACTCCTCCTCCAGTCGCTTGCCAATCTCTTCGAATTTGTCCATGGCTGCACCTTTTCCATGCGCCCCGGAACGTGGAGCGAGATTCCGGTATTATAGGAACGCGCAAAAGTGCATGCAAGGAGGAGTATTGGCCCTTCCTTATCGCTGGCAATACAGGGTGGACCGCTGGAAGCAGTTCTTCGGCGGGATGTTTGGAGGCGGCGAAAAGCGGCCGCAACTGTGTCCCGCGTGCGGCGCGCTGGTGGGCATCACCGCGACACGCTGCCACGAGTGCGGAGCAAACCTTCGGTTTGGCCTGGCGGCGTGGAGCAAAGGCCTGGCGGAATTTTTCGGCGGGCACGCGCCGGTGACAGTGGCGATCCTGATTGTGAACATTGTGATGTTTGCCGCCGAGTTGATGGGCACAATCCAGTCCGGGCAGTTCGGCGGGCTCAGCATCCTGTGGGGAATGAATTGGGAAACGCTCTATCGCCTGGGCGCCAGCGACCCCTACGCAATTCGGATCCTGTATGAGTGGCAGCGACTGGTGACCGCCATGTTTTTGCACATCGGGTTGATTCATATCGGGTTCAACATGATGGTGCTGCTGGATATCGGGCCGATTGTCGAAGAGCTTTATGGCTCGGCGCGCTATTTGTTTGTCTATATTTTCACGGGAATGGTGGGATTCGCCTTGAGCATGTTTTTTCACCCCGCCGCGGGAGCCAGCGGCGCGTTGATGGGCTTGATTGGAGTGATGATCGCGGTAACCACGAAGCGCAGCGGTGCGGCAATGCAGGCGATGAGGTCGCGGCTGATTTCCTGGGTGGTCTCCATTTTTGTGATTGGCTATTTTATGCATGCGGACAACTACGGTCACTTCGGCGGACTAGCCACCGGGTTCCTTCTAGGAAAGCTGATGGCGGACAGGGCGCCGCTAAATGCGAGTGAGAGAAACAGGGCTTATCTTCTTGGATGGCTGGCGGGGATCGTGACGCTGGCGAGTTTTGTGCTGATGTTTGTCCACTACCGGGACAAATTGCCGTGGACTGATTAGTGGGCGATGAATTGTTTTACGAAGAGTGGTGCAGGCGGCGTGCGACGGTGACGGCGTAGTGGAAACCGGAAATGACGACGAAGGCGCTGACCGCGTAGGCAAGGTAGTGGAGAAGAATGCTCACGAATTGGTTGGGATAGGCAGCGCCGTAGACCGTAAAGAAAACCACCGCGATTTCAAAGAATGTGGTGGCCTTGCCGAGGAGACTTGGCGGGAACGGCCGGTAGCCCTGAATAATCAGGATGACGGCGGCCACGACAAGAAGCAGCATGTCTCGGCTGATCACCAGAATTGTGAGCCACCAGCCGATTTTCTTTGCCATCGCCAGCACGATGAAGGATGAGCTGAGCAGAAGTTTGTCGGCGATAGGGTCGAGATATGCGCCGAGGGCGGATTTCTGGTCCAAACTGCGGGCCAGCAGGCCATCCAGCGCATCTGAGGCGGCGCTGACAAACAAGACCAGCAGGGCCCACTGATATTTTTCGTAGAGAATGAGGATCAGGAATAACGGCAGGAAGCCGAGACGCAGAAACGTAATTTGGTTGGGTACGGTCCAGATCCGCGCTTTCATTGGTCAAAAGAATAACGCAGTTCAGGCGAACTGCGCGAGGTAATCCATCAAGGAGCGGCCGATCTTGCGCTGAAAAATTTCGGACATTGAGGGGATGGAGCCGGCAGGCTCGTCGAGAGAGATGCGTTCGACACGGGTCATGGGGAAAAAGATGGTGGGCAAGCCGATGCGCTCGGCGTCCAACTGGTTGATCTGGCTGACAAAGTGATCGAAGGAGTTCAGGTCGACGCCGCGCATGGTGACGCCGCTGGGGTTGATTTCGAGCAAAATGCCCCAGATCTTTTCGCGGGGCGAGTGCAGGCTGACGATGACGATGGAGTTGGGGTCCATGATTTTTGTTGTCCTGTGTCCACTCCAGAATAGCGCAGGCGAATCAAAATTCGGGAAGAGTTGCAATGGAGGTTTCCGGTGAATCATACCGGTCTGGAGTTCAACGGGATTTCCCTGGTTTCGCGGCTCCGTAGGAAAGACTGAGCCAATCCAGCGCGTCGTGAAGATTAGTATCGGAAGCGAGCGTGAACGAGAACCAGCCTTTGCCTGGGGAGTTGGTGTGGATGCGGAGGTCGCCTTGAGCGCGCTGCAATAGAGCCCGGGGCATGGGATTAAATTTAATGAGGATGGAGGCATCCGGGCCGAATCCCCGCGAGTTGGGGAGGGCGGCGAAGATTTTTTTCCCACGATAGAGGGCCCGCAAGCCGAACATGCGCTTGGCGATTACGCCGGGCCAGGAGAGCAGTTCGGATTCGAGCAGGGCCGACCAGCGGCGCGTCTCTTCAGAGACGGGCAGAAGTTTCGGCCGCGCGACAGCCGGTTTCCGGCGAATTGCCTTGGATTTCGGCGTCTTCACAAACTTTCTAGACCGGCATGACGGCGGGGCCATTGGCCGGAAGATGGAGTTTTGGCTCAGTGAGGGATTGTACTTGTTCGAGCGTAGTGTCAGGCGCGAGTTCGCGAAGCACGAGGCCTTGCGGCGTGATGTCGATGAAGGCTAGTTCGGTGACAATGTGATCGACCACTTCGACGCCGGTGAGCGGCAGCGTGCATTTCTTGAGGATTTTGGGTTTGTTGTCGCGGGTGGCGTGCTCCATCGCGATGAATACGCGCTTCGCGCCCGCAACGAGATCCATTGCGCCGCCCATGCCTTTCAGCATTTTGCCGGGGATGGCCCAGTTGGCGAGAGTTCCCTTTTCATCCACCTGCAGCGCGCCGAGGACGGTGAGGTCCACATGAGCGCCACGAATCATGGCGAAAGAGTCGGCGGATGAAAAATAGCAGGTACCTGGGAGTTCGGTGACCGTTTCCTTGCCGGCGTTGATGAGGTCGGGATCGACGTCAGCTTCGAGTGGATACGGACCGACGCCGAGCATGCCATTCTCGGATTGCAAAATGACGTCCATGCCAGCCGGGACGAAATTAGCGACCAGCGTAGGCATGCCGATACCGAGATTGACGTAGTAGCCGTCGCGGAGTTCCTTGGCTATGCGGCGTGCGATTCGTTCGCGTTTTTGTTCTTCGGTTAAGGGCATAGATTTAGCTCGGCATTATTTTGCAATACCCAATTTGCTCGCCAGTGTCAGCAGCGGCAGATAGAGCAGGAATATCACGATTCCCACTGTAATGAGTGCGACGAAAAACACTCGCGCGGTCAGTACAAATCTTCGGCGGGGTTCATGAATTGAGTATTCTTTGCAAATTACAAATACTGCCAACGCAACAAACAAGCTCGGTAGTAGCCAATAGTAGGTAGCTAGCAAAATGCGTGTGGGCCAAGGCAACTGAACTCCCAACCCGTGGAACATATCGGAGTAGACCGGGATGACGCGGACAAGAAGAGGAGCGAGCAACAAACATAAGGCTGCAACAATTCCCGTTGTGAGCGAGGATAAGAGGCGCGCCACCGGAAATTCCGTGGCTCTTTGTGGCGTGTCCATACTGTGGTTTTCATTCATAATTTGGTCACCGTGCGTTTCTCGATGCGCTTTGCGTAGTTGGCGCCCTCAAAGATTGCGTTGATGTAGATGCCGGGAGTGTGGACTTCGTCGGGCGGGAGTTGGCCCGGTTCGACGAGTTGCTCGACTTCGGCGATGACGTAGTCGGCGGCGGTGGCCATTACCGGGTTGAAGTTGCGTGCGGTTTTGCGGAAGACGAGGTTGCCCCAGCGGTCACCCTTCCAGGCTTTTATGAACGCGAAATCGCCGCGCAGGGCGCGCTCCAGAACGAACTGGCGGCCGTCGAATTCACGGGTTTCCTTGCCATCGGCGACCATGGTGCCGTAGCCGGTGGGAGTGTAAAAGGCGGGGATGCCTGCGCCACCCGCGCGCAGGCGTTCGGCGAGCGTGCCTTGTGGATTCAGCTCCACCTGCAATTCGCCACTGAGAACAAGCTGTTCGAACAGTTTGTTCTCACCGACGTAGGTGGAGACCATTTTTTTCACCTGGCGATTCTGCAGCAGCAAGCCAATGCCGAAATCATCGACACCGGCGTTGTTGCTTACCACCGTGAGGTCTTTCGTACCTTTGCTGCGAACTGCCGCGATAAGATTTTCCGGAATGCCGCACAAGCCGAAGCCGCCCATCAAAATCGTCATGCCATCGTGCAGATTGGCGATGGCAGCTTCGGCGGAGGCAATGCGTTTATCCATGGAGAAAGTTTTAGCATAGCCGGGAGGATTGTGTCGCCCCTCCGGGGCTTTTCCCGTGCGGGTCCGGACCCAGCGCTCGCGCGCTGGGCTAGTGGTGTGGCGCGCCTCCGGCGCTGGCTACTGGAGATGTGAAGAGAGTTGCGAGCGGAAGGCGTGCGGCGTCAGGTCCGTTATACGGCGAAATTCGCGGGTGAAGTGGCTTTGGTCGGCGAAGCCGGTGAGTTGGCTGATATCGGCGAGTGGCAGTTCGCGATCCAACAGGTAGCGGCAGGCTGTGCGGATGCGCAGGCGGCGGGTGTATTCGCCGATCCCCTCGCGATGGAAGCGGCGGAAGACGCGGGAGAGATGGACGGGATGCACGCCGGCTGCGGCACCCAGGTCGTTGAGCGTTAGATGCGCGCAACATTCTGCGTGGAGCTTGTCCAGTACGCGGGTGAGCCACTGCGGTGCATGCTTCTTTTCCTGAAGAGGAAGACGCGCCGCTAGGCCTGTTACTTCGGCCAACAGGCTTTCCACGCAGAGTGTATCTGCTTGCTCGACCGCGAAGGTTTCCCGAAACAACTGCATCGCCAGCCAAAACAGTGGGCCTCCGCGCGTGTCCTCGCATCCCTGGTCGAGCTTGCCAGAGCATTCGGCGAGCCGGGTTTTCCAACCGGGCCGCAGTTCGATGTGAAAGAAACGCAAACCTCCGAGAGCGATTTCATCCTGATGCGGAATGCCGGCGGGGCGGAACATCAGCGACATCGGCGAAAACTGTTTTTTGTGGCGACCGTAGCGTTCACCGTAAAAACCGCGCAACAGTAATCCAAAAAAGGGCAATTCGTGGGAGTGCATCGGCAACTTCCGCGGCACGGGATGGCGCAGGTCGCTGAAGACCGCCCCGGAGGATTCCAAGCGATGGCGGACAGCACCGAAGAATTGCCCGCCTTGAAGGCGGGATTCGCCGGCGGGTATGAGTCGCGTTTCAGCCATGGGGATTCCGGGCGCGGAAAGATGTTGCTTTTGTTCTAGACGCGGCGCGCTTGGATTGGTTAGTTTCATGCACGAGTGGCTTAGATACCGATGGAGGAGATGAAATGTTGCGAATTGGCGTACTGTTGAGCATCTCGTTGGTGCTGTTGATTCTGGGGAGCGTGCTTCCCCCCGTTAACCAGGCGAATCCTGCGTCCGCGAACATGCCTGAGTATACGGCGGACGGGCAACTGAAGTTCCCTGCAAATTATCGCGAGTGGGTGTACCTGAGCAGCGGGATTGACATGAGTTATGGCCCGGGGGCAGGAATGGACCATTCCATGTTGATAACGTGTTCGTGAATCCGGAGGCCTACAAATATTTCGTGGCCAACGGCACCTGGCCGGACAGAACCATGCTGGTGCTGGAGGTGCGCGGGGCGGAGAGCAAATCGGCGATCAACAAGGCCGGCCATTACCAGGGGACCCAGGTCATGGGCCGAGAGGTACACGTGAAGGATGAAAACCGGTTCCCGGGGAAGTGGGCGTTCTTTGGCTTCGACGACACCGCCACGGCCAAGATGGTTCCGACGGACAGGGACTGCTACTCGTGTCACGCGCAGCACACGGCGGTGGATACGACGTTTGTGCAGTTTTATCCGACGCTGATTGAAATTGCGAAGAAGAAGGGGACGCTGAGCCCGGCGTATGTCAAGGAAGAGGCGGCGGCTGCGAAATAAGATACGGACCGCCTCGGAAGGCGGTCCCTACATAGACCGCAGGAGTTTGTAGAGTTCGTTGGCGGCGTCGAAGTCGGCTTCGAGTTCCCGGGAGCCTAGACGTTCGCGGAGATCGTCGAGGCGGCGGGCGAAGAGATCGAGGGCGGCGGAAAGCACTTCCCTGTTGGTGAGGACGATGTCGCGCCAGGTGGCGTAGGAACTGCCGGCGAGGCGCAGCGTGTCGCGGAGGCCGGGGCCCGCGAGGGTGATCGGCAGGCCGTTTTCATCGAGGCGATCGTAGAGAAACGAGCCAAGCGCGACCGCGGTGAGCTGCGGCAAGTGCGAAGCGAGGCCGACGGCATAATCGTGCTGCTGCGCGCCGAGCCAGGTGGGTCGGGCTCCCAACTTTTCCAGAATTCTTGTAAACGCAAGGATGCGCGGGTCGCGATCTTCGTCCGTTGGCCCGACGAGCGCATAGGTGGATTTCTGAAACAAGTCTGCGTCCGAATGCGCGAAGCCGGAAAGTTCGCGCCCCGCCATCGGATGACCGCCCAGGAATATTGGAGTGGATTCTTCGTCTTCGAAGAGTTCGACGGCGGCGGTGCAGATACGCATTTTCGTGCTGCACGCGTCGGTGACCAAGGCATGCGGCGCGGCGTTTTGCGCGATTTCGGGAAGAATGTCCAGGGTGACGCCGATGGGCAAGGCGATGTAAATCAGGTCGGCGCCGCGAATGGCCGGTTCGATGGCACCTGAAAATGTAGCGTTCGCCACGCCTGAGCCCTTTAGCTGATGCGCGACTTCCTCGCGGTCCCAGCCGATGATGTGCATGTCCGGCGTGTATTTGCGCAGGGCCTTGGCGAACGAGCCGCCGATGAGGCCGGTACCGAGGATGGCTGCGCGCTGGATCAAGTGGGGCATCGTTACGCGACGCGGCGGCCGACGGCCGGCGCGATGATGCGGATTTCACTCATGAGTTGCGCAAACTGCGTAGGCTCCAGCGATTGGGCGCCGTCGGAGAGGGCGTGGTCGGGATCGTTGTGGACTTCGATGAGCAGGCCGTCGGCGCCTGCGGCTACTGCGGCGCGGGCCATGGCGCCGACTTTGTCGCGGCGTCCGGTGCCGTGCGACGGATCGGCAAAAATGGGGAGATGCGAAAGTTTCTGGATCACCGGGATGGCGGCGATATCCAGAGTGTTGCGGAGGTACGTGTCAAAGGTGCGGATACCGCGCTCGCAGAGAATGACGTTGTAGTTTCCCCCTGCCAGAATGTATTCCGAGCAGAGCAGCAACTCTTCGATGGTCGCGGACATCCCGCGCTTCAGGAGCACGGGCTTTTGCACTTCGCCGAGTGCGCGCAGAAGGAAATAGTTTTGCATGTTGCGCGCGCCAACCTGAAAGATGTCGACGTAAGTGCTCATCATTTGGATTTGCGAAGCGTCCATCACCTCACTGACGACGAACAGGCCAAATTTATCTGCGGCTTCGCGCATCAATTGAAGGCCCTTTTCACCCATGCCTTGAAACGCGTAGGGCGAACTGCGCGGCTTGAACGCTCCGGCGCGCATGATTTTCGCTCCGGCTTTGGAGACGGCTTCGGCGACCGCCATGATCTGCTCGCGGGATTCCACAGAGCACGGGCCGGCAGCGACGACAACCTCCGGGCCGCCGATTTTCACGCCGCGCCCGAGATCGATTACCGTGCCTTGCGGCTTGAAATGGCGACTGGCGAGCTTGAAGGGTTGCGTAATCCGAACCACTTCTCGAACGCCTTGCAACAGCTCAAAATCGCGGTGATCGAAGTCGCGGTGCACGCCGACAGCGCCGAGAACGGTGTGCGACGCGCCGGTGGAACGGTGGACATCGAAGCCGCTGGCTACCACGCGGTCGATGACGTGCTGAATCTGTTCTTCGGTTGCGCCTTCTTGCATTACGATGACCATGTTTCGTCCTCAACTCTCAATATTTTTGCGCGGAACAAAGCAGCCGCCCGCTGACGGCGAGCGGCCGCTACAAATTCGATCAATCACTTTGAGTCTTTCTCCTCTGCCGGATCGCCGTGCATCGCGACGCGTTCGGCGCTGCGCGCTTCGTCGATGATGCGTTCGAAGAGGCGCCGGATGGCAGCATTCGTCAACGGGCCGCGGTTATTTCGCGCGGCGTTCGATAGAACTTCGTTTTCGCGCGCGGGCTGGTAAATCGGCATGCCCGCCGCCTGCTTCAGCCGCCCGATCTCCAGCGCGCACTGCGAACGCTCGTTGAGAAGCTCGACCAACTTTTTGTCGATCTCATCCATGCGCTGGCGCCAGTCGGAGATGTTCATATCTTGGCCTCTCGCCGGGAGAGTCCGCGGCGGCCTGCTTCCTTGAGGATCGAGACTCGCTCGCCCAGGGCCGCTGAAGCGGCTTCGACTGAGGAAGACTTCTCAATCTCGGAAACCAGAGCCGAGCCCACTACCGCCGCATCGGCAAGCCCTCCAAGAACCGAGACGTGTCCGGGCAACGAAATGCCGAAGCCCACAGCGACTGGCAATTCCGTGAACTGATGGACCCGCCGCAGCAGACCGGGAAGATCGTCTGGCAGCAAATCTTTCGCGCCGGTTACGCCGGTGCGGGAAATAAGGTAGAGAAATCCGGAAGAGCAGGCGGAGATTTTCCGCAGCCGCTCGTCATCGGACGTCGGCGCCGCAAGAAAAATGGTATCGAGATTCTGCGCGCGAAGGATGCGGCGATAATCTTCGGACTCTTCCGGCGTCAGATCGGTGACGAGCACACCATCGGCTCCGGCCTGAGCCGCGGAGGCCGCAAACTTCTCAAGACCCATCTGGAGAATTGGATTGAAATATGTGAAGAGAACCAAAGGCACCTGGCTGGTCTGCCGAATCCGCCGCACCAGTTCGAGGACTCCCGCAAGCGACGCGCCGGCTTTCAGAGCACGTTCCGAAGCGCGCTGAATCGTGGGCCCGTCGGCCAGTGGATCACTGAACGGGACGCCTAGTTCGATCACGTCCGCCCCCGCTTCGGCCAGCGCGAGAACAAATTTGTGGGTGGCATCGAATGACGGATCGCCCGCCGTGATGTAGGCAACGATGCCCAGTTCGCCGGCGGCACGCAGCTGGGCGAAGCGCTTTGAGATACGGGTCGAGTTTTGTGTCGCGCTGGTCATTGTTGTTGGCAGATTAGAGCAGCCGCTTATAGGTGTCCATGTCCTTGTCGCCGCGGCCAGAGAGGTTGAGGATGACCAGGTCGCTGGACTTGAACTGCGGCAGGCGTTCGATGAGGCCCGCGATGGCATGCGCGGATTCGAGCGCGGGAATGATACCTTCCGTAAGTGACAGCAACTTCGCCGCATCGAGCGCGGCCTGATCATCCACCGCGGCATATTCAGCGCGATGCTGGTCCGCAAGCCAGGCGTGTTCCGGACCAATGGCCGGATAGTCGAGGCCAGCGGAAATCGAATGCGTTGGCGCAATCTGGCCATCTTCATTCTGCAAGACGTAGGTGTAGGTTCCCTGGAGAACGCCTGGGCGAGCGCCGGTGAATCCCTGATGGGCTGAAAGGCGCGCGGCGTGTTCGCCCAAACCGTTGCCGCGGCCGCCGGCTTCGATGCCGACCATTTTCACGTCGGCATCCTTCAAGAATTCATGGAACAAGCCAATCGAATTGGAGCCGCCGCCAACACAGGCGTAAAGATGCGTGGGTAGACGCTTTTCCGCGGTGAGGACCTGTTGTCGTGCCTCCCGGCCGATCACCGAGTGAAAATCGCGGACCATCGTCGGGTAGGGATGCGCGCCGAGAACGGAGCCGAGCAAGTAATGCGAGTCGCGCACGTTGGTGACCCAGTCGCGCATCGCTTCGTTGATGGCGTCTTTCAACGTCTTGCTGCCAGACTCCACGCCGATTACTTCCGCGCCCACCATGCGCATCCGCGCGACGTTGAGCGCCTGCCGAGCCATGTCTTCCGTGCCCATGTACACAGTGCACTTCAGGCCGAGATGCGCACCGACCGTGGCCGAAGCTACGCCGTGCTGGCCCGCACCGGTTTCCGCGATGATCCGCGGCTTACCCATTTTCACGGCGAGCAGACCCTGTCCAATGGCATTGTTGATTTTGTGCGCGCCGGTGTGCAGAAGATCTTCGCGCTTCAGATAAATGCGCGGGCCGCCAAGTTTGGCCGTCAGCCGCGAAGCAAACTGCAGCGGCGTAGGGCGCCCCGCAAAATTCTTCAGCAGGTTCTGGAATTCCGCCTGAAACACAGCGTCATTTTTGGCAAGCTCGTAGGCGCGCTCCAGCTCATAGAGCGGCACCATCAGCGTTTCAGGAACGTAACGGCCCCCGTAAGGCCCGAAGCGACCCGGCACGGCGGCGGGTATAGTGAGTTGGCTGGTCATGGTCTAGCCTTTTATTGTACTTCGAGTCGGGTATCTTGCGCTTTTCGCTCCAGGTAAACCGGGCGCTAGAGGCAGAGTTGCTGATTGGCGCGGGCAACAGCTTCAAAAAAGGCGCGGAGCTTGGCCGGATCTTTCTTCCCGGGCTTCGATTCGACTCCGCTGGTCACATCGACGGCGTAAGGGCGTACCGCGAGGATTGCCTCAGTGACGTTTTCCGGCGTCAATCCGCCTGCAAGCAGAATACGATGAGATTCCGCGGCAGTATGCGCTGCTGCCCAGTCGGCGGTGCGGCTCGTACCGCCATATTGGCCGGAGTGGGGGGCGTCCAGCAGGAAGGCCGTGACGCCTCGATATTTGGAAAACGGCGGCGACGGGCTTCCCTTGCCCACATGAAGCGCCTTGATCACGGAAACTTTCTTCGCGGTTTCGGCTGCGAGTTTTGGCGATTCATCGCCATGCAGCTGCGCCGCAGCGAGGCCCAGCGCTTTCGCCAGGCTGGCGACGGGCGCGGCCTGCCAGTTCACGAATACGCCGATGGCGGCGACGAACGGTGGTAATTTCGCGATGACCTTGCTGGCCGCAAAAGGGGAAATGCAGCGTGGGCTTTTCTCGTAGAAATTCAGGCCAATGGCGTCCGCTCCTAACTCGCAGGCGAGCAGGGCGTCTTCGACATTCGTGACGCCGCAGATTTTAATGCGGACCATGGAGAATTATCCCCCGGAAACGGGTGGAACGAGAAGCGCGCGCAACGCCGCTCCGGGATCGGGCGCCAGCATCAGATGCTCGCCGATGAGGAAAGCATCGAACCCAGCGGCGCGGAGCTTGACCAAATCATCGTGGGAACGCAAGCCGGATTCGGCGACCGCGATACAGGATTCGGGAATTTGCTCGATCAGTTCGTATGAGGTCTCCGTTCGCACGTTCAGCGTTTTGAGGTCGCGATTGTTGACACCGATGATGCGGGCGCCGGCAGCCAAGGCGCGGTCGAGTTCTTCGCGCGTGTGGACTTCGACCAGCGGCTCCATCCCCAATTCCCTGCCAAGCGCGATGAGATCGCAGAGCTGCTCGTCGTAAAGAGCGGCGACAATCAGCAGAAAACTGTCGGCGTCGTTTGCTCGCGATTCCCAAACCTGCCAGGGATCAAAGATAAAGTCCTTGCGCAAAACGGGCAGAGCGATCTCTTTGCGCGCGTCTCGCAGATTCTTCAACGAACCGCGAAAGAATTCGCCCTCGGTAAGCACGGAGAGGGCCGCGGCGCCGGCTTCCGCCAGAGTCTTTCCGAGGGCTGGCGCATCAAATGGATCGCGGATGATTCCGCGCGAGGGGGAGGCAGGTTTTAGTTCGGCGAGGACGTTGATCGCGTCGCGAGAAAGTGCCGCGGCGAAATCCCGGAGCGGTGTTGCGGCCTTCACGCCGTATTTCAGGGCGGTTTCCGGCAGCACCTGTTTGCGGTGATCCACTTCGGCGCGGCGGGCTTCCAGAATGCGGTCGAGGACGGTGCCGGTGTTGGCGTGGGCGTTCATGGGGTTGAACTTGTATGCTAGGGAGTGCGGGCAAGCGTGTCAAATCAGGCTGCTGAGCGTGGGTTATGGTGTCGTGGTGCCTGCTGAAGCAGCCTGGGCCACCCTTCCTTCGTCAGGGCAGGCCTGAAGGTGGCCGCTACATTAGTGAGTGGAGATCGGATGAGCTATCAAACCAAATATGGGCCGTTGTTGGATGACATCGCGAATGAGGCGGATGCGATGGCGATGAGCTTTTTTCGCGGCGGGGCGATGGGTATGGAACGCAAGCGCGATGGAACCGTGGTGACGCAGGCCGACAAGCGCATTGAGCAGATGGCCATTGCGAAAGTGCAGGCGAGCGGATTGCCGATCGACGTAGTTGGCGAAGAAACCAGCAGCGAACCGCCAAAAGGCCCGGCCACCAACGGGCGCGCGCGCATGATCATTGACCCCATCGACGGCACGGAGGAATTTACCCGGGGCATTCCCACGTTTGGCACACTGATTGGAATCGAGGAAAATGCCGAAATCGTGGCCGGCATGGTCAGCGCGCCGGCGCTGGAAAAAGGTTCGCGCTGGCGGGCGTATCGCGGCGAAGGGGCCTGGCGCGGAGAACAGCGTCTGCACGTCTCCCAGGTGAAGAATCTTTCGGAGTCCATGATTTTTACCACCGGCACGGGGCCAAGCAAAGACGCGCTGGCGCGGGAACGCATGCGCCGGTTGGCCGACGCGGCGCGCAACAGCCGCTCGATGGGCGGATTTTGGCAGCACATGCTGGTGGCAGAGGGCGCGGTGGAGTGCGCCGTGGACTGGATTTCGAAGCCGTGGGACCTTTCGCCGCTGGGAATCATAGTGGAAGAGGCGGGCGGCAAGTCCACCACCGTGGACGGCGAACGCACGATTTACAAAGGCCGCTATGTGAGCACCAACGGTTTCCTGCACGAGACTGTGCTGAATTTCCTACGTTGAGGCAGCCATGATTCGCACCAAGCGCGTTTACGAAAAACCCGCGAAAGAAGATGGGTTCCGCTTGCTGGTGGATCGCCTGTGGCCGCGCGGCCTGACAAAAGAGCGCGCCGCAGCGGACCAGTGGATGAAAGAGATTGCGCCGAGCGATGCGCTGCGGAAGTGGTTTGGCCATGAACCGGAAAAATGGCCGGAGTTCGAGAAGCGCTATCGGAAGGAACTGGCGGCGAAGACGGAATTGCTTGGCGAGATACGCCACTTGGAATCCGAGCACAAGATTGTGACGCTGCTTTATGGCAGAAACGACGAAAAGCAGAATCAGGCGGTCGTCCTGGCAGACGTGTTGAAGAGGAAGCGTTGAATTCGGAATCCGCACTGAAAGTGGTCGCGGAAGAAGTTTGCGCGTGCCGCAAATGTCCCCGGCTGGTGAAATACCGGGAAAAGGTGGCGAAAGAGAAGCGGCGCGCGTTTCGCGAGTGGACGTATTGGGGCCGCGGAGTGCCCGGCTTTGGCGATCCGCGGGCGCAACTGTTCATTCTTGGGCTGGCTCCCGCCGCGCATGGAGCGAACCGCACGGGCCGCGTGTTCACCGGCGACCGCTCTGGTGATTTTCTCTACAAGGCGTTGCATACGGCGGGATTTGCGAATCAACCTACCTCCCTCCGCAACGGCGACGGCTTGCAGCTAAATAATGTGTACATCGCTGCGGCCGTGCGTTGCGCGCCCCCCGCGAACAAACCTCTGCCGAGCGAGATTTTGAAATGCCGGGGATACCTCGAGCGGGAACTGGAAATTCTGCGGCCTCGAGCCGTGCTGGCGTTGGGAAAGATTGGCTGGGATGCCTACCTGGAAATCCTCAAGCAGCTCGGGCAAATCACCTCGCGCGCCGCATACCGCTTTTCCCATGGCGCGGAGTGCGTTTTCGCCGAAGATCTTCCGCGGCTGTTCGGTGTATATCACCCGAGCCAGCAAAATACCCAGACCGGGCGAGTGACTGAAGCCATGTACGCCGCAGTGCTGCGGCGCGTCAAAACGTTTCTTGCTCAGGCTTGAAACGCTTCTGGCCGCGGCTTGATCGGGCTCGATTTCCCAGCGCTGGGACCTGACGAAAACTTGGCGGCCAATCTCCACAGGAGAAGGACGGCAACAACGGCTCCATACGCCAGCGGCCGCAGCACGGCCGATTTCACCAGCCAGTAGTAATGAATCACGCCGGCGACCGAGCTTATGTAAATCGCGCGGTGGAGCAACTGCCAGCGGCGGCCGCCGAGGCGCCGGATCCAACCAGCGGTGGACGTGATCGCCAGCGGAATCAGCAATACGAATGCGAGAAATCCCACGGTGATGTAGGGCCGTTTGGCAATGTCTTTCCACACTTCTTTCAGGTCGAAGAATTTATCCAGCCAGATGTACGTGGTGAAGTGCAGGCAGCCATAGAAAAAAGCAAAGAGCCCGAGCATGCGGCGGAACCGGATCAAGTCCGGAAGAGCAAACAGCTTGCGGAGCGGCGTGACGCAGAGAGTGATCAGAATAAAGCGCAGCGTCCAATCGCCCGTGGTGTGGGTGATGAACTCAATCGGGTTGGCCGTCAATCCATTGTGCAGGCCGCGCCAGAGGAGGAGCCCTATCGGTAAAAGGCAAATCAGAAAAACCGCGGCTTTGGTCCACTTGTTGATCAGCAGTTGGCGCATGAAGGCTTCAGAGGTTAGTAATATTTCTTTAGGTCCATGCCAGTGTAGAGATTGGCGACCTGCTCTGAGTAGCCGTTAAACAGCAAGGTGTCGCGCTTGAGGAAGTCGCCGAGGCGGCGCTCCCTGGCTTGGCTCCAACGCGGGTGATCCACGGCGGGGTTTACGTTCGCATAGAAGCCGTATTCGTCCGGAGCAAGGCGATTCCACGTCGAGGGCGGCTGGTCTTTCTGAAAACGGATCTTCACCAGGGACTTGGCGCTCTTGAATCCGTATTTCCAGGGAATCACCATTCGCACAGGCGCGCCGTCCTGATTAGGCAGCGTTTCCCCATACATTCCTACGCACAGCAACGTCAGCGGATTCATCGCCTCGTCCAGCCGCAACCCTTCCACATAGGGAAAATCGATCCCCGCGTACATGGCCTGGGGCATCTGCTTGCGGTCATAAAATGATTCGAAAGCCACATATTTAGCCGAAGGGTTAGGTTCAACAAGCTTGGCCAAGTTGCTGAACGAATACCCGATCCATGGCACGACGATAGACCACGCTTCCACGCAGCGATGGCGATAGATGCGTTCTTCGAGGGGAGCCAGTTTTAGAATTTCGTCCAGGGTGATCTGGCGGGGTTTCTTCACTTCGCCTTCGATGGAAACAGTCCAGGGATAGGTTTTCAGGCTCTGTGCGTTTTTCGCGGGCTCGGTTTTGTCCACGCCGAATTCGTAATAATTGTTGTAGTGCGAAACGTCGTCGTAGGTGTTCGGCTTTTCTGTGGTGCGGAACGGGCTTTTTGAGACTCCCGCGAGTTTTGTTCCCGCGAAGGCGCGGGAGGACGGTGAAGCAAATTCCCACAATTCATGGCCGGCGAATGTGGCCGCAGCCGCCAGCCCGGCGTTGCGAAGAAATGTTCGACGGTTCTGGTAGGTCGCCTTTGGCGTTACGTCAGCGCTCGACAGTTCCGGTTCTTTCTTGATCAGCATTTCGTGGACGTCTCCCTCTAAGTAAGAGTAGCAAGCCGCTCCCGAGTTACATCGCATTCGCGATGACCGGTGTCAGAGTGGCGATTGGGCCTGCAAGGTTGCCCCGGCACCGATGGAGGCAACAGCTGGCATAAGCCTTGTGCCGCCTTTGCGCACCAACGCCGCATCACCTTTATTATCTGTGGCATAGACCTTGAGTCGAATTGGATGGCATGGCTTTCAGAATGCTCCTTTCTCCTTCGAACTTGATCCGGGAGGTTGGCTCATGAAATCTTTCACCAAACGAATTCTAGCGATTGGGGTGCTGGGAACCGCAATCGGGATTGCGTTAGCGGCAAGCGCGCGCGCCCAAGAGGCGCCGGTGATCAGCCGCGACGAACTGCAGACAGAGCCGGCTGCACCACGCACCAACACGCATGCCGCCGATGGCGAGCGCCACGGGTTGCCGGTGGAGACTTTTGCCGTCGTGCCCGGGACGCGCTTTCTGGTGAGTCTCGAAAGCGATCTGAACACCAAAGAAGTGCACAAGAATCAGGCGTTCCGCGTGCGCACGCTCGAACCTCTCGAAGCCGGCCAGGGCAACTATCTGCCGCCCGGGGCCGTAATTGCCGGTCACATCAGTCGCGTCGATCCCGCCGGAACCACGGGCCGCGCGAAAATCTGGCTGACGTTCGACGAAATTCAGACGCGCTTCGGCAAACTGCCTATCGTGGCCGAAGTAGCTTCCGTGCCTGGAGACCACAGCATCAAGGCCGGCCCGCTGCAGGAAGGCGTGATCGAAGGACGCAGCAGTACGCAGAAAGATGCCGCGCAAGCCGCAGCCGCCGGCGCCGCCATGGGCGCGATGCACGGCGTGAAAGACAAAAACAAGAAAGAAGCCGCCGAAGGCGCGGCGCTGGGGGCGCTCGAAGCCTACCTGATGGATGCCGGACGCGGCCAGGAAATCGACCTTCCCAAAGGCGCAAAACTCGAATTGGAATTGGAGCGCGCGTTGTACCTCACCCGCGAATAGGGAACATCCAGAACCCCCGATTTGCCATTAAAACCAAGGGAATGTCCGCGCCACCCGGTGCTTGGCATTCCCCGGAGTGCTTGTTACAGTCGAATCACCCACCCAGAGTGCGACAATAGAGTTGTGGTGTGAGGAGACGAGGCACAGGCGCATGGGCGACGAAAGCAAAGCGGTACGCACGGTAGAGACCGGCGAGCACAAGGACCGCATCCTGATCGTCGAGGATGAGGACAACGCACGCAAAGGTTACGAGCAATTGCTGCAGCGGTGGGGATACGAAGTTCTGGGCGTGAACACGGCCGAGGACGCGCTGGCGAAATTTTCCAACTTTCAGCCGGATACCCTGATTGCGGACGTGGAGCTTCCGGGCATGAACGGTCTGGACCTGCTGAAGCAACTGGGCGAAGAGATCCATGACGTTCCGGCGATCATCATCACCGGCAAAGGCAGCGAAGAACGCGCGGTCGCCGCGATCGAGTCCGGCGCATTCTGGTATATCGAAAAGCCGCTGAAGGGCCCGGTGCTGCGCGCATTGCTGGACCGGGCGCTGAGCAAGGCGCACGACGCGCGGAACCTGGTGGTGTTGCAGCGTCAGTTGCGCGAAGCCGGCCGATTGGGCGATATCGTCGGGAATTCCAAGCCCATGCAGGAAGTGATGCGCATCATCGAAATGGCGGCGCCGAGTTCCGCATCGGTGTTGATTACGGGAGAAACCGGCTCCGGCAAGGAAATCGTGGCGCGGACGATTCATAAGCTTTCGCCGCGGGCGGGTGGGCCGTTTGTGGCGATCAACTGCTCCGCGATTCCCGAAACGCTGATGGAGAGCGAAATTTTCGGCCACGAGCGCGGCGCCTTCACCGGCGCGGCTGAGCGCCGCATCGGCTGCTTCGAACTGGCCGACGGCGGCACGCTGCTGCTCGACGAAATTGGCGAAATGCCCGCACCAACGCAGGCCAAGCTGCTGCGCGTGCTGGAAGACCGCAAAGTGCGGCGGCTGGGCAGCAAAACCGAAACCCCTGTGGATGTTCGTGTGCTCGCCGCTACCAACAAGGATCCCGAGCAATCGGTCGCCAACGGCGGCATGCGCCAGGACCTCTATTTCCGCCTCAACGTGTTTCACATCCACCTGCCGCCGCTGCGCGACCACAAGGACGATATCCCGCTGCTCTCCGAACACATTTTGCGCGACATCAACGCGAAACACGGGAAGAGCGTGCGCGGCATCGGCGCCGAAGTGCTGGACATTTTCATGAGCCACACCTGGCCGGGCAATATCCGCGAATTGCGCAACGTGCTGGAGCGCGCAGCGATCATGTCGGAGAAGGATTTGATTTCGCGCAGCTCCCTGCCCGGCGAATTCGGCAAGGTCGCCTCCAAGGGCCCGAGCGATTTGTCTTCCATCAAATTTCCGGTGGGCACCACCGTGGACGCGATGGAGCGCGAACTGATCCTTCAAACCTTACAGGCCACGGGCAACAACAAGACGCGCGCCGCGGAATTGCTCGGCGTCAGCCTAAAGACCCTGCACAACAAGCTGAAGGAATACGGAAGCGAGAAAACGGAAACGGAGTCCTAGCACGGTATGCGGCTTGGGCTGCGGCCAAAACTGACGATGATCATGACGGGGCTGGTGCTCCTGTCCACGGCAGTGTTGTCACTGGTGTTTTCGGAATTGCTACTGCAGCAGGTGCTGCACGATACGGACAAGCGCGCGAATGAGCTGGCGCGTGAAGCGTTCGATTCGGCGCGCCATGCGCTGGAGGACGCAAAGGCACAGGGACTGCGCCCGGCGTCCGAGGATCCCCAGGAAATCCACGATTACGTCGCCAACGCTTTCGAAATCAGCGAAGGTCTTACCTCCCGGCTGCAATCGGCCACCGCCGATTCGCCCGCTATCTACGAAATAACCATTGTAGATAAGGACGATGCCGTTCTTGTCTCCAGCGATCCTTCCCTGGTAGGAAAAACCGCGCTGCGCAAACCGCCTTTTTCCCAACTGGTACAAGGCTCGTTCGTTCGCCAGGTGCGGTCCCTTGCTGAAAAGACGCGCATCTACGAAGTGGATTACCCTTTCAAGTTGCGAGGAAATCCGTTCGGCGAAGTGCGCGTCGCCGTCTCAACTGCACTTCTGTTCAATGACATGAGACCCCGTTTACAGCGGTGGGGCTCAATCGCTTTGCTGGCGCTGGTGCTTTCGACCTTTCTTGCAGCGGTGGTCAGCGGCGCCGCGCTGGCGCCGATTCGCGACATCCTGGCGCAACTCGAACGCATTTCCGTGGGCGTTTACGATGCTCCCGCGGCCACGGCGAAGGAACCAGGTGAGACCACCGACGAACTGGGCCAGGTGCGCCAGAAGATTCAGCAGGTCGGCCAGCAACTGCGTGGAGTGCACGAAATCTTCAGTTCTCTCCGCGAAAACATGAACTCCGTGATGGCCGGCCTGGAAGACGGCTTGCTGCTCTTCACGAAGGATGCGCGTGCAGTGATGGTAAGCCCGGCGGCCGAGAAATTTCTGGGCGCGCCAGCCGCGGATTTTCTTGGCCGGCGCGTGACGGATATATTTCCGCCGGGGCATCCGCTGTTTGAGGCGCTGCATCTCGATGGCGATCACCTGACGGAAGGGGCGTCGGAAACCGAAGTGGACACCGCCGCCGGTCGCAGGCGCGTGGGCGTGAGCGTGCAGGAAATCCAGGGCGCGGGCGACCGCATGGGCGCTCTGATCACCTTGCGCGACCTGGATTCCATCGAGAGCATCAACACGCAACTGCAGGTCAGCGAACGCCTCGCCGCCGTCGGACGCATCACGGCGGGTGTAGCACATGAGGTAAAAAACCCGCTTAATTCCATGCGGCTCTGGCTGGAAAACCTGAAAGAATCCTTGCCCGCCGATGCCGACAGCGCGGCGCTGCAGGCAGTGCATGTGCTCGATGTGGAGATCGATCGCCTGGACGCGGTGGTGAAACGCTTTCTGGATTTTTCGCGCCCGATCGATATGCGGCTGGAGCCAACGCAGCTCGCCAATTTGCTCCGCGAAGTGCTCGAAGTGGCGCAACCGCAGCTTCAGAAGGCGAACGTGCAGGTTGCACGGCTTCTGCCGATCGGAATTCCCGAAGTTTTCGTGGACCGCGACCTGCTGAAACAAGCGGTGCTGAACCTGGTCCTGAATGCGGTGGAGGCCATGCCGAACGGCGGGCAACTCCAACTGACACTCAGCCGGCGCGGGGAAATGGCGGAGATTACTGTCGGGGATACCGGCAAAGGAATTCCTACGGAGGACAAGCAGAAAGTGTTCCAGCTGTTTTTTACAACGCGGCCGGGCGGAAGCGGCATCGGACTTGCCAGCACCTTCCGAATTGTGCAGCTTCACAATGGTTCGATAAACTTTACTTCGGAGGTTGGCCGCGGAACGACATTTCGAATCGAGTTGCCGCTAGCCGCTTAAGCATGCAGATTATCCCCGCCCCGATGCCCGCGAACGGAAGTTCGCCGAAGAAAACTCTGCTGCTGGCCTGCGTTTGCGCGCTGGTTTGCGGCGGTTGCGTCACGAGAAAACGGCCGGCGTTTCCGATCAGCCAGCTTGCGATGAACCGCCCGATCGTGCCGCAGCCGCTCGACGTTAACCTTTCCGACCCGCCGGTTATTCCGTACGAGCCAGGGCCCGCGCCGCGCCTTGTTGCACCGCGCTCGGCACCGCCGAGACCCCGCGTTGCGACTACGCCCGCTCCCGGCCCTGCAGCAACGGAAAAACCGCCCGAACCTATCATTGCGCCAGAGCTAAGCGACGACCAAATGTCGGCGGCAAAGGCGGCTACCCAGCAGAGCCTGGAGGTGGCGGAAAAAAATCTGAGCCTCGTGCAAGGCCGGCCGCTTAACGTGGCTCAACAGGATCTGATCTCCAAAATCCGAGGCTTCGTCGACAGCGCCCGGGAGGCAATGAAAGAAAACGACTGGCAGCGCGCGCGGTCGCAGGCCAAGAAGGCCGAAGTCCTTTCCAAGGAATTCGCGCCGAACCCGTGAGTGGGAAATCCCAGCCACGTCTTGCAGGCAAACGGTGCGTTAGAATAAGTCCATGAAACTCTACGATGCAGTCGTGGCCGGCGGGGGCGTCATCGGCGCGTCGATTGCGTTCGAACTGGCCTCCGAGGGCCTGAGTGTTGCGGTGTTCGACGCGCAAACGCCCGGCCGCGAGGCTTCCTGGGCAAGCGCGGGCATGATTTCCCCCGCGCCCGAAAGCTCCACGATGGCTTCCCTGCTGCCGATCAGCCTGTCCAGCGTGCGCCTATATCCCGCTTTTCTGAAACGAGTGGAAGCGATTTCCGGGAAAACCGTCGGCTATCGCAAGGATGGCGCGCTGGACCTTTTTCTGAACGGAACGGGTCAGAGCGAAATTGACGAACTCCTGGCGCTGCATCGCGGCGCGGGACTGCGCGCCGAAGCGCTGAGCGGCCCCGAAGCGCGCGAGATCGAGCCTGCGCTTACCGGCGACATACGCGCGGCAGTCCACAGACCCGATGAAGCGTCGCTCGACAACCGGCTGCTTACCGAAGCCGTACTCGAAGCCGCGCTGCGCAAAGGTGCGGAGATTTTTCCCAGCAACGGAGCAAAAGCGCTTTGGACGGAAGGAACCGCGTGCAGAGGCCTGCACCTACAAAACGACCGTGTGGAGGCCAAGTGGACGGTGATCGCCGCCGGATGCTTCAGCGCGCGCATTGAAGGCGTGGCTCCCTATGCCCCGGTGACGCCGGCCAAGGGTCAGATGATGGCCCTGCGTTGCGACACGGTAAACCTCAAGAAGGATTTGTGGTGCGGCCACATATACCTGGTGCCGCGGCATGACGGGAGAATCATTGCCGGCTCAACTGTGGAATACGAAGGCTTCGACCGCAGCGTGACCGCGGCGGGAATGAAGAAACTCCTGACCGGCGCGCTCTCCTTGGTACCTGCGCTGGAAACCGCACGCATCGAAGAAACATGGGCGGGATTGCGGCCGGATTCACCGGATCATCTGCCGATTCTCGGGCCGACGGAACTGAACGGATTATTGATCGCGACTGGGCATTTTCGCAGCGGCATTCTGCTAACTCCAGTGACAGCCCGATTGATTCGCGAATGGGTGACCACGCAGAAAGTAAGCGAAGACTGGGCGCCCTTCAGCCCGTTGCGTTTTCAGCAAGCGCGCCAAAGTCGCGGCGTGTAATCAATCATTACGTCCACGGTCATTGTTGGACAGGCTGGACAATGACGGTGCTCGGCTGACCGACGTTCGTGTAATGAATCTGCTCGGTCTCCAATTGCAAATCCCGCTCCAGCACCAGGTCCATCGAAGATCCGCGCGGCAGTTGCGCATCTGGTCCGCGTGACAGCAATACTGCCGCCAGCCCCGCAACTCCACCGATGCCTGCGCCAATGCCCGCGCCCTTGCCTCCGGCAGCAATGGCACCAATACCCGCACCGGCCACAGTTGTAGTCGCAATGGTCTCGGCATCCTTGCCTTTGCCGCCCGGACCGGTAATTTTGCCTTCGGAATCGGTCTTTGTGCCACCGGCATCGCTGCTGTGCGGCTCCGCATTCAAGTCAACCGTGTAGCCATTGGGAAGAATCAGAGTGTTCAGCCGGATGCGAAGTTCTCCCTTGCCCTTCACGTGCCCGGGGCGCTTGGACTCGGTGACTTCGCCTCGCAAATACGAACCGACAGGAATCACTACTTTGTTGTTCATGGTGACCGGAAAGGAGGTGCGGAAATAAACCGAATCACCCGGCTTGGCGGAATTCGTCGAGATGCCATTCTCCATGGTCACGCCCAGCCGTGTGCCGGCGGGGACTGTGATGAGCTGACTGTTGCCTGCCGAGCGCGGCGCAGGTACAGGGGCGGGGCGCGTGACGGGAGCCGGCGCATCGCTCTGCGGCCCGTCCGGGGCCTGCGCAAAGGCGTGCGCTCCGCTTGAGAAAATAACCAGCAGACTTGCCGCGAGCAGGCGGTTCATCGAGTACCTCCGTGTACATCGTACGATGCGAGATTCTGACACAGAGATGCTCGTGTGGCTTAGTGAATTTTCAGGAATATGTGGGGAAACTAACTAGTCCTGCGCAGGGAGAATGCGTCGCCCCTAGTCGGTCATAATTCCCAGGGGATATAAAAGGACGACGAGTGGCGACAGGGCTACACAAACCGCGACCACTCCCGTCCATTTCAGGCCGTTGATGAAATGCTCGCCAACAGCGGGGATGGGTTCCGGCGGTTGCTTCAATTCAGAGTAGTGCAGATGGCGGCCATTCATGATTCCCTGAGTAATCGCGAACCCCGCGAAGTTGGTCGCGGTGATGCCGCCGATAACGTGGGAGCCGTCTTTCAATTCGCAGCGGACAAAACGATGTTTGTCGATGCCGAGGGACTCCACCGCCTCGCGCATGGAGACTTCGCGCGGTGTCAGCGGATGCCGCCGTGCTGAAGAGTAAAAGTAAGGCCCGCGCGTTCGCACCGGCTGCGGCTGCACTTGAAAAGCTGTGGTTGTGGTGTAGACAGGATCCTGAGCAGGATTCACTGAGGCAGGTGCGACATTTTCTCGTGAAACCTGCTCCTGTGCAGAAAGGGTCGCTGCAAATAAGGCGCAAACTAGAATTGTTAAGATCAGGTGGCGCTGTCGCATTTTACTGTCTCCTCCAGACGCGTACGCTTCTCTAGCTACAGGAGCAACTTTTTGGCCAATGCAGAGGAGCGGCGCATCGAGGGGGCAACTAGAAACGGACAGCAGGGATGGGAAATAGCCGCGCCGCGGAAGGCACATCCGGCGGATACGGAGACACAAGCAGGTTGAAGCGCCCGGTAAAAGTGACAGTCGCAGGGCGAACCATGCGGTTTGACCCTGAAGTCGAGGACGCTTAGTCTGGGGACATTACGAGGAGGAATCGATGGCGAAACTGGCGCTGATTTACGGCATGAGGCTACTGCCGGTGGACGACTTGGGGGAGGTGAAAGAGGCCACCGTGGTGCTGAAGAGCGGGCGAACTGCGCGCGTGGCGATGCACCTGATCGAAGGCAGCAAGGAAGAGATTGAAGACACCTTTCGCCAGTCGATCGACGCGTTCTTTGAGATGTATCCGGAAATTTAGGATGAGGAGAAGGTGATCGGCTCGGGCAATGGCTGCGCGGGATAACAGCTAGTAGTTAGCAGATAACAGGAAGCCTAAGGGAAGCGAGTTTGCGTATGCGCTATGAATGAGAAGGCTGGGATTGATTCCTGATCGCTGCTAACTGATCGCTTTCCGCTCACCGATTCCCAAAATTTTCGGGATCCTCGTTCGGGTCGCCGAGATTGTCGTTGATCAATACGGTCGATTGGCCGGTGAGTTCGAACCGCTTGCGGCACTTGTAGCAGGCGACCAAGTCTTCCAGGCGCACCATATAGGAAGTGGCTTTCGCAAACTTGCGGCGGTCTTCTTCGCCGGCGCCACGCGGGAGTTCCTTCCGCTTGCGGCAGACCTTCCAGCGCACGGGCGCTTCAAATTCGCCGCGGCAGCTGGGGCACACCAACTTAACCTTGCGAATCTCTTCTTTTTCCGTATAAAAGCTGCGTTCGTCCATTAGTCCTCGACGGTCTTGCTCAAAGTTTCGTCCATTGTAACAAATTCGAGGCCTAAATCGCTCCAGCGCGGCAGCCAATACTCAAGCGCGGCGACAGTGCGGGCGCGGTCGCCGTTCTGTTGGCGGTGATACCCGTCGTGCAGGCAAAGGATGTCGCCGGTCAGCCCGCCGGTGTGACCACTGTCCAGCGGAAGCTTCTTTCGGGCATGTTCTGCGATCGGATTCATGCGCTGGATCAACCATTCCGCAGGCTTCACCCGCCAATCGCCGGGAATGAGTGTCCACATCACGGTCTGCATTTTTTGCCGTTCCACAATTCCATGAAGCCACGGACTGCGAAACCCAAACGGGGGGCGGAACCAGCGTGGCTCAACTCCGGCAGCGTGACGAATCGCGTCTGTGCAACGCCGCAACTCTTCCTCGGTTTTCTTGCGGCCACACAAAAAAAGATTGGGATGCGTATCGGTGTGATTGCCGAGCGCGTGCCCCCTCGCCAGAATTTCAGTGGTCAGGCCGGGACACTCGTGAACAAATTTCCCCACCAGAAAAAATGTCGCCCGGGCGTTGTGCTTCGCCAGCAGATCGAGTAGTTTCGGAGTGATCGCGGGATTCGGCCCATCATCAAACGTAACAGCCAGCTTATTCGGCGCGCCGGTACGGCAAACGGTAGGCCCAAAAAGCTGCGCGCGCGGGTAAGCCGCTCCATAGGACGTCAATCCTGCGACCCCCGCCGCAATCACCGCAGGCGCTCCAATCATCCATGAATCCATGGCCTGTATTCTGTCACGACCTCTCCTTCCGTGCAGCGCATGAACCTCAGTTATATTTCGCACAAGTAAGTAGATGTGATAAAGTCCGACAAATCTTAGCTCACCGGAGTCAGCATGGTCTGCGATGTGTGTGGCCAAGAGTTTCTGGTCCGGCATTCCTGCCCAGGGCCAATCCCCGCTGGCGATATCTTAGCGCCACCCGAGGGCTTCGCACTGTTCTATTACCTCGGTGAAGCCTGGAGAATTGTACGTTGGGACGACGCGGCTATCCGCAGAATCAAAGACGACAAACGCGAGTTGCCTTATGGAATCTTGATCTGGTGCGTCGCTAACGCTCTGCCAGTTCTGTTGATTGCCACCTACACGCCAAAACTCGCGCGACAATTCTCGGATTTTGGCGGGATCCTCACACTTCTATACTTGCTCGCATACGGGGCGGCCCTCGGTTTAACGCAAATGGGAATCTGCCACTTACTGGCAAAGTGGTTCTGCGCCGGTGAAGGTAAATTCATTCAAATTATCAGGCCTCTGCTGCTCGCCTCAATCGTTTATGTCGCGCTCGCCTCACCCTTGTTTGGGGCGCTGCTGGCAGGCCTTGCTTGGACCGCGGTAATGATGATGGTGTTCCAGGAGGTTCACGGAATTGAGCCACTCACTGCATTCTTACTTTCCGCGGGAGTGGGAGTGGGATTGCGCCTCGCTTTGTACTTCCTGGTCAAGACGCCATTTTAGATATCTGCTCGTCTCTCGCCTAGACTGGCATGCCCTTGCGGGCCTTCAGGTCGTTGAGGAGGCGCTCGACTTCGGTGTCGCGGTCGAGGCGGTTTAGTTTTTCGGCCATGTCGTCGTGGAGCAGGTCAATTTCGGCGGAGGCGGTGGCTTCCGTGTGGTGCACACGTTCCTTCAGGCGGTCAAACGTGGCGCTCTTTGAGCCTTCGCCAATCGCGACCTGCGCCTTGGCGGCTTTATCGAGTGCAACGCTGCGGCGGTGGCGCGCCATCAAGACTTCGCGCTTGGATTTGGCTTCGTCGAGTTTCTGCTCCAGTTTCACCAGAGCGTTTTTCAAGGTGTCCACCTGCGCTTTCTGGTCGTTCACCTGTTCCTGAAAGCTCTGCGTGAGCCGCAGGGCGGTCTGATAACGATCCAGCGCGGCGCGCGCCAGGTCGTCCTGGGTCTTCTCCACGGCGATTTCCGCCTTGCGCATCCAGTCCTTCGATGTGTCTTCCTGCTCGCGAAGTTTCTTTTCCAGAATGTGCTGATCGGCGATGGACACGGCGACCTGCGTCTTGACCTGCAGGTATTGATTCTCCATGTCGAGAATCACCTGCTTGATCATTTTTTCCGGATCTTCCGCGCGGTCAACCATGTCGTTGAGATTGGCCCGAATTAAAGTGCTTACACGTTCTAAAAGTCCCATGGTGCTGCTCCTTTCCATCTAACGGAATCTTGTAGCTCACCCGTTCAGGGGTGAGGGTTTTCCTTGTGGCGAGGTGATTGCCTGCGTTATGGAAACCCTCAGGCCTTACGGCCTGAGCTACAGGCCTGGCCGGTCTAAACTCCGGCCACTACATGAAATTCAAAACAGAGAGAAACAATGTGCGAGCGCGGTGTTGATCTGGGCCCAGGCGACACTGCTCAGCGTTAGCATGATGAGTATCCCCAGCGCCCAGAACAGTCCCCGCTTTTGCTGCGACGTCAGACTCATGACCCTTTCCTCCATAAGACACCTCTTTGGCCGACTGCGGAATGCTGGCCGGTCTAAAGTCCAGCCACTACAGGCGCCGGGGCGCCTCTTACGAAGCGCTCCGGCGGAATGTGGTTACGCCTTCACCGCGGGTGGTTCCGGCTTTGGCGCCTTGTCGCCGATCAGGCGGACTTTGCTGAGTAGCTCTGACATTTGCATGCCGGAGAGGGCTTCGAAGAGCGCGGGCACCTGCGCCGCAATCTTCGTGATGTCGCCGGTCAGCTTGTACGCCCCCGCGGCATCGCCGTTGCCGGTCGAAACGATGGTCACCTTGTCCACCTTGCTGAGCGGCTCGCTCAATGCGCGAACCACTTCCGGCAGGCCAGTGATGAGCTTGTCCAGTACGGCGGCCTGGTTGTACTCCTGAAAAGCCTCCGCCTTCACGTTCATCGCGCGGGCTTCCGCTTCGCCTTTTTTGAAGATGATCTCGGCTTCGGCTTCGCCCTGCGCGCGAATGGAAGACGCGCGGCCTTCGGCTTCGCTGATCAAGCGCTGGCGTTCGGCGTTGGCGATCGTTTCGATGCGCTGCCGTTCGATTTCCGCCTGCTTCAGCACGGTGGCGATCAGCTCGCGTTCGCGGCGCGTGATTTCGGCGTCCTGCACCTTCACCTGCGCTTCGCGTTCGACCTGCTGGATGCGCACCTGCTCCAGCATCACGGTCTGCTGCTGGCGGTTGGTTTCGATTTCATAGGCCTTGTCGGCTTGCGCCTGGGCCTTTTTGCTGATTTCCAGGTAGTTGGCTTTCTTGATGTCCAGGTCGCGCTCGGCTTCCGCCTGCTTGGCCATCGAAGCCGTTTCCGCCGCCACGCGTTCCTGGTCCGCCTGCGCCTTCGCAATCGCCGAGGCGCGTGACGCTTCCGCGCGCTTGATGGCGATGTCGCGATCGGCTTCGGCCGCGGCTACTTCGGCGTCGCGCTTGATGCGCGCGATGTCCGGGCGGCCCATGTTGGTGATGTACTCATTTTTGTCACGCACTTCCTTGATGGTGAAGCTCACCACTTCGAGCCCCATCTTGCTCATGTCGTCGGCGCACGTGGAGCGCATGTGCCCGCCGACCATTTCCGGCTCTTTCACGATCTGCTCGACCGTGAGTTGTCCGATGATGCCGCGCAGATGGCCTTCCATCACCAGGCGGATGAGGCCTTCGCGCTGTTCCGGGCGCTTGGTGAGGAACTGTTCGGCCGCGGTGCGGATGGACACCGGATCCGACTTCACCTTGAGCTGCGCCACAGCTTCCACAGTGACCGCGACGCCCTGGTTGGTATACAGGCTTTGCTGCGGCGCCACGTCGAACGACATCAGTTCGAGGGAGAGCTCCTTGCACTGCTCCACCATCGGAAAGATGATCGTGCCGCCGCCCTTGATGATGCGCGTACCGCGGAAGCCGTAAACGATCAGGGCTTCGTGCGGACCCGCTTTGCGATACATCCTCGCGGCCAAAACCATAAGGAATAAGACTGCGAGCACCGCCAGACCAGCGATGACCCAAACACTTGAGAACTCGAACATAAAGACCTCCCTTTTCACCCGACCGGAACTGTTTGCTGCGTTCTTCAGTCCCTTAAACTTTTTCTCCCGTGAATTCGTCCCACTTGCGGACGTAGGCCATGCCTTTCTCGTAGCGGCTGATGACCACCTCGACTCCTTTTTCGAGTGGAGAACCATCGTCACTTTTCGCCCCTGCGCTGCGTCGCACGCCGTGCTGCTCGAAGATGACTTCTCCGGTGCCGCCGGCGGGGATCGAAATGCTGACTTTGCCGACGGAGCCTTCATGGCGGTAGTCCCACTCGTTCATCTGCACCTCCGTATCGCGCAGCAGCCGCGCCATGAATTGGAAGACGATCCAGCCGCCCGCGAGACCTGCGGCGATGGCTATCGCAAGGCAGAAGACTGCAACCAGGTTGGAATGCTTCGTCAGCAGGTAGCCGGTCCCGCCGAACCAGGCGAGAAACGCCAGGATGCTGGAAGCGTTGAACCAGGAAAGATGTGCGCCGCCTTTGGCGATGCCGCCCTTTGCCAGGCCGCCGCCCGCTCCGTGATGCCCGCCGTGAAACGGCAGATGCCATTTGAGCGGAAGATGCAGGTGCACGGCGCCGGCGAGAAACGACAGCACGCTGAGCGAGAAGCCCACCAGAAAGCAGAAGAGATAGAAGTCAGACCAAGTCATACGACACCTCGCGAAGCGACACCCCGTCGCCTGGACGAACCGTGCGTTGGCCCTTTAGGGGTTAATTCTGTGGAGGAATTGGCGGCGGATGGCCGGAGCCTGTGATCGCCGAGGGTTGCAGGACTTCGCTGAGCCGCTCGGCTAGGCCGGGCGTGCGAAGGATTTCGCCAATCAGCAGGAGAGCGTTCCGCGAATCCGGATGCTCGGCGATAGTCAACAGCGCTTTCTCTAGCTCAGGATCCGAACTGAATTGGTCGGCGCCGGCATAGAGCCAGGCGTCGATCATCGAATCCGTCATGCGAAGCGCCGATTGCAGCTCGCGCGAATACCCTTCGGGGTCGTCCACCAGGAAGCCCGGATAGACGCGGAAAAAGCGCGCCAGAAGCTCGCGGGAAGTGTTGGTCATGTGGGGCCGCGCGCCGCTCTCCAACTGCGAAACGTACGCCTGGCTGAGCCCGCGTCCCAACTCTTCCTTCATGGCCTCCACCAGCTCGGCCTGCGTCATGGGCCGCCCAAAGCCGCGCAAAGAACCCTCAATGGCCCGAAGGGAGCGCAATTTGTCGCCAAGAGTCATGGTGGGCCGCCTTTCTTGTATTGCGATATGCTATTTCTATATAGCAATATGTAATTTGTCAAGGGAAATCGGCTCCTCACTTAAATACATTATTTTCAATTTGTTATAGTGAGCCTGCAGCAAGGAACTGGCAGAACGGAGAGAAATTCATTGCCTTTCGCGAAATACCTTAAACCTTCAGGAAGATCTTCTTTCGCCACAACCCCCACAACAGAAGCCAGCAGAAGGCCAGCGCACAAAGAGAATACGCCAACGAGGCGTAGGCCGCGCTCAAGCCGGTTCTCTCCAGAAACACCTGCGCCGCCTCGTGCCAATTCATTTTCTGCCCGCCGGGTCCTGTGGCCATGAACGTATAGCCGGGACCGTAGACCAGCGAATCCGCAACAAACCCCGCAATCGCGTTCATGCCCAACACCAGGATCGGCATCGTCCACCAACCTCGCCACTTTTTTACTTCCACAACCCAGTAAAGCAATGCCATAAAAAGGAGCGCAAATCCGCCGGTGAAAAGTGCAAACGAGCTCGTCCACAAGTTCTTGTTGATGGGAAAGCTCAGATTCCACACCTTCCCGGCGATCAGCCCGACGACGCCAAAGCCGGCCAGTCCGGCGCAGATTGTTTCCGCACTCCTCCGCATGTGCAGCCAGTGTCCCGCCAGAAGCCCGATCAGCGTCGTGCCGATGGCCGGGATCGTGTGCAGAATCCCTTCCGGATCGCGCGTCCCATTGTAGAGGTGCCCCATAAAGAGCCTTCTGTCCAGCCAAGCGGCGATATTCTGATCCGGATCCATGAACGGGATCTCGTGCCCCGGTGTCCCAACGCCGGGCACGGGCGCAAAGCGAAGCAAAACCCAATAGACGGTAAGACAACCGGCCAGGGCAACGATTTGCCAGCGGAGGCCGGCATACAATTCCAAAAGCGCGGTCACCAAATAACAGAGGGCGATGCGCTGAGTCACGCCTTCAAACCGAAACGTGTGCAAATCGAAGCCGTAGATGGGAGAGGCGTTCACCAACAGTCCGATTGCGATCAAAAGGAAACTTCTTTTGAGCGCATGCGACAGGATCTCGCCGCGCGTCTCTCCGCGCCGCAACCGCGACTCAACAGAAAAAACGATCGATATCCCGACGAGAAATAGAAACGACGGAAAGATCAGGTCGGCGGGAGTCCATCCATTCCAGTCAGCGTGCTTAATGGCCCAGAAAGCGTGGTCGTCGCTTCCTGGATTGTCGACGATGATCATTCCGGCCACTGCCAATCCGCGGAAAATGTCGAGACTGAGCAAGCGCTCCGATCTTGGCCCGTTTTTGGTCTTGACGAAGATTTGGCCATTTGGGAGGAGTACATTGGGCGGCATTCGGGGAATATAGTCTCTTCGGCAAATTCTGGCGAGACTTTTTTGGCGGCACGGCATCGGCGGCCATTCGCTGACCATGAATTAAACCGATTGAATAGTCCCCGCTTCCCTTTCGTTGGGAGGAGAGATGAATTACGTCACTCAGGCTTGCGGAGGGACTGGAGATCGATGCCGAGTTGCTGGCACTTTTTGTAGAGGTGGCTGCGCTCGAGGCCGAGGGCGCGGGCGACGTTGGTCATGTGGAAATTGTGGCGGCGGATTTCGCCGAGCAGCACTTCGCGCTCAAAGGCTTCCGTGCGCTCAAGGAGAGTTCCCTGCCCCGAGTCCGTCTTGCCGCTAGGGCGTGCCGCCTCTCCACCAGGGATCACGAGTCTTACATCTTCGGCGCTGATCGAGTCTTCTGCGGCCAGCAGGACCAACCGCTCCACGATATTCCGCAGTTCGCGCACGTTGCCGGGCCAGGCATATTTTCGCAGCGCGGTAATCGCCTCCGTGGAAAAGAGTTTTTCCTTCCAGCCATTCTGTGCCGCGACCTGACGGGCAAAGTGCGCGACCAGATCCGGAAAATCCTCGAAGCGCTCGCGCAACGGCGGCAGAAACAATGGGAACACATAGATGCGGTGAAACAGGTCGGGGCGAAACTCATTTTTCTTAGAGAGTTCTTCCAGGTTACGGTGCGTGGCGACGATCACGCGGACATTGACCTTGATCGGTTTCTCGCCGCCGACGCGCTCGACTTCCCCCTCTTCGAGCACGCGCAGCAACTTGGCCTGCATGGAAAGCGGCATGTCGCCAATTTCATCGAGAAACAACGTTCCGCTTTCGGCTTGTTCGAATTTTCCCAAGTGGCGTCCCGCGGCCCCGGTGAAAGATCCTTTTTCGTGGCCGAAAAGTTCCGACTCGATCAACTCCGCTGGAACGGCTGCGCAATTCAATGTGATGAACGCATTTTCACGCCGCGGCGACTTCTCGTGAATAGCCCGCGCCACCAATTCTTTCCCAGTGCCCGTCTCGCCGAGGATGCACACCCGCGTTTCGCTGGCCGCAACGCGCTCGATCTGCGTCAGCAGCTTTTTCATCGCGGGGCCGGAGCCGACCAGTTCGTGCTTGCCAAGGCGATGGCGCAGCTCCCGGTTCTCGTCTTCCAGGCGAGAAAGCTTCAGCGCATTTTCAACTGTAAGCAGCAGCTTGTCCGTGCTCAGCGGCTTTTCCAGGAAATCGAGCGCCCCGAGTCGCGTGGCCTTTACCGCCATTTCGATATTCGCCTGGCCCGAGATCAACACGATCGGCGTCTCCACACCGGCCTTTTTTAAGTCTTCCAGCAACTCCATACCGCTTTTTCCTGGCATGACCACGTCGGAAAGAATCAGATCGAAGCGCTCGGCGCGCACCAACTCCACCGCGCGCGAAGCGTTGTCGCACACCGTAGCTTCGTGCCCGGCCAAGCGGAACGCACGCGCCAAAGAAGCCAGCGTATTGGGGTCGTCGTCAATCAGAAGCAAGTGGGCTTTGCGTGGCAAGTTGGTCCTTAGTGTCGAAACTAATTTGTCGCTGTCGCGGCGCGCTCCGACTCTTTCTCCGCCGGTTTTGTATCCGTTTTCGGCTTGAGCGCCGCGCCTCCCTGGCGTTTTGGCAGTTCGATACGAAACGTGGTGCCGTGGCCCTCTTCGCTGGAAACAGAAATCGTGCCGTGGTGATCGCTGACGACCGATTGCACGATCGCCAGCCCAAGGCCGGTGCCCAGCTGCTTCGTCGTGTAATAGGGCGTGAACAGCCGAGAGCACTCTTCCGGCGTCAAACCTTTTCCGGTATCGGACACTTCGATCCGCACGACATCGCCCGCGTCGCTGGAGCGAAGCGAAAGCGTGCCGCCGGCGGGCATGGCATCCATAGCGTTTAAAACGAGGTTCTGAAACGCCTTGTGCAACAAATCAGAATCCGCATCTATTTCAGGCAGCGAATCGCTCAAGAAATATTCCGTGCCGATGTGCGGCTTGCCCACCGCCGTAAATTGCGGTTCGAAGAGCCGAATCGCATCGCGCAGGGCTTCGTTTACGTTTACTTTCGAAAATTCTGGCGACGGCATTTTGGAGAAATCGCTGAAGCGGGTAACGATGCTGTTCAGGTTGGCGAATTCCGCCTTCAGCGTCGCGGTGGCTTCGGTGAACACTTCCTGAAACTGCTGCGGGCCAAGCTGCCGCGCGCGTTGCAGGTTTTCCACCGTGATCTGCAACGGGAAGAGCGGGTTGCGCAATTCATGCGCGAGCCGTCGCGCCAATTCGCGCCAGGCCGCAACGCGTTCCGTCTGCACCAGTTTTTCTTTCTGCGCAGCCAGCGTACTGGTCATTTCATTGAACGCGTTTGCCAATTGCCCAATTTCATCATTGCCTTTCACGTCGATCTTCGTATCCCACCGCCCGTTCGCCACTTCGCGCGCGCCGTTGGCGAGTTCTTCCACCGGCCGCGTGATGCGCCGCGAGACCCACCAACTGAGCAGCAAGCCAATGAACAGGGCCGCCAGCGAAACCACACCAGCAATCTTCAAGATCTCGCGCTTCAGCAGCACCAATTCTTTAGCCGAGCTGCCAAGCAGCAGTACCCCGAGCAACTCTCCATTGCGGCCCTTCAACGGCATGGCGTGAAACGTTTCCGCACTGGCGGGATCGCGGTTCCAGGAAATTGTCCTGGTCAGATCCTGCGGCTGCTTCTGAATTTCCTCAATCAGCGATTGGAACGTTTCCGCCTGGGGCACCCCGCCGTTGGCATCGGTCAGCGCTGTGGCAATGAACGTTGGCTCAAGATTTCTGTATAGCAGCGCCCGCATGCCTTCCGGAAGCTCCAGCGAAGCCAGGAAATTCTGGTCCAGCCGCCGCCCGCCGATGATGTAGATCGTTTTGTTACCGACGGTCTGTGTGCGAACCGCGGTCAGTGAAAGCGCAGCCGCGTCCGGCAACTCTTCCCGCTTCAGGAACGCCCCCGTCGAGTCCCAATTCTTGGTGGAGGCAACCCAATCCGTCTTGTAGCCCACACGCGCGGGATATTGAGCGGAAGAAACCAGTGTGCCGTCGGAGTTCACGAACTCCACAAAGTCCAGGCCGTGGCTCTGCGCCGCGCCGTTGGCATCATGCAGGTAAAGGGAAGCGTCGGCGTTGGGCCGTGCAAGGTCCAGCACCATGCGTACGGTCACATCGGCGTTGGTGATGTTTTCCACCTGCTGAACAATCGTGTCGCCGCGCTGCGCAAATTCTTTTTCGAATTGCACCTCCAGCGCGTGCGTCCGCTGCAGATCCATCTGCTCAAACGCGCGTTGCGTGTAGAAAGTTACGCCGTAGACTACCAGCGACACCGAGGCCAGCACAGTGATCAGAAAAATCAAAAATACTTTGGTACGGAAAGTCATGGTCTTGCTCCCGGACTGCGAGCCGTGGAACTATTTTTCTGAGGGCCCGCCGGTGTTTTCGTTGTCATCGGATCCTCGGAATCCAGCCAAACATCGGCCAGCCGCCAATCGCCCCAGGGCGACGCATTCCAATTGTGCACGTTTGCGCGGACGCCCGCATACTCCGGCAGCAGCACCAGCGGCAATATGCGGCGCGCTTCGAGAAGCCGGCGTTCCTGCGCAAACAACTGTTCGGGGTCCGTCGTATTGGCCGGGAGTTCCGCACCATTTAGCAATTGCTTCACAAATGCCTCCAGCTCCGCGCGCGGCGAAAGTGACTCGTAATGCCACGCAATCAGATGCAATCCCGCAGCTGGCGCGGGCGAACTGCCCGCGCTTGCCGACGGCAAAGCGACTTGCACCATCAAATTGGCTTGCCGCGCATTCACAGCAACTCTCTCTCCCATCAACTTGTAAAGATCGCCCGGAGCATCCACACGCAACCGCAAGGGCTGTGTCGCGCCCGGAGCCCCGGCCGGAAAAGCGGCCCGCAGCTCCCGCGCCCGCTGCAAGTTCATAGGACTCTCGAAAAGGAAAGCATATCCCGATAGCCACTGCGGCAACAGAGAATCGGCAGGCTGTGCTTCCCTTTGCAGCAACACGTTGGCCATGGTGTCCCGGTCGAGCGCCAGCCACAGCGCTTCCCGAAGCGGGTCGGAAGCAGGCGCGTCGAACGCGCCATCAAATCGCAACGCCACCAGCGTCTGCGGCGCGGAGTTCCAGATGCGCAAGCCCTCCTGGCGTCCCTTGCGAACCAGGTCCGGCACGATTTCCGCAATGTCCGCTTTTCCGACCTGCAGATCAAGGAGTTGCCGCAGAGGCGGTTCGCCCAGGGTGACTTCCACGAAATCGACGAAGGGCCGCCCCGACCATGAGCCGTCATTGGCCTGAAATTTTATTTTCGCGGGCTTGATGGCGGACGGATTCACCTCCGATGGCGCGGCCGCTACCGATTCCACGACAAAAAATGGCCCGGTGCCCAAGAGTGTGCCATCCGGCCGCCAATGAAGGATAAAATGCCGGCCGGAGGCCAACTGCTCTAGAAGATCAGGAGCAGGACGTAGTGCACGGATGACGACGCCGTTTTCGGCGGCTGTTACTTCGAAACCCTTGCCCAAGGAAATCTGCAGCGAAACCACGGCGTCGGTGGGAGTGAGAAGCGATCCATCGGAAAATCGCACTCCTGGGCGCAGTTTGAACTGCCAGTTCCTGGCGGCAGTGTCGTGCGACCACTCCGTTGCCAATGAAGGTTGAAATTTGGCATGGTCATCTAGGGTGACCAGCCGGTCGTAGACTAGACTTGCCAGTTTTTCGCTTGCCGCCGAAGACAGCGATCCGAGCGTCCACTCGCGCGGATCTAGCGAAACGCTGGACGCGCGCAGCTTCACGTGCAAAGTGCCGCCATAGCGCGGCGGTGCGGCCTGTGTGCAGAAGCAGGCCAGCGCGACAACCGCCGAACTAATTGCCGCAAGCCAGGGTAATTTTGTAAATCTCATAGTTCCCTGTTCGCAAATTCCGGGCAATCACCAGCGCGCTGCTCGGATTCCGTTCTCCATTCGTGCCGACGATCGGGCCGGGAAATTCACTCAACACTGCGGCGCTGGTTTCCCTTGTGGTTCCGTCCGGAACCACCTGCAGGACTTCCCGCGCGTTGGGATCACCACCTGAATATTGCAGCTTCCAACTGCTTCCATCGCATGGAGACGTCAGCAGCGTCTGGCCGCGCCAGCCGGACTTGTCCGGTGAAGAAGGCTTTTCGACATGGCATTTTATTTCCCCAGGCGCTTCCCAGGAAAACTCACAAACTTTGGCGGGAAGTTGAACAGAAACCGAACTTCCACGCATCGTCAATTCAGCGCGAGGATCGCGGGATGGCTTTAGGTTCGCAGGATTCAGCGACACAGATTCCTTCACGGCGCCCTTCAAATCCACCCGTAAGGCTACAATTTCAAAATTTCGATAGAGCAGAATCGTCAAGCCATCATTCTCGCTGCTACCCAGCGACGAAGCGTCGAGGATGCGATCCGCGCCTTCGTAAATCAACTGCCGCCCCAGCCGGACCGGAGCAACCGAGAGCGAGCCTGAAGGGAGAAGCGAGCGCGTCACAGCAACGATTCGGACTTCGTCACGTTCCGATACTCGGGTCTTTGCAGTTAGTACGACCTGCGTCGGCGTCTCCTCTGCAAAAACTTCAAGTGCAGGCACCCCCGGTTCTTCGGTCAGAATCAGCGTCCGCCTTTCGAATTCTCCTCTGAGGATCGCTTGCCAGCGGGCGCTCTCTCCCTCCGACCAGTTCGCGTCCGGATGCCATTCCAGCCGCAAAGCACCGTGCAGTCCGGGGATGGTGGCGACGCGGTCCGCCAGTTTTTGTGCGGTCTCCCGCAAAGTGGCATCGCTGTCGGCCAGGACGAATTTTGAAAAGCCGCAAATCCCTGTCCAGATGGCAAGGAGAAGCAAAACCCGTGCAAATAGAAACCGTGCCAGTACTACTTTCCAGTGATTTTCCCCGAAAGATTGCACGCCTCGCTCCGCCGCGCCGCGCTCCACCTTTTCTGAATTAGTGAGCGCGATAATCCTTATAAAGATCCAGGCGGTTCATCAGCCGGATCATCACCTGCGTATACGCCAGATATTCCGACAGGCTTTCATCAGAAATGTTGTAAAGCGCCTTGCGCCGCGCTTCCCGAAGAGTGTCGAAGTCCTCGGCCTTCAGAGTGGCAACCGCGCTGTTCTGAAACGCTGTGCGGTCCGTGATGCCATAAATCGGCTCGCTCTCAGCAACAGCTCTGGCCAGTTCCCCCTGCGACGGCTTTTTCTCACGCATCTGCCGGTCGAACTCCGCGCCGCGGGTACTCATTACGTCGTCGAACTCTTTCCGCGTGTGCGGCAGGCCGGCGATAATTTGCAGCACCTGCTCGCGGGTCCATTTCGGGTTGGCAAACTCCGCCGGGTTCGGTGCCTGATAGTTCATCACCGATTGAATGTCATTGCGGCGATAGTCTTCCTTGATATCGGCCAGGCCGCCCCAGCTGCTGAGCGTCCGCAATGCTTCCTCGGTCATCTCTTCGGCGAGCAGATGCGCCGCCGCCGCACGCACAAACGGCTCTTGCGCCTGCAATTGCGCGATCAACGCTTTGCTGGCTTTCGTGGAATCCATGCTTCCGTACAAGAAAAGGGCAGCGGTGTCTGAATCCAGGTCGAGCGAGTGCTCTGAAATATGGATGACCGCATTCGGAAAGAGGAGCAGCCTGGCCGCCAGGGATTGAATGCTTGCGCCCCGCTGGCCCAACTCAAGCGCCAAGGAAAGATAATTCGCGGGGTCGGTCTCCTGAAAATCGGTCTGCACGATCGCGTCTTTCACCAGACTCAGCGACTCCGGCGATTTGTCCAGTTGAAACAGAAAGGAGGCCGCATCGAACTGAAAAATGTGGTCGGTCTTCTCCGCGGACAGCATGTCCTTCAGGCAGCTCACTCCCTCGGGACCGGCTGACTGAAGCTGCTTCCAATAGGCGTCAATCTCCTTGCTCTTGGCGTCGATCTGCGCTTCATTCAACTGTGTCAGGTGAAATCCGTAAACTTTTTCCTTTTGCGCGCGCAAATCCGCGCAAGACGGAGCTTGGGCCTGTGCTAATCCTGCTCCGGTCGCCATCCCCCACAAAACAAAAGCCGCCGCCATTCGCCGCAATCCGCACCTCTCGAAGTTCCTTCAGATAGATGCTACCACCCTTCGCGAAATTGCCCGTAGGACCCGAATCCACTCGCGCGATTTTTCATCGCACGAGAAAACGCCGGGCGGCGTGGTCAGCGCCGCCCGGCGGGTCAGTTGAGGGGTGTTCTTTTTGTTTTTGGTGGAAGTCATTTGCGTGTTCTCAGTCGAGCAACTCGCGCGTTATCTTTTCGCTGCGCACTGGAATCCAAATCCGACCGCTCGGGGAGGCAGCGGCCTTGCTCTGCCAGCGGAAGCGGCGCAAGGTGATGCCGTAGGAGGTGCGGCCGTCGATGGAGTGGAACGTGTAAACCGACTGGGTCGGGGAAACTTTCTCGTTGCCGGTTGTTAGCGAGGCCAATTCGAAATCGTAGTTCGAAAATTCAGGCGCCACGCGGCGCAACACCATTGCGGCCACCGCTTGAGGATCGCGACACCACGTGTCGTGGCCCGCGTCCACCCAGCGTTGCAAGTTTTCCACCCGTGCACGGTCCACGGGAATCTTCTGCGCCACGCGCTGTTCCCGCGTCTGCGCCTCCGCGATTGACATCGTCATTACCCCCAGCGTCCACATCGCCAGGCAAAACGTAATCCGCAAAATTGCCGGCAAAATCACACGCCATTTTTGAGCTACTCCACGAAGAACCTCTCTGCTCATGACGCCCTCCCGTCGAACTGCAAGTTGCGCCTGCCCAAATTCCCGAAATCTTTCGTTACTTCCTTGTTTCCTTACATCGTTACTTCTTTTTCCACCGGCCGGGTGGCGCGGAGCGCGGCGCCGGTTTGTGAGCGGCCTTTTGCAAATCGATTCAAGCGCGGCGGTGCTTGTCTTTTTGCTCATGGCTGCTCCTCCAGCGACGCGGTCCGGGCCACCCGCAGGGGTGTTGGCCGGCGTTCCTGAGGGGCGGCCTTGCTCGTACCGCCCCCCCGAAATTTTCACTTCCTTACTTCAACAGCAGCGAGTCTCCACCGTGGCGGACCCGAAGGGCGCGCCGCCTTGCGCCGCACCACCTTCGTCGCCGGGTCACCGCTGGTTTGCGCAAGCAGCCACCTGAGCCTTGTTGCGATGTAAATGTCGTAGGCGACCAGAATCCCGGAGCTGCCGAACAAGCCCACTCCGAGGATCAGCAGGAGATATTTCAGTGCCAGCATAATCTTTCCCCTTTTCCCTTTTTCCAGCGACCCCGCAAAGAACAAACGGCATGTTCGTTCAGGCGTTGCGCCGGAAACTTTTCGTGCAGTTACCTCTGCAGCTGAAGCGCGCGCGCAACCATCCGCGTGCCGTGCGCAACGCTCAGGCGCACCGGGCGGCGGTCCGCGGTAGCCGGCTGCATCAGTCGCAGCGTGAGGTGAAGCAGCGCGCTCTGCAGCGCCAGCGCGGCAAACAGCGCCAGCATCGTGATGACGACCACTCCAGCAAATCCAAGCATCGTTTCCATGTGTGTTCTCCCGAGGTGCTGGGCTGAGCAACTCTTCGTGGATGGTAATCGCAGGTAGGGAGCCACACGTTAAGCATTGAAAATAAAGAGCTTATTGAGAGGTAGAACCAGGAGGTTTGTGGCTGGCCGGACACGGCGTGTCCCGCCGACCTCAAGTCACTCACGTGCCAAAGCCCTGAAAACAGGCGAGTTCGAGCCGCTGCATCTCGCCCCTGGCTTTTCCAACGACAAAAGGCTCGGCTGACTGGAATAAACGCTGACTTGAATCTGTCTACTTAATGCAGGCCGTGAGCAACACAAAACGGATTTGCGGACGAAGAAAAATCTCGAAGATGCAGAAAAGGACAAAAAGAATGAGCAGCAAAATGATGTGGATTTTAGGTTTTACGACCGCGACACTGATGTTGATGGCAACACTGGCGGTCGCCCCACGGAGTTCGGCGAACCCGCAACAAGCAGCCACCGCCGAGGTTAAGATCGACAATTTCAGCTTCGGCCCGGCCACGCTGACTGTCGCTCCTGGCACCACAGTCACCTGGGTCAATCACGACGACATCCCCCACACCGTAGTCAGCACGGACAGCGTCTTCAAATCCAAAGTGCTCGATACCGACGAAAAGTTCTCGTTCACTTTCACGAAGGCAGGAACATATCCCTACTTCTGCTCCATCCACCCCAAAATGACCGCCAGCGTCGTAGTCAAGTAAGCAGCCAATGAGCCTGAATCCTTTTGACATTCATTACACGCTGCTGGCCAAACACGCGCAGCATGTGGTGCTGATCCACTTCCCGATCGCACTCCTGATGACCGGCGCGGCGTTTGATTTCCTCAGTCAATGGCGGAAGCGCCAAGGTCTGGCCGAAGCCGCGTATTTCAACTTCCTAGCGGCCGCCATTGCGACCGTTCCAACGCTGGCCACGGGCATCCTTGCCTGGAAGTTTGCGCTCGAAGGCCAGAAGTTGAAGGGCCTCCTTCTCGAACACATGCTCCTCGGTTGGACGGCCGCGCTGCTTATCTGGGTGATATGGGCTGTCCATTTTCGCGCCCGCAAGCGTTCGCAGATGCTGCCAACCTATCGGTTGTGGATCGAACTTGCAGCCGTCGCCATCATTGCGCTTACCGGCCATCTTGGCGGTTTTCTCAGCGGCGTCAACGGGCCGGGGTAGCGCCATGGGTGAAGGATTCCTTGGGACGGCCGCCCCGTTCTATGTCGATCTGGTTCTGCTTCTGGAACTCACGATGGGCCTGGCGCTAATGATCGGAGCATTCTTCGCTCGGCTAGGAAAATTTCGAGCGCATGCGTGGTGCCAGTCGGCCGTCGTCCTGCTCAATGCCGTCGTTATCGCATTCGTGATGCTGCCATCGTTTCACCGTCAGGTATGGCCGCGGATTCCACTTCGGCTTGTGAAATCCTTCTATGCGATGGCCACCGCTCATGCGGCGCTGGGAGCGATCGTCGAATGCGCGGCATTGTATATTCTGCTCGCGGCCGGCACCACGCTCATGCCGGAAAAGCTACGGCTCATCCGTTACAAATTGTGGATGCGAACGGTCCTGGTTTCCTGGTGGGCCGTCATTTTCCTGGGAACAGCTACCTACGGTCGCTGGTATGTGCCAAATTTGTTCCCGCGATGAATTCCGGTTCGTCTTTCGCTAGGATTTCTTTCTCGCGCCGGCAATCACCAGCACAATTCCCCCAACCAGCACCAATCCGCCAAGCACCGGCGGTATCGAAACGTGCTTTTGCTCCTCCGCGGTCGCATGAATCGGCCCAACGTCCAGAACTTTTTCCTGCCTGGTGTAATCGAACCCCTGATAAGCCAGTGCCAGCGCGCCAAGAACAATCAAAACTATTCCAACCCAAGAGATTGGTTTCATGATTCTCGCTTTCTAAAGTAAACCGTAATGCCGGGAACGGAGCTGGGTAATGGTAGCCAAAGGATGCCGAACCCGCCCCAAATTGTCCAGAAAATTGCTCGGCGCAAAACTTCCGAACGATTCCCGTCGTAATACGACGGCTGTGAATTTGCGGTACGATGGAAGAGATGTCTCAAGCACAAGGGATTCGCGTCGCCCGCATTCTCGGCATACCTATCTTCGTCGATTTCAGCTGGATTCTCGTTTTTGGACTCATCGCTTTCTTTATTTCCGAGAACTTCGGGGCGCAGCACCCCAATTGGACTGGCACCGAGAGATGGACCGTCGGCATCCTGACGACCATTCTGTTCTTCGCTTCCGTCGTTTTCCACGAATTGGCCCACAGCGTCGTCGCCCAGGGCTACAAAATCAAGGTCCTCTCCATCACACTGTTCATCTTTGGCGGGCTGGCGCGCATCAGCCGCGAACCATCAAAGGCAATTCAGGAATTCAACATCGCCGTGGCCGGCCCTCTCGCCAGTGGATTCCTTGCCGTACTTTTCTACTCGATAACAATCCTCTTCCAGGGCAATCAGATGGTCAAGGCCGGCGGGACTTTTCTTGGCCTGATGAATTTGATGCTGGCGAGTTTCAATCTTCTGCCAGGCTTTCCGCTGGATGGCGGACGCATCTTCCGCGCCATGGTCTGGGGAGCCACAAAAGATTTTGTGCGCGCCACGGAGGTGGCCGGCACAAGCGGAAAGATGATCGCCTCGGCGATGATCATTGTTGGCATCGGTTCCATCGCCTCGGAGCGCCTGGCAGCTTTACTTGCGGTTGTGGGTATTGGCCGCTGGGATGGCGCGTGGTTCGTCCCGATCGGCTGGTATTTGCTGAACGCGGCGCAGGCCAGCCTCACCCAGGTCACCATCCGTGGAGCGCTGGCGGGTTTGTCCGCCACCGACGTGATGAGCCACGAAGTGCCCACCATTCCCGCGAACATGAACCTGGTGGAATACAGCAACGAAGTGCTGCGCACCGGGCGCCGTATGCACATCGTCACCATGGACGACCGGCTGGTCGGCCTGATGAACGTGGCGGCTTTGAACAAGGTTTCGCGGGAAGAATGGGATATGAACTCGGTTCAGGCCGTGATGGTGCCGCGCGACAAAATCATCTGGGCTTCACCGGAGGAACCGTTGCAGCGCTTGCTGGAGCGCCTGCTGGCGGCCGATGTGAACCAGATGCCAGTGGTAAACCACGGCGAGGACGGCTCCGCGCACATCGTCGGCATCGTCACGCGGGACGCCATTCTGCGTGTCATCCAGACGCGCAGCGAACTTGGCGCGGCTCTAGGCAGTCGCTGACGCCGCTGTCAATTGTTCATTTGCAGGTTCCGCCGTTGCCCTGCGAGCGCTGACGCGATATCCACCGCTGCGGAAATCCACGGACACTTTCGAAAAGCCTGCATTCGTCAAGCGCGCAAACGCGGAGCCCGGCGCCAACGGCGTGAACGTGCTCTTGTAGTGCGCCGCCCGGTGAATCCAACCGTCATTGATTTCGAATGCGAAAAATGAGCCCCCGGGGCGAAGCACGCGATGGACCTCGCGCAGCGCGCGATCCTGCAGATCTCTGGTCTTCAAGTGATGCAACACCAGAATGGCGATCGCGGATGAAAACGTCTGGTCGGCAAAGGGCAGCGCTGCCGCATCGCCGCAGAGCGTAGTCAACGCGGCGCATTGATGCTTCGCTTCAAGTCTTCGTAACAAGCGAGGATCGTATTCCAGCGAAGTGACGCGGGGTGCAAGTTTCAACAGGTGCCCCGTCGCCGCGCCGTAGCCCGCTCCGATTTCGAGAACATGGTCTCCCAGCCGAGCTCCGGATAAGAGCCACGGAAGCAGAGAGCGGTGCGTTATGCGCTGCCACAGCGAAGTGGAGCAGAAGTAGTGTTCCAGATGGTTCATGGTGGTGTTCCGTGGAATCTCTATTGTAGCGCAGGGCCGTTAAGCAATTCGATTTACTTGCTTCCCAGGCCAGCCGCTCTCCAAGCGGTTTTCATCAGTGACAGCTTCCCGATCCTGAGTCCGTAAACGATTTCCCGGCCTCGGGAATGAATTTCCAGTCGTAGCCCGTCGGTTTCAAGGTCAGCTTCAGAACGCCGAATGCGGTGTTGTTGCGCACTTCGCTGTTCGCTTTGTGAATTCCAAACTCGCGATGGTTCTTTCCTCCCGTGCCTACGACGAATTCCCTGATCCCGCGCTTGGGATCCGCGTTTCCATTGGGATCCTGCGGCGCGAACCGTTCATAGTCGTGATCGTGGCCGTTCAGAATCAGCTCTGCGTTGAAGTCATAGAGCGCCTGCCAGAATGCACCGACTTCCGGATCATTCCCGTGGTTGAGCCCGGAACTGAACCGCGGCTTGTGAAAATAAGCCAGCGTGCACCCCACGGGATGCGCGGCAAGGTCCGCGCGCAGCCACTTTTCTTCCGGCGACCCCGCTCCACAGCCCCCAATTTCCAAACACTCCGAATTCAGCACCACGATATGCCACGACCCGAGTTCGTAGCTGTAGTAGCCGGTTTTCGCGTCTCCGGCAGCCGCGCCAAAATATTGGAAGTAGTAGCTTGCGCCTGTGGAATGGAATTCGTGATTGCCCACAGCGGGCCGCGTCCTCGTTTTTACACGACCCCAGGTTTTGTCATAGCACTTGAAATCTTCCGCCGTCCCATTTGGATAGGCCAGGTCGCCTAGCGCCATCACCGTCCCTGGGTTCGCCTCCAATAGCTTCGCAGTCGCTTCAGCGCCCGCAAGATCAGTGCAGTCGGCGATATCCCCAGCTCCAATCAGGACAACTTCTTTTTCCGTCTCACTTTGCGAGAGTGATTCGACCTGGGCAGGCACGAAATCCAGCGGCACAAAAAGCAGGGGAACTGTCAGCAGCAAAATCTTGGGCGAAAACATGATTCCCTTCCCGGAACTCTCGACAGCTATCGCTTCTCAATGCATAGGATACAGCCATTCCGATGAACGGCAGTTAAATCACAACTGAAAAACTTTTCAGGATGCAGCAGCGAAATTGGCTACAGCATGGACCATTCCCAATTTGAAAGGGAGTGAGGCTAGTGCAACATCGGCCGAATACGCCGCAGGGCCGCGGCAAACTGGTCGGCATTGTACGAAGACGGATTCTCCACTTGTTGGAACAGCACGTTGATCGCGCCGCGGATTTCCGCGTCGTTTCCGGGCTTCGTGTCCCTGGCATAGGCTATATACAGCGAATCCATGGCCATCGCGGCTTGCTCGGCAGCGCGTTCGTCGGCAATCGCGATATTTTCTGCGTCGTCCGTGATGCGCTGCATCATTCGCAACGTCACCGCCTGATCGTATGGCATCACGGCCAACCGCTCGGCAATCTGTTGCGCCAGCGGAGCGGCCGCCGAAGCCGCACTCGCCACCGCCGCCCGGTCGGGATTCAGCTTGCTCATCTCGTTCGACACGGCAAGCAGGTGCCGGTCCAACTCCTGCCCGTTCCCCGAATCGATCTGTTTGGCAAGCAAACGAAATACGGCATACCGCGATGAATTCCACGCCGGGTCCCCTGGGCGACGTCCTGCGTAACCATGCTCCTGCCGCCAACTTTCCTTCGCCGGCCCCAGCGAATGGTGGCAGGCAAAGCAGGAAAGCTCCGCATACTCCGGCCAGACATCTTTCTTGTCAAACCGCTCGTTGCGCGCGCGCCACACCAGGCGTTCCATTTCGCCGCGCAATTGCACGGCTTGCCCCGTTCCCCAATCGCGCACGCCGACCCACGCCGCCTCTTCCGCCGGCTTTCCCGGGGCAGATTCGCGCGGCACTTTCCAGTGGCGCGGCATTACGGCCGAAAACGAATCCAGCTCAAAATAGAGATCCGGATGCCCCGCCGCGATCATTTCGTGGTCTACAAACTTGTTCTTTGTCCCCAGATGGCACTCCAGGCACTTTTCCGTCCGGCGAATCACGTTGCGCGTGTCGTGCATCCCCAGCGCAACGGATTTTTCGTGCGGCCAATCCCGGGTGGTATGCGGCCCCAGCCACCCCGACGCCGGCCCGTGGCAGTTTTCGCAGGAGACTCCATCGGCCATCTCAAACGGCCGGCCGCGCTGCCCTGGCGGAGTATAAAGCGCGTGACACGCCAGGCACTTGGACGCCTCTTCCGCCTTGTTGTCCAGCTTCAGGATCCGCGCCATGCGTTCGCCGACGTCGCCGGTCAGCGCGCCGTAAGCCCGGCTGTGCTTGTCCTGCAAAATCCACGTCGAATATTCGTTCTGGTAAATGCGGCTGCCCGCCACCGGTTTTACGCTCCCGTGGCAACTCGTTGCTGCGCAGGAACCCGGGCCAATGTACTTTGAGGGTTCCGGCGTATCGGTCGAAGCGGACTGAGCCGGAAGCAAACAGAAGCACAGAGCCGCAAGGATCAGGGCTGGTTGCGCGATGCCATGCTTGAGATGAATTCCCATTGAGGGCTGCGAGCAGTTCTGATGCTTTATATCGTTCTACAGGCAAGGAAGTCAACGACCACGAATGGATCTGGTTAGCGGCATACCACGAACACACAGGATAGCAGGCATACGTTCCATTTTAGTGCTCTCGCACGTCCCAACGTCGCTATTTACAAGCGGCGGCTTCCCACCTAGTATGCGTGGTAACGAGTGCTGGAAATGCGCCGGCGTTTGCGCACCACGGCGGAGTTTCGCGAGACCTATCAACGTGATCTTTGACGAACTGCGAGCCATCCAACTGCGTTCCGGGTATCTGCCAAAGGCGGAGCTCGAAGCCCTCTCCGAACGCACGCAAACTCCCCTGTACCAACTCCACAGTGTGGCCAGTTTTTATCCGCATTTCCACTTAACACCTCCCGCCAAGGCTGAAGTTCGCCTGTGCGACGACATGAGCTGCCACCTGAATGGGTCTTGTGAACTCCGTGCGGACCTGCTCCGGCGCTTTTCCGGCCTCCGCCCGGAAGATGTGCAGGTGAAAGACGTCAGCTGCCTCGGACGCTGCGATCAAGCGTTGGCCATCGCGGTCAACGACGAGATCCACGTCCATGTGAATGCAGACAAGGTTGAAGACCTGGTGCGTCTCGCAATCCGGGGCGATCACCCGCACGTCGAGTATCCGCACGAAAATCGCGTCGCCTGCGCCTCGGATCCGTACGGTGACGGCGAAAAATACAGTGTTCTGCGCCGCTTCGTCGCCAGCAAGGATTGGGACGGCCTGCTAGCCACGTTGAAAGAAGCCGAACTTAAAGGCATGGGTGGCGCGGGATTTCCCACTTCGATGAAGTGGGACCTGGTTCGCAAGCAGACCGATCCCGTGCGCTACATCGTTTGCAACGCCGACGAGAGCGAACCGGGCACTATCAAGGACCGCTTCATCCTCAGCCACCTTCCGCATCTGGTGATCGAAGGCATGGCCCTCGCCGGGCTTGTCACCGGCTCCAAGCGCGGCATTCTTTACATCCGCCACGAATACCCGTTGCAGGAAGAAATTTTCGGAGAAGAGCTCCGCCGCTGCTATGAATTGAGATTGCTCGGCAAGAAAATCCTCGGCAGCGATCTTGATTTCGATTTGGAAATTTTCGTCAGCCCCGGCGGCTACATCTGCGGTGAAGAAAGCGCCCTGATCGAAGCTATCGAGGGCCATCGCGCCGAGCCCCGCAACAAGCCGCCCTTCCCCGGACAAATGGGGCTTTGGCAAAAGCCAACTGTGATTAATAATGTCGAAACCTTCGCCAACGTGCCACAGATACTGGCGCGTGGCGTCGAGTGGTACAAAGCCGCGGGGGTGAGTGGCTCCCGCGGACTGAAGTTCGTCGGCGTCAGCGGCCAGGTGGAGAATCCCGGAGTCTTCGAAGTTCCCATGGGCACGTCCATGAGCGAAGTGATCTTCGGCCGTGCCGGCGGCATCCGCGGCGGGAAAAAATTGAAAGCCTTCGCTCCTTCCGGCCCGTCCTCGGGTTATCTGCCCGCTTCCATGGTCGAAGTGAAATTGGATTTTAAGGCGCTGGCCGAAGCCGGCTCCATGCTCGGCTCCGGCGCCATCGTCGTTTGCGACGAGACCACTTGCATGCTGGATATGGCCCTGAACGCCGTCAAGTTTTATCGTAACGAATCCTGCGGCAAGTGCGTTCCCTGCCGAATGGGCTCGCAAAAAATGGTGGAGATCCTCACCCGATGGACGCATGGGGGCGTCAGCGAGTCGCAATTCGCCGCGGACATGAAACTTGTCGACGATCTTTCTGCGGCCATGAGCCAGACTTCCATCTGCGGTCTCGGCCAAATCGTTCCCGCACCGATTCAATCCGTCCTGAAACACTTTCGCCCGGAAGTCGATGCCCACGTCATGAAGGGAGAATGCCCCAGCGGCATTTGCTTCTCTGCCGCGAATCGCCTAGCGGAACTTCCGCGCGTGGGGATTCGGCCATGACTCCCGCCGGCATGGTCGAACTCACCATCGACGGGAAAGCCGTCCAGGTGCCCCCGGGTACGACCGTTTTCGATGCCGCGCGCATGAATGGCATCACGATTCCCACCCTGTGCCACTTGCAGAGCCAGACGCCGGTCGGCGTCTGCCGCCTGTGTGTAGTGGATACTGGCGCGCGCGTTCTCGGAGCCGCTTGCGTTCGGCCCGTCGAGCCGAACATGAAGGTGCAGACGAATTCCGAAAAAGTTCTAGCCGCGCGCAAAACACTTCTCGAATTATTAATGTCCGATCACCCTTCCCCTTGCGCGCGCCAGGAAAATTCGGGCGATTGCGAACTGGAAACGCTGGCGAAGGAAGCCGGCGTCGGCACCCCTAGATTCCCGCGTCGCACCATTTCCCGAGGCCACGACGATTCCTCTCTTGCTATCGCCGTCGACCATGACGCCTGCATCCTGTGCGATCGCTGCATCCGCGGCTGCGATGAAATCAAAAACAATTTCGTCCTCGGCCGTATGGGCAAAGGATACGCGGCGGGCATCGCCTTCGACCTGAACGCCCCGATGGGCGACTCTACCTGCATCTCCTGTGGCGAGTGCATGGTTTCGTGTCCCACTGGCGCGCTCACCAATAAAAGTGTCGCGGGCACGGCGCTCGCAGCAGGCGCCGATGCCGGGCTCACCTCCGAAGAACTTCACAAGCTCCCCGTCTTTGCCGGTGTTTCCGGAACTTTCCTGGAACTGAATCACGGCGCCATTGTGAAACGCCGCTTCCGCCGGGGCGACGTCGTCTGCCGCGAAGGCGACTTCGGCTCCACGGCGTTCTACATTCTCGAAGGCAAAGCCCAGGTTTCCATTTCCACACCCATCGCCCATGTGAAAACCGAAGGTGGCGCCCTCGGCCTTTTCAAAAAATTGAAAAGCTCGCTGGTCGGCCGCGAAGACGACAAACGCGCCGAAGAAACCCGCGATCGCACGATTCCGATCGATGCCTCCGTCGACCTCGCCTATGGTAATCCCGTCGCCGAACTCGGCCCGGGCGACCTCTTCGGGGAAATGACCTGCATGAATTTTTACCCGCGCTCCGCCACAGTGCGCGCGGAAACCGATGTCGTCGCGTACGAAATGCTGCGCAACGTCCTCGACATCATGCAGAAGAACAAAACCTTCCGCTCCCAAGTGGACCAGAACTACCGCCGCCGCGCCCTCGAGAACCATCTCCGCGGCGTGCCGATGTTCTCCGAACTCTCCCCCGATTTCATCGCTCACTTGAAAGAAAGCGTGGAACTCGTGCGCTACGCCCCGGGCCAGGCAATCGCGCGCCAGGGCGATCCCGCCGACAGTTTTTATCTGGTCCGCATCGGCTTTGTGAAAATCACAGAAGAATATCCAGGCGGCGAACTTGTCCTGGCGTATCTCTCGCGCGGCGACTATTTCGGTGAAATCGGCCTGCTCGGCGGAGGCGCCCGCACGGCAACCTGCGTTGCCCTCGACCACGTCGAGGTCGTGAAAATCTCCGGCGACGACTTCCGACAGATGGTGGAGCAATTCCCCAACATCCGCGCCGGCCTCGAAAAAGTAGCCGCCGAACGCCGCGCCGCGAACGAACATCGACTGCAGATGGTGGAGCGCGTCCCGCTCGACCAATTCCTCTCGCAAGGCCTGATGGAAGCGCAAAGCCTGCTGATTCTCGACTTGAAAAACTGTACGCGCTGCGACGCGTGCGTGAACGCTTGCGCCGACGCACACGACGGCGTCACCCGCCTGGTGCGCGACGGTTTGCGTTTCGAAAACTATCTCGTTGCCACCTCTTGCCGCCAATGCCGCGACCCGCTCTGCATGGTCGGGTGCCCTGTCGGTTCGATTCGCCGGCGCAATTCGCTCGAAGTGATCATCGAGGACTGGTGCATCGGCTGCGGACTCTGCGCGCGCAACTGCCCTTACGGCAACATCAATTTGCATCCTTTCGAAGTGCTAGCTGATGATCCCGAGCATGCCGGCCGCAAGAAAGCCGTCATCAAACAGAAAGCGACGTCCTGCGATCTCTGCACGCACTTGAAAGAACCGAGTTGCGTCTACGCATGCCCGCACGACGCCGCGCACCGCGTCGATCCGCGAAAATTCTTTGGCGAGATTCTCGGCCAAGGCCACGCAAAATGAGCGCACGCGCATGAGAATGGATCACACACAACGCGGATGGGCGCTCGGATCAATCGCCCTCCTGGCGGTCAGCGCCGTTGCCTACGTCATATATGTCCTGCAATCGCCGACCGGGCCAAGCGGCGGCAGCTTCATGGGATTGGTGTTCGGTATCACCGGCTTCGCTTTCATGATCTTCGCCGCGCTGCTTGGGGCAAGGAAACGCGTTCCCACTTGGAGACTCGGCCGCGCACAAGCCTGGATGCGCGGGCATTTGTGGCTCGGACTGCTGAGCCTGCCGATGATTTTGTTCCATGGGGGATTTCACTTCGGCGGCACGCTGACGCGCGTGCTGATGTGGCTGACGATCGTTACCGTCGGCAGCGGCTTGTATGGCGCGGTGTTGCAGAATTATGTGCCGCGCGTGATGACCAATGACGTGCCGCTTGAAACCATCTACGACGAAATCGGCAACGTCCGCAAAGCCCTGCGAATGGAAGCGGACAAGCTGGTCGAAAGCGTCTGCGGCCGCATGGGACTCGTTAAGGAAATCGACGAAGGCCAGCGCGCCGGCGGCTTCACCGCGCTTCGCCCCATCTCCGCCACCGCTGCCCCGCTGCGAACATCGGCCGCGGTCAGCGCGGGTGCAAGCGCCGCCGTTGCCATGGCTCCCGAAATTCTTCTGTTGACGGAAGAAGAGAGCAAGCCCCTTCGCCTTTTCTACTTTTCCGAAGTGCGAGCGTTTCTTGAAGCGCCCGCCTGGCAACGCCAGCGCCTCGGCGATCCAGAGCTCGCGAAAAGCGCCTTCGCCGCTTTGCGCCGATTGATGCCGCCCGTGGCACATCCCGCTCTCGACGATCTTCTCAGCATCTGCGACGAAACGCGGCAACTTATGCGCCAGGAACTTCTGCATCGCTGGCTGCACGGCTGGCTGTTGGTACACATTCCGCTTTCGCTGGCCCTGATTTTGCTGGGAACCATTCACGCAGTGATGGCGTTGCGATATTAAACGGAACGGTTTGCAGAGTAGCGAGTAGACAGTGCCCAGAACACGCACAACCAAAACGGTCGCCCAGCGCATTGACCTGAACTATTTCAAGCGCTCCACTCCGTTCAAGCGCGCCCGGCTCATCCTGGTCATCCTCATTCCTCTGCTCGCTATCGGTTGGATCGCGTGGCGCGGCTACTCTCGCGATTCCCGTGTTTATTCCAGTGGACGCATGAGCGAACCCCACGCCGTGCTGGAAAAACAGTGCGCCGCCTGCCACGTTCAAAAAGCGGGCGATTTCTCTTTCAAGGCCGCCGACACAGCCTGCCTCTCGTGCCACGATGGGCCGATGCACCACGAAAATCAGTTCCGCGCCGACGTCCCAAATTGCGCCACCTGCCACGTCGAACATCGCGGCCGCGTCAACATCGTTGCCGGAAGCAACATCAGCTGCTCCGAATGCCACTCACATCTGAAAGTTTCCACAGGCAATCCGATTTATGCCACCAACATTCGCACGCTCGAAGACGGTCATCCTGAAATCGCCGCCCTGCGCAAGAACTTCAAAGACCCCGGAACTGTCCTGCTGAACCATTCCATCCACATGAAGCCTATCCGCCGCGGTCCCAACGGCCCGCTTGTCCAGATGGAATGCGCCGATTGCCATCGCCCCGAAGCCGTCAAAGCCTCCTGGCCGTACGCCGATGCAAATTATGTCGACGCCAAAGTTGCCTACGACAGCAAAGATGTCTTGCTGCCAGTGAAATCCGGAACGTTGCAGCCGCGCCACTCTATGGGTCGCGCGTACATGGCTCCCGTGAAATTCTCCACCGCCTGCGCCGCATGCCACTTGCTCGCTTTCGACAAGCGCTTCGACATCGGCGTGCCGCACGACAAGCCGGATGTTGTTCATGCATTTGTAGTGAAGAAATTCCAGGAATATATCGCCGCGCATCCCGCCGACGTGCGCGTGGTGCGTGACCCACAGCGCGATTTAACGGGGAAACCGTTGCCGCCTGAAGTGCGCGTTCTAACTCCGACCCAGTGGGTTGCCGAACGGACGGCCGACGCCGAAGAACTCCTCTGGCGCAAAACCTGTAAACAATGTCACGCGCTGAACGTGCCGAAAGGCGCTTCCCTACCCCACGTAGCCGAAGCTCAACTCACCGAGCGCTGGATGCCGCACGCGCGCTTCGATCACGACGCCCACCGTGGATTTTCCTGCGCGGGCTGCCATCCCGGAGCGCTCACCAGCAAGGAAACTAGCGACGTCCTCGTTCCGCCGCTCGCAAATTGCAAGACCTGCCACGCACCCGGCCCCGACCACGCCGAATCCCGCTGCTTTGAATGCCACACCTATCACGATTGGTCGAAACGTAAGGAAGTGAAACCCACATATCTCTTCCCGGGCTTGCAAACCGGTGGGAAATAATCCAGGAGCAGGCGAAATTTACCCATTCACCCAGGTCATCATCGTCTCGGGATACCTGAGGCCCGCGACTGCGCCCTTCGGCGCCACTTCTTCAATGCGCCGCAAATCCTCCGCGTTCAGTCTCACGCTAAGAGCGCCGGCATTTTCTTCCAGATACTTTCGCCGCTTCGTCCCCGGAATCGGAATGATGTCCTTGCCCTGCGCCAGCAGCCAGGCTAGCGCCAACTGCCCCGGCGTACAGTTCTTCTCTCGCGCAATCTTCTCTACTCGAGCCACCAGGTCGATGTTCTTCTGAAAATTCTCGCCCTGAAAACGCGGCGAATTCCGCCGGTAATCATCCACCTCCAGATCTTCGAATTTCCTGATCTGCCCGGTCAGAAACCCGCGCCCTAGCGGGCTGTACGCGATGAAGACAATCCCAAGCTCACGCGTGGTCCGCAAAACCTCATCCTCCGGATCCCGCGTCCACAAGGAATACTCGGACTGGAGCGCCGCAATCGGATGAACGGCATTTGCGCGGCGAATGGTCGCGACCGAAGCCTCCGAAAGCCCCAAGTATCTCACTTTTCCGAGGCGCACCAGTTCCGCCATCGCGCCAACGGTTTCCTCAATCGGAGTATTAGGATCCACGCGATGCTGGTAGTAAAGATCGATGGTTTCCACGCCTAATCGCTTCAGGCTGGCGTCGCAAGCCGCGCGTACATATTCCGGTTTCCCGCTGACATTGCGCGTCACGGGATTGTTGCGGTCGCGGACGAGGGCAAACTTGGTGGCCAGAAAGACTTTCTCTCGCCGGTCACGTATCGCCTTTCCGACCAGCACCTCGTTGTCGCCAAATCCATAAGCGTCCGCGGTATCCAGAAAGCTCATCCCCAGCTCAATCGAGCGGTGGATCGTGGCAATCGACTCAGCATCATCCCTCGAGCCGTAAAATTCCGACATTCCCATGCAGCCGAGCCCCAACGCCGACACGGTCGGACCCGCTTTTCCAAGCGCCCGAAAATCCATTCGTCACCTCAAATCTTGAATTCAATATTTGGATGTGATGCCGCTGGCCGCAGTTACATAAAAGAGAGTTGCATGATAGAAAGGGCCATGTTCAAACTCGAAGGGGCAAAATAGGCGCATGAAAGCACATTTGGTGGTCATCGTCGTGACGGCTCTGGCCGCCGTCGCCTGCGGTGTTACTTTTCTGTTGGCTCTATTCCACCAGTTCGGTCTGGTGGAAGTTGCGGCCAGCCTGGGCGCCGGCGCGGAAGTTTTCTTCCTGAGTTCCTCGATTGGTGATCTCCTGGAGGACGCTCCAAATCCCAACCGTCGGCGTTTCACAGCCGCAATTGTTCTCGCAGCGGCTATTGTCGCCTATTTCCTGATCATGCTGTTCGTTTCGCCCGCGAGCGCCTGACCCCAGCTGCAGTCCGCCGTTTAAGATTTTGGAAGACCCTACGACCCCGACGCGGCGGCAGGCTTATCCAGATACTTCACCAGCAGCACTTCGTTGCCCTTCTCGTTGTAAATCAGATCGTCCACCAGCTTCGTGGCCATCAGAATGCCGAATCCCCCGGGGCGCTTGCCCTGTGCTTCGCGCGTTTCCATATGCTTGAAGGGATCTTCTTCCGGATTGGCGATCGCGCTGTGCTCCAACTCCTCCAGCGAAAATCCCTGGCCCGGATCTTTCACTCGGCACAAAACCATCCTCCGCGTCCGTACGTAGCTCACTTCCACGTGCTGCGAAGGATCAAACTGACCGCCGTGCTCCATCGCATTCATCAGAATTTCTCGAAACGCGGTGGCCACCTCTTCCGTTTCCGCATCGGGCAAGTCCGAAGCCTCGCGGTAAAACTGCAGCAATCGGTTCGCGGTTGGCAGGTCGCAGCGAACGCAGAGCCGCACCCAATTCGGAGTGCCGGAAAGCACTTCAATCCCGTCGTCCCAGAACGGCTCGGACATCGCGATGCGAATCATCTCCGCGAGCCGCTCCGTCGAAAACGGCCGCGAAAAATAACTGAACGCACGCTCTCGAATCGCGGCCAGTACGTCGCCGGGAATAAATTCCTCCGTCAAAATAATCAACCTCGTGTGCGGCCGGACCATCCGCAGCCGCCGAAGCAGTTCGATGTCTTCTTTTCCCGGCGTCCGCTCTCCGGTAAGCATCACGTCGAATGCCGTATCCTTGGCAAGCCGCAGCGCTTCTGCGTTATTCGCGGCGAATTGCATCTCCCATTTTTCCTGCTGGAAAAGGTTGGTCAACAACTGATCGATCTCCGGGCCGGAGCGCACGATCAGCGCGCGGTGATTCTTGGCGATGGTAGGCGTGGGAGGCGTGGCGTCGGGCATACGAACCCCCTGGAGCAGCAATGGCGGGCATTTGCTGATTGGTGAGCACAGTAAGAATGCAGGAAGAAAGCCGAGCGCGCAAGCGCTTCTGCGCGCCCCGGAAAAGGTTCAGGCTAGTTCGCTGGTCATCAGAAACAACGGCTTCATCTCAAAGCTCTTGAACATGGGACGCAGCCGCTCGATGCTGTAATGCTCCTTGAGGCTAATGATTTTCTTTGTCGCAGTGACTGTTTCGATCGGCATGTTGTCGTAGCGACCGTTTTTCAGAACTACAAGCCGCCCGTGAATGCCGTTGAGCAGCAGATCCAGCGCCAGGTTGCCATACGCCATCGGCACGATGGAATCAATTGCGTCCGGATCGCCGCATCGCACCAGGTAACCCAGCTTCTGGCTGATGCACTCGATTTTCTTCCCATTGTTGTATTTCGGCGAAAGCTCCGTCAGTTCTTCAGCCACCACTTCCCCGATGCCGCCCAACTTCTTGTGGCCAAACGCATCGGCCGAATCTTTCTGGAAAACCATCTCCCCGCCTTCGAACATCGCGCCTTCGGAGACCAGCACAATCGCGTACCGGCTGGGATTCCGATTGCGGTCGTTCACCAGCAGCTCCGTCAACTGATCGATCTTGAATTTGTGTTCTGGAATTACGCAGCGATGCGCCGCGCCTGCCATCGTTGGCAGCATCGCCGTGAATCCCGCGTACCGCCCGAAAACTTCCAGAACCATGAACCGTTCGTGCGAGCCCGCCGAAGTGCGGAGCGCATTGGTCATCTGAATCGTGCGCGTGATGCAGGTGCTGAACCCGATGCAGTAATCCGTGCCAGGCACGTCGTTGTCCATCGTCTTCGGGATTGCCACGACGCGGACACCTTCCTGATACAACCGCACGCCGTAACTCAGCGTGTCGTCGCCGCCGATCGGAATCATGTACTCGATCCCCAGCCAGGCCAGATTCTTCAGCACCTCGGGCGTCAGATCGTTCTTCTCGGCGCTGTACTCGCCCTTCAAATGATCCGGCACGCTGCTCTTGCTGACCCGCGCGGGATTCGTCCGCGAAGAATGCAGAAAGGTGCCTCCGGTTCGCCCCGCGCGGTTCACCACGTCCTCCGTCAGCCGCTGAAAATTGTTCGAATTGTCGTGCTTTTCGTCGCGGACCATGTCCACCAGCCCCGCCCAACCCCGGCGGATGCCGATGACTTCGTACCCTTCGCGGAGCGCACGAAATGTGACCGCGCGGATGGCCGGGTTCAAGCCCGGCACGTCGCCGCCTCCGGTTAGGATTCCGATCACGCCCTTTTTTACGTTGATGTTCGCCATGGTGCCTTGCTCGCCTCAATGTAGATTAGCAAAACAAATGATTATGGACGCTGGCCAGATTTTTAGGAAGGGGAAACCCGTGCATTCATTTAACAAAACCAGCCAATCGCAATTTTGAGTTCGATGAATCCTTCGGAATCGCATCCGTCCGGGAAACCATTTACGGCTCGATGCGTGTTCCCAACACTCCCAGAAATTTCGCCAGCCATGCAGGATGCGCCGGCCACGCCGGTCCGCTCACCAGGTTGCCGTCCACAACGGCTTCGGTCATGGCCACATCCGCAAATGTTCCACCCGCCATCGTGACTTCAGGCGACACCGCGGGATAGCAACTGCACTTCTTTCCCTGCAACACTCCGGCCGCGGCCAAAACCTGCGCGCCATGGCAGAGCGCAGCGATCGGCTTCTTAGCGTTGGCAAAGTGCCGGACGATCTCAAGCACTTTCGCGTTCAGCCGGATGTACTCCGGCGCGCGCCCTCCCGGAATCACCAGCGCGTCGTAATCTTCCGGCTTGACCGAATCGAACGCCGCATTCAGTGCGAAATTGTGCCCGCGCTTCTCCGAATACGTCTGGTCGCCCTCAAAATCATGAATTGCCGTTCGAACCACCTCGCCCGACTTCTTCCCCGGGCAAACCGCATGCACCGAGTGTCCCACCATCATCAGCGCCTGAAACGGCACCATCACCTCATAATCCTCGACGTAATCTCCCACCAGCATCAAAATATTCTTCCGCGCCATACCATCCTCCTCAAAAATCCAGCATAACAAAAAGCCCCACAATTCACCTCGATGCCAGCTATAAGGCCGCCTCCCCGGGGGCCGGGCGGCAATCAGGGCCGTGACTTCTTCCCTTTCAACTCAAAAGAAAAATCCCTTACACGCAAGAAATGCGCGCAAGGGATGAGGTTACGCTTTTCTATTTTCCAATTTCTATTTTCTATGCTCTCACTGAACCGCCGCCGTAGTGTTCGGCACCGAATTCTCCTCAATCGTCAGCAAATCGGTGCGCATCTTGTCCCATTCGCGCAGCATCAATCCGCGCGACGCGAAGAATCTCCGGATCTCCGGCGAATCCCAGTGCAGCACTTCTTCCAACACCGGCACCAGCACGCTCATCGCGTTGTCGCTCAGCACTGTTCGCCGCGCGATCCGCGAAATGAACTTCGCTTCCGACACCGCGATGGTCAGCCCGTCGTACTGGTTCACGTGCATCATCACAGGCAAGTCCGAACTGCCGTCGCCCATATAAATAATATGGTCGTGGCTGATGCCCAGGCTCGCCCGCAACTCTTCGAGCACCGTGATCTTTCCCCAACCGGCGGAAGCCCTCACGATGGAGTCCACCTCTCCCGTTGCCTCGTTGTACCGGAACCTCGTCCCGAAAATGTGGTCCGGCGGCACAATGCCTTCCAATGCAGACTGGATAATCTCCACCGGCGCGGCGGAAATCACGTAAAAGGAAATTTTGTATCCGTCGGAAATGTTTTCCAGCGAACGCGCAAACAGGTCCACGTCGTGCTTCAACCGTATTTTTTTTCCGGTCTGCACCAAGTGTTCCCTGCGCACCCGCCGAAAATCCGGGTCGTGCAGTATCAAATACGAAAGCTCCGCGCCCTGCTGCACCAGGTTCATCTCGGCAAGGCCCTTCACCTTGTCGTGAAAACCATGAAATCCGATCAACTCGCTCAACGCCACCCCAGAGTCGTTGAAACTCAGGGTCTGGTCGAAATCGCTCGCCAGTAAATATTGCTTAACCATAGGATTCGTCCTCCTTCTTTCTATACCTTTGCGCCTTCTCCTGGAAGGCCTAACCTGCCCGCGCCTGCGGGCCATCAGCCGGGCTGGGTGCCCGAAAAGTCCCCACCCATACACGTTAACCGGTGCCGGTCCGTGTCGCCCCACGAATTATTTTGATGGGTGCTATGCGTGGAAGACGTGAATGATTTGTGACAATACTATAAGATGCGGCGGGGTGGTAAACGGTTGAAGAAAATAGGGTTAGCTTAGAAACCGCTTTGGAATGAAGGGCTTGCAGAAAGCCTCGCCTATCCTCTGGGGTGCGAAGAAAAAGCGATAGGTCAGAATTGAATTTCAGGTTTTAGTACCAGCCCCCAATCCAAGCCCTCAAGCGCTCTATCCACGCCGCTGACCTGGCCTGATTTAAGGCAGACTTTTGTCCTTCCGGAGGTTCGTCTGTAACCTGATAGAGCTGCCCATTCTTTAAATACAACCTCTCCGTCTCCTCCCGATTCAGTGGACGCGCTCCACGTCTTCCAAACACAGCTAGTTGGTTCCCAGACTCATCCACTGCCCGGTCACGATCAATCCCCTTGGAAATCGCCAGCGCGGGCCCTCTGGTGTGTGCCGTAGCGATTAGTTTGGGCGTAGGCCGCGGATTGAATCCTGAAAAGTGCGCCGGGTCGTCCCACGGAGAGAGGATCTGCAGTACGCGCATTCCATTTTTTCCGTCCGCCACAAACGCGTACGCACTGGCCGCCACCATCCCGATCTTCACGTCATTCACGTCATTCAACTGCCCGCCCGCGGCAAACATTTGATCGAGCTTCGGCGCGTCAGGCTTTTCCACGTCCACGATCGCCAGTCCCTGCTTGCCGGCCGAAACGTAAGCATACGTCCGTGCGACATAAACATTGCGCGCGTCTTCAAACGGCACCAGCGCATTCGGCACAATTTTCGGCTGCGCCAGGTTCGTCACATCCAGCACTTTCAACCCGTCGCGATCCACCACAAACGCGTAACGGAACTGAATCGCCAGCGCCCGCGGATCATTCAGCACCGGCGCCGCAATCGTAGCCGTCACCTTCGGCGCCAGTGGATTGTCCAGGTCCACGACGACCAGCGCCTTGTCTGTCAGGATGTAGGCAAAGGTTCCGGCAATCGTGATCCGCCGCGCGCCAGTCAACAGTCCTCCAGGGTTAAACGTCAGCCCGCGCTTCAGGAAATTGTTTGCGGGATTCCCGTCCAGCAGTGTGCCCACTCCTGGACTCTTCGCTTTTAGGTCCGGTGTACCGATAATCACAAGCCCCTCTTCCCTGTCGGCAACGTAAAGAAATCCGTACATCAGGTGAATCGGCTGTTCTTCGTTCTCCTTCACTTGCGCGCGCAGAGGATCCACGCCCAACGTCGTCGGCGTCGCAACCGCCACCGCATACTTCGTCGGGACATAGAACCGCTGCCCAATTGGCGAAACCGGCGCGGTCGTCATCCGCTCCGAAAAACCCTTGTTATCAATATTTGCGATGTCATACACCCGCATCCCGCCCTTGCCGTTCGCCGTGTATGCGTATTCTCCGCGCGCCTGGATATCGAAAATCGTGCCCTCGTGCTCCGCCACCGGCGCCAGTTCGCGCTTGCCCGCCACGAACTTCTTGTAATTGTCGGGATACGCCAAACGCTGCAGGTCGCTGCCGTAAATTGCTTCCGGCTCGTCGTGCTCCGCCACGGTGATTGCTTCAAATCCATGCTTGCCGGTGGCCACATAGATGTACCGGCCCATGAAGTTCATAAAATTCGTGCCCTGCAACAACAGCTGCGCCATCCAGGCGTTGTTGTCGTTCGTCGCCGAAACGTGGCAATCGCTGCACTGCTTCGTCTCTTTCCCCCGCACCGTGTGCGGCACGAACGTGCTGAATGCCTGCCCCGAAAATCCTTCCGCCGAAATCGTCTGTTGCTCGTAGTACAGCCATTCGCGATTGGCATTCTGCGAACTCACCAGCACCGCGCACGAAGAGCGCGCCGGCGCCACGCGATGTCCCGTCACCGTTCCATCCACGCCCAGGAAATACGCGTCATCGCGCAACACCTGAAAGTTGTAGCTGGTGTAATTCCTCGTCATCAGACCTTCGTTGTGCAGCATCGGCCGCCGCACGTTCGCCGTCATCTGCAGGTGGCACCCGAAGCAAGTCGGCGTCCACGAAGAGTGGCACGCATAACAGGTCATCGAGGAATTCGCATGCGCCAGTTGCGAATCATCGGCCGGCATTTGCGAAAACGCCTCGCCATCCTTGTTCATCAATTTCGCGCGCAGCGATTTCAAGCTGAAGTGAGAATTTCCTGGAGTGATCGAATCCTTCGTCTGCACGATCTCCCATTCCACGTTCGCATCCGTCATCGAGCGCTGGAACAGCTTCTCCGCGCGCCACTCAAATCGCCGCAACCCGGTTGGCGTGCGCAGCGCGTCCAATCTGCGACCGCGCGGTTCGCCCACTCGCGTAGCGTCCGGAGCCGCCGGGCCCGACGTGGTCAACGTAGCCTTCTGCCGGATCGTGCCGTGGCAATCCACACAGTCAATCTCCACCGCCGCGCGCGGCTCTCCATAAATTTTCCCGTTGCCGTGATTGTCCTGTGCGAAATGGCAATCCGCGCACTGCATTCCCTTTTCGAGGTGAATGTCCGCCAGGTGCACGGCCTTTTGAAACTTCTGCGGATCGTCGAACGCGATCGATTGCCCCTCTTTGTCCAGCCAGTTTCCTTTCCGATCGTGGTTGTAAACTCCGCGAAACACCCAGCCGTGGCCGTGAAAATCGGCAAATTGCGTGGTCTTCAATTTTGCGTTGAATTCCGGGCTCCCCGTCTGCTCCAGAAATTTATCCTCGCCCCACAACCCGCGGGCCGCGCCCGCTTCCGGATTCTTCAACGCTGCCCGATACCGCTCTTCTTCGCTGGGATTCCGCTGCTCCGGCGGATACATTTTGTCGCCGTCGATTTCGTTGTCCCACCAGGTCAGCCCGAAGTAGGTCGTCACCATATTTGTTCCGGGATGGATGTGGCAGATCATGCATTGGCTCGAAGGAATCGCCCGCGTGAACGTGTGCTTGATCGGATGCCCCGGCTCATCCTTGCGAATCGTAGGATCCACCGAAGCGCTGAAACCGCTGTGCCCATACTGCGCGTATGGACCCGAATGCGCCGGGTCGCGGTCGTTCGCATAAATCACATGGCACGCCGAGCACCCGCTCGACCGGTAATCACCCGCGTGATCGTTCGTCCCCGGCAGAGAAAGAACCGGATCCAGCAACCGCGTCTTCTGCAATCCCAGAAAAACCGGATCGGTTCGCAACTCCGTCCCAAACCCGCGGTCGCTCAGTTTGTCGTCGGGCTTTCCCGGACTCTCTTCCCCGCTCGGGTTCCCGATCTCCGCCTTCTTCTCTCCTCCGCGTTCGAATACGCGCAGCACATTTCCCGGCTGCGAAATCTCCCACCGATACAACGGCGTCAACTCCGGCAAAACTCCCTTCACGCGCATCTCTTCCGGTGTCGGCGGCGGGCTTGTCTTGATTGTTTGTGGCTTGCCATCGCGGTCATAGCTCTCGCCAAATCGCGTGTTCTTGAACGGAATGCCGCCGTTGTTGTAAAGCGCCGCACCCCACAGGAATCCCGAGTGCGTCATCATGTTCGTGGAAACCGCGCGCGTCTCGCTCGGATGGCATCCCGCCGTCCCGCAGGTTTCTCGCGCCACCCTCAGATCACCTGGATTAATAAACTTCACAAACTCCGGCGACTCCTGCAGCCACTTGGTATAAGCGCCTTCGGGCAGCGTCGTCCGATTCTTGAAAAACGAATCGCGCGGCTGCACGTGCGCCTTCTCTTTCGCTCCCTGATATTCCGGCGAAGCCGGCGCAACGCCCGCCGCGACTGCAACGGAATTATTTCCACCGTGGCAATCCGTGCAGCCCAGATGCACTCCTTTCGAAGGATGCATCGTCGCCTCATCCGTAGCCGTGTGGCAGGAAATGCAGCCCGTGGACTTGGCCATCGCCTCTTCCTGCGATTGCCCGCGGTAAGGCCCATGCGCATCCTGCCCGGAAGCCGCCTGAGGGCGCACGGAACCAAACACCAGCAACGAAAACGACACAGCGACAAAAAATAGAATCAGCAGGCGCGATTTCCCCTGCTCGCCAGAAAGAGCGCCAAGCGTCCCGGATTCGAAAAGCTTACGCACGTTGGAAAAACCTCAAAACGTCAACTTCGCCGATCCAAACACCGAAAACAACGTCCGACCCGTGTAAATATCCCGGAAACCCTGCCCCGGCTGCAACATGGAAGCTCCGCCCGTCAAAATAATGTTTTCCGTCAACGGCGGACGGTAGGTCACACCCGCGCCAAAATCCTCGCCGATATTGTGGCGAATAGGCGATTGAAACAACACAAACTCCAGCGGCTCTGTCCGCATGAACCGAAGATAATTGAAATTAATAAATCCCTTCAATTTTGGCGTGATGTCAATGTCCGTCCCGGCGTTCACCAGGAAAATTCCCGGATTCACAAAATTTGCCTGGCCTTCATTTTTGTTCGAACGCATATTGGGCAGCAGGCTGCCATCTGTCGTCAGCGCCACGCCCGATCCCGTCAACCGGATCGCCTCGCGGTTCCAGAAGCTGAACAAACCGCCCGCAAAGCTCGGCAAATCCACAATCGCGTCAAATCCGTTTGCCCTCCCGTTGCGCGGATCGCGGTCACCCGACGCATAAAAACTCGAAATCCGGTAGCGGATCCAGTCCCGATCCAGCGAAAGCTCCACCGCCGCCATCTGCGCGTTCACCGTAACCGGCCGCCCCGCAATCGGATTGAAGCTGTCTTTCCCCGCCGCCTCGTAAAACGCATGCGTGATATTGATTCGCTTGATGTGCCCGCTGCCAAGCCAGCCGAAGTATCCCACCTGAATACTGTGTGGAATCGCCCCCACACCCTGATTGATCACATTTCCGACGGGCGCCGGCCGCACCAGGAAGCCATTGTCGTCGTAATGCACCCCGCCATCATCCTTGTTGTACGCGCCAAGAAATTCCGCCGTGTACCCGGGAAAGAAAAAGTCCTGGATATAAATGTTCCCCAGTATCACCTGCTGGTCGCGCCGGCTGAAGGTGTTCAATCCGCTGTTGGTGTTCTTCTCCAGAAAATTGAAATACGCGACGTTGTATTCCAGCCGGTCGCTCTTCAAATCGCCGAAAATGCGAAGTGCCGGCTGTTCGTCCACAAACAGAAACCCGCGAAAATCCGCATTGAACTCCTGAATCCCCGCACGCACCGAAACAAAATCATAGTTTGCGCTAAGGTCGTGCACCTTGTATTCCAAAAACGCTTCCTGAAATCCTGCGTGCGAGTCCAGCCGTGTCGTCCCCGCGCGCACGTCCGGTCCCACAATCCCAAGTTCTTTCACGTCCAGATAATTCAAGCTGACTTCCGGCGTCACCCGAAAGCGCCAGTCCACAGGCTTGAAGGAAGCATCTCCATGAAACAAATCAAACGTGAACCGAAAGGTCTGGTCCAGGAAAAACTGCTCGCCGCGTCCAAAGAACCCGCTGCTTCCCGCCTGCGCTGCGCTCACATCGCTTGGGGAAGGCACTTTCCGCCCGTCAATGAAAGTAGTTTCGGACGCGGTAACATTCAAAAACACCTGCTGCCCCAGCACTGCGGGCCAGATGGGCTCATCTCCTTTGAAGCGATTGCGATTGAACGGGTCGTACCAGTGCGGCTTGGTGTAAATATATTCGCCTGACGGCCGGTATCGCCGGTAATCCGGTTGCTCCAGCGCCCAGCGATTCGGCACCACATTGAAAACATCCGAAATCGGCGGCAAAACATCCGGCGAAAGCTCCAAAATGTAATTCGGATCCGAATCCAGCCGGTGGCGGAATTCACGGTACGATCCCATCATCACTGCGGCTTCCGCGGGCAGCGGCGGCCCAAGCTCCGGCTGCCGCGGCAATCGAGAACGCGCTTCCGCCACGCCGTTCGGCACCAGCCGAATCTCCAGCGTCACCACTTCGTTCGCGTTCAGCGACACCGACGCAATCGTCAGCCCTTCATAGCCTTCCGCCTCCACCCGCAATTCGTATCCGCCCGGGGGTAAAAGCAGCAGTCGAAAAACTCCCTCGCCCGTCGCCAGCGTCGTATTCACTTGTCCCGTCTGCACATTTCGAATCTGAACCCGCGCCCCGCCCACGGGCCGCATCACGCCTTCCGAAACCTGTTCCCGCACCGTCCCGTCCAAAGCTGCCGTCGTCAGCGCCTGTTGCCGCGGGATGCGCCGCGGCGGCCCCGCTTCATGGGTCTGTTGTTCAGAAGAAGTTGGCGGAGCGGAAGGCTGCTGCGCCATCGTTTCGCGGCCAGTCGCAACCCCAGCCAGGAGGCACGCAGCGACCCGCGCCAATCTGAAGAACCCCGCCATGCGCAACGAATCGGAAGTCATGTTTTCCGCAGAACCCGGCCAACCGGTGGACAACAGTCTCCGCTAACTAATCAAAAATGCGCTCTTCCGGCAACCTTTTTCCGCAGGCCCAGTGAATTTCCCGCAACACCAGCATTTCATATTTAGGAGTCACCACTTCGTTCCAACAGAGGTACAATCCACGTGATTTCTTGTTCCCGGCGCGTACCATGAAGCCCAACGCTCTCCCAATGGAACCTGTTATTCGAAAACCGGTCGAATCGAACCGCGCTCACTTCCAGCGCCGCAAGACCGTGGGCCTGGGCATCCTTATTGCGCTGATACTCGCTGGAGCCATCGCTGTTCTTCTTCTCGGTTGCGGCGGCTCTCCCGCCCCTGTCAAACAGAATCCGCCTCCTCCGGCGGACATTCCCCTTACCAAGCTCGAAGTAATGTCCATCGTTCAAAATGCCGCTCTGGCCGTCGACGGGAGCACCATGGCAATCGCCGTCGTCGATCGCCGCGGTGACGTTCTCGCTGTCTATAACAAACCTGGCGTCGTTCCCGGCACCACCAAAGACATTGGAAATTTTGGCATTGCCGTTGACGTCGACGACCTCGCGGTCGCTCTTGCGCGTACCGCCGCCTACTTCAGTAATGACCAAGCGCCCCTGTCTTCCCGCACCGTTCGCTTCATCAGCGGCATTCACTTTCCTCCCGGCGTCGACAACGCCCCCACCGCTGACCTCTACGGCATTGAAAACACCAATCGAGGCTGCACTCTCTTCACAAATTTTATTCCGGGGAAGGAGATCAACCCTTCTAATTCTCTCTCCGGAGTCGCGGGCACAGGCCCGGGTATCCTCACCGGAAAGTCGCAACTCGACGACAGTGATCCCAACGCAGTCAATCCAGGTGGAGTTCCTATCTTCCGTGGAAGTCTGGTCGTCGGCGGAATTGGAGTCGCCGGTGTTTCTCATGACGCGGCGGAATTTGCCGCCGTCAGCGGCGCAAAAACCAGTGGCTTCAGTTTTATTCCCAATCCTCTGCCAGACCCCGGCGCGGTCTTCATTGGCGGAATCGCGTTGCCCCTGGTCAACAACACGTCCCTCCCCGCGGGAGCCAACCCCGGAACGGCCAATGGCAACTATTTCAAGATTTGCCCGGACCTCCCCGCGGCTTGCAGCAACGGGCAGCCTCCCATCAATGATCTGATCCAGCCCACTGCGGGAAGCATGCTGACCGCCGCCGAGGTCCAGCAGGTTTTGGACAACGCCCAAGCCACAGCGGAAAAGACTCGTGCTGCCATCCGCTTGCCTACCAGTTCTGCCACAAGCATGGTGATCGCCGTTGCCGATCTCGACGGCACCCTCATCGGCCTCCGCCGCATGCCGGACTCCACGATTTTCAGTATTGATGTTGCCGCCAGCAAAGCCCGCAACATGGTCTACTTCAACGGTCCCAACCGCACCACTGCCGATCTTCCCGGCGTCCCCATGGGTACCGCCGTAACCAGCCGCACGATCAGCTTCGGCGCACAACCACTCTTTCCGCCGGGCATTAACGGCTCCGGCGACGGCCCTTTTTACAATTTATTTTTGCAGGACGTGCAGAACCCCTGCACGCAGGGTAATCAAACCGGCGCGGCCAACAGCAACAAAAGCGGTGTGGTCTTCTTTCCAGGCGCGGTCGGATTATTCAAGAACGGCACGCTCGTCGGCGGCTTGGGCGTCAGCGGCGACGGCGTAGATCAAGACGACTTCGTCACCGCAGGCGGCTCCGTGGGCTTCGAAGCGCCCACGGCCATTCGCGCCGACCAAATCTTCATTAGCGGCGTCCGCCTCCCCTACTTCAAATTCCCCCGCAATCCCACGTTCTAATCCACAAGCTACCTTCCCCGCTCCGTCGCACGTGCTCCGACTTTTGAGTGCGGGAGCCCAGCTCCCGCTCTTACGGTCTAATCAATTCTCCCAATCTGAATTCTGTAGACCCTCTAACTCATCAAAAGCGGCAGCTTCGCTTCCGCACTCAAAAAAATCACCCCACCACCCGAAATTCTACTTTCCTCCCGAGGGATTGGCCGTCGTCGCCACATTCTCATCCAAAAACCATTTGTGCCCCGCATCACCCGGCGCATAGCAATTTCCATCACTCGCATACCCCCGGCAATGCCGCGCCACCTTCTTCTCCCTCGGCGACCGCACATACTGCCACACACTTGCATACGCAACACCGCTCGCCGCCGGCAAAGGTGGCCTTTCCGGTACCCCACACCCTGGCGAAGGAGGACAGGCATCGTTATAAACCCAATACACGACGTCAACTGCACCAATGTGCGCGCGAATATCGTCTGCCGAAATAATCGTTGAGCCTTCCCCTTCATCCACCACAATTCCCGAGCAATAGATCCCCGGATGGAATTTCTCTTTTGTCAGAGCCTCTGCCCACGACCGCAAATACGCATGATATCCGTCGGAAAATCTGCCGCCCTCTTCCACATCCAGAAAAATCACCGAGCCCTCCGGAAAGCCCTCCCGGCGAGCAGTTGCCGCAGCTGCCCGCGCATCGGCGAGCCCTGCCTCGACCGAATCTTTTTTGTAGGGAAGCTGACTGGAAGTTCGCCCTTGATACAAAAGCAGAAAGCCAAATCCGTGCGCTTGCATCACACCGCGTTTGCCAATCCAGGAATTGGCTTTCTCGCCCGGCGGCGGACTCAACCAGTAACTGGCAAAAGAATAGGATTTTCGGAGCAAAGGCAACACTCCATCGCCGGGGTATTCATTACGATCGAAGCCCACATAGATGTATGGGCCGGCAAGATGGGTAGTCTGCGGCTGCAGTCTTGCGAAGCAAATCGCAATTCCCGAGACGGACAAAAGAAGAACCAAAATAAAAACCACAGATGCGCGCATAACCTGAATTTACATCAGCATCGCGCGATTCCAGAGCAAAATCAGCTATCCATATACTGCGCGTCGCCGTTTCCGAACGACCAGTTCTCCCACACCACTTCCACCAGGTTGATCACCAATTCCTGCGGCTTCAGCCCCGGAGATTCCGCAAGTATTTCCGCCATCCGCTTGAAAAGTTTCCGCTTTTGCTGAGGCTTCCGCCCGGCGCTCAACGTTATCTGCACGAAGACAACGCTGTCAGTTCGCGGGATGCCCAGGTAGTGCGCATCGTAGACCAATCCTTCCGCTGGATGTTCGGTAATCACCTGAAAGCGGTCATCGGGTGGAATCGCCAACGCGTCAATCATCGCGCGATGCACTCCCTCTCCCAACGCCTTGCGATACTCCACACTCTTCCCTGCGCGCAGATCGATGCGAACGAGTGGCATAAAATGTTTCCCCTTTGCTTATTCGATGCCCGAGGCAAACAAGACGCGAGAGCCTCTAGCCCTCGCGCAACTTGTGCCCAGAAAGATTCCCCAGCCCATCATACGCAGCGTATTTGTACATCTCGGACAGCGTCGGATAGTTAAACACCAGCTCGATGAATTCATCAATCGTCAAGCCCTTGTCGAGCACCATCATCCCCACGTGAATCAACTCCGTCGCTGACTCTCCAATCACGCACACCCCAAGCAGCTTCCTGTCGGCCTTCGCAAAGATCAGCTTCAACATGCCCGCTGTATCGCCTGTAATGTGCCCGCGCGCATTGTTGTCGTAGCGCGCCCGCCCCACGCAGTAATCAATTTTCTTTTCCTTGCAGCTCTCCTCCGTCTCGCCCGCCGCGGAAATTTCCGGAATCGTGTATACCCCCATCGGCAGCAGCGATGCCACCCGCTGCTTGTACTTCAATCCAAATGCATGGCACACCGCGACGCGGCCCTGCTCCATCGAAGTTGACGCCAGCGCCGGAAAACCAATCACATCCCCAGCCGCATAAATATGCGGCACCGCGGTCCGGAAATTCTCATCCACCGCTATGTATCCCTTGTCATTCAACGCAAGGCCCGCTTTCTCCAGCGCCAGCCCGTCCACCGCTGCGCGCCGACCCGCTGCAAACAGCGCCGCGTCCACCTCCAGCACTTTTCCGCTCTTCATCGTCAGCCGCGAACCCGACGCCGTATTCTCCGCTCTCACCGGCCGCTCGTTGAACCACAAGTGCATGCCCAGCGAGGCAAACCGGTCCCGCAACCGCTCTGAAATCTCCGTATCCAGGAACGGCAGCAACTTGTCGCGGCCGTCCACCAAAGTCACATCCACGCCCAGCGCCATGAAAATCGATGCGTACTCGCAGCCGATCACTCCCCCGCCAATCACCGCCAGGCTCTTGGGGATTCGGTCCATCTGTAAAAACGTGTCGGAGTCAAACGTATGTACGTCGTCAAACGTAATCTCCGCCGGGCGGTGCGGCTTTGATCCCGTAGAGATCAAGATCACCTCGCCACGTAAGCGGCGCATTCCCTTTGAACTGCTCACCACGACTGTATGGTCGTCTTCAAACGTCGCCTGACCGCGCACCAACTCAATCTTGTGCAGTTCCAGATTCTTCAAAATCCGCGAGCGCTCCATCTCCACCACTTCGCGCTCGTGGTGCATGAAATCCTGCACCGTCAAGTTTTCCTTCAACGAATAATCGATTCCATACAAGCCGCGCTGCTTCAATCCCGAAAAATAGAGCGCCGATTCCCGCAACGTCTTGCTCGGCACCGTGCCCGTATTGATGCAACTCCCCCCGACGACAGGCGCGCGTTCGACCAAGGCCACGCGTTTCCCAAAATACGCAGCCTGCGCACCGGCCTTTTCGCCCGCCGGCCCGCAACCCAGCACCACCAGATCAAAGGAATCAGCAGCAGCCACAGCATCCTCCGCAAACACCCGAATTACCCATCTATTCGTCTCAACTTCTCCGCCATGCGCCCCCGATTGTAGAAGAAAAACAACTCCGCTGGCCACAATCCTTGTGGCGGCCTCCTTCTGCTTGCCCTGACAAAGCAAGGGAGGCGGGCGCCTTTTGACCGTCCGGAATAAACCTGGGGGGCGGGCGCATTTCCAGCCAATGTGACATCCTTCCTTGCGAACTAGCTGCCTCTTTGATGTGATACTCCCATGAACCTGCCCCCGATCGTGCGATGGGCCACCGGAATCCGCTGGCAATGGAAAGTCTTCATTCCGATTATCGCTGTGCTGCTCCTCAGCATCGTCGCCATCGCCTCGGTCCTGGAAACCCTCGGCATTCATGAAGCGCAGCTCATTCTGATCGCTTCCGTCTGCTTCCCCATTCTGCTCTGCTTCGTTCTGCTCTCCGTCCTGCTCGTTCTGGTTGAGCGCCCGCTCGAAGACCTCATGGACACTATCGCCCGCGTCCGCCGCGGCGATTTATCCGCCCGGGTAGGCTTCGCGCAGCGCCGCGACGACATTGGCCAGCTCGGCCGGCAATTCAACGAAATGGTCGAGCAACTCGAGCGCAACCGCCTGGAAATTGAAGACCTCCACCGCCGAGAACTGGGCCGCGCCGAACACCTGGCCACTCTCGGCGAACTAGCCGCCGGCCTCGCCCACGAAATTCGCAATCCGCTCGCTGGGATCGCCGGCGTCGTCGACGTCATGGGCAAGGAACTGCCCGCCGAAAGCGGCAGCCGCGCCGTTCTCGCCGACGTCCAGAACGAAATCCTCCACATCCAGAACATCCTGAACGATCTGCTCTCCTACGCCCGCCCTCGGCCTCCCACTTTTCATCCGGCCGACCTGAATATCACAATCGAGCAAGCCGTAATGCTTGCCCAGCAGCAAGTCCGCACGCGCCCCGTGAAAGTCTTATTCACACCGAACCCTTCTCTTCCTCTGATCAACCACGATCCCGCACTCATCCAGCAGGTCGTCCTGAATCTGGTGCTTAATGGAATCCAGGCCATCCCCGGGGAAGGCGCAGTCGATATCGCGCTCTCCCGCGAGGACGATCACGCCCTCATCAGCGTCAAAGACAACGGCAAAGGCATCTCTCCCGACGCGCTCCCAAAAATCTTTCGGCCCTTCTTTACCACCCGCAAGGAAGGCACAGGTCTAGGTCTCTCCCTCGCCCATGGAATCGTCCAGTCCCATGGAGGCAAAATCGAGGCCAGCAGCACCCTTGGCCAAGGCACCCATTTCCGCATCCATCTCCCTGTGGAGCGGCCGAGGACAAATCTTTCCAGAAGTGCAGGTCCTCCGGCGGGATGATAAAGTGACCCCATGGCGCAAAAGAGAATTCTAATAGTGGATGACGACAAGCTCGTTCGCTGGACGCTCACCCAGAAGTGCACCGAGTTCGGCTATCTCTCCATCGAAGCTTCTTCTGGTGAAGAAGCCCTGCGCATGCTCCAGACCGATCCCGTTGACGCCATCTTGCTCGACGTTCACCTGCCCGATCTCAGCGGCATCGAAGTTCTCGAAAAGCTCAAACAGGCCGGCGAGACCCGCAGCGTCATCATGATGACCGCCGATCCCCAACTTGACGACGTAAAAGCCGCTCTCCGCCTTGGCGCCTACGATTTTGTCAGCAAGCCCATCAATTTCGACGAACTCAGCGTCACCCTGCAAAACGCCCTCGATGCCGGCGAACTCCGCACCGAAGTCGAAACCCTGCGCGATGAGGTCCGCCGCCGCGCCGGCTATCACGATGTCGTTGGCGTCTCCCCCAAAATCACCGAGCTGATGAAATTCGTTTACAAAGTCGCCGCCAGTGAAGCCACGACCATACTAGTTCAGGGCGAAAGCGGCACCGGCAAGGACCTCGTCGCCAAGGCCATTCATTACCGCAGCAAACGGGCCGAACGCCCCTTCGTTGTTATCAACTGTTCGGCAATCCCTGAAACACTTATGGAAGCAGAGCTCTTCGGTCACGAAAAAGGTGCCTTTACGGACGCCAAGGCCATGAAGAAAGGCCTGTTCGAAGTCGCCGACGGGGGCACGCTTTTCCTCGACGAAATCGGCGAACTTTCCCCCCTGCTTCAGGCCAAGTTGCTCCGCGTCCTGGAGGACCAGGTTATCCGACGCGTCGGCGGCGTGCGCGACATCCAAGTGGAAGTCCGCGTCATCGCCGCTTCCAATCGCGACCTGGAACGCGAAGTCCGTGACGGCCGCTTCCGCCAGGACCTGTATTACCGCCTGGCCATCATTTCCATCTTTCTTCCCACTCTCCGCGAGCGCAAAGAGGACATCCTCCCCCTGGTCGATTTTTTCCTCGCCCACTACAACCGAAAATTCCGCAAATCCGTTCAAGGCATTTCCGAAGACACCCGCCGCCTGCTTCTGAATTACGACTGGCCCGGAAACGTTCGCGAACTGAAAAACGCCCTCGAGCGCGCCATGATCCTGGAAGAAGGCAGTCTTCTGAAGCCGGATGATTTGCCTTTCACCGTGGCCAGCGGACGCAGCGGCCCTGTCCTGACCGACAAATCAGCGCGAGCCCCTGTGGAAGCGCAACCTGCTCCCGGTAAGCGCCGCTTGCCGCCGCTCTCTATTCCCGAAGGTGGCACTTCGCTCGAGGATGTCGAACATGCTTTTGTCGAACTCGCCTTGCAGCAGTCCCACGGCAATCAAATAAAAGCCGCCAAGCTGCTCAACATCAGCCGCGACGCCTTGCGCTACAAAATGAAGAAATTCGGTCTGGGTCACTCCGAAGAAGAACCCGCCGCCCCGGCCAACCCGTGACCAGTGTCACCTCACCCCTGGGTGAGAAAACACCTGCCAGTGTGAAATCCCGCAAACTTCTCAAGACGCTCCTGCCTTTCCTTTCTCCACGACTCGACAAGGTATTCATTATGAATAACTTAGCTCCCTGAGGAAATTCCCCCGAAAAGGAACGGCAAATGCTCCTCTTTTCAGTGCTCAGCAATTAGGCAATGGAGCGATTGTCGAATCGCTGCGCAGTGGGCGTTCCTTTTCGGCGTTCGGGCTCGCGGTGAAGGCTCGAAAGGATACGCCGAGAAAGGGGCGCCCACGAGAAATCTCCTAGCTAAATATCAATGATGAGGAATTCATCGCTTAGTCCAAAAGGATTTGTTGTCTCAGGAGGGAGCTATGCTGCAGGCAGTGACTCTAAAAGAAAAAATGAAAACAGACTTCACCAACCGCGTATCCATCAGCAAGATCATGGTCACCACGGATTTCTCCGAGATTTCCGATCGTGCCCTGGACTACGCCATCGCCCTGGCGCGGCGGTACGACGCTCGCATTTATCTCGCCCATGTCATCACCCCAGACCCCTTTCAGTTCGCGGAACCCCAGCTTGCCCAGGCCACGTATGAAAAAGTTCGCCAGGCTGCGGAAGAAGGAATCGCGGATATTCTGATTTCCGGAAAACTTCGGGGAGTTCCCCACGAAGTGTTGTTGGAAGAAGGCAACGTGTGGCCGAGTCTTGATTCGCTAATTGTCCGCAATGACATTGACCTGCTCGTCGTCGGGACTCATGGCCGCGGCAAGGTCCAGAAACTTCTTATGGGCTCGGTCGCCGAAGAAATCTTCCGCGAGGCGGATTGCGCTGTCCTGACCGTCGGCCCCGCTGTCAAGAGCCCCAACGTGAAAGAAGTGGAACTGAATCACATCCTCTTCGCCACCGACTTTGGCGCTGGCGCGGAAAAGGCCGCTGCTTACGCCTTCTCGCTCGCGCAGGAGCAGAACGCCACCCTCACCTTGCTGCATGTCATCGAAAGCGCCGCTGCGTACACCGAAGAGAGCGTGGCTCGTCAACGCGAAATCAATGTGGTTCGCATGAAGCAATTGATGCCCGCGGGCACCGAGAATTGGTGCAAGCCTGATTTTCGCGCCACGTTCGGAGCGGCAGCAGAGGAAATTCTCATCGCCGCGCGCGAATCCAAGGCTGACTTGATCGTCATGGGCGCCAAGGCCCGCAATAGCCTCGCCGGCCACGCTCCTCTGACAATTGCTTACAACGTCGTGACGAAGTCCACTTGCCCGGTCCTGACGGTCCGCAGCTAGTTTTGGTTCTGTACCCACGGAGCGGAATCCCCCGACCGGGATCCGCATCCCGTCTCCCAAGGCGGCGCCGTCTCCTCTCCAGTAGACAAGCGCCGCCTCTCCCATTTCCGGATTGCTTCCCAGGGTTGTTTCTCCATAGAGTATCCCCCATGGCTTCCGTCACCTCCGCCCTCGGCCCTCCTCGCGTCGTCAACATCGAAGATCTTCGCCGCCTCGCTCAGCGCCGCCTGCCGCGCTCCGTCTTCGACTACCTCGATGGAGGCGCGGAAGACGAGTCCACCCTCCGCGAAAATCCCCGCGCCTTCAACGACGTGCTCTTCCGCCCGCGCAATGCCGTGGCGTTTAAGGAATGCGACCTCCGTACAAACGCAGTCGGCCACGATCTGGCCTTTCCGGCAATTCTGGCTCCGGTCGGCTATAGCCGCATGATGCATCCCGAAGGTGAGCTCGCTGCCGCGCACGCTGCCGGCGATTCCGGTACCGTTTACACGCTTTCCACCATTTCCGGCCACAAGCTGGAAAACGTGAAGGGAGCAACCAAAGGCCCCGCGTGGTATCAACTCTACCTGCTCGGGGGTCGAGCCCCCGCCGAGGCGGGCATCGACCGCGCTCGCTGCGCCGGCTACTCCGCGCTGGTGTTCACGATTGATACCCCAGTGGCCGGTATGCGCGAACGCGACCCGCGCAACGGCATGAAGCAAATGTTAGGCAGCTCGCCCTTTGCAAAGCTTCCGTTCCTGCCCAATATTCTGGCGCACCCGCGCTGGCTGGCCGCATTTCTAGCCGATGGAGGAATGCCCAAGCTCGAAAACATCGTCATCCCAGGCCAGGGACCCATGCAGCTGATTGACGTCTCCGCAGCCCTCGCGGACGCGGCGGTGTGTTGGGACGATCTAAAATGGATCCGCAATGTCTGGCCCGGCCCCATCATCGTGAAAGGCATCCTCACCGGGGACGATGCGCGGCGCGCGGTGGATGAAGGCGCGGCTGCGATAGTGGTTTCGAATCACGGCGGGCGCCAGCTCGATTCCGTATATCCCACCATTCGCGCGCTTCCCGAAGTCGTCGCCGCAGTGAATGGCCGCACAGAAGTGCTGATGGACGGCGGCATCCGCCGCGGCAGCGACATCGTCAAAGCCATCTGCCTCGGCGCCCGCGCAGTGCTCATCGGCCGCGCCTACGCCTACGGCATGGCCGCCGCCGGCTATCCGGGAATCATGCGCGCACTCGAGATCCTCCGCGCTGACGTCGAACGCACCTTACGCCTCCTCGGCTGCCCCTCCATCTCCGCCCTCGATCCTTCCTACATAGACGCGCCCGCAAGTTGGCGCCGCTAGTGCTTAGACGACGAGTTCCTCGCAGCGCGCTTACTTGACCGCTCGGCGAAAAGAATGTAATTTCCCGCGTGAAACCGATTCCCGCGAGGGTATTCATGAACAAGTTATCGCTGAAGGGGATAGTTTGGGGCGGCATTGCAGATATCTTGGCATCCGTCATCCTGGGCCTTCCGGTGGTTACTTACGTGATGGTCAAACTTGAACTCGCGCACACCCCGAAAGATCAAGTACCGGCTGCGGTTCATGCTGCCCTCCAAGGGCATACCTCGCTTTACGCGTTGCAATTAGCCATTGGCATGGCCTGCTCCGTACTCGGCGGTTATGTTGGAGCACGGCTGGCCAAGCACGATGAACTTCTCAACGGCGCCCTTACCTCAATGCTTTGTGTGGCACTTGGAATTTACTCACTGGCTACGAAAACGGAGTCAGGGTCACAATTCATCGAATGGGCTAGCTTTGTCTTAAGCCCAGCGTTGGGAATGCTTGGAGGATATCTAAGGCTTGCCCAAAACCGCAGGGCGGCAGCGTCCGAACCAATTGGAGTTTGATGGCATGGACCGGGTGCAACAGGTTTTTACTAGAGGGTTCCCTGCGCTCTGAAAGTTTAAAAGAACGCCTTTGATTCGACCGACGTCCGCGCTGGACTGTCAATCTGGAGATAGGCGCTCCAGCAGAAATCCCTTCCGGCTTACTTATTCCCTGCCTTCGCCCCTGCGCTCGTCGCCACCAACGGGTTGTGGTTACCCGGCAACTGACTGTCTTCCGGCAAGCCGCCCAGCGCCTTATAGATGGTCACTACAGAAACAAACACGTCGCCTTCCACTTGTGCCAGGTTGTCTTCCGCCTCCAATTGCACGCGCTCCGCATCCAGCAATTGTAGGAAATCGATCACGCCCTCACGGTAGCGGTCGCGGGCGATATCCGCGGCCCGCTTGCTCTCCCTCGCCTGGTCGTTCAGCTTGATCAGCTTTTCCTGGTTCGCGTGATAGCTGATCAGCGCATTCTCCGTCTCTTCCAGAGCGCGCAGCACAGTCTGTTCATACTCCGCGTAATTTTCCTGCGTCACCGCC
>Ga0210389_10000117_pt1 | contig 79606 bp, 70 predicted proteins | sample IncBWH28OmetaG_FD_160127 | JGI IMG/M metagenome (GOLD analysis project Ga0210389, IMG submission 160127) | Forest soil microbial communities from Barre Woods Harvard Forest LTER site, Petersham, Massachusetts, United States - Inc-BW-H-28-O ...
AATGGGAAATGAACCGGTACCAGCACCACCGCGCTTGTCTCGCCGGACACACCATCGGGCACACCGTCGCCACCGGCATCACGTTCCTCGCCCGCCTGCCCGCAGTCGGCGACCACGCCGGGAAACACGCCCTCCGCCGCGACGAGCCATGACCGACCTGGTTTTGCGGGTCGATAATCACCGCGTAAGCGGCAAGGCGCGTGTCATAGTCGGTGAATTCCACATGCCGACTATTTCGCCCGCCAATGCTGGTGCCGGCTTCCGATGCTGGTCCACTCGTCTACCTCTGCCGACGGTCCCCGCCCGACGCGCCCGTACAAGTCCGTGCGCGTCGTCTACACCGCCACAATCTGCGGCGGCACCCTGGGCACCCTCGAAATCGGCGGGACCACCGATAAGGCGGCCTGGATGCCCTTGCACGAAATCAAGTCGACCGAATCCCGGAACGAGATCATCGATGCCGCTATCAAGGCACTCCGGCAATCTCCATGGCTCCGGTAGGCGATGATCGCGGAAACCATCAATCCCGGACGGGATCCGCGCTGCTACAGTACGTCCCCATGAATGGCGTCTCACGAATCCTGGTAACCGGCGGAGCCGGCTTCATCGGAGCGAACCTGGTCCGCCGCCTGGTCACGGCCGGTTACCAGGTACGCGTGCTCGACAACCTGTCCACCGGCAGTGAGGTCTACCTCAAGGGCGTCGATGCCGAGCTCGTCAAGGGCGACATCCGCGACCCGGAAGCTCTTGACGAGGCACTGCGGGGCTTCGACGCGGTCGTTCACCTGGCCGCCGCCGGAACCGTGCTCGGCTCCATCACCGACCCGGCCGCCAACTTCGACGTCAACGTGCTGGGCACATTCCGGGTACTCGACGCCGCACGCCGCGCCGGGATCGAGCGGACCGTCCAAGCCTCAACCGGCGGAGCCGTCATCGGCGACGCCAACCCGCCGGTCAATGAGCAGTCGCTGCCCAAGCCGCTTTCCCCCTACGGCGCATCCAAGCTGGCCGGCGAGGGCTACGCCCACGCGTTCGCCACGGCATACGGGCTGCGGACTATCGCCATAAGGTTCGGCAACGTATACGGCCCATGGTGTGCACACAAGCCGGGCGTCCTGAACTTCTTTTTCGAAGCGCTGCATAAAGGCTCCCCGCTGGTGATCCACGGAGACGGCACCGCCTCCCGCGACTACGTTCACGTATCCGACATCGCCCAGGCCCTGCAGCTGTCGCTGGAGAATCCGGATATCCCAGGCGGCACCGTGCTCCACGCCGCCTCAGGTGTCGAGACCACCGCTTCAGAACTCGCCCACCTCTGCCGGAACGCGGCGGGACTGCCCGAACACCCGATTGAATACCGCCCCCACCGGGCCGGGGAAGTCGGGCGGAACTTCGCCTCCTACGATTTGGCACACGAGCTACTCGGCTACTCCCCGACGGTAAGCCGCGAGGACGGCATCCCCGAACTATGGAAATGGTTCCAGGAATCGGTCTTCCCGAACCGTCGCTATTACTCCAGCCGCACTTAGTAATCCTGTAGGCGTTGTGGCTGGTGGCTCACGCTCTGAGCAGGCGCCGGAGTAGTGTCAGATAAGAGGGATCAGCCAATTTGAGCTCCGCTATCTGAGCCGCCGTGAACCAGCCGATGGCGTCATGCTCGTGCGGCTGCATATTCGACACTTCACCCCGCCAACAGCGAGAGACCCACACGGTGAGATCCAGGCTGCGCTGCGGATCGACGCGGCGCAGGACAGGGCCGCCGTCAACGCCCTCAAGCTCCGCTCCCAGCTCTTCGGCCACTTCCCGCCGGAGCGCATCCAAAGGATTCTCACCAGGCTCGACATGCCCGCCGGGGAAATCCCACACGTCCGGATACCACCGCCGCCCCGGCGTCCGGTGACAAAGCAGCGCTTCCTCCGGCCGCAAGAAGATTACCGCCACGACCTGATGGTCCATCATCCGTCAAGTGTCGCCCCCAACCAGGGCGGAGGTTACCAGTCGCGGCCCTAGTCATCCATGTCGGCTGACCAAGTCACGATCTGCGACTGGAGTACTAGACAGGCCAGCCGCAATCTTCCCGTACCTGACAAACGCGCCAAGGCCGTAAAGGCTAATGACAGCGAGCGCACAGCGCCCGCACGCGCCCGCCCCGACCAGGCGTGCGGCACCTGTTCGCCCCTGCTAGAGCAGAAACCCCGCGCCCTCCAGGCGCGGGGCTTGCACTTTCGGTGCTTATCGGTGGTCGCCGTCGCCGCTGATGACGCCACGGGCCGCACGGTCGGCGAGTTTGGCGATGTTCATAGCCGCTACCTCCCCCAAAGGAATCCCCAGGCGAGTGCAGAGCTCCGACACGTACCACAGGACATCGCCGAGTTCCAGAGCCAGTGCTTCACGATCGGCATCAGTGATCACGCCGCCGCGATCGCGGAAGATCTTCTTGACCTTGCCGGCCACCTCGCCGGCCTCGTTGGCCAGACCGAGGGTCGGATACACGATGGGGTGGTCCATATGGACCTCACCCCCGGTACGGGCAGCTGCGTGCTGGTACGCCGAAAAATCGAGACCGTCCGGTAGCAGGTTCTCAAACGCCATAACGCACGACCCTACGGCAGATCACCAGCTACGGCCGTCCGCCCCGACAACTCTGGCAGCCTCCGCGTGACCCACCCACGCACGCACCCGACTGGGCGTGCGGTCCCGGTACCCCTGGGTTAGAGCAGAAACCCCGCCCCTGACGGGCTCGCGGCGGTTGCCCTGGATCAGTCGCGTTCCCAGCGATCCAGGGCGACCGCCGAAGGTAAAAACAACGGCAAAGCAGGCAACAAGGAAATAATGAGCCAGAGCAACGTCAAAACCGTGGAAGGCGCCCGCCCCAGTGACGTCGGCAGCCAGCCGATCGCCGTGGAAGGTGCCCCGCACACGGGGGCACAGCCAGCCCCTCCACCCGAAGAGGAAGGTGCACCGGCCCGCGGCCCGAACACCACGGGCAGCGGCCCGCATCTTTGCGTATTCCCCAACCAAATGCCATGCCCCGGCCAGACTGCTGCTCACCTCGCATCGCCGCCGCGCACGACACCCCATCGGCCGGTAAGCGCAGGCAGCGGCACCAGGATGACCACACCCCGGCCGCCCCGGACCACCGCCCACCCGGCGCGCACCAGAGCCGCGGTTACGCGTGATGACGCGCCGACTGCCAGGCCGAGGCGAACGCGGCGACGGTCGGGAAGCGATCGTCTGGCGCGAGCTGCACCGCCTGCGCAACTACGGCGGCGAGCGCGGCCGACCCGTCGAAGCATCCGACGTTCTCGGTCAGTCGGGTGGTGAAGTGCCGAACCAGCCGGCCGAGGGTGAAGACGGTGGTGCGCTGATCCAGCGGCGCGCCGAGTTCGAATTCCTCCGGGGCCATGAACCGGGCGGAGCCGAACATCCGGCCCATGTCGTTCCGGCTCGGCCCGCGACGGTAGGTGTCAAGATCGACGACGTGCAGGGTCAAGGTGTCGAAATCGACGATCAGGCAGCCGTCGTAGAGGTCACACGCCACCCAGCCCAGGCCAGCCAGAACCCGGTGCAGATCGATGAGCGTGTCGAAGAGGGGCAGCTGCGCCGCAGCGGGCAGGCGGGCGAATCGCTGGTAGGCCGATGCGGGTTCGGCACGTTCGGCAGCCGAGACTCCGCCGATGAGTTCTCCCGGAACAGCCTGGTAGACCAGCATCGGGCCGGCCGGCGTCTCGATCACGTTCAGCAGCGCGGGCAGCGCCGGATGATCACATGACCGGGCCAGGTCGACCGCATTGCGGAGCAACCGGATCCGGCCGCCGTGATCGAAATATGGCGCCGGCGCGCCGGGCGGCGGGGGAGCGCCGGTCCCGGCGGTCTTGATGAAGAGCCGACCCTCCGGTGCCCCAACGATCCATGAGAGGTTGCCGGAGTCCCGCGTGAGGTCAGAGAACTCTCGCTCGACTCGGCCGTGCCGGGTGACGTAGGCGGACGCAGGCTCATCGATGTTGGCGACGCTGAGGAAGGCGGACACGACTCGTCACGGTACCGGGCAGGAACCGTTCCCGCAGGTGCAACTGCTGCCGGGGTGGTGGTGTTATGTCCGCCTTACTGGTGCCGCCTGGAGGAGCGCATGGTGATCTTGATGTTGTTGTCCGCATTCCGGGCTGCTTCGGTCATGCCGAGCCGCTGGTAGAGGTCGCGGGCGCGGTGGTTGACGGTGAGCACGTCCAGGACCAGGTCCTGGCCTTTCTGCGTGGCTTCGTCGATGAGTTCGCTGATGAGGCGGGTGCCGATGCCGAGGCCTTGAAAGCGGGGGCAGATCTCGATGCGGGAAAGGTAGATCTCGGCGGGGCGGTATTCGAGGTCGAGCATGCCGGCGTCCACCCCTTCGACGGTAATGATCTGCCAGCGGCCCGGATTGAAGACGCGGGCGTGAGAACACCGCTGGGACTGCTCGTCCCATCCCCAGATCGCGGTGATGTAGCCGCCCATGGCGGCTTTGTGCAGCTGGTAGCAGAACTCGCTGTCGGCGGGGTCGGCCGACCGCAGCGCGACGAAAGTCATGTCGCTGACGGCCCCGCCACACTAGAGCCCAGGGTAAGCATCGGGGTGTACCTTCCCGGTCGGCGCGCCAACACCGGCCAATGCCTAGACTCCACACGGTCACCGGGAAGTTATACCCTCCCCGGACCGTCCATAGGTCTCAGCATTGCCCTTGTGAGCGAACTTTATGGCCCTACGTGGTTCCGCGGGAAGATGGGGCTGACGTCGAGCTGGGGAGCGTGCGGTCCGCAGGAATTCATCGCGTCGCTGTGTCGCTTGAGCGCGCGCACGGGCTCAAAAGCGCATTCGGGCACGTTGGTTATCGTGCCCAAATGCGCAGTCGAGCACGCTATGGCGGGCCCTTTTGCGCATTTGGGCCGGCTGGGTGGCCCGGCCGGTGGGGTGGGCCGGTTATCGGGGGCGGTTCGCCGGGAGGGCGAGGGCGCGGTCGAGGGCACGCCGCGTCAGCACCTGGGCCAGGTGACGCCGGTAGTCCGCGTCCCCGGTGAGGTCTGACCCGGGTTCGGTACCGTCCGGAGCGGCCGCGGCCGCCAGGCCGAGCATGTCGTCGCTCACCGCCGGGGCGGAGACCAGCAGCCGTTCGGTCTCCCGGGCGCGCACCGGGGCCGGCGCCATGTTGGTCAGGCTCACCCGCGCGTCGACGATCCGGTCGTCTTCGGACCGCATGAGCACGCACGCCCCGACGATCGCCCAGCCCTGCTCGGACACCGTGAACTTCTGGTAGTCGAAGCCCCATGACTCGTCCAGTTTCGGCACCCGGATCTCGGTCAGCACCTCGTCGTCGGCCAGCGCCGTCTGGAACCAGCCGATGAAGAAGTCGCTGGCGGAAACCACTCGGGCGCCCGCGGATCCCTGAATGACCAGTTCCGTCTCGAGCCCCAGGGCGAGGGTGGGCACGTCGCCCGCTCCGTCGCCGTGCGCGATCGCCCCGCCGATCGTGCCCCGGTGGCGGACCTGCGGATCACCCACGCAGCCCGCGACCGCCGCGAGCGGCCGGCAGTGCCGCCGCACTAGCGGGTCGTCGATGACGTCGATGTAGGTGGTCATCGCCCCGATCGCCAGGTAGTCACCCTCGTCGCGTACCCCGCGCAGGCCGGGCACCCCGGACAGGTCGACGAGGAGCCCGGGGCTGGCGAGCCGCAGCTTCATCAGCGGCAGCAGGCTGTGCCCGCCGGCCAGCAGCTTCGCGTCCTCGGGCCGCTCACGCAGCGCCGCGAAGACCTCCTCGAGAGAGGACGGGCGCACGTAGTCGAACTCGCGGGGGATCACGTCAGCCCTCCCCGGCGGAGGCGGGAGCGGAAACGGAAGTGGAGGCGGAGGCGGCGGGGGCAGCACCGGAAGCGGAAGCGGATGCATCGCGCAGCACTGCGGCCGCCCCGCGCACCGCGCTCACGATGTTCTGGTAGCCGGTGCACCGGCACAGGTTGCCCGCCAGCCCCATCCGGACCTCCTCCTCACTCGGGTCCGGGTTCCGGTTCAGCAGGTCGACGGCCGACATGACCATGCCCGGCGTGCAGTAGCCGCACTGGAGCCCGTGCTCGGCGCGGAAGGCCTCCTGCAGCGGATGCCACGCGCCGTCAGTGGCCAGGCCCCGTACGGTGGATACCTGGCGGCCGTTCGCCTGCACGGCCAGCACCGTGCAGCTCTTCACGCTCACCCCGTCGAGCAGGACCGTGCAGGCCCCGCAGTTGCTCGTGTCGCAGCCGACGTTAGTGCCGCCGCCGAGGACCTCCCGCAGGTACTGGACCAGGAGCAGCCGCGGCTCGACGTCGTCTTCGCGCGGCTCGCCGTCAACGGTGATGCCGATCTTCATCGGTACTAGCGCTCCCTTCCCGTGGCCTGTGCCGCCGAAGTCTGTGCCGCCGAGGCCTGTGCTTCCTGCCCGCCCGCGGTGGATTCGGTCGCGGCCGATTCCGCCCGCGCCCGCTGGATCGCCTGCCACACCCGATACGGGGTCAGCGGCAGCTGGACGTCGCGCAGGTCGAGGGGCTGGAGCGCGTCCACCACGGCGTTCCCGATCGCGGCCGGGGCACCGAGACAGCCGGACTCGCCCGCGCCCTTCACCCCGAGGGGATTGGTCGGGGACGGGGTCACCACGCGCGTGGTGACGTAGCTGGGCAGATCGGCCGCCGAGGGGATCGGGTAGTCGATGAAGCCCGTCGTCACCGGCTGGCCATCTTCGCCGTAGACCATCTCCTCATACAGCGCCGCGCCGATGCCCTGCGCCAGCGAGCCGTGTATCTGCCCCTCCACGATCATCGGGTTGAGGATGTTCCCGCAGTCGTCGGCGGCGATCATCTGCCTGATCGCGACGCGGCCCGTCTCGGCGTCCACCTCCACCACGGCGAGGTGGACGCCGGAGGGAAGGGTGAACGCGTTCGGCGCGAATACCTCTTCGTCGGCAAGCTCCTCGCCGCGCCGGGCGGCCCGGGCCGCGACCTCGGCGACCGACAGCAGGCCGGCGGGATCGCCTTTAGCCCAGATCATCCCGTCGCGGATCTCCAGGTCGGCCGCCGACACCTCGAGCTCGTCGGCGGCCGCGTTCAGCACCCGCTGATACAGGCGCTCGGCGGCGATCTTGATGGCCGATCCCGCCATCTGGCCCGAGCGGCTGGCGAAGCTGCCGGTGCCGCGCTTGACCTCGGTGGTATCGCCGATGATCACGTCCACGTCGTCGCGCGCGCACTCGAACACGTCGGCCGCGATCTGGCTCCACACGGTGATGTGCCCCTGGCCCGCCGAGCTCGACCCCGCCCGCACGCGGAGCGTGCCGTCCCCGGCGAACTCGGCGCGCGCGTACTCGACCAGGCTCGGCACCGCCCCGCCCGCGCGGTCGACGAATGCGGCCGCGCCCACGCCGAGGTACACAGGGCCGTCGGCGCGACGCCGCTGCTCTTCGCGCAGGGCGGGCATGTCCACGCAGGCCAGCGCCGCGTCCAGCGCCGCCGCGTAATTGCCGCTGTCGTAGATCAGGCCGCCGGCGTTGTGGTACGGGAACTTGCCCGGCGCGATGAAGTTCTTCCGTCGCACCTCCATCGCGTCAAGACCGGCGGCGCGGGCGAACTCGTCGACGGCCCGTTCCATGCTGGCGGTGGCCTCCGGCCGGCCCGCTCCCCGGTAGACGCCGGTCGGCGCGCGGTTGCTGACGACCGTGGTCATTGTCAGCCGGACGTGCTCGATGTCGTACGGGCCCGCGCCCAGCGAGAACGTGAACTCCGGGACGTGCGAGCCGTTGTGCGGATAGGCGCCCACGTCGGCGAGAATCCGCTCCTCGAAGTGGCGGATGCGGCCGTCGCGGTCCCCGGCCAGTGTGACCTCGTGGTACTGGTCCCGGCCGTGGGTTCCGCACAGGAAGTTCTCGTACCGCGTCGCGATCCACCGCACGGGCCGGCCGACGCGGAGCGCCGCGCCCGCCACGGCCAGGTACTCGGGGTAGAAACCCATCCGCAGCCCGAATCCGCCGCCGACATCCGGGACGATGACCCGGACCTGGTCTTTCTCCAGGCCGAGCATGCCGGCGAGCTGGTCCCGGAGCCGGTGCGGCGCCTGATGCCCGCACCAGACGATCAGCCCGTCGTCGTCCGGAATCGCGATGATGCCGAGCGGTTCCAGCGGCGCTGGCACGAGCCGGGCGTGGGTGAGGCGGACCGTGACGGACACCGGCCAGTTGTCGTCCGGACCGGTGTCCTCGTTCACGCGGCGGGCCGCCACGTTGGTGCCCGCCTCTTCGAACAGCAGTGTTTCATCGAGGACAGCCGCGCGGGCGTCGCTGACCACGGGGAGCGGGTCGATGTCGACCTCGGCCAGCTCCGCGGCGTCCACCGCGCGTGCCTCGGTGTCCGCTACCACCAGCGCGACCTGCTCGCCGACGTAGCGGACCCGGTCACGCGCCAGCGCCGGACGGGACATCATCGGGTTGACCGCGTTGGCCGACGCGCTCGTGCGAGAGGGGATGTCGGGCAGCCGCAGGTCATCGGCGGTGAAGGCGGCCACCACGCCGGGCGCCTCAAGGGCCGGGGCCAGGTCGATGCTCCGCAGCGCGCCGTGTGCCGTCGTGCTGCGCACGAACACGCCGTCCAGCACGTCGTCGATCGGCAGGTTGACCAGGTGACAGCCTCGGCCTTCGAGCAGCCACGTGTCCTCGCGGCGCTGGTACCGCTCGGACCAGGGGCCGTGCTCCGGAAGCGTCTCACTCACGCAGATACGCCCTCCTCACCCCTCGCCGCCGCGACCGCCGGCGTGTGCACGTCTCTCATCAAGTTTCTCCTGTACAGCGCGCTGGCCCACAGCCCCAGTGCCGCGGCCGCCATGACCACGATGCAGATCAGCCCCACGTTATCGCTGGTGGCATCGACGATACGGGCCTCGATCGTGGGGAGGATGAACCCGCCCGCGTTGCCGATCGTGAAGTAGAAGCCGGCCGCGATGCCCGCTGTCTGGGACCCGGCCATCTTCAGGCGCTCCATGGCGGTCAGCGCGAAGACGAAGTTCGGCAGGAAGAAGAAGCCGCAGGCGGCGAGCACCAGGAGCACCAGGGCCAGGCTGCCGATCGCGGTGTAGAAGACCGCGGTCATCAGCAGCCAGCAGAGCAGTTCCGCGATGCTGATCCAGAACCCGTTCCGCGCCAGGCGGGGCGAGCGCGCCAGCCGGTAGCCGATCACCAGCATGCCGACGATCTCGGCCGCGCCGAAGGTCGCCGTGTCGAGGCCGCCCTGCTGCGGGCTGATGTGGAAGGTGTGCTCGAGCATGCCCGGCAGCAGGCTCTGGTTGCCGGTCAGGATGCCGGTGTAGACAGCGCCCAGCATGGCGAACGTCCAGGCGCCCCGGGTCTTCATCATGGACGTGAAGGCGTGGCGGAGGGGGGGAAGCGCGGGCCCGGGCGGGCCGGCGGGGCGCGTGGGCCCGTTCGGCACGATGAGCAGCCAGGCGACCAGGCAGACGATCAGGGCGCCGGAGAAGATGGCGAACGCGCCGGCCGCGCCGAAGGTGCTCACCATGGTGGCCCCGCTGATCTGGCCCGCGCCCTGGCCGACCGCCACCGAGGTCATCGCGATCGCGAGCGGGACCGCCATCCGGTGGTGCCCGAACCACTGCGAGACTACGGGCGCCGCGGCCGAGTTGAGCGGCTGGCCGCAGCCCGCGACGATGGTCAGCAGGAGCGTCAGCGAGAAGGAGTGGACGACCAGCGGCCGCAGGCCGAAGCCGATCACGATCATGATCAGCATGAGCGTGGTGCCCTTGCGCGGCCCGATCCGGTCATAGAGGTAACCGCTGGCGAAGACCGTGAAGATCGCGACGATGTTAACGGCGCTGATCAGGTACTGCGCGTCGCTGTAGCTCACATGGTTGGCGACGCCCCAGTAGGACTTCAGGAGGGGCGCCTGGGCGAACCAGGAGGCCCAGAAGATACAGTTGGAAAGCCAGAGAATTCCGAGGACCGCGAATCTGCGGCGTTCTAGCGGGTATTTCGTGGCGGTCGCGACACCGTCCACTGCGGAACTGCTCATGCCGTTAAGTCCTTCTTCGTTGGAGGCACTAATCGTCCGCGGCTGCACTCCTGCCCCTGTGAAGGGTCTGCTCGGGGTCCGCCATGTCCGCTGACCGTGGCGCGGTCAGCGGTTCTCGAATGCTTTGTTGCTGCCGCCGGCGCCCTGCACGACGTGCGCCGTCAGCTCTCCGATGCCGGTGATGGACATGCTGACCACGTCGCCGTCCCTGATCGGCCCGACGCCGGCCGGGGTGCCAGTGGCGATGACGTCACCGGGCTCGAGCGTGGAGACCGATGAGGCCAGCGAGATCATCTCGGCCACGCCGAGGATCATGTCGCGGGTATTGCCGTTCTGCCTGAGCTCGCCATTCACGCGCAGCGAGATATCGAGCGCGTCGGGGTCGGGAATCTCATCGCTGGTCACGATCGCGGGACCGAGCGGGCAGAAGGTGTCGAATGACTTTCGCATGACGCGTTCCTGCGTGCCGCGAATGGTGACATCGATCAGGCACGTGTAGCCGAATACGTAACTGAGCGCGTCGGCGGCCGCGATGTGGCGGCCTTTGCGTCCGATGATGATCGCCAGTTCGGCCTCGTGGTGTACCTCTCGGCCGTCGATTTCGGGCAGGACGATGGGGTCCGCCGGCCCGCACAGCGACGAATTCGCCTTGAGGAAGTAACCCAGCCGGTCCGACCGGCCCGAACTGCGCATCTCGGTGATGTGATCGTCGTAGTTGGTGGGGTAGGCGATCACCTTATTCGGCCACTGCACCGGCGCCGCCAGCCGCACCTCGGAGAGCGGAATGCCCTCTTCCGCCTCGGCGGCCGCCGCCAGCTTCGCGGCCAGGTCCGGAAAGCACGCGATCGTCCGGACCATCAGGACCGGCGGCCACTGAAGGTCGTCGCCGGGCACCAGGCCCGTCACGTCGACCACGCGCTGATCCTTCAGCACGCCGATCCGCTGACCGTCGAACGATACGAGTCGCACGCCGCTGACTCCCTTCGTAGCTGCCGGCTGGCTGCCCTGGCCCGGCCTGTTGGGGTGAACATAACAGCGTGACCGCTAGGAAGTCAACAATGACCGTAGAGCGGATTTCACGGCGTTATATATTATGATTTATCAGGATATTTCGCTCGGGCGGAGTGAGCTCCAGAACCGCCTGGCGGCCGGATGCAGCGGGACCCCGGTGCTCGCGCTGAGCTGATCGAGCGGGAACGGCGAGCCGTCCTGCAGGAGCACGGAGTCCCGGCGCGCGGCCACGGCCCGGCAGATCTGGACCGCCGTCTCATCCGGCAGGTCCTCGCGCGCGTACACGGCGAAGTCACTGAAGTCGATCGTGGGCACGCCCGCGGGCAGCCCCGGGAACTCGCCCGGCGCCAGCGCGGACCGCTGGTAGCCCCAGGCCGCCAGGCGCGCCAGCGCGTCCGGGCTGAGCGGGAGAATCCGCGCGCCGGCGTCGACGGCGTCATCCACCCACGTCCCGACCGCCTCGTCGATGATGGCGTCGATCTCACCGCGCGCCAGCATCCCGACCCGCTCGCCCCGGCTGGGCAGCCCGTCGTCGTAGCTGACGCGCCCGCCCCAGGACAGCAGGTCGCCGAGGGTCCAGCCGTGCGCGGTCAGCACGTGGTCGGTGACGACGTGGACCCCGTGGTCGCGCTGGCCGCGCACCGACAGCCGCAGCGGGTACCGGCGGTCACGAACCTCCGCCAGCGTTGACAGCCCGGTCTCGGGCCGGACCGCCACCGCGAGCTGGTCGCCGGAGGGGATGACGGCCAGCTCGCACAGCGGCATGGCCCCGCGAAACGGCGGTATCCCCTTCCTGGCCAGCCCGAGCAGCACCGACGGATTGACGATCGCCGCCGTCACGGACCCCTCGGCGACATCTTCCATCACGTCGGGGCTGTCACTAGCCAGTAGCGTCACCGGCCATCCGCTGTCGCCTTGCCGCCGCAGCGATACCCGTGCCTGCCGTTGCTCGAAGTCCGCGGCAGCGACGAGCTCGGCGGCCACCTCCAGCATGAACTGGGATCGGACAGTCGCCGGGCGGCGTCTCGATATGCGGCTCATCGCATCTCCTTCACGTGTCGCGCCGCGGGCGCGGCACGCGGCGTGCGGATGCGTCGCCCCGCGGCTGTCCGGTCGGGCCGGCGGTCAGCTCCGCGCGGGCGCGGGGATGCCGCTGACCTCGGTCATCTTCGACGTGACCCCCTTGCGCGCGAGGTCGTCCTCGAACATCCGCCGCACCGCCGGGTCCTCGTCGATGTACTCGATCTGCGTCCCGCCCTCGGTGGTGGGCTTGTCGAGCTGGGACGGCGGGAAGAGCGGGAACTTCTTGCTCCCGAACCGCAGCGCCAGGTACCGGGCGGGCGTGGAGCCGGTGTTGAAGTGCTGGTGGAACCACTGATCGGGCGGCACGACGACCGACCCGGGCCCCCAGTCGACGCGGCGCGGCTCCTTGCCGTCCGGCCACAGCAGGGAGAACCCCTCGCCGCTGAGGATGATGACGTGGGCCCCGGCGGTGTGCCGGTGTGCCTTCTTATATGTGCCGACCGGGAACTGCGAGATGTGGCCGCACATGACGCCGTCGGAGATCTCGAACAGGACGTTGCGGCCGCCGGCGCCCCGTGCCGCCCACTCCTGCAGCTCCATGGTGCGGACGTCGGGCACCAAGGTCGTGTTCCAGATGCGGCCCTCGTAGGCCGTCCCGGCGCCGGAGAAGTCGCCGGTCCCGGTGCTGAAGCGGCTGGTGAAGTCGTATTCGTTGTTGAAGATGAAGTCCTGGTCGTGGAACAGGTTCATCATCAGCGGGGCGTCGGTGACGGAGTACGCCCGGACGGACTCGGTCTCGCTGGTGTTGACGTGCTCGTACCAGGCGTTCAGGGGGATCGCGAACAGGCTGCCCGCCTGCCAGCCGAAGGTCACCTTTGTCCCCTGGCCGTTCCACACCGTGGTCGTCCCCGTGCCGCTGACGATGTAGACCAGCTCCTCGTACAGGTGACGCTGCGGGATGGTCCGCACCCCGGGCGGGATCTCCAGGACGAAGGAGTCATCGAGCATCGCGGCGCCCTCGAGGCGCACGATGGCCCCTAGCGTGCCGGTGCGTTCCCAGGGCGCGACCTCGACGCTCTTCAGGTCACGGAGGTAGAAGTCCTCCACGACGGGAATGCCCTGGGACGTGATGTAGCGATCGTAGGTTGTCCGGCGGTCCAGGATCCCTTGCGGTGCCGTGCTCACTTATCCTCCAGCTGCCATTGCCCGTTCGGAAGGCGGCCGAGGACGCCCTCCTCGCGCAATTCGTCTAGTTCCAGCGCGATCTCGCGGCCGTCGTCGCTCCCGAGGGCGTCCATGATGTCGCGGAAGTACAGCGGGCCCGCCTTCAGCGCCTCGCGCGCGCTGCCCGCCCGCGCCTCGCGGCCCACCGTCGGCGGCAGCGGCCGCCATTCGTCGACGGACTCGCCGGCCGGGCCGCGCGTCGCGTCGTAGCCGATCTTGGTGATGAGCTTGCCCTCGGCCATCGGGTCGGCGTAGTAGGCGGGGAACTTGTCGCTCACGACGAGGTCGCGGTCCGCGCTGAACCGCGCCGACAGGGCCCATTCCGTCTCCGCGTCGGAACGGACGTCCACGTCCGCGTCCACCACCACGACGTGCTTCATCCCGGTCAGCGCGAACAGCGCCGAGATCACCGCCCGTGCCTGTCCCGGCGGCGGGTCGTTCAGCGCCACGCGCACGTGCTGCCGGGGCGCGGCCGACGCGACCGCGTGCACGGCGGCCGGCTCGATGTTGACCGCCCGGAGGGTGCGCCACACCGTCGCCTCGGTGAGCAGCGCGGCCATCGGGCCGAGTTCCATCCGCGCCATGTTCCGCCCGCCGTGCAGCACGCTCTGGTAGAGGACGTCCCTGCGCCGCGTAATCGCGGTCACGTGGAAGACCGGGTCGATGTGCACCGGACCGTAGTAGCCCCAGAACTCGCCGTAGGGACCCTCATCCTCGCGGTAGCCGAGCTCGTCGAAGTAGCCCTCGATGATCATCTCGGCGTCGGCCGGGGCGAGGACGCCGTTGGTGAGGCCGCGCACCATCGGCAGCGGGGCGCCGCGCAGCGTGGCGACCAGGTTGAACTCGTCGCCGGGCAGCCGCAGGCCGGCGGCCAGGTAGTCGGTGGGGTAGGAGCCGATGGCGAAGCTCACCGGCAGGCGCTCGCCGCGGGCCACGCACGCCTTGTACGTCCGCTGCAGGTCCGAGGGCTGCGACAGGTTCGACCGCAGCGTGTGCCGGCCGCGCAGCATCAGCCGCCGGCAGCCGACGTTGCACTTGCCGGTGGCGGGGTCGGTCGAGTAGTCGATGGCGGAGGAGATGTAGGGGCCGCCGTCGTATTCGTGCTGCAGGTAGAAGGGGAGCGCCGACAGGTCGATGTCGTCGCCGGTCAGCACCACCTCGTGGACGGGCGCCGCGGCCGAGGGAACCTCGTACCGCTTCTGCGGGGCGGCCATCCGGCGCTGGTACTCGGCCGGGGCGTCCTCTTCCGGCACGCCCAGGGCGGCGGCGAGACGGCGGCGGCCGCCCATGACGCCCGCCACCAGCTCGACATTCTCGGGGCCGGCCTTGCGGAACAGCACGGCCTTGCCGGACGCTTCTATCAGCCGTGCGAGATCAGCCAGCGCCACGGGTTCCTCGTGTACCTCTACCTCCCCCAGTTGCGTGAGTCGCTCGATCAGACGGCGAAGACGGAAGGCTTCGGTATCAGGAGACGTGGCGGGCATGGTCTCTCCCCTCTGGCAGGCAGACCCGGCGCTCAGGAGCCGCTCGTCACGCTAACATCTGACCACTTGACAGTCAATAATGACCATTTAGCGGTTGTTCTTCGATCCTGAGCCGTCCTTTCGGCGGCTGCCGAGAACTTGGTGTGGCTAGCGGTCGCTTTCTCGGTCACTAAACCGGTTCAGAACGACCGTCTGCCACACCAAGATGATCTGGCGCCGGGCTAGCCTGGCCCGTGCCCGCGACAACGCCCCCTCACCGAATCGGAGCCGCCCCATGAGCCTGTCCACCGCCCAGCTGGATCGCGCGTGCGGAGTCCTGCTCGCCACCGCCGCCGGGGACGCGCTCGGCGCGGGTTATGAGTTCGGCCCGCCATTGCCGGACGATGCCCCGGTCACGATGAGCGGCGGCGGGTCGCTGGGCTGGGCACCGGGGGAGTGGACCGACGACACCTCCATGGCCGTGGCGATCGCCGAGGTGCTCGCCGCCGGCGGCGACCTGCGCGCGGCGCCCGCCCAGGACGCGATCATCGCCCGCTTGCCGGCAACGGATCGCTGATGCGCACCGCCCCCGTCGCGCTCGTGTACCTGGCCGATGGCGCGGAAGACGTCCTGACCGAGGCGGCGACGCAGGTCAGCGCCCTGACGCATTACGACCCGGAGGCGGGCGAGGCCTGCGTGCTGTGGTGCCACCTCATCCGTCACGCCGTGCGGACGGGCAGACTCGACCCCGCCGAAGGGCTGCGCCATCTCCCTGACAGCAGCGCGAGCGTCTGGGCGGAGCGCCTGGTCGGCGCGGAGCGGGCGCGGCCACGGGACTTCACCGCCAACGGCTGGGTGGTGGAGGCGCTGCAGGCGGCCTGGTGCGCGATCACCGCCACGCCCGTCCCGGCCAGTAACCCGGCCAGTCACCTCAAGCTGGCATTGGAGGCAGCCGTGCGCGGCGGCCGGGACGCCGACACCGTCGCCGCGATCGCGGGCGGACTGCTCGGCGCGATCCACGGCGCCGCCGCCGTCCCGGGGCAGTGGCACCGGCTACTGCACGGCTGGCCCGGCCTGACGGGGGAGGACCTGGTCAAACTCGCGACCGGGATCGCGTCAGCCGCTGGCTAGCGGGAGGAAGCGGAGGTAGCGGATGTCCGCGTCGGCCGTCCTCGCTGACCCTGCCCTGTCATACCGGCTACAGCCGCACGGTGGTATGACATTCGGATGGATGCTCCCCTGACAGGCGTGGTGCCGGTCGTGCCGACGATCTTCCGCGACGACGAGTCCGTGGACCTGGAAGGCACGGCGCGCGTCGTCGACTACCTCATCGACGGCCAGGTCGACGGGCTGTGCCTGCTCGCGAACTACGCCGAGCAGTTCTCGCTGACCGACGCCGAGCGCGACGACATCGCCCGCGCCCTCCTCGAGCACGTCGCGGGCCGGGTGCCAGTGATAGTCACGACCAGCCATTACAGCGCGCGGGTCGCCGCCGCGCGCAGCCGCGCCGCGCAGGACATGGGGGCGGCCATGGTGATGCTCATGCCGCCGTTCTTCGGCGCCACGCTCACGGTGGCGGGCCCGGCGGTGATTGACTTCTTCGGGCGGGTGGCGGACGGGATCGACATCCCCATCATGGTGCAGGACGCGCCCTTGTCGGCGACGCCGTTGCCGGCCGGGCTGCTGACCGACCTGGTCCGGCGGGTGCCGCAGGTGATGTACGCGAAGATCGAGGTGCCGCAGGCCGCCGACAAGCTGCACGCCCTGGTCGGCGAGCTGGGCGACGCCATGCCGGGCCCGTTCGACGGGGAGGAGTCGGTCACGCTGCTCCCGGACCTGGACGCTGGTGCGACGGGGACGATGCCGAGCGCGATGGTGGCCCCCGAGCTCGGCGGGATCGTCCGCGGCTACCTAGCCGGCGACCGGGCGAGCGCGGTGCGCGCGTGGGAGGACCTGCTGCCGCTCATCCACTTCGAGAACCGCCAGTGCGGTCTGCGCGCGCAGAAGATCCTGCTGCGCGAGGGCGGCGTCATCGGCTCGGAGCGCACGCGCGCGCCGCTGGGGCCGGTGTCACCGCGGACCCGCCGCGGCCTCATCGAGCTGGCGTCCGCACGTGACCCGCTGGTCCTGCGCTGGGCGCGCTAGACCGATGAGCCATAACGAAAGCCGCATGGAGCAGCGGCCAGCCAGGGCCAGGGACCTCGGCATCGTGGTGGGCGGGTTCGAGGTCGGCGCGCACAACGCCATCACCGACGTCCCGTCGGTCGCAGTCGGTCACGCCACGATCGTCCGCGGCGCGGACATCAGGACCGGGGTGACGGCGGTGGTGCCCGCCGGCGTGCTGGCCGCGGACGGACGGCTGCCGGCCGCCCTGGCCGTGGGCAACGGCTACGGCAAGTTCATCGGCGCCACCCAGGTCGCCGAACTCGGGGTCATCGAGACACCGGTGGTGCTGACGGCGACCCTGTCCGCCTTCCGCGCCGCCGACGCGCTGGCCGGCTACGTGCTGGCGCTGCCCGGCTGGGAATCGGTCACGTCGGTCAACCCGGTGGTGGGGGAGACCAACGACGGGTTTCTCTCCGACATCCGGGATAGGCCCGTGACCGAGGACCACGTGCGGGCCGCGCTGACGTCAGCGGCGGGGGGACCAGTGGCCGAGGGAGCGGTCGGTGCCGGCACCGGTACCGGCGCGCTCGGCTTCAAGGCCGGCATCGGGACGTCCTCGCGCGTGGTCGGGGTGGGAGCCAGGGCGGGACGGCAGGCAGTGCGCGTCGGCGTCCTCGTCCAGGCGAATTTCTCGGGCACGCTGACGGTACTCGGGGTGCCCATCCCGAAGGAGTCCGCGCTGGCCGGGCTCGCTCCCGACACTGGGGCGGGCGACAGCCAGTACGGCAACTCGTGCGTCATCGTGGTGGCCACGGACGTGGCCGTGGACGCTCGGCAGCTGGCGCGGATCGCGCGGCGCGCGCTGGCCGGGCTCGTCCGGACCGGGTCGGACCTGGCGGGCGGCAGCGGCGACTACGCGCTCGCGTTCTCGACCGCGTCCCCGGGCGGCGCCGTCGTGCCCGACGGCGCCCTGGACCCGGTCTTCGCCGCGACGGCCGACTGCGTCGAGGAGGCGATCCTCAATTCGCTGTTCATGGCGCGCACCACCACCGGGATGGGCGGGCACACCAGGTACGCCGTGCCGCACGACCGGGTCCGGGACGCGCTGGCGGCGGCCGGACGGCCGCTCCGGTTATCCGCCGGGCCTCAGGGGATTGTCACCGTCACCGGCGGTGAGGCGATCCCGTTGGCGACCACGACGAGCGTGCTCTTGCCCGCCGGCGTGTGCGGCGGGAGGGTGAACCGGGTCGCGGACCAGGCGCCGGGAGCGACTGAGACCGAGGTCCAGTCGCTGGTCCGGGCATAGGTCACCGTCCCGGTGGCGGAATTGGTGATGCGCACCAGCGGGAAGTTGGTGTTGTCCTGGGCGTCATCGCCGTACGCCGCGCCCTGGTCCAGGCCGGCCAGCTGCCGGCCGGAAAGGTGATAGGTACGACCGGGGACAAGGTAGCGGGAACTCAGGGACGTGATGGACGGTGCCCACGAGGGCTTCGGCGTCCCGCCCGCCGTGTAGACCTCCATCTGGCTGCTGCCGTCGTTGAACAGGACCTGGCCGTTCGGCAGCGCCAGCATCCGCGTGTAGTACGAGGAGTCATTGGGGGCGTTGGGGACGTCCGGGACCTGCGTGATCGTGTTGGTGCTCGCGTTGTACAGGAAAAAGTGCATCGGCGTGTTGTACACGCACGCGCTGGCGTCGAACAGCACATTCCCGTCCGGCAGGATGGACCCCGGGCCGTCGGCGCTGTCGTATTCCTGGCCGCCGATGGGCGGGATCTCCGGACCCGCCGTCCACGTGCCCGCGGTCCCGGGCTTGTACTGGTACAGCGCGGTCTGCGTGTCCGCGTCGGTCGTGCACGGCGTGGGCGCCTGCTGCGTGCTCGAGCCGGCCCCGACAACGAACGTGTCGCCGCCCGGCAGTTCGACCTGTGGCCCGATCTCGACGACCGGGAACGGGTTGAGGGGATCGCCGTTGACGGCCGTGCCGCCCGTGAACGACCAGGTCCCGGTCCTCGGGTTGAACGCCTGGGTCTGGCCCGGCGCCCAGGTGTCGACGGTCAGCAGCTGTCCGTTCGGCTCGAGGGTCCAGCCTTCCTCGTCGTTGGGATCGTTCTTGCCGACCGCCGGGATGATCCGCCACTTCAGGGTCTTCGCGTTGAGCTGGGCGTCGGCGACGCTGAGATCGGGATCCGTCAGGCAGGTTTGGCACGACTGCTGGAGCATGAAGGTGCCGTTGGCCAGGACGTCGCTGGCGGCGTCGCCGATGTTCGTCCAGCCCGGCGGCGGCGCGACGGACTTCCAGGAATTGGTCACCGGATTGTAGATCGCGCCCTGGTTCGACCAGGCGTCGTTCTCGCCGATGTACTCGCCGCCCTCGACGATCATGCGCCCGTCGGGCAGGATCGCCGACGCGAAGTACAGGGGCGTGTAGGACGAGGACATCGACGCGATCTGGCTCCAGGTCCCGTCGGCGTAGCTGCCGTTGGCGGCGGGGGTGAGCTTCCACCAGGCGTTCGAGCCGGCCGTGATGTTGTTGTCGGGCTCGTCGTGCACGAGCACGGTCCCGTCGCTCTCCAGCAGCATCGTGCCCGGCGTCCCGAACGGGGGCGGGTTTTCCAGCGGCGTCCAGGGTGACGCGGCGCCCGTCGCCGCCTTGGTCACCGCCGCGGAACCGAGATACGCCTGCTGCCCCGACGGCCTGGCGCGCCCGATCGGCGGCCGCGGGCCGACCGCCGACGGCGCCTTGACGGACGACTGATCGGTCATGGCTACGCTGGCCTCGTGCGCCGGCGTGCGGGGCGTGCCGTTAATCGCCAGCACCGCGAGTGCCGCCGCGCACGAAGCGCCGCCGGCGAGCATGGCAAAACGACGATGTGATGCCATCGAACCCCTCCTGCCCGTATGTTCCCGCGTACGCGGATTAGCCCAAAAATAGACCTATATCAGGAAATTAAATAGGCATGATCGGCGCCGGTACAGAAACATCTGAATTTCTTCAGCGAACGTGCTGAATGGCTTTTATCCACTCGCCTCCCGTCCCGCCTCCCCAGATGACGCGGGTACCGCGGGCGGATTCATGGGTCACTGGTGCCGTAGGGTGCGCCGAGGTGATCGGCGCTTGACTTTCAAGCTGGATATATCAGCGCATGAATGTCTAAATCAGGCGGCTGAACGGCCGTGTCTCGAGCGGGAGCGGCGTCACTTACTTGATCATGGGTCGTCGACGCCAAATACTGGCCCTTTCACCTTTCGACCCGCGATCATGAAGTGAATACCTTATAGGGGTATCCAGAAATGCGTCATTAACGAGCATATTTGGTGATACGTCGGGCGCTCTTGGCGGGCTGAATCCTGGTCTTGGCGTCTTTGACCCATAAGCTGACCTTGGAGTGACTGTTGGCGTTCACCGGGGTGGCCGCCCGTGTAGGGTGACGGCCTGTGACTGATTCCCCAGGCTATGACTCGCGTGCCCGGCTGACGTTCCACGGCCCGCTTTCGGCCGAGCGTGCTGATCGCCTCGCCGTCGGCCTAGCCGCCGCCGGCCCCGCGGATGTCGTCGACTACGGCTGCGGATGGGGTGAGTTCCTGCTGCGGGTCCTGGACGCCGCACCGGGAGCGCGCGGCGTCGGGATCGACGCCAACGGCCCGGAAATCGCGCGCGGCCGGGAGAGCGCCGAAAAGCGGGACCTGTCCGCCCGGGTCTCCTTTATCGAGGGTCAGGCGAAGGACCATGCCCGCCCGGCTGACGTCGTCATCAATTGCGGCGCCTATCAGGCCTTCGGGACCATTCCGGAGGCGCTCAAGGCCCTGCGGCCCTTGGTGCGTCCGGGCGGGCTCCTGATGTTCGGCGCGGAAATCTGGGACCGGACGCCGACCGGCGAGCAACTGGCGAACATGTGGCCGGGCATTAGCGCCGATGACTGCCTCTCTCTTCCCGGTCTCGTCGACGCGGCGACGGCGGAGGGCTTCCGCCCGCTGTCGGTCCAGACGGCGACGCGCGGTGAATGGGAGGAGTTCGAATCCGGGCTCGCCGCCGCCGACGAGGAATGGCTGCTGGCCAACGGGAACCATCCCGAGGCCGTTCAGGTACGAGACCGGCTCGACCGTCAGCGGTCGATATGGCTGCGCGGGCATCGTGATGTGATGGGCTTCGCCTATCTCACCCTTGGCGTTCCCCGATCCTGACTTCCGCGTTGCGGGATCCTAGCGCTTGCCTTCGACGGCTTTCAGGTACTCACGGTGCTTGCGGCGGTCGATGCCGAAGCACCAGGCCCAGCCAGCCAGGCCCTCCGGCGCGGGTCCCTCCGTCTTCGGGGCCGCCGACTTCGGGGTCGCCGACCTCGGGCGCTGAGGCAGCGCGTGCAGTTCGACGTGGTCGAGCCGGACGCCGACCGGCTGCGGCGGGACCTCGTCCGGCGAGTTGAGGTAGAAGATCCCCTCGGTCTGCGCGGTCGCCATCTTGACGGCGAACCGCCCGACGAACTGGCTGAACGCCCGCATCGGGTTGTCCCACGTGCCCGGGCCGAGCCACCAGGCCCCGCGCAGGTACGTGCCCGCCTCGTCGCCAGCGTCGTGCGCCATCAGCAGCATCGTCCAGTCATCCGGCGACCTGGGCGGCGGCGGGACCGTCGCCAGCAGCACGAACCCCGGGCCGACAGCGAAGCGGTACGCCTTCGAGGCCCGCCAGGAGGCGCGCTCCGCCTTCTGCGCGGGGACGCCGAACCGGTCGGCGTTCATCGCCCCGTAGCCGAGGATCGGGACGAGGTCCGCGGGCATCGTGCCGAGCTCGCGGGTGCAGTCCTGCGACAGCGCCTCCTCGATCGCCACCGCCGCCCGGCTCCGCATAAATGCCACATGGGCATTTTAGGGGTGCCGGGACGAAGTCGCTAAGGTGCCGGTAGATGCCGTCTGGACGCGGTGAGGATCAGCACCCACGACAGCACCGCCAGGGCCACCACCGCCCACAGGATCGTCGTGACCGGCACGGCCCCGGCGATCGCCGCGATGGCCGTCGGCGCCAGGAACCCCACGTACGCGAGCGCGTAGAACACGCCCGTGAGGCCCGCGAGGTCCGCGGGCGTCGCGATGCGCTGGACCTCGAGCAGCCCCGAGACCAGCGTGATGCCCAGGCCGACGCCGATCACCACGTTCGCGGCCAGCCCGATCCATACCGACTGCGCGCTGATCGCCAGGACCACGACCGCGATACCGGCCGCGATGATGAGCACGCCGGCCGCCAGGCCGCGCGCGGACTTCAGGGAGTGCAGCCGCTTCGCCACCGGCTGGATCGCGCTCGACATGCCCAGCGCCACCACCGTCGCCGCCGTCGCGAACACCAGGCCCCACGCGCCGGTCGCCCCGCGCAGCTGGGTCGGCAAGTAGCCGTAGCCGATCCCCGCCGACGCGAACAGCCACGGGGCGGCGATCGCGATGACGCGCACGAAACGCCGGTGACCCGCGCTCGGTATTCGCAGCTGCCGCCACCAGGGGCCGGCGACGCCGCTGCTCCTGTGCGTCTCCGGCACGCCCAGGACCACGAACGCGAACGGCACCGTCACCATGATGTGAATCAGGAACGGCAGGACCTCGGGGGCCGGTCCCCACTGGGCGATCAGCCCGGCGACCAGCGCGCCGGTGCCCGACCCGAGCGTGAACGCGAGCGACGACCGGCGCGCTCCCGACGCCGCGCTCGCGGACTGGTCATAGGGCGGCTGTGAGAGTTCCTTGAGCCAGCTGCTGCCGACCGCCATCGCGACGCCGACCGTGACACCGGAAAGCAGCCTGCCCGCCGCGAGGAAGACGGCACCCAGTGGGCCGAACGCCAGCAGCGCGCTGCCCAGCATCGCCGCGCCGACTCCGGCCAGCATGACCGGCCGCCTGCCGTGACGGTCCGACAGCGACCCCGCGATCAGCAGCGCCGGCGCCAGCCCGAGCACGTACACGCCGAGGAACGCGTTGACCACCAGGGAGGAGTAATGCGCCCGGTCCTCGTACATCAGCAGCAGCGGGCTGAACTGGTTGCCGCCCCACGAGCAGGCGAAGATCGTGCCCCAGATCCCGAGCCAGCCCGATGTCCCGGTCAGCCGCCCTGGTCGCGTCGCCTGGGCCGACCCAGCCGGTTTCGGCCGTGCGCCGGCGGCGCCGGGCCCGGGGCGCGTTTGCGCAGTGGTCACGACTCGACCCCGTGTTCGGCCACGTGCGCGGCGAGGAGCGCGCGGTAGCGATCGGGGTCCGCGGCGGTCAGGGCGGCGGCGAGTTCGCGGTGCTGCTCCAGGACGGCGGCGAACTGGTCGGGCCGGACCCGGAACAGCTGGTGGCGCAGGCGCTGCTGGCGGTCGCGCAGGAACCGGGTGAAGTGCGCGGCGACCGCGTTCCCCGACGCGGTGATGATCGCGGTGTGGAAGGCGTCGTCCGCGTCCACGAACGCGGCGGCGTCGCGGTCGGCGATGGCCTGCCGCTGCGCCGCCAGCAGGCGGTCGAGGGTCGCGGCCAGCTCCGCGGTGACGCCCTCGGCGGTCACGCGTGCCGCCGCCATCGACTCGACGGCCTCGCGCATCTCGAGGACGTCCCGGGCCTCGTTCGGCGACATCGGGCGGACCACGGCGCCCTTGCGTGACTCGAGGGACAAGAGCCCCTCCGCCGCCAGCCGCAGGAAGGCCTCGTGCACGGGTGTCCGGCTGATCCCGAGCTGCTGGGCGACAAGCAGCTCGCTGGTCATCGTCCCGGCCGCGAGCTCGCCGCGGATGATCGCGCGCTTGGCGGACTCGTAGGCGCGCTCGGCGGCGCTGGGGGAGTCGTCGGCCGGGCCGGGGGAGCGGGGGAAGGCGGTCATAGCACTAGCGTACATCGTTGCATGCAACGCTGCCGCCGGGATCCACGCATGGGCAGACCTCCCTGCTGTGACGCGGTTACGGCTGGCCGGCGAACAGCGCCGCGCGCAGCTTGGCGAGCGCGGCCGCGAGCGCGGAGTTCGGCGGCGTCCAGCGCGCCCGCCGTGAGTTCCTGGACGGCCGCCTCGAAGGCCGGCGTCGCCGCCGCGAGCACCTCCCCGCCGGCGTCGGTCAGCGACAGCCAGGATGAGCGCCGGTCGTGCGGGTTCGGCGTGCGCCGTACCCAGTCGGCGGCCTCGACTCGGTCGACCGCCTTGCTGGCCGTGCCGGTGCGGATGTCGATCTCCCGGGCGATGTCGTCCACGCGGGCGTTCCCGGTGCGACCGATGATGCCGAGCAGTTGTACCTCCCCGAGCGTGACTCCGTGCGCGGCACGGAAATCGGCGGCAGCGTTACTGAACTGCGGACGCAGTTCGAAGCCCGGGCGCAGGCGGGGGACGCCGCCGGGCTCGCCGCGTCCGAGGTGACGCTCGGCGGCAGGCCGGCGATCGAGCTGAGCCCCTGCGGGCCGACGGGCACGCTGCTGTACCTCCACGGCGGCGGGTTCGTGGTGGGCTCGCACCGCACCGGCGTGAAGCTCGCCGCGGCGATCGCGCGCCGCGCGGGTCTGCGTCCAGGAGTTCACCGGCCTGTTCGACGAAGCCGACGCGGCGCTGGACCGGGTGGCGGCGTTCCTGACCGCCCGGGTCGGGGCGGCCGCCTGACCCGCCGGTCAGCCGCCGAAGCGGGCGGCGAGCTCGGCGACCCGCAGGTTCCGGTCCGCCGGGCGCATCCGCCCGGCGCGCTCGAGCAGGCTCATGCCGTGCAGCGCGCTCCAGAACACCTCGGTCGCGGTCTCGTGACCCGGGCCGCCGAGCGCGGCCGCCAGCGCGTCGAAGCCGGACCGCAGTTCGGCCTCGGCGTCCTCCTGGGCGAACCGGGCGTCGATCGGCAGCTGGAACATCGCCTCGTACAGTGCCGGGTGTGCCGCAGCGAAGTCGAGGTACGCGTCGGCCACGGCCGTGACCGCGCGCACGCCGGTCTCCCGCCCTGCCGCTGACCGTGTCGCCGCGGCCAGCTCGGCGAAGCCGGCGAGCGCGACCGTGCGCATGATCTCGGTCTTCCCGCCGGGGAAGTGCGAATAGAGCACGGGCTGCGTGTAGCCGATCGCGTCGGCGAGACGCCGGGACGTGACGGCGGCCCAGCCGTCGGCCTCGGCGGCGGCCCGGGCGGTGTCCAGGATCTGCTGCCTGCGCTCGGCCACGCGCCGCGCGCGCGGGCTCGTTTCGGTCATGGCGCCCCCTGTCCTCGTGCTGTCGGTCCGCTTGCGTTCTCGTCCATGACGATCTATGTTAGCACTGCTATAAAAACTAGCGACGCTAATCAAAGGATTATCATGCACACAGCACTCGCAATCGTCACCGCCACCGTGGTCGGTCTCATGGTCGGCGTCGAGTTCGCCGTCGCGGTCTTCGTGAACCCCATGCTGCGGCGGCTGCCCGTCGGGGCCTCGATCGCGGCCAGTGCCGACGGCTCGCGCGTTCTCGGGCGCGTGATGCCGGTCTGGTACATCGCGTCACTGCTCCTCACCGCGGGTCTGTCCGCCGCGGTGTGGGGCGGCCCCAAGGGCGGCGCCGCCGTCGCGGCCGCCGCGCTGCTGGTCGTGAGCGTCGTGCTGTCGGTCGCCTTCCTGGTGCCCATCGCCAGTCGCTCGGCCACCTGGACGGCCGAGGACCATCCCGCTGACTGGCGCGAGCAGCACCGGCGCTGGGACCGCCTGCACTACGCGCGGGTGGCGATCATCGTCGCGGCGTTCGTGCTGGTGCTCGTCGCCGCGGCGGCGGGCTGAGCGGTCCCGCGCCGGCGGGTCCGAGCTCGGGGGCAGGCCCGGTCTCGGGGGCAGGGCCGGTCTCGGGAGCGGACCCGGTCTCGGCCGCGTACTCGGTCCAGAACTCAAGGGCGGCGTACTCGATCCGCAGCCCGAGGCGCAGCGAGATCACGCGCCCGGCGAACTCCGGCCGGGACCCGAAGCGGTCCATCATCGACTCGTAGACGGCGATCCGCTGCCGGTGCTGCCCGACCTGCTGGCCCGCCAGCGACCGCAGGTCCTCCGGCCGGGCCAGCTCAGAGAAGAACAACTTCATCTCCGCGATGTCGCGGACCTGCATCTGCTCGTCGGTCGGCTCGGCGAGCCAGGCGCGGACCGCGTCGCGGCCCGCCTCGGTGATGTCGTACAGCTGCCGCCGTCGGCCGCCGTCCTCGCTGGTCACGGCGAGCAGCCCGGCCTCGGTCAGGCGCTTGGGCTCGGAGTAGAGCTGCGCGTGCGGGAAGGGCCAGAAGTACCCGATCGAGTGGCCAACGGCGCGCTTGAGGTCATACGGCGTGCTCGGGCCGCGCAGCGCGATCGTGCCGAGCACTACATACGACGTCGGGCTCAAGCGCCCCGTGGAGTGGCCCGGCTGCATGGTTGACAAGCGTAGCGAACTGACGAACAATCCGAAACAGATGGTCTGTTTCGGACTATTCCCGAGGATCAGGCCACCCACCCGGGCAGTTGACGGAGGCAGCATGGATCTCGGATCCGCCTTGCGCAGGTCAGCCGAGCGCTTTCCGGCCCGCCGTGCCGTCGGCGGTCCGCGGCCCCGCACGTACGCGGAGTGGGACGCGCGCACCGACCGGCTGGCCCGCGGCCTCGCCGCGTCCGGGGTCGCGCCCGGCCAGCGCGTGCTGTTCGCCCTCGGCGGGGGCGAGCCGCTCGCGAGCCTGCACCTGGCCGCCCAGAAGCTCGGCGCCGTCTCTGTGCCGCTGTCCGTCCGGCTGTCCGCCGCCGAGGCCGCCTACTGCCTCGACGACTGCGCGCCGGCCCTGGTCGTGACGGACGACTCGACCGAGGGCAAGCTCGCCGAGGCGCTGCGCGCCGCGGACGCCTGCCCGCCGGTCACCGTCGAAGCGGAACTGGCCGCGGCCGGCGGGCGCGGCGAGGGACGGGCCGGGCCGCCGCCGGGCGAGGACGCGATCAGCGTGCTGCTCTACACGTCCGGCACGACCGGGCGGCCCAAGGGCGTGCCGCGGTCCCACCGCGCCGAGTACTTCGCCGCCCTCGCGCACCTGATCCAGGCCCGGCAGCCGATCGGCGCCGTCAGCCTGGGCGTGATGCCCATGTTCCACACGATGGGCCTGCGCGCGCTGCTGGCCAGCGTGCTCTGCTCCGGCACGTGGGTGCCGCAGGCCAGTTTCGACGCCGGGCAGTCCGCCGACCTGATCAGGGACGAGGGCATCGACACCCTCTATCTCGTGCCAACCGCATACTGGGCGCTGGTCCGCACCGGCCGCCTCGCGGATCTGCGCTCGGTCCGCCGCATCGCCTACGCGGGCGCCCCGATGTCGCCGTCGCTCGCGGGGGAACTCGCCGCGGCATTCCAGCCGGAGGCCATGGTCAACCACTTCGGCAGCACCGAGGTCTACACGTTCAGCGTCAGCGCCGACACCGCCCGCAAGCCGGGCTGTGCGGGCCGCGCCGGGGTGTTCGGCCGGCTGCGGCTGGTCAGCCCGGAGCGGGGCGCCCCGCCCGACGCGATCGTCGGCGACGGCGAGCAGGGACAGGTGATCGTGGCGATGGACTCGCCCGAGGCCTTCGCCGGCTACTGGCACCGGCCCGACGCCGACGCCCGCGCGATCCGCGACGGCTGGTACTACACCGGCGACCTGGGGCACCTCGACGACGAGGGCGACCTGTGGGTGTCCGGCCGGGTCGACGACATGATCAACTCCGGCGGGGAGAACATCTATCCCGACGACATCGAGCGGACGCTGGCCGGCGCCCCGTGCGTCGACCAGGTGGTCGTCGCGGGGACGCCGCACGAGAAGTGGGGCCAGGCGGTTACCGCGTTCTTCGTGCCCGCGGGCGGAACCTGCGACGAGCGGACGATCGCCCGCTTCGATGAGTGGGTGCGCACCGAGTCGGGGCTGCCGTCGATGAAGCGCCCCAAGCGGTACGTGGCCGTCCGTTCGATCCCGACGTCGGCGGTCGGCAAGATCCTGCGCCGCCAGCTCACCACCGACGGCGCCGAGGTCCTCGCCGACAGCGCCGACAGCGCGGCCGGCGGCGGTGCCGACAGGGGTGCCGACAGGGGTGCCGCCGCCTTCCGCGCCGGAGGACAGCCGTGACGGGCGAGCCGCTCGCCCGGGTCGAGGACGCGGCGCTGCTCACCGGCCGCGGCCAGTTCCTTGACGACCTGTCCCCGCTGCCCGGCACACTGGTCGCGGCGATCGTCCGCAGCCCGCACGCCCACGCCCGGATCAGGAACGTCGACCTCAGCCGGGCGCGGAACGCCGCGGGCGTCGCCGCCGTCATCGGCCCGGCCGAGGTGCTGGAGTCGATGCGGCCTTTTCCCCTGTCGGTCCGCGTGCCGATGCCGTATTACCCGTCCGGCACGGACAAGGCGCGGTTCGTCGGCGAGCCAGTAGCGGTGGTGGTCGCCGCCGACCGCTACCTGGCCGAGGACGCCGCCGAACTGGTCACCGTGGACTACGAGCCGCTGCCCGCGGTGATCGACACCAGGGAAGCCACCGGGGCGGCGGCCCCGAGGCTGCACGAGGACGCCGACGGCAACGTCGCCACCGACCGGACCTTCGACTTCGGTGACTTCGAGGCCGCCGTGGCCAGCGCGGACCGTGTGCTGACCCGGGACTACTCGTTCCCGCGCTACTCCTCGACGCCGATGGAGTGCTACAGCGTCATCGCCGACTGGCAGGACACGGCCGACGGCCCCGAGGTCACGGCGTGGGCGAACTTCCACGGGCCGTTCTCCATGGTGCCGGTCATCGCGGGCGCGCTCGGCGTGCCGATGTCCCGGTTCCGGCTGATCGTGCCGCCCGATATCGGGGGCAGTTTCGGGATCAAGGCGGGGATCTTCCCGTACGTCGCGCTGCTGGCGCTGGCCAGCAAGCACGCCGGCCGGCCGGTGCGCTGGACCGAGGACCGGCTGGAGCACCTGGTGGCCAGCTCGGCCGGCGCGGACCGCGAGATGACCTTCACGGCGGCCGTCGACGACCAGGCGCGGATCACGGCCCTGTCGGTTGACCTGATCGACAACGTGGGCGCGTACCTGCGGCCGCCGGAGCCGAGCACGCTGTACCGGTGCTTCGGCAACGTCACCGGCGCCTACCAGATCCCCGTGGTGCGTATCCGCGCCCGCGCGGTCGTGACGAACAAGACCCCGACCGGGCTGAACCGGGGGTTCGGCGGGCAGCAGCTGTACTTCGGCCTGGAGCGGATCATCGATGAGATCGCAGCGGACCGCGGGCTCGACCCGGCCGAGGTCCGCCGCCGCAACCTCATCACGGCCGGCCAGTTCCCGTACCAGACGCCGAGCGGCGGCCGCTACGACTCCGGCGACTATCACGCGGCGCTGGACCTGGCGCTGGACGCGGCCGGCTACGACAAGCGCCGCCAGCAGCAGCGCGAGGCCCGCGACGCCGCCTGCGGCGGTGATAACAGCAACAAGCGCGGGGCGCGGGCAGGGCGCGGGGCGCGGGCGGGGCGCGGGGCGCGGGCGGGGCGCGAGCTGATCGGCGTCGGCATCGCGACCGTCACCGACCCGTCCGCGACCAACATCGGCTACGTCGGCCTCGCGACCCCGGCCGACCAGCGCGCGAAAGGCCGCGGCAAGTCCGGCTCCACCGAGCACGTCCGGATCAGCGTCGACCCGCAGGGCATCGTCACCGTGCTCCTTGGCACCGTGCCGCAGGGGCAGGGCCATGCCACGGTCGCCCGCGACGTGACGGCTAAACGCCTGGGCCTGCCTCCGGAAAGCGTCCGGCCGCGGGTCGAGATGGACACGGCCAGCACGCCGTGGACGATCACGTCCGGAAGCTACTCGTCGCGGTTCGCGCCCCTGGTCACCAGCGCGCTCGTCGAGGCCGCCGACGAACTCGCGCGATCACTGAAGATCGCCGCCGGCGTCCTGCTCGACGCGAGCCCGGACGATCTCGAACTCGCCGACGGCCAGATCCGTCAGCGGACCGACATCACCAGGGCCGTCCCGTTCCGGCACGCCGCCGGCCTGATCCACTGGGATCCCGGCTCCCTGCCCCCGGGCTCGGGCGCGCGCAGCTACGCCGAGGCCGCGTTCACCCCGCCGGAGGCGACCGCCGCGACCGCCGATGACCAGATCAACTCCAGCCTCTGCTACGGGTTCGTCGCCGAGGTCGTCACGGTGCGGATCGACCCCGGGACCCTGAACGTGACGATCGAGGATGTCACCACCGTGCACGACCCGGGCACCGTACTCAACAAGACGCTGCTCGAAGGCCAGGTGCACGGCGCGCTCGTGCAGGCGCTCGGCGGCGCGCTGTATGAGGAGATGCGCTACACCAGCGCCGGGCAGCCGCAGTTCGGCACGTTCATGGACTACCTGTGCCCGACCTCGGCCGAGGCCGACTTCCCGCTCACCAGCCTGCTCCGCGAGACACCGTCGCCCGTCACGCGCCTGGGCGCCAAGGGCAGCGGCGAGGGCAGCTCGATGAGCTTCCCGGTGGCGGTGGCGAACGCGGTGGCCGACGCGCTCCGACCGCTCGGAGTGCGGATCTCGTCCCTGCCGCTGCCGCCCACGATCCTGCACGACCTGCTGTCAGCCGACCGCGATACGTCAGACCGAGAGGACAGATAGCCCATGGCGCTCACCGGAGGCCGCATCCACCTGGACAAGAGCCACGACGGCCAGGTCGCGCACCTGACGCTGGAGAACGGCACGTTCAACATCGTCACGTTCGAGACCCGGCGGCGGATGCAGGAGCTGTTCGCCGAGATCGACGCCGACGACGGCGTGCGGGCGGTCGTGCTCCGCGGCGCGGGGGAGCACTTCACCTCCGGGGGCGACATCGCCGGGTTCATGGAGCTGGAGCCCTTCGGCCTGACGGACCTCGGCCAGGACATCACCGCGCCGGCCCGCAGCCCCAAGCCGGTCATCGCCGCCATCGACGGGTACTGCTTCGGCGTCGGGCTCGAGCTGGCGCTGTCCGCCGACATCCGGGTCGCCACCAGGCGCGCCCGGTTCGCGCTGCCGGAGATGAACCTCGGCATGATCCCGGGCAGCGGCGGCACCCAGCGCCTCGCCCGGCTGATCGGGCTGTCCCGCGCCAAGTACCACGTCATGACCGGGACACGGTTCTCCGCCGAGCAGGCGGCGGACTGGGGCCTGGTCGCCGAGCTCGCGGACGATGCCGACGGGCTGGCCGGCGTCACTGAGGCGCTGGTGACGAAGCTGCTGGGCTTCTCGGGTGCCGCTCTCCGCACCGCCAAGGAAGTCCTCGACCGCGGCACCGACGGGCCGCTCTACACCGGGATCGAGCTGGAGCGGAAGTCCTACGCCATGCTGCGCTCGACCCACGACTTCGCCGAAGGGATCGCCGCCTTCGGCGAGAAGCGCAAGCCGGTCTTCCGGCACTCGTGAGGAACGCCCGATGAAGGCAGCACCCTTCGCCTACGTCCGCCCGGGCACCGTCCCCGGCGTGCTGGCCGAGCTGTCGGCGGCCGAGCGCGATAGCGACGCGGGCGCGAAGATCGTGGCCGGCGGCCAGTCGCTGGTGCCGGTGCTCGCGATGCGCCTGGGGCGTCCCGGGACGCTGGTGGACATCAACGCGGTCACCGGCCTGGACGCGGTCACGGTCGGCGGCGGGCTCGTCCGGATCGGCGCGACGGTTCGGCAGCGCAGCGCGCAGGCGCACCCGGGGACGGCGGCGGTGCCGCTGCTGCGGATGGCGCTGCCGTGGGTCGGGCACCGGGAGATCCGCAGCCGGGGCACGGTCTGCGGCAGCCTCGCGCACGCGGACCCGGCCGCCGAACTGCCCGCCGTCGCCTGCTGCCTGGGCGCGACGATGACCCTGGTCTCCGGGCGCGGCCGCCGCGAGGTCCCGGCACGGGAGTTCTGCACGGCGGCGATGACGACCGTGCTCGCGCCTGACGAGCTACTGGAATCGGTCACGTTCCCGGTGGCGGGGCCGGGGGAGGGCAGCGGATTCGCCGAGGTGGCGCGGCGGCACGGCGACTTCGCGCTGGCGGGCGTGGCGGTGCGGGTACGCGGCGCGGCGTCCGGCCGCCCGGACGCGTCCGTCGCGTGTTTCGGCGTGGCCGACCGGCCGGCGTACCGGGACGTGTCGGCCTGGGCGCGCGAGGTCCTAGCCGGCGGAGACGCGGCGGAGGGCGTGCTGCGGGCGCGGTTCGCGGAAACCGCCGGGGACTTCGCCGACGGGGTCGTGACGACGGCCGGCGACGTGCACGGCAGCGCCGGGTACCGGCGGCGGCTGCTGGCGGGGCTGACGGCCGCCGAACTGGCCCGGGCCTGCGCCCGCTCCCTCGCCGGCGGCGCGTCCGGCCCGAGCGCCGGAGGCGCGTCCGGCCCGAGCGCCGGAGGCGCGTCGTGACCGCCCCGCGCGAAGTCGAGCGCACCGCCGCGGGCGAGGTGATCGCGACCCGACTGACGGTGAACGGCACGCCGGTCGAGCTCGCGCTGCCCAGCCGCGTCACCCTGGCCGACGCGCTGCGCGACCGGCTCGGCCTGACCGGCACGCACATCGGGTGCGAGCACGGCGTCTGCGGCATGTGCACCGTGCTCGCGGACGGGGAGGCGGTGCGGTCGTGCCTGATGCTGGCCTGCCAGGCCGACGGGGCGGAGATCACCACGGTGGAGGGGCTGGGCTCGCCGGCGGACCTGCACCCGCTGCAGGAGTCCTTCGGCCGCCAGCACGCGCTGCAGTGCGGGTTCTGCACGCCGGGGTTCCTGCTGAGCGCCTATGACCTGCTGGATCACGATCCGGAGGTGTCGCGGGAGGACCTGCCCGCGGAGCTGTCCGGCGTGATCTGCCGGTGCACCGGCTACCGGAACATCGTGGCGGCGGTGGCCGCGGTCGCGGACGCCTACCGACCGGGCGACGGCCCCCGGCTGCCGCCGCCGCGAGGCCGCGCGCCGCGGGTGCTGCCCGCACCGGAACATTCCCCCATCACGTCCCCCGGTGCCGCCCCCCTCCCGTCCCCCGCCCCGGACTCCGCCGAGCAAGCCGCGGGGCATCCGGACGAGATCATCATCCCGTCCGGCGAGCCGACCGCCGTCGTCGAGCTGACCAGGCAGATCCCGGTCGACGTGCCCGCGGTGGCGGCGATACTGGCGGACATGCACGTGCTGGCACGCTGCCTGCCGGGCGCGGAGCTGACCGCCGAACTGGGCGACGACTGGTACGAGGGCCGGGCCCGCGTCACTCTCGGCCCGGTCCGGCTATCGTTCACCGGCATCGCCCAGGTAGCCGAACGGAGTGAGCGGTGCCTGCGGGTGCTGGCCCAGGGCGGCGACCCGGCCAGCGGCCAGGCGCAGGCGGACATCACGCTGACCGTGACCGCGGATGACGCCGGCACGTCCCTGAGCGCGGGCGCGCGGCTGTTCCTCACGGGGCGGATCGCCAGCTTCGGCCGGTCGCTGAGCGGCGACGTGGCCGCGCAGATGTGCACGGAGTTCGCCGCCGCGATCGAGCGCGCGGCCACGGGCCGACAGCCAGAGGCCGCGCGCCCTGCGGGCGGCCTGCGCCTGCTGGCCGCGGTCCTGCGCCGCCGCCTCCGGACCCTGCTGGCCCGGCCGCGAGGGTCACCCGCCCGCCACTGAGCATCGCCGGCGGCCAACCCGGCCCCGGGCCAACCTTGCGCGCTTTGTTGTCGCTAAATCGGCTCTGCAAACGATTGCTAGCGACAAGAACTCGCACGAGGTTGCGTTCGCGCCTACCGCGGCTGGGGGAGTGGCGGCGCGCCAGCGTCGTCCGTGGGAGTAGGGAGGTGTGGTCCTCAGGCTGACGACGCGACGGCCCGGACTTTGTCATGATCGCAGCTCAAGGAACAAGCACACGAGGGAACTGTGAGGCATCCGATGAGCCTGCGCGCAAGCACTGACGCCGACCCCATGATCAGTGAGCGCTGGGAGGGGCGGGTGCGAGGCCTGCGGCGGGCGAGCTTCGCCGCCTTCGTGATTCTCCTGGTCCAGTACGGGTTCGGTATGTACACCAACCTTTACGTCACGATCCCCGGATCCGACCACGGCCAGGGGATCGGCCAGGCGATCTCGAACGGCCCGGCGGCGCTCAGCCTGCACGTCGTGCTCGGGCTGCTGCTGATCCTGGCGGCCATCGGGGTGTTCGTCCAGGCGATCATCGCGCGGCACTGGGCTGTCCTGGCGGCGGGGTTCATCGCCCTGGTCGCGATCATCGGCGCGGCCTTCGCGGGCTCGGGCTTCGCCGGCGGGACCCAGGCCGCCTCAGCCTCCATGTCGATGGCCGTGCTGACGGGGGTAGCGATGCTGTGCTACGGGATCGCGGTCTACCTGCTGCCGTCGCCGCCGCGCCGGTAGGGTGCGGCGAGCCGGCTCAGGTGTAGCCGAGGCCGGTGAGCAGGTCGCCGTGGCGCTGGGCGAACTGTTCCTCGAGGTGGGCGCTGAACTCCGCGCGCCAGGTGCCCGCCTGGCCGGCGCGGAAGGTGAAGGAGCCGGTGTCGTAGAGGGATCGCGCCACCGCTCCCGGGTCGCGGTCCGTCACGCGCAGGAATTCCGCGACCCGCTCGACGGCGGCGGCCTGGCGGCCGGGGTCGCCGCCGCCGCTGGGGCCGACGAGCTCCTCGAAGGACACGCGGCAGACACCGGGGTGCGCGAACAGCGGGATGGCGCTGCGGTAGTCCTCGTAGAACGCGAGCGTGGGGTCGCGGATCGCGTACGCCAGGCGCGCCTTCATGTCCGGCAGCGCCGCCATGGCCGGGCCGTGCACCTGCGAGTCGGGGGTAAGCAGGGAGCCGTGCCGCGCCTCGCCCGCGAGGAAAGCGACCAGCGACACCAGCGCGTCCCGCGGATCGCGCACGTTGAGGATGATCGCCGGCTCGCCGGTGTCGTGCCATTCGAACAGGAAGGCCGGGTCGGCGGCCGCTAGGTCCAGGCGGTGGTAGATCCACGCGACGCCCGGGGGAGTCGTGCTGAACGGCCCGGTCCACGCGGGTGAGCTGACCGCGCCGGGCTGCTGGAGCGGCCAGTACGGCCGCATGGCGGCCGTCCCGAGCCGGAAGGACCAGATTCGGGCCAGGTCCGCCCAGGCACGGTTCGTCACGCGGATGAAGTCCGCGCGGTGCTGCCGGTAGTCCAGCTCGGCCACGGCGGTCTCCGGCATGACGAGCCGCGCCACGTCGAGCCGCTCGCGGACGCTGAGCCGCACCAGGTCGCTCGCCGGGGCGCCGAGATCGCCCCACACGCCGTAGCCCAGTCCGGTCAGCAGGCGCTGAATAAGGTGCGTGCCCGATTTCCGGGGGGAAATGACGATAACCCGTCGGCCCGGCATATTTCAGGAACCGCAATCGTTTGTTCTGCGGGCGGTGTTAACCATTGTTACTTGTGTTACATCGACGGGACCGGCCGTGAATACCGATTCCGCGATCCGGGTGAGCGCGCGCTTCCGGCTGCCGGCCGGCATTGCCCGGAATTCGGGATAGGTGGCGATCAGGTCGGCGTATTCGCCGAACGACAGCAGCGCCCGGGTCCGGTATCTCTTCGGCGGCAGCGGCTCGAAATACGGCGACCGTTGCTGCCACCCGCCGTTGGACGGCGCCGCGGTGCGGTCAGCCCCGGGTGGCGGAGAGAAATTCTGCAGCTCAAAGCCCTCCTGGTGCAGGATCCGGTTGAGCTCGTGCTGCCTGTCGCGGTCGACTGGCTGCGGTATCTGGTGCCACCACACCGCGATGGCGCCGCCGGGCCGCAGTACCTCCGCCGCCTTGACTAGCCGGACCTCCGGGTCGACCAGATGCCACGACTGCGCGGCGACCAGGAGCGTGTAACGGTGCTTAGGACGCCACCGTTCGAAGGTGGTGACCGTGACCTGGACGCCGGGCCGGCCGGCGCAGCGTTCCCGCAGCAGGCCCGCCATCCGGCGGCTCGGCTCCAGGCAGTGCACCGGAACGCCGTCGCGCGCGAGCCCGGCGGTCGCCTGGCCGGTCCCGGCCCCGACCTCGAGGACTCGCGGTTCCGGCAGGCCCGCGGGCAAGGCCAGGACGTCGTCCAGCAGGGTCGCCGGATATCCGGGCCGCCCGCGATCGTATTCCTCGGCGATCGGCCCGAATGCCTTCGCGTAGGTAATTCGTTCAGCCGACGGGGGAGAAACCTGGGGGCGGGGCGAGGCGGCCATATTTGCTCATGAGAGCACATTGCGGAACCATACGGCAAGCATTGACAGGTGATTTAACCCGTGCTCCGCTGTTAGGTAGTCATTAACCATCACTCAGGCCGGAGGTTATTAATGGATGTCAAAGTCGATGACACGGTCATGCTCGCGGACGACGACCTTGATCTCGATGTGCGCGTGAGCGTCGCGCCGGCGCCCGGCGAGATCACCATGGACGGCTACACCACGTACACGACCTGCTACTGCACGTCCTCCACGGAAGCGTCCGGCCAGGCCCGTACGATCCAGGACGGTCCCGGGAAGGACGGCTACACCACGTACACGACCTGCTACTGCTGTTGAGATCCGGCCCGGCGGGTGTGCACGGAGAATCCCCGCCCGCGGTCACCGCGACGTGGACCGCGCACGTCCCGCCGGAGCTGATCGGCAGGGTCACGGCCGAGGTCACCCGGCTGGCTGGGCGGCTGCGCGACCCGGACACGGTCGCGCGGAACGCCGAACTGGCCAGGGCACGGACCTCGGGACCGTACTTCTTCCAGCCGGGAACCCTGACCTCCGGTTTCCCGGGGATCGCGCTGTTCTACGCCTATCTCGCCGCGGCGCGGCCCGGGGCTGGCTGGGACCAGGCGGCGCGGGAACTCATCTCCCGCGCGGCCGCGGCGACCCGGGACCGGCCCCTGACGCACCCGGGCCTGTATCCTGGCAGCGCGGGGTTCGCGTTCACCCTCCGCTGCCTGTCCGCACTCGATGACCGCTTCGCGAACGCCGCGGCCCGTCTCGCCGGGCAGGTCGCGCTGCAGGTGCTGCGGGAGCATCCCCGCCCAGGCGGCTACCGCGATGCCGCGGAGATGGACGTGATCAGCGGCGACGCCGGCGTGCTGGCCGCGCTGCTCACCGTGCCCGGCCCGACGGCGGCCGTGCGCGACGCCATCGGCGCGCTGATCCGCGACCTGGTGACCCTCTGCCTGACCGGCGACGAAGCCGGCTCCGGACAGTGGCTGGTCTACTCCGGGCTGCCCAACGGCTCGCCCGGCGGTTTCGCCGGCTGGTACGACATGGGGCTCTCGCACGGTGTCCTGGGCCCGGCGGCCGCCCTCGCGCTGGCACTCGCCGCCGGCCACGACGAGGAGGGGATGGCCGACGCGATCGAGCACGTCCGCGCCTGGGTTACCAGCCACCGCATCGAGGACGACGACGGCATCCGCTGGCCCGCCGGCTACCTTCCCGGGGAGGACGCCGCGCGGCGGGCGGCGCGGGCGGCCCGGCCCGCCTGGTGTTACGGGGGCGTCGGCGTGGCCCGGGCGCTGTGGCTCATCGGCCGCGCCCTCGACGACGCCGGCCAGCGGCGGTTCGCCCTGCGCGCGGCCCGGTCGGCGGTCGCGCAAGTCGTCAGCCGGGCAGCGCCGCGCGGCGCGACGCTCTGCCACGGCACCAGCGGGGTCCTGCAGTGCTGCCTGCGCTTCGTCGCCGAGACCGGCGACGAAGGGCTGCGGTCGTTCATCCCGCCGCTGGCCGGGCGCGTCCTGGCGAGCTGCGATCCCGCGCTCCCGTTCATCGTCAGCGAGGAACGCGCCGACGGGCAGTGGGTCGACGACCCGGGATTCCTCGCCGGCGCCGCGGGCACGGGCCTGGCCTTGCTCGCGCTTTCCACGGAGGTAACGCCGCGATGGGATCGCGCCCTGCTGATGTCGTGACGCTGACGCGGCGCAGGCCGCGATACCAGGCGGCGGGCTTCTTCATGGTCCGGGCGCCGCTGCTGCCCGCGGCCGGCTTCCGGCGGCTGACCGGGACGCCGGCGGAGCGGCTGAGCCTGCTGGACGCGCCGCTGGCCCGGACCGCGATCGCGGCCGCGAGCACCGAGCTGTACCGCGCGCTGCCGGCCCCCGGCGCCGACGCCGGCGGTGATCTTCCGGAGCGGATGTCGCGCTCCCTGTTCCGCTACCTGAACCGGATGATCACCCGGCCCACGCCGTTCGGCTTGTTCGCCGCCGTGGGCGCCGGCCGGTTCACGGACGCCACCTCGCTCCGCCTGGACCGGACGGCGCTGGACCGGATCACGATCAGCCCGGACATGGCGTGGCTGGAGGCGCTGCTGCGAGCGGCTGGCGCCGCCGCCATGGCACGCGGGGAGGTGCCGCTGACCGTTAACGACTCGGTGCTCGAATCCGGCGGCCGCCTCGTGCACACGCTCGCGGCCGCGGACGGCAAGGCCGGCGACACGGTCAGCATCCGGTCGACCGGCGTCGTGGCCGAGATCCTGGAACTGGCCCGGTGCCCGGTACCGGCCGGGGAGCTCGTCGCGCGGGTGGCCGAACGCCATCGGCGCGCCGACCCGGACCGGATCCGGCGGCTGGCCGATGAGCTGCTCAGGCTCGACTTCCTGCGGGCCGACGTCCTCCCGCCCGCCGGGCGGCCGGAATCTCTCCCGCGCCGGCCGGATTCCCGGGCAGAGCGGCTGGACGACATCGGCCGTGAGCTGCGCGAGCTGGCGGGACTCGGGCCGGCGTGCTTGTCCGGGACCCGCCTGCTCGGGCTCGCGGCACGCCAGCGGGAGCTGATCCCGGAGCACACGGCCAGCACGTTCCAGGTTGACGCGTCGCTCGCGCTGCGGGGAAGCGGGCTTAGCCGTCGCGTCGGTGACGCGGTGGCCGACGCGGTCTCGGCGCTGGCATCGGTCACCGGCACCGCGAACCGGAGCCTGCGCGACTACGCCCAGGCGTTCCTCGAGCGCTACGGGCCCGGCGAGGAAGTGCCGGTGCTGGAACTCCTCGATCCGCACCTCGGCCTCGGCGCGCCGCGCGGCTATCTCTGGCCCGCGCCCGAGTTCCCGCCGCCCGAGACGGCCCGCGACGGGTCGCGTCCGCGTGAGCAGCTGCTGCTGTCGTGGATGCAGGAGGCCACGCTGGACGGCGGACCGCTGACGCTGACCGATGAGCGCGTCCGCCTGCTGTCCGGAGACGGGCCCCGGCGTCCCCCGCCCCCGCTGCTCGACGTCTACGTGCAGGTGCACGCCGAGTCGCCGGCGGCCATCGACCGCGGCGACTGGCTGGCCGTGCTCGCGCCGATGGGGATCGTTCCCGGCGGCCGCTCCTTCGGCCGGTTCGCCCCGCTGCTGCCGGAGGACGCCGCCGGGCGCCTAGGCGCGTTCCTCGATTCGGAGGGCCGCCTGGATCCGGGGCCGGTGTTCGCCGAGCTGGCCTACCGGCCCGCCGAGGCGCGGATGCGCAACGTCAGCGGCCACACTCGCCGGCGTCGCTACGAGATTCCGGTGGATGTCGGGCCCTCGGTGCCCGGCGACCGGGTACTCGGCCCGCGTGACCTGCTCATCGGCATTCACGAGGACGGACAGTTCTTCATCCGCTCACGGCGGCTGGGGCGAACCGTGGTCGCGGTGCAAAGCCACATGCTCAGCCCGGTCCGGGCGCCGAACGTGTGCCGCTTCCTGCTGGAGGTGTCCGCTGACCGTTACCACTCCCTGTGGAGTCTCCGCGAGCCGGCCTTCGCCCGGCTGCCGTACTGCCCGCGCGTCGTCCGCGGCAAGGTGGTCATCGTGCCGGCCCGCTGGAACCTGACCCGGGCCCTGCTCGGCGAGACGGCGGGGGACGCGGGCTTCGCGGCGGCGGCCGCCCGCTGGCGGGCGCGCTTTCGCGTGCCGCGGCACGTGTACCTGCTCAGCCACGATGACGACCAGCGGCTGCTGCTCGACCTGGACGACGACGCGAGCCTGGCCGAGCTGCGGCGCGCGGTCGGGCAGCTCAGCGGCGACCCGCATGGCAGCAGGCACTACCAGGGCCTGCAGGAGGTGCTGCCCGGGTTCGACGGGCTCTGGCTGCGTGACGCCGCGGGCGAGGGCCGGTTCTGCGAGCTCGTCATCCCGCTCGCGCTGACCCGCCCGCTGGAGGGCATGCCGCTGACGGAGACAGAGACAGGGACGCCGGCGGAGACGCCGGCGGCGGAAGCGCGCGCGAGCCTTGCGCGGGCGGAGCGGCTGGACGGCCCGGGCGGCCGGTGGACGCAGGTCAGGCTCTACGCGGCGGCGGACCGGCACGACCAGCTCATCGCCGAGGCCGCCGCGCACGCGGGGGAGCTCACCGCCGGCGGGCAGGCGGCGGCCTGGTTCTTCATCCGCTACGCGGACCCGGAGCCGCACATCCGGCTGCGGCTGCTGGCGGCGGTCCCCGAGCGCGGCGCCGAGATCCGCGAGCGCACGGTGGCGTGGGCGCACGGGCTGGCCGGGCGGGGCGCGCTCCGCGAGTTCTCCGTGGACACCTACCGGCGTGAAGTCGGCCGCTATGGCGGCGCGGCCGGCCTGGCGTGGTGCGAGCGGATCTTCCACGCCGACAGCGTCGGCGTGAGCCGGGTACTGGCGGCGGCGCCGGCACCAGCCGATCCCGCGGTGGCGGCCGCGTTCACGCTGGACCGGCTGCTGTCGGCCCTCGGCCTGGACGACGGCGCGAAGCTGGGGCTCAGCTACCTGCGGCGGGTCTCCTCCCGGCCGGACGCCGGGCACCGGCAGCGGCGAGCCCGCCTGCTGGAACTCCTGCGCCTGGCCCGCCAAGCCGGGCCGGGCGCCGTGCCGACTGGCGGGCCCTGCGCGCTCGATGAGCTGTACGGCCCGGCGGCCCCGCTGTGCGCGGAGCCAGCGGCCGCCCTGGCGTCACTGCCGCTGACCCGGCCCTGGCCGCTGATCATCGACTCCATCGCGCACCTGCACGCGAACCGGATCCTCGGCCTGAACCGGGCCGGCGAGATCGAGACGGCGGCCCTGCTGCGCGGCTGCCTGCTGACACTGCGGCACGCGCCAGTGCCAAGCGGGTCCGCCCGATGACTACCGCGGCGCCCGGGAATCCCGCGGTCGCGGCCGCGCCCGCCGCCCGGTCCACGATGACGGCCGTTCGAACCCCGCGGGCAGGACGGTATCGGCGTCGCCGCGCGCGCTGTTGACCTGCATCTGAGTCAGGTAGATAGCGCCGTCGAGGTCGGCGCCGCTCAGCTCGGCGTCGCGCATGTCGACCCCGAGAACGTCACATCGCCGCAGCAGCGCGCCCGACAGGTCGGCCGCGATCGCGACGCTCCCGCGGATCGTGGTCCCGCGCAGGTCCGCGCCAGCGAGCCTGGCGCCCGTCAGGTCGCTTCCCGGCCCCGGGTTTCGCCCGTCGCGGCTGCCCGCCGCCGGCCGGACCGCCGCGCGGGCGATCTCGCTCGCCTCGGCCAGCAGATCACGCGCCGCGTCGTACTCGGCGTCCACGTCAAGGCCCGCGAGTTCCCCCGCCGTCCGGTCGCTGAGCTGCCGGACATGCTCGAACGCCGCGAGCCACGGGGCGGCATCGCGGCTCGGCTCCACGAGCGTGACCGCCTCGTCGAGGTACCACAGCAGTTCGTGCAGCCGCCGGACCACCGGGAACGCGGCGAACATCGCCGCGCGAGTTTCCGGGTCCGCTCGCCATGAGCGGCCCTGGAACGTGCGGCGGGAGACCTGCTGACCCGCGCCGAAGCAATCGAACACGGTACAGCCCTTGAACCCGCGGTCTCGCAGGTGCGCGTGGACACGGCAGGCGTCGTCGGCGTCGAGATTCACGCACGGGTCGCCGGCGGGCTTGGTGAACGGGAAGTCAGCGGACTTCGCGAACGCCAGCGCGACGCAGCACAGGCCGAAGCAGTTCGCGCAGTCGGCGCCCAGGTCCGCGCGACGCCCCAGCCCGACTCGCGTGCGTGCGTCCACCCGGCAACCCTAACCGGGAGCCGGGTACTTGTCAGCCGGGGCTGGCGGCGGACCCGGACGCCGCCAGCGGATTGCGGCCGACGGCCGCGGCACAGTTGAATTGAAGGCTCACGGCGATCCGGGCGTAAGGAGATAGCGGTGGCGCAGCAGTACGACGAGATCAGCGACCGGCTGGCGGAGTTCATCGGGGCGCAGCACATGTTCTTCGTGGCGACGGCGGCGCGCGGCGGGCGCGTGAACGTCTCGCCCAAGGGACTGGACAGCCTTCGTCTCCTCGGGCCCCGGCGGCTCGTGTGGCTGAACGGCACCGGCAGCGGCAACGAGACCGCCGCGCACCTGCTGGACGTCAACCGGATGACCGTCATGTTCTGCTCGTTCGAGCGTAAGCCGCTGATCCTGCGGCTCTACGGCGCCGCCACGGAGATCCAGCCCGACCAGCCGGAATGGGCCGGGCTCATCGCGCACTTCCCGCCGATGCCGGGCGCGCGGCAGATCTTCGACATGAGCGTTGACCTCGTCCAGACCTCGTGCGGCTACGGCGTGCCCTTCATGGAGTACGTCGACGAGCGGCCGCTGATGGCGCAGTGGGCGCAGAAGAAGGGACCCGACGGGCTCGAGACCTACCACCGGGAGACGAACCAGACCAGCATCGACGGTTACCCGACCGGGCTCCGGGTGCCGGCCCGGTCGTAGCTAGCCCTCCACCGGCGCGAGGCGGCGCAGCTGGGTGACGTGCCCGGGGTTGAGCTCGGCGACCGACGCGACCTGCAGCAGCTTCATCGTGCGGACGATCTGGTCCCGCAGGATCTCGATGGTGCGATCGACGCCGGCCCGGCCCCCAGCCATCAGGCCGTACAGGTAGGCGCGACCGATAAGCGTGAACTTCGCGCCCAGGGCGATGGCGGCGACGATGTCCGCGCCGTTCATGATCCCGGTGTCGATCGCGACCTCGGTGCGGTCGCCGACCGCCTTGACCACCGAGGGCAGCAGGTAGAACGGGACCGGCGCGCGGTCGAGCTGCCGGCCGCCGTGGTTGGACAGCACGATCCCGTCCACGCCGAGGTCGGCGAGCACCTGGGCGTCCGCCACGGTCTGCACGCCCTTGATGACGAGCTTGCCGGGCCACAGGCCCCGGATCACGTCGAGGTCGGCGAAACTGATCGTCGGGTCCATCGCGGAGTCGAGCAGGTGCTCCACGGTGCCGCCGGTCGAGGTCAGCGAGGCGAACTCGAGCTTGGGGGTGGTGAGGAAGTCGTACCACCACCACGGCCGCGGGATCGCGTTCAGCACCGTGCCCAGCGTGATCTGCGGCGGGATCGAGAAGCCGTTGCGCCGGTCGCGCAGCCGGGCGCCGCCCACGGGCGCGTCGACGGTGAAGAACAGCGTGTCGAACCCGGCCGCGGCGGCACGGCGGGTGAGCTCGTAGGAGACCTCCCGGTCGCGCATCACGTACAGCTGGAACCAGTTGCGGCCCGCCGGGTTGGCGGCCCGGACGTCCTCGATCGAGGTGGTGCCCAGCGTGGACAGCGAGAACGGGATGCCCGCCGCGCCCGCGGCGCCGGCGCCGGCCCGCTCGCCCTCGGTCTGCATCAGGCGGGTGAACCCGGTCGGCGCGATGCCGAACGGCAGCGCCGACGGTCCCCCGAACACCGTGGTCGACGTGTCCACGTTCGACACGTCCCGCAGGATCGACGGGTGAAACTCGATGTCCTCGAACGCCTGCCGCGCCCGGGCGAGGGAGAACTCCCCCTCGGCGGCGCCGTCGGTGTAGTCGAAGGCGGCCCGTGGCGTGCGGCGCCGGGCGATGTCACGCAGGTCGTAGATCGTCAGCGCGGACTCAAGACGGCGTTTGCGCCCGTCCAGCTCCAGCTTCTTGAACCGCATGAGCTCGAAGATCTCGCTCGGCTTGGGGACCTGGCGCTCGGTCATGATCTGCCACCTCCAGCGAGACCCGCGATTCGCGGCTCGTTTCAGTTTTGCCTGCTCGGTTACGCGCCGGCACCATAGTGGCGGCCGGAATCCGGATTCTATGCTAGTCCCGAGAAACCAGCGGATCGAGGTACTTGCCCAGGCACACGGCTCACCCGAGCGCGGCGACAGGAGTCGAAGATGTCCGCAGCTTCCCGAACGGCCCTCGCGGTCGCGCACCAGGTGGTCGGCAACGACGTCCCGGCGCGGGCGCAGATGGCGACAACGCTGGGCTTTCACATCATTCTCGCCTGCCTCGGGGTCGCGCTGCCGTCGGTGGTGCTGCTGGCGGAGTTCGTGGGGCTGCGGCGCCGCGACGCGACGGCCATGCTGCTGGCACGTCGCTGGTCGCAGGTCATGGGCGTGCTGGTCGCGGTCGGCGCGGTGACCGGCACCGTGCTGTCGTTCGAGCTCGGGCTGCTGTGGCCGGGGCTGATGCGCCAGTACGGTGCCGTGCTCGGGTTCCCGTTCGGGGTCGAGGGGATCTTCTTCTTCCTGGAGGCGATCTTCGCGGGGATCTACCTGTGGGGCTGGCGGCGGATGACCCCGTGGGCGCACTGGTGGTCGGGTATGCCGATCGCGGTCAGCGGCATCCTGGGCGCGATGTCGGTCATCGCGGTCAACTCCTGGATGAACACCCCGGGCGGGTTCACTGAGAAGAACGGCCAGATCACGTCGGTCAACGTCTGGCAGGTGTTCTTCAGCCGGTCGGCCATCTACCAGATGCCGCACATGATCCTGGCCGCCTACATGGTGACCGGGTTCACCGTGGCCGGCGTCTACGCCTTCGGCATCCTGCGCGGACGCCGGGACCGCTACCACTACGCGGGCTTCGCGCTCGGGTTCGTCCCGGCCGCGATCCTGACGCCCTTCCAGATCTTCGTCGGCGATACCGCCGCCCGGTCGATCGCCGCCGACCAGCCGGTCAAGTTCGCGGCCATGGAGTACGTGCCGGTGACATCACGGCACGTGCCGGAGTGGCTGGCCGGGGTGTACGTGAACGGCCGGGTGTACGGCGGGCTGCGGATCCCCGACCTCGACTCGCTGCTGGTCGGCTTCGGCCCGGGCACCCGGGTCGTCGGCTGGGACAGCGTCCCGCCCGGGGAACGGCCGCCGGTCGTGTGGCTGATCCACCTGTGCTTCGACGTGATGGTCGGGATCGGGTCGCTGCTGCTGCTCTACGGCCTGTGGGCGGCCTGGGAGTGGTGGCGGCGCCGGCGGCTGCCCCCGCAGCGCCTGTTCTGGCTGGCCGGCGCGGTCAGCGGGATCGCCACGATCGTGGCGATGGAGTGCGGCTGGGTGGTCACCGAGGTCGGCAGGCAGCCGTGGGTGGTATACGGACTGCAGCTGACCGCGGCGGCGGCGACCAGGAACCAGGCGGTAGTCGCCAGCCTGACCGTGGTCGTCATCGGCTACGCGGTGCTGGGCGTCATCACCATCGCCATCTTGCGCCTGCTATCACGCCGGTGGCGGCGCGGCGAACTGGATGAGTCCGAGATCCCCTACGGCCCGCCGCCGGAGCTGCCGTCCGGCCCCGGGCCCGGCGCGGGGACCAGCGCGGGGGAGGCGGGGGCCTGATGGCGGCGGACGCGGTCGGCGCCATCCTTCTGGCCGGGGTCACCCTGTACGCGGTGCTCGGCGGGGCGGACTTCGGCGGCGGCCTGTGGGACCTGCTGGCCGGCACGACCAGCCGCGGCCGGGAGCCGCGCGCGCTGATCGAGGAGGCGGTCACGCCCGTGTGGGAGGCCAACCACGTGTGGCTGGTGTTCGACCTGGTCATCTTCTGGACCGCGTTCCCGCACGCGTTCGCGTCGGTGATGGTCGCCGTCGAGCTGCCGCTGTGGCTGGCGCTGGCCGGGATCGTCATGCGCGGGGCCGGGTTCGCGTTCCGCAAGGAGCTCGTCCGGCTGCCGTCGCAGCGGGCCGCCGGGGCGGTCTTCGCGTTCTCCTCGCTGGTCACCCCGTTCTTCATGGGCACCGTGGTGGGGGCCATCGCCACCGGCGCCATCCCGGCCGACGCCAGCAGCGCCAGCCTGTCCGCCTGGACCAGCCCGACGGCCCTGCTGGCCGGGTTCCTGTTCGTCGCCGCCTGCGGGTACCTCGCCGCCGTCTACCTGACCGGCGAGGCGGTACGCCGCGGCGACGACCGGATGCGGGCCTACTTCGCCCGCCGGGCCCAGGCCGCCGCCGTGGTGGCCGGGGCACTGTCCCTGGCCGGGCTCGGTGTGCTGCACGGCTCGGACCCGCTGCTGTACGGCCGGCTCACGGGCCGGGCGTTGCCGCTGGTGATCCTGGCCGGCGTGTGCGGGCTGGCCGTGCTCGCGCTGCTGGCGGCCGGCCGCACCAGGGGCATCCGGCTCATCGCCGCGCTCGGCGTCGCCGCCGTGGTCTGGGGCTGGGGCATCGCCCAGTACCCGGCGGTGCTGCCCGGCACGGCGGTGACCTTGTCCAACGCGGGCGCGCCGGGGGCGACCATGGACGCGATCGTCGTGCTGTTCATCGTCGCCGCGGCGCTCATCGGCCCGTCCTTCGCGCTGCTGTTCTCGCTCCAGGGCAGGCGCGTGCTCGGCCCGGGTGACGAGTAACGGGCAGCGGCCTACCCCTGATCGTCGGGGCCGACGTACAGCCAGCGCCCGTCCTCCCGGACGAACCTGCTCGTCTCCGCCAGCACGCCGCGCTTCCCGTCCCGCGTGAACATGGCGCGGAACCGCACCGTGCCGACGGTGCCGAAGAGCCCGCCGTCGCGGGTCTCCAGGACGGCGAGGCGGGTCCACGTCAGGGCGGGGTCGAGGTCCAGCGTGCGCGGCCGGCCCGACGGATGCCAGGTGCGCAGCAGGTAGGCGGCGTCGCCGACGGCGAACGCGCTGTAGCGGGAGCGCATCAGCTGCTCGGCCGTGGCCGGCCGAGCGCCGCCGTGGAAGCGCCCGCAGCAGGCGCGGTAGCTGTCGCCGAGGCCGCAGGGGCAGGTGGTTTCGTCCATCGCCGGTCCTAGCGGGAAAGGACGATCTTGCCGATAACGCCGCCACTTTCCGCGAGACGGTGCGCCTCGGCGAGAGTCGCGGCGGTGATTCCCGCCATCCGCCGCGTCGCGGTCGTCCGCAGTACGCCCTTGTCCACGAGCGCGGCGACGCGGTCGAGCAGGGCGCCCTGGACGCCTAGGTCACCGGCCTGGTGGCTGGAGCGCGCGAACATGAACTCCCAGTGCCAGGTGAGGCTCTTGGACTTCAGCGGGTAGCTGTCCTCGTGCTCGTCGTCGATCGCCACGATGTGCCCGAACGGGCGCAGCACCTCGGCGTAGACGGGGATCTGGCCGCGCGAGTACGAGGTGAACAGCCAGTCGACTCCGCCCGGCGCCACGCGCCTGACCTCCGCGGCCAGGTCATGGCGGTCGACGGTCTCGTGCGCGCCCATCTCCCTGACCCAGGCCGCGGACTCGGTGCGCCCGGCGGTGCCGATGACGCGCAGCCGCGTCTGGGTACGGGCCAGCTGGGTGAGGATGGAGCCGACGCCGCCGGGCGCGCCCACGATGAGGAAGTCACCAGCGGACTCGGGCGTGGCCCGCAGGTGATCGAACAGCGTCTCCCACGCGGTGATGGTGGTGAGCGGCAGCGCCGCCGCGTCGGCGAAGGACAGGCTGGACGGCTTGCGGCCGGTGATGCGCTCGTCCACCGCCTGGAACTCGGCGTTGGAGCCGGGGCGGGTGATGTCGCCGGCGTAGTAGACCTCGTCGCCGACCGCGAACCTCGTGACCTCCGGGCCGGCCGCGACGACGGTCCCGGCCGCGTCGTACCCGAGGATGCGGCCGGCGCGTCCGGGGCGCACCTTGGTGTCCACCGGGTTGACGGAAACCGCCGCCACGCGGACGAGCAGGTCCCGCGGCCCGGGGTCCGGTACCGGGACCGAAGCGTCGGTGAGCTGGCCGTCAGCGGTGATCACCGCTGCCATCTGCGTCATGGAATGTCCTCGCAACGTCATCGGGTGCCTTCACAACAGGTCTACCAGTTGTCCGCGCGGTTCTATCCGACCTGACGATGCGACGGCGGCGCCGCGCGCGGCAGGATCCTCGTGGACGAGGATGCCCGCCGGCGGCGCCGGCCTCGTCCGCTTGTGCTTGTCGTATACGGACGAAAGGCTCACCCATGCCCCAGCGACCGGTCATCGTGTTCGATGTCAACGAGACCCTGCTCGACCTGGATACGATTGACCCCTTCTTCAACCGGGTCTTCAATGACCCAGCCGCCATGCGCCTGTGGTTCGCCAACCTGATCATGTACTCCGAGGCGCTTACCCTGTCCGGCGTGTACGTTCCGTTCACCGACATCGGCGGTGCCGTGCTCCGGATGCTCGCCGAGACCCGCGGCGTCACGATCAGCGCCGCCAACGCCGCCGAGCTGACCGAGCGGTTCGCCAGCATGCCGCCGCACCCGGAGGTCCCGGGCGCCCTGCGCCGCCTGCGCGACCACGGCTTCCGGCTGTTCACGCTGACCGACAACACGCTGGCGATCTCCGCGGAGCAGCTGGAGAAGGGCGGCGTGATAGACCTGTTCGAGCGCCGTTTCAGCGTGGACGAGACCGTCAAGCGCCACAAGCCGGCGCAGGAGGCGTACCAGTCGGTGGCGGCCGCGCTCAGCCTCGACCCCGGCGACATCTGCCTGATCGCGTCGCACGTCTGGGACACGATCGGCGCCGGCGCGGCCGGCTGGCAGTCCGCCCTGATCCTGCGCGCGGGCAACGCCCCGCTCAGCGTCGGCCCGCAGCCGGACTACATCGGCAAGGACCTCGACGCGGTCGCCGACCAGCTGATCGAGCGGTATCCCGCGGATTGACCACGCGCGTTTCCCCGACCATCCGCGGTGCCCGCCGGCGGGTGGCCGGCGCCGGCTGGAACGTCGTGCAGACGCCGGCCGCCGCCGGCCTGGCCTGGTACATCGCGCATACGCTGCTCGGCCACCACCAGCCGTTCTTCGCGCCCACCGCGGCGGCCGTCTCGCTGTCCAAGAACCGGACACTGCGCACGCAGAGCGTCCTGCAGCTCATGGGCGGCGTGGTGCTCGGGATCGGCGTCGGCGCCGCCGTCGAGGCCGTGGCCGGGCAGGCCGCGGGCGCGGCCGGCGCCGTCGCGATCGCCGTCGCCGTGGCGGTCACGCTCCTCCTGACGCTGGGCGTCGGCGGCGGCTTCCTCGAGCAGGGCGTGCTGTTCGTCAACCAGGGCACGACCTCCGCCATCTTGATGATCGCGGTCGCGGGCGCCGCTACGGCCACGGAGCGGCTGTCCGACGCGCTGGTGGGCGGCGGGGTCGCGCTCGCGATGACGGTGGTGCTGTTCCCGGCCGCCCCGCTGCCGCTCATCGAGGACGCGGACCGCCGGGTGCTCGCGGCGCTGCGCGACACGCTCGCCCGGATCGCCCGGCCGGGCGACCGGCCCGGGCCGGAATGGGCGCTCGCCGCCGGGCAGCGCGTCCACGCCCGGCTCGCCGCGCTGCAGCGGGCCGAATCGACCGCCCGCCAGGTCGTCGTCTTCGCGCCGCGCTACTGGCCGCAGCGGCCCCGTATCCGCCGGGCCTGCGAGCAGGCGGCCCCGCTGCACCTGCTCGCCGCCAGTGTCCTGAGCCTGGCGCACGCCAGCGCCGCCGGCACCGCCATTCCGGCCGGAGGCTCCGTCCCTGCTGGGAGCATTGCGTCAGCCGGGACCAACGTGTCTGCTGGGAGCATTGCGTCAGTCGGGACCATTGTGTCTGCCGGGAGCACTGCGTCAGCCGGGAGCACTGCGTCAGCCGGGAGCACTGCGTCAGAAGAGACCAGTGTGCCTGCCGGAAACACCGCGCCAGCCGGGGCTGGGGGTGCCGGGGCGGAGCCGTGGCCCTCGCCCTTGCGCGCGGCCGTGGCCGAGCTGACGGCGGCGTTCGCGGCGCTGGCGGACAGCACCGGCGCCGGATCAGCCGGGAACGCCCAGGCGGCACACCACGCGGCACGGGCCCGCTCCCTGGTGGCCGGCGCGGTCCGCCGCGACGATGCGGGGGAAGACGACACCACGCACGCGCGGTTCGCCGCCATGCTCGTCGAGGCCTGCGCCGCGGACACGATCACCTACACGTGGCTTCTGCATGACTATGGGTCGTTCCCGCCAAACCCCGGATCTGGGCCGTTCTGCCCGCCCGATTTGCCATGAAATATAATTATGAACTACTCATTTCGGGATACCCTTATAGGGGTATCCGTTTCATGATCACGGGTCGAACACGACGACATATGACATCTATGACCCATGATCAGCGCGGCGGTGCTACTCGGGGGTCCTTGGGGCCGTGCGGGCGCCCGGTATAGGAGGATTTATCGGGGCGGGAAAGCCTGCTCCGAAGGGCCGGACGGTCCCAACGACGGTAATGACCCATGGAACGACCCTTGACCCGCCCGCGTGACCGAGGGGATGGGGCGGGGATGGGGCCGGGGATGGCCGGGATGGGGCGGATATGTCCGGGGACGGGGCAGATATCCGGGACGGGGCGGGGGATTACCGGGACGGGATGGGGGATCACCGCGGACCCTGTGGCGGTAATGACCCATCAAACGAGCCCGACTGCCCGCCTCAGTGGCCGGCGCGGTACCCGATCTCCTGGACGGTCCACGTGTTGCCGTCCGGGTCGGTGAAGTCGGCGAAGGTGGCGTAGTCGCGCCGCTCCGGGTCGGGGCCCGGCCGGAAATCGCCTGCCCAGTTCGCGACCGGGAACTTGTGCCGCAGGTCGCTGACCTTCACGCCCCGTTCGGTGAGCTCCCGCCAGGCGGCCTCGATGTCGGTCACGGCGAGGAACGTGGCGCGCGCCGACCCCGGCGCCGCGTCGGTCAGCCCGGTGCCGAGCTGCACCGAGCAGGACGAGCCCGGCGGCGTCAGCTGCACCACCCGGAACCCGTCGGCGGGGTGATAGTCGACGTCCACGGCGAAGCCCGCCTGGCGGGTGTAGAACTCAAGGGCCCGGTCGACGTCGCTGACCGGGACGGTGACGACCTCGATCTTGTACTCCATGGGGCTTCCTCACATGTCCAGGACGATGTCCGTGTCCGGTCGGGAACAGCAGATGAGCGCTTGTCCGGCCGCCGGCGGGGACAGCGGGTCGGGGGAGTAAGTGAGCTGGCCGGACAGCACGGGCGTGACGCACGTGTGGCACACCCCGGTCCGGCAGCTCCACCGGGCGGGGACGTCGCATGACTCGGCGAATTCGAGCAGGCTGCGAGGGCCGTCCGGGTGCGTGCCGTCCGGGTGCGTGCCGTCCGGGAACCGCGCGGAGATCCCGCTGCGCGCGAACGTCACCAGCGGCCCGGTCCCGGGCGGTCCCGGGGGCTGGTGCGGCGGCCGCACCCGCTGTCCGGTGATACCGGGATTGATGGGCGGGAGCGCGCCGAACAACTCGGTGTGGATCCGGTCGTCGCTGAGGCCCAGGCCGGTCAGCGCCGCCCGCATGTCCGTCATGAACGACGCCGGCCCGCAGATGTAGGCGGTCGCGGTAGCCGGGAGGCCCAGGCCGGCCAGCGTGTCCTTGGTCAGCCGCCCGGCGGTCGCCGGCGCGAGTGCGGGCGGCACCGCCCCCGTCACGGCCGCGGCGTCCGGGAGGGCGCTGTAGAAGACGCACCAGTGGCCATTGCGCAGGGCATCGAGGGTTTTCCGGGTCTCGGCGGCCAGCGGGTGCTCACGCGGCGACCGCGCGGCGTGAATCCACCAGGTCTCGCGGCCGGCGCCGCGCGCGGCGAGCGCGTGCAGCATGGCGAGGACCGGCGTGAGGCCGATGCCGGCGGAGATCAGCAGGACCGGCTCGTCGCTGTTGTCGAGGATGAAGTCGCCGCGCGGCGCGGCGGTGTCGAGCAGCGTGCCGGGCTTGAGCGACGTGGTCAGGTACCCGCTCGCGGCGCCGTGCGGTTCGTGCTTGACGCTGATCCGGTAGCGGGCGTCGCCCGGCGTTGACGACAGCGAGTAGCTGCGCACCGGGCCGGGGGTACCCGGGACGCGCAGCGTCAGGTACTGGCCGGGGCGGGCGGCCGGGAGCGGCGTGCCGTCCGCGCTGGCCAGGCGGATGGAGGTGACCGTGTCGCTTTCCGGTTCCACGGCGGTGACCCGCAGCGGCCGGAAGCCGGCCCAGGCCGGGGCGGACGCGGCCTGCCCCGCGGCGTCGCTGAGCATGTCGCGGAACGAGCCGCGCCAGCCCGGGCTCAGCGCCGGTATGCCGACGGCGGCACGCAGCTTGGCCTGGTCGGGGTCGGGGAGGTAGAGCAGCGCATCGGTGTCCGCGACGGTCACGCCGCCGGGGCCGCTCCTGGTCTTGACGATGGTGTCGCCCGCGCGGACGCGCCCCTCGCGGATGACGCGCACGTAGAAGCCCGGCCGGCGGTGGCTCACCATCAGCGCGGGCAACTCGGGCTCGCCGAGGCGCATCCCCACCCGAAAGCAGGTCACGCGCGGCTGGGTGACCTCGAACTCCGCCTCGCCGATGCGGTACCGGTCACCGATGCAGACCTCGTCGTCGGCCAGTCCGTCGACGGAGAAGTTCTCCCCGAACGAACCGTGGCCGATGTCGTCGCGCCCGAACACCTCCCGCCAGTGCCGGAGGGACTGCGCCTGGTAGACGAGGACGGCACGCTGCTCGCCGCCGTGACCCTGCAGGTCGCCCTGGCCGTCGCCGTCGATGTTCAGCCGCCGGACCATGCGGGGCCCGTCCACCGGGTACTTCCACACGCCGGTATGGACGGTCTTGCCCTGCCACGGCACGTCACGCGGCAAGCCGACGTTGAGGGACAGCAGCGACGGCGGCATCAGGCCCCGGACGCCGCCGTCGCGGAGCCGAGGAACTCGCTGACGAGGGCGGCGACCTGGGCGGCGGAGGTCTCGAGCAGGAAGTGCCCGCCAGAAAGCAGCTCGACCCGGGCCTTCGGCAGGTCCCGCTGGAAGGCCCGCGCGCCGTCCGGCCCGAAGATCTCATCGCCCTTGCCCCACACCGCGAGCAGCGGCACCTGGGAGGTGCGGAAGTACTCCTGCACGGCCGGGTACATGGGCGGGTTGGTCGCGTAGTCGCGGAACAGCTTGAGCTGGATCTGGTCGTTGCCCGGCCGGGACAGGAGCGCGAAGTCGTGCTCCCAGGACTCGGGGTTCACCAGCGAGGGGTCCTCGGCGCCGGTGAGGTACTGCCACTTGGTCGCCTCGAGGGTGAGTGCGAACCGGATGCCCGCCTCGGTCTCGGGGGTCTGCTCCTGCTGGTAGGCGCGGACGATCTTCCAGAAGCTGTCGACGAACCCCTCGTCGTAGGCGTTGCCGTTCTGGCTGATGATCGCGGTGATCGCGTCCGGGTTGGCGAGGGCCAGCCGCCAGCCGATCGGGGCGCCGTAGTCCTGGACGTACATGGCGTACCGGGTGACGCCGGCGCTGGCGAGCAGCTTCGCGGTCAGGCTGGCCAGGGCGTCGAATGTGTAGTCGAACTCGCCGGCCGGGGGAGCGTCCGACAGGCCGAAGCCGAGGTGGTCCGGAGCGATGACACGGAACCTGCCCGCCAGCGGGGGGATCAGGTCCCGGAACATATAGGAGCTGGTCGGGAATCCGTGCAGTAGCACGACGACGGGTCCGTCGGCCGGCCCGGCCTCCCGGTAGAACAGGCGCTGGCCGTCGACGTCCGCGTACTTGTAGTGAATGGCGCTCATGTCTTTACCCCCGGTGGTGGTGACGGGTGTCGATCTCGTCGATGTCGAGCCCGCGGTCGACGCCGTGCGGGACGACGGTCTGGCCGGGCTCCAGGTGCAGGCGCGTGCCGTCGAGGAGCACCTCGGCGTGGTCGGGCTCGAAGGACACGTACCCGCCGACGCGCCCGACCTCCGCATACGGCTCCAGGTAGGACCACGCGCCCCGCGGCCCGTCCTGCAGGTCGTAGTAGCTGCAGACGCCCTTGTACGGGCAGAACGTCTGCCCCTTCGCGGGCGTGAGCTTGTCCATGGCGACATCCGCGCGCGGCACATACCAGCGCGGGGCGAACCCCGACTCATACAGCACCAGCGGGGCATGCGTTTCCGCCACGACCTGCCCGCCGGCGGTCACGGTGAGATGCCGCGACGTGATGCGTATGTCTATCCGGTGGTAAGCGTCGGCGGCGTGGCCGAGGATGCGCTCGTCCTCCTCGTAGAACGCGTCCATCGCCCGCCACGCGAACGCGACCCGGCCCTGCAGGATCTTGGCGTACTCGGGCGGGTTCCGGTACTCCCAGGCGGCGCGCTCGGCGCTGGCGCCGTCCGCGCCGTCCGCCGTCTCCCCGGCGGTGACGGCGAACCAGGTGGTCTCGCCGAGCTCCCGGTGCTGCGTGACGAGCCCGGTCTCCCGGAGCGTGCCCGCGGCCACCGACGAGTGCGGGAAGAACGCGACCGGGTACCGTCCCGGCTCGTGCAGCAGGATGACATCCTCGCTGTCGGCGATCCAGGCCTCGCCGAAGCGGACGCGCATCCGGCGGCGGAGGGGCTCGGCGAACAGCAGCCGCTCCGGCAACGGCTCCGCGGTCAGGAAGTGCCCGACGCTCCGGCCGGACAAAGGTCCCTGCTGCCACGACAATCCCATGACGGATCCTTCCGGAGACCGTGATTTTCGCGCATGCCCGCGGCGTGCGATAACAGCGTGCGAAACCGAGCCTCGCACACCGCTATGAGGCCCGCAAGACCGTACAGTTTCGAATAATTCATGGGAAATATAGGAACCCCTAATGCCTGGCCGACGCCGGGGGTCAGGGGCTGCCCGCGGCCCGGCGTTCCAGCTCGGTCCGGGCCGCGCGGAGCTCCTCCCGGGTTTGCGCGAGGGCGGCGTTCAGCGATTCGACCTGCTGGCCGGTGTCGGCGGCCTGCTCGCGGATGGCCCGGACCGTGACCGTGAGCTGGCGAAGCAGCGACTCGAGGGCGGCGAACGGGTCCGCGGGTTCCGCGGGCGCGGTTCGCGGCGCCGGGCCCCGCGCGTCGTTGTGGTAGCGCCGGGCGCACTCCGGGCTGCAGAACTGCCTGGCCCGCCCCGGACCGTGGCTGACGGGCAAGGGCTTGCCGCACCCCGGGCGCTTGCAGACGGAGAACTGGCCGGTCACGACACCACCTTTCGCGGGCCGGGCTATTTATCGTCATTTATTCTCAGGAGCTGATCATAAATGAAAATAAATAGCTCGTGCTGGATCCGGCGACAAATTTAGTGACTTTTCCAACATATCGGCAAGAGCTTGCTAGTCTATGGCGCGTCCCATTCATAACACTATGGAGCATGCATGTCGGTTCGTAACATGTATGCGGCCCTGACGGCTATCACGGTGATGGCCGTTGCAGTAGTCGGCTGCACCAACAGCGGCGGCGCCGGCGCCACCGCGACGACAGTCCGGGAAGAGCCGGACATCACCATTGCCGCCGTTCCCTCGGCTGACCTGGCTGGTCTTTACATCGCGCAGGATGATGGTTTCTTCGCGCGGGAAGGACTGCACGTAAAGATCGTCAAGATCGCGTCGAGCAAGGCGATCGTCGCCGACCAGCTCGCGGGCAAGATTGACCTGTGCGCGGGCGCGTACATGCCCTATATCTCGGCCGAGGCCGCCGGGAAGAAGTTCGCAATCCTGGCGGAGGGGTCCGTCATGACCCCTGGCACCCGCGCGCTCCTGGTCCCCAAGGGGTCGAGCCTGAGCAGCATCGGCCGGCTGGCCGGGCAGACCGTCGGAATGAACGCGACCAACAGCATCGGTACCCTGCTGGTCGAGGCCGCGCTGGAAGAAGCGGGCGTCAACCCCAAGAGCGTGCACTTCAAGACGGACGCGGCCGGCTTTCCCACGATGGCGAAGGAACTCAGCGAGGGGACGTGGGACGCCGCGTTCTTCGGCGAGCCGTACCTCACCCAGGGCGAGGAGGAGTACGGGGAGAACACGCTTGTCGATCTCGACCAGGGTGCCCTGACCGGACTGCCCATCTCCGGCTACATCGTGACGGGGTCCTGGCTGAAGGAGCACCCGGGCACCGCCGCGGCCTTTGCCAAGGCGATCGAGGCGGCGGAGCTGGCGGCCGACACCGACCCGAACGAGGCGCGGGCCGCGATGGCGGAATCGGACCACCTGCCCTCCACGGTCACCGCCCTGATGTCGATCCCGGAATTCCCGACCGGCCCGGTGGACGAAACCCGAATCGAGCGGGAAGCGCTGGACATGCTCGATTTCGGTTTCCTGCCGCAGCGGGACTCCGCGGAGATCCGTAACGGTTCCCTGGTAAAGGCCATGATTCCAGGAAACTGATGAGGGGTTAGCGGGAGGCTGGAGAAGGCGATTTTAATTTCGTATCGTGACATCGATTCATATGGGCAAACGGGTACCTTGACAGCGATGGACAGTGGATTTATATATGCATTCTGTGTCCTCTCCGCACCTCATCCTCGAGGGAGTCTGCGTGGAAATCGGCGGCGCGCGGATCCTGCGGGATGTCAGCCTTACCGTCGCCAGGCGCGAGTTCGTGTGCGTGATCGGAACGTCCGGCGGCGGTAAAACCACCCTGCTGCGCACGATCGCCGGCCTGCTCCCGGTCGCGTCCGGCTCGGTCACGCTGGGCGGCTTTCCCGTTAACGCGCCCAGCCCGCGAGCGGCAATGGTGTTTCAGCACTTCGGGCTCTTCCCGTGGAAGACCGTGCGCTCGAACGTCGCCTACGCGCTGCGGGTCCAGGGCCGCCCGGCCGACCCGGACAGGATCCTGCGGCTGCTCGCGACCCTGAAGCTGGACAGAGTCGCCGACTACTATCCGGCGCAGCTTTCCGGCGGCATGAAGCAGCGAGTCGGGATCGCCCGGGCGCTCGCGGCCGAGCCCGAGGTCCTCCTGCTCGATGAGCCGTTCAGCGCGCTCGACGCGATCACCAGGGAGTCGCTGCAGGATGAGGTGCTGCGGCTGTGGGAGAACAGTAGCCAGATGACGGCGGTCCTGGTCACCCACGACATCGACGAGGCGCTCCTGCTGGCGGACCGCGTGGTCGTGGTATCCGGCCCGCCGGGACACATCACGTCCGAAATGCCCGTCACCCTGCCGCGCCCGCGTGACAGCCAGGAGATCCGCGGGCGCGCCGACTACCCGCGGATGCGCAAGCAGCTGTGGAACGCGCTGAACGGGCCCGGCGTGACATGCGGGCCTGGCACGACATGACAGCGGTCACCGCGCAGCGGGGGAGGACGGGCGGCCGGCGGGCCGGGGTGCGTCGGCGCCCCATGTCCCCCGGCCGGCGGTGGGCCCTGCGCACCGCGTCGGTCGTCGTCATCCTCGCCGCCTGGCAGCTCTACGGCCGGAGCAACCCGATCCTGCTGTCACAGCCGTCGTCGATCGCGGTCGCGTTCGCCGACATGGTCAGGGACGGCACCCTCGGGCACGCGCTCGCGTCGAGCCTGGTAGTGCTCGGGATCGGCTTCGGGACGGGATCGGCCGCCGGGGTGCTCCTCGGCTTGGCGGCGGGTCGCAGCGACACGATCTCCGCGCTGATCGACCTGCCGGTGAACGCGCTGTACGCGGTGCCCGCGGTCGCGCTCATCCCCGTGATCGTCTTGTGGTTCGGCTTCGCCGTGACGACCAAGACCGTGGTCGTCTTCCTCTTCGTCATCTTCCCCGTGCTGATCAACACGACGCGCGGCGTCCGGGAGGTCGACCCGGAGCTGGTGGAGGTGGCCAGGAGCTTCTGCTCGGGTGAGCGCCGGATGTGGACCGACCTGATCCTGCCGTCGGCGCTGCCCTACATCTTGACCGGCCTGCGGCTCGCCATTGGCCGGGCGCTCATCGGCGTGATCGTCGCCGAGTACTACACGTCACTGTCCGGGCTCGGCAACCTCATCTCAACGAACGCGAACGACTTCCAGACGGCGCGCATGTTCGTCCCGATCGTGGTCATCGCCATGCTTGGCGTCGCGTTCACCGCACTGCTTGAACTCGCCGAGCGAAGGCTCGTCCAGTGGCGCAAGACACCCCAGTAAGTAAGCCCCCAGTAAGACCCCCCGTAAATAAAAACCCTCCCCGAGGAGATCTCATAGTGAGGCGCGCGCTTATCCTGCCCGCCTGCGCAACCGGAGTCCTGATCGCGTCCGCGATGGTCTCGGGTTGCAGCAGCTCAGCATCGTCCCCCGCCGCCACGGACAGCCCGTCGGCCAGCACCGCGGCGACCACCACCATCACGATCGGCCTGCCGAACTCCAGCCCCAGCTTCGCCAACTCCGACGTGGCGGTGGCACAGGCCGAGGGCTTCTTCAAACAGGAGGGCCTGGTCGTCAACGTCGACGACCTGTCATCCGGCGTCCCCGTCGTGCAGGGCGTGGTCGGCGGCTCGCTGGACATCGGGGCGAGCAGCATCGAGCCGGTCGTCAACGCGGCCGCGGCCGGCGCCCCGATCCAGATCATCGGCTCCTACGCGGACAAGCTGACCGTGCAGCTGGTGACCGGCAAGGACATCACCAGCGCCGCCGGCCTGCGGGGCAAGCGACTCGGCATCCAGGCCGTCGGGGCGTTCCGCGAGGTGATGACCAGGATGGTCCTGGAGAACGCGGGGCTGACGCCCGGCGACGTGACCTACGTGCCCGGCTCGTCGTCGGCCTACATCAGCGAGTTGCTCGCGGGCGAGATCCAGTCCGGGGTCCTGCAGGAAGAGCAGACGCTGAAGGCCCTCGGCAAGGACAGCAGCCTGCACGTCCTGGTGAACTTCGCGCAGGAGTTCCCGGACTACTTCTACGGCACGTACGTGGTGAGCAAGTCGTGGCTCGCCTCGAACGAGGTCACCGCCGGGAAGTTCCTGGCCGCCATCACCCTCGCGCACCGGTTCATGTACAGCAACGAGGCGGCGACGGTCGCGATCGTCGCGAAGAACACCGGCTACAAGGCCGCCACCATCAAGAAGGCCTACCAGGCGCTGCTGACGCAGGAGCGGGCGTTCCCGGTGAACAGCGGGCTGTCGGTGACCAGGATCGCGGACACGATCGCGACGATGCAGCGGTACAAGACCCTTACGGGCACCGCCCCCGCCGCCTCGTCCCTGGTCAACACCACGATCATCGACGGAGTGCTCACCAGGCTGGGCACGCTCGGCAAGCCGCTGGACGACTGATGAGCGGGGAACGCCCATGCCCGGCGACGATGCGGGCCGCGGTCCTGTTCGGTCCTGGTGACATCCGGGTCGTGGACAAGCCGGTGCCGCGGCCCGGCCCCGACGAGGTGCTGGTCCGGGTCGCGATGTGCGGCACCTGCGGGACGGACCTGAAGATCTTCGACGGTCACTTTCCGCAGACCCCGCCGTTCGGGCAGTTCACGCCCGGTCATGAGTGGACCGGCACGGTCGCCGCCACGGGTGCCGCGGTGGATGAGTTCGAGGCCGGGGACCGGGTCTGCATCGAGGCGCACAGCGGCTGCGGCCGGTGCGATAACTGCCTGGCCGGGCGGTACACGGCGTGCCTGAACTACGGCAACGCGGCCAAGGGGCACCGGGCCACGGGCATGACCAGCGACGGCGGTTTCGCCGAGTACGCCGTGCATCACGTGAGCGCCCTGTACCGGCTGCCGCCGAACCTGTCGTTCGAAGACGGCGTGCTGCTCACGACGGCGGGCACCGGCCTGTACGGGCTGGACGTGGCGGGCGGTTACGTGGCGGGGCTCGACGTGGTGGTGTTCGGGCCCGGCCCGGTCGGGCTCACGACCATCCAGCTGCTGAAGGCGCTCGGCGCGGGCCGGGTGATTTGCGCGGGAACCCGGCCGTCGCGCCTGGAACTGGCCAGCCGCCTCGGCGCCGACCACGTGATCGACACGCGCGGGACGGACGCCGCCGCGGCGATTCTGGCGCTCACCGGGGGAGCGGGCGCGGACCTCGTCGTCGAGTGCTCCGGGTCGGTCACGGTCCCTGGACTGTTCCCGGTCGTCACCAAGCGCGGCGGCAAGATCGTCGTCGTCGCGTTCTACCCGGGGCCGGTCACGTTCGATCTCGGTGCCGTCGTCCGCAAGGACATCAGCATCTACACCTCGCGCGGTGAGGGCGGCAACAACGTGAAACGCGCCGTCGCCCTCGCGGCGGCGGGCAGGTTCCGCGGGGCCGAGCTGGTGACCCACCGGTTCGCGCTCGCCGACATCGCCGAGGCGTTCCGCGTGGTCAGGGAACGGGACGGCGACCCCGTCAAGGTGGTGGTCATCCCGTAACCGGCGCATGCCCGGCCGCCGTAGCCGCCGGAAGCCCGCGCCGGCTGAGATCGGCGACGAACCGCCGCACCAAGTCGTCGTGCGGCGCGGCCACCACGACGATGACATCGCGCGTCTCCGGCGGGTCGAAGGACCGGACCGTCCCGTCCGGGCGGGGCATGAGTGCGGAGACGGGCACGATCGCGACGCCCATGCCGGCCGCCGCGAGCTGGGCGGCGGTGCGCGGGCTGCCGGTGCGCAGCGTGGGCTGGGGGAGCGTCACGCCCCGCCGCTCGGCGAACTGGTCGACCCAGGACGCGTTCCCGTTGTCCCGGTGGTAGTGCACGAGCGGCTCGTGGGTCAGCTCCTTCAGCGGCACGAGATCCAGCTCCGCGAACCGGTGCCCGGGCGCGGCGACGACCACGATCTCCTCCTGGCCGAGGACCTCGATGTGCTCGTCGGTCTTGGTCGGGGGCGGCGCGACGGTGATGTCGGCGCCTCCGGCCAGCAGGACGTCGAGCATCCGGTCCGCGCTGGTGTACTCCTGCAGGTCGAGCTCGACGTCGGGAAAGCGCCGCCGCCAGCTGCGCAGCACCGGGACGAGGAGCCAGGCGGTCATCGTCTCGGCGCACGCGATGCGGATGCGGCCGCTGGTTCCGTCGGCCGCGCGCCGGGCCGCGGTGATCACCCGGTCGACGGCGCCGAGCGCGACGCGTGCCTCAGTGGCCGCCGCCAGCCCGGCCGCGGTGGGGCGGATACCGCGCGGCAGCCGCTCGATGACCGGGGTGCCGAGTTCCCGCTCGATCGCGGCGATCTGGTGGGACAGGGCCGGCTGGGACATGCGCAGGACCACGGCGGCCTTGGTCAGCGAGCCCTGGTCGATGATGGTGACCAGGCACTCCAGCCCTTTGAGCGAGATCATCGCTAGTCCCAGACCTCCGGTTCGATGACGCGTTCCTCCGTTCCTACCGGGAACCAGGCGCGGGGGCATCGCCCTAATTAACTATGTTGACCGTCTGGCCCGTCCGCCGGCCCCCGGCGGGCCCGCGCGGGCCGGTTCCTGATAGCCGCTCTGACGATGTGCGCCCGGAACGCGGCGGCGAGGGTGAGACGCAGGCACGGCCGGCGGGTGGCCGGCCGCGGGTCAACGAACCGGAAGGATTCAGCGAATGAGCGTGAACTGGCTTGACCGGATGGGGTCCGCTCCGGTGTTCGCGGGCCGCAAGCTGGTCGTCGTCGGCGGCAGCAGCGGCATGGGCAGGCAGGCCGCCGCCGACGTCGTGGCCGCGGGCGGCAGCGCGGTGATCATCGGGCAGGAGCCGGATCAGGTCGCGGACACCGTCAAGGAACTCAGCAAGGACGGCACGGCGGCCGGTATCGTGGCCGACCTGACCGACCGGGCGCAGGCGGAGTCGGCCTGCCGGCAGCTGGCCGCCGAGCACGCGGACGCGACGCTGATGGTGAACGCGGCCGGGCTGTTCCTGCCCAAGCCGTTCCTGGATCACGAGGGCGCCGACTACGACGTCTACCAGGAGCTGAACCGGGCGATCTTCTTCCTGACGCAGACGGTGGCGCGGGGCATGAAGAACGGCGGCCAGGGCGGCTCGATCGTGAACATCGGCAGCATGTGGGCGCATCAGGCGATTGGCGCGACCCCCTCGTCGGCCTACTCGCTGGCCAAGGGTGGGCTGCACGCCCTGACCCACAACCTGGCGCTGGAGCTCGCGCCGTATCAGATCCGGGTCAACACGGTGGCGCCGGCGGTGGTGGCGACGCCGATCTACCGGCGGTTCGTGCCGGAGGACCAGCTCGACGCGACCCTGCACTCCTTCGACGCGTTCCACCCGCTGGGCCGGACCGGGACCGTGCGGGACATGGCGAACACGATCACGTTCCTGCTGTCGCCGGCGACCGACTGGGTCACCGGCGCGATCTGGAACGTGGACGGCGGCGTGATGGCCGGCCGTAACTAGCCCGGTAACTAGCGCTGTCACCAGCGCTGCCGAGACGCGCGGGCCCGGGGCAGTCCCCCCGAACCCCCGGGTCCGCGTACCATCCATCCTGGTCATCGAGGTGAAGGACGGTCATGGAGTACAGGCATCTCGGGGGAACCGGCATCCTGGTCAGCGAGTTCGCGCTCGGCGCGATGATGTTCGGGGCGGCGGGCAATCGGGACCACGACGAGTCGGCCCGCATGATCCACCGCGCGCTTGACGCGGGCGTCAACATCGTGGACACGGCGGATGTCTACTCCGGCGGCGAGTCGGAGGCCATCGTCGGCAAGGCGCTCAAGGGCCGCCGCGACGAGGTGGTGCTGGCCACCAAGTTCGGCCTGCCGATGGGCGGCGCGAACATGTCGGGCGGCTCGCGCCGCTGGATCACGCGCGCGGTCACCGACAGCCTGCGGCGCCTGGACGCCGACCACATCGACCTGTACCAGATGCACCGGCCCGACCCGGATACCGACCTGGAGGAGACCCTGGCGGTGCTGACGGACCTGGAACGTGCGGGGAAGATCCGCGCCTTCGGATCCTCGACGTTCCCGGCCGACCTCATCGTCGAGGCACAGTGGACGGCCGAGCGGCGCGGCCTGCTGCGCTTCCGTGCCGAGCAGCCTCGCTACTCGATCCTGACCCGGATCATCGAACGCGATGTCCTGCCCGCGGCCCAGCGTCACGGCATGGGCGTCCTCACCTACGGGCCGCTCAGCAGCGGCTGGCTGTCGGGGCGCGCCGATCCCGCGGCGGGGCACCGGGCCGCGACCGCCCGCGCGAACTTCGACATGTCGCTGCCGGTGAATCAGCGCCGCGCCGAGATCGTGGCGGCGCTGGCCGCGCTCGCCGCCGAGGCCGGCGTGTCCCTGCCGCACCTCGCGCTCGCCTTCGTACGGGCACATCCAGCCATCACGTCGGTGCTGCTCGGGCCCCGCACCCCCGGCCAGCTCGATGACCTGCTGAGTGGCGCCGAGGTGACGCTGCCGGGCGACGTGCTCGACCGGATCGACGAGCTCGTCCCGCCCGGGACCGAGGTCAACCCGGCGGACAACTACCAGGCGGACCCGCCCGCGATCCGCCGCAAGGAACTCCGCCGCCGCTGACGTGCGCCGCGGGCGCGGGGCGCGCCGATCAGGCCCAGGTGTAGTTCTGGTCGGTGATCCGGGGCAGGTACGTGCTGGCGACCGGCGCCCGGGGTGACGCGAGCGCCGTGACCGCCTGGCCGATGAGGGGGAAGATCGGGCGGCTGGCGAGCTCGCGGTAGCAAACCCATTCGATGATCCCCGGTTCCCGGGTGCCGTCGTCGCTAGCAGCGTTCATGACACACGGTATTCCCTCGGAGTCACGCCATCGCCGGTTCCGGGCTGCGTTCGGCCTGGGCGGGTACCATCCTCGTCCGTGGTTGTGCGGGTCGCTAGCGCCAGGTCCGTGGGTCATTCGTGCCAGAGCCTGGATCCAGCGCCCTATGCGTGCCTGCCTTAGCGTGAAATATCACTCGAAGCAACGCATTTAAGTATACCCTATGAGGGTATCAATTCCATGATCACGGGTCGGACGTGCCGATATATGCCATCAGTGACCCGTGATCTTGAAAACGGTGCTCGCCAGAGCGAGTTAATAGCAGAGCGGGCGTTTGATATGCCCGGATATATCAATATATGCCGGACCGGGTAACCGGTTCGGGATCACTTGGCCGGCCCCGATGGCACGTTCGACCCGCGGAACACCGACTCCCCGTACAGCCGAGACGCCGCCTGGCCCTCCACGTTCCGTCTGGGTAGGCACTTCGTGCGCTCACCCGCGGGAGGGAAGGATGGAAACCAACCCGTCGCCGGTCGTACGGCTCAACCGGGCGATCGCGGTCGCCGAGCTGGACGGCGCGGAGGTTGCCCTGGCGGAGGTCGACCGCCTGCCGCTAGCGGAGTATCACCTGTTTCACGCCACCCGTGCCGAGCTGCTGCGCCGGCTGGGCCGGGGTGAGGAGTCACGCACGGCGTACGACCGGGCCGTCGGGCTGGCCGGCAACACCGCCGAGACGGCGTACCTCACCCGCCGTCGCGACCAGCTGGCCGGGCCGTGAAACCCCGGTAGTCAGCGCCGGTCAGGTCGGCGAGCGCGTCTCCTCGCCGGGCCAGGTGCTGGACAGGGGAGCGCCGTCGCCGGGGAGGGCGCGGTCGAGCTGACTGCGCGAGGTGATGCCGAGCTTGGCGAAGACCTTGCGCAGGTGGTACTGGACGGTGTGGGCGCTGATGAACAACCGGGTGCCGATCTCCGGATTGGACAGGCCGTCGCGGGCCAGCCGCGCGATCAGGGCCTCCTGCGCGGTCAGTTCCTGGTGCCGCGCGGCCGGCACGCGCTTGCGGGCCGACTCCCCGGTGGAGTTCAGCTCGCGTCCGGCCCGCCCGGCGAACCCGGCCATCCCCATCGTCTTGAACATGTCGTGCGCGGTGCGCAACTGCTCGCGGGCGTCGGCGCGGCGGCGCTGGCGCCGGAGCCATTCCCCGTACAGGAGATGCGCCCGGGCGAGGTCGACGCGGATGCGGGTGCGCCCGAGGCGCTCGATCGACTCGCGGTACAGCTCCTCGGCGGCCGTGCCCTCGCTCAGCAGCGCCCGCGACCGCGCCTTGATCCCCAGGCCCCAGTCCGTGACCGAGGCGCTGACGAGCCCGGCCAGCTGTTCGTAGGCGCGCGCCGCGGCCTCGGTCCGGCCGGTGCGGGTGGCGGCCTCGATCAGCTCGGGCAGTGTCCACAGCAGCGAGCCCGGGTCGCCGTCGTAGGCGCAGGAGTGCTCGGCCGCCGCGGCGGCCTGGTCGTAGCGGCCGAGGCCGTTGCCGAGCACGGAGTTCGCCCACTGGGCGAACGTGATCCCGACCCCCTCCCCGCGCAGCGTCACGTCCTCCATCGTCGCGTCGATCAGGGCGGTGGCCTCGGCGTCTTCGCCGCGGAAGGCGGCCAGGCACAGCGCGGCGTACGGCGCGAGCCCGGTGCCGGTCGCCTCCTGGGCCGCCCGCAGCTCGTCGATCAGGGTCGCCGCCGTGCCCAGCTCGCCCGCGAACAGGTGCAGGTAGGCGCGCGACGTCAGCGCGAGGGGCAGGTCGCTCAGCGCTCCGGTCTCGCGTGCCAGCTGGACGTGCCGGGCCGACAGCGCGTCCCAGCGCGCGTCGTCCCAGATCCGGAACGCCCCGGCGACGCAGACCAGCCACAGCCAGCGCAGTTCCGCCTCCGGCGTCATCCCGTCGCCGAAGCCGGCCAGGGACTTGCGGAGCATCGGCGCGCCCGCCGCGAATCCCTCGTTGTAGTACGCGGTCAGGCCGTCCAGAAGGAAGTCCGGCGCCTGGGGCGCGGCGGGCGGCGGCGGCGCGTCCGCGGCCGCGCGTGCCGCCGCGGCGACGCCGCCACCCGGGCTGGCCAGCCGGCCGGCGAAGATCGCGGCGGACAGCGCGTCCAGGTAGGTCTCGCGTGACAGGGCGGGGTCGACGTCTACCAGGCGGCGGGCGGCCTTCAGCAGCAGCGGCGGCGCCTCCGCGCCCCGGCTGGTGACGTAGGCGAGCCGGGCACGCGTCAGGTCGGCCAGCGCCCGCTGGAAGTCGCCGAGCGGCCCGGCGTCCGCGATGGCGAGCATCTCCTGCGCGGCGGCGAACCCGCCCGCTCTTATCTTGGCCTCCGCCGCTGACAGCGCGCGCGCCGCCCGCCGCGCGGGGTTGAGGGTCAGTGTGGCGGAGCGCTCGAGGAACGCGGCCGCCGCGGTCACCCCGCCGCGCGCCTGCGCCCGGCCGGCGCAGCGCTCGAGCTCGGCGGCGACGTCCTCGTCGGGTCCCGGCGCCGCCCGTGCCCGGTGCCACGCGCGGCGGTCGGGATCGAGTTCCGGGTCGGTAGCCGCGGCCAGCGCGCGGTGCGCCTCCTGCCGGGCCTGGACGGTCGCCGACTGGTAGGCCGCCGAGCGGGCCAGCGGATGACGGAACAGCAGCCTGGCGCCGAACTCGGCCAGGCCAGCCTCGGCCGCGGGCACTGCCGCGTCGGTGCCGATGCCAAGCCGGGCGGCCGCCCGCCACACCAGCGCGGGGTCGCCCGACGGATCGGCCGCCGCGAGCAGCAGCAGCCGACGGGACGAGGGCGGGAGGGCATCGATCCGACGCCGGAAATTCCGCTCGACGCCGCCCGCGAGCCGTAGTGCCCCGGGCAGCCCGAATCCGCCGGCCAGTTCCGCCGGGGCCAGGTCGCGCGGCAGCTCCAGGAGGGCCAGGGGATTGCCGCGCGCCTCGGCAACGAGCTGGTCCCTGACCCTGGCGTCGATCGGCCCGGGCAGCGCCGCCTCCAGCAGGGCGCGCGCGTCGGCGTCGGGCAGCCGGGCGACCGTGAGCCCGGGCAGGCCGGCGAGGTCGCCGGCCGGGTTCCGTGTCGCGAACACCAGGCCGACCGATTCGGTGCCGAGCCGGCGGGCGGTGAAGGCGAGCACCTGCGCCGAGGCGCGGTCCAGCCACTGATGGTCATCGACGAGGCAGATCAGCGGGCGGTCCGCGGCGACGTCGGACAGCAGGCTCAGCACCGCCAGGCCCAGCAGGAACCGGTCCGGGGCCGGCTTCTCGCTCAGGCCGAAGGCGGTGCGCAGCGCCTCGCGCTGCGGCGCGGGCAGGGCATCCAGATGTCCCAGCATCGGCGCGCACAGCTGGTGCAGGCCGGCGAACGGCAGCTCCATCTCCGACTGGACGCCGGACGCGCGGGCCACCTGGCACCCGGGCGCGTGCCCGGCCAGGTAGTCGAGCAGGGCCGTCTTGCCGGCCCCGGCCTCACCGTGCAGCACCAGGGCGCGGCTCTCGCCGGCGCGGACCGCCCGCACCAGACCGGCGAGCATGTCGCGTTCGGCGCGGCGGCCAGTCAGCGGCGGTACGTCCCGCCACGCTGGCCCGTCCCGACGCACTCGCATGCGACATACGCTATCTCGTCAGCCGCCGCGCACCCCCTCACCAGCGCGAACCGTCTGAGCAGCGTACGGACTCAGTCAGCGCGAGCACTGACGAAGACCAGCCGCCTCACGCCAGCAGGCCGCGCTCGGCCGCCAGGAAGGCCAGCTCGGTCCGGGAGCGGATGCCGAGCTTGCCGAACACGTGCCGCAGGTGGGAGTTGACCGTGTACGGCGACAGGTGGAGCTGCTCGGCGACCGCGCGGTTGGTGGCGCCGCGCGCGACCAGGGTGACCACCGCGAACTCCGACTCGGTGAGCTCGGGCCATTCGGGGGCCGACCGCGGCCCGCTGGCCGCCGGCCGGACCCCGCGCGCGCGGAGCAGGCCGCGGACCCGGGCGGCGTCACGCTCGGCCCCGGCGCTCAGGTAGGCGGCGAGCGCCGTCTCCAGCAGCGGCACCCCCTCCGCGGCGCGGTCGCCGGCGAGCAGCCGCCCGGCGTCCTCCAGGACACGCGCTCGCACGAGCGGCCGGGGATCGTCGTCGCTGAGCGCGACGGCCCGCAGCGCCGTTTCCGCATCGGCGTCCAGGACCGCGCGAGCGTGCAGGGCGTCGCGTTCGAGGAAAGGGAATTCGGGGTTCCGTGTGGCGAACTCCTCCAGGCGGGCGACTACGGCCGCGGCGTCGGTGTCCCTGCCCGCGCGCAGGAGCATCGACGTGAGCGGGGGGATGTCGGCGTACATCTGCGGGTTGCTCACCGTCAGCCCGCCGGTGGCCAGCGGGTCCAGGGACTCCACCGGTATCCCGGCGGCCAGGCCCGGCTCGCCGTCGGCGTCGGCCAGCAGCGCGGTGAGCCAGCCGCCCAGCAGCCGGGCCGAGGGGCAGTCCCGCGTCTCGCTGAGCCGCCGCGCCGACGTGCGGGCCTGGGCGAGCCCCGCCGGGTCGCCGGCGTGCAGGGCGACCCGGGCCAGCAGGTACAGGCAGACCTGGTTGACGTAGCCGTAGCTCCCGTCCCCGATCTCATCGGCCATGTCGATGGCAGCCTCGGCGTCGGAACGGGCGTCGGCGAGCTGCCCGGCCGAGTACAGAGCACGGCAGCGGATCATCGACCACAGGCGGATGTGCGCGGAGATCCCGTCCCGCTGAGCGTCACGCAGGCCGCCGTCGATGAGCGCGAACGCCTCGTCCAGCCGCGCGCCGCAGGTGAGGATGACCGCGTGCCAGCCGGCCGGGCGCCAGTGCCGCACGGCCACTGAGACGTCGCCGTCGTGCTGGCTGGCGGTCGCCGCGCTGACGAGGCGGATGGCCCGCGGCCACCGGCCGCGGCCGAGCGCGTCCACGGCGCGGGGCAGGAGCGTGACCGCCGCACCCGCCGGGTCGCCGGCCGTGTCCGCCATGCGCGCGGCGGTCCCGGCGGCCTGCCGGGCGGCCTCGACGTCCCCGAGCAGGTCCAGCCCCACCGACAGGTTCGACTGCAGCTGAATCCGCAGCATGGCAGGCACATCGGGCAGGGCCAGGGCCCGCCTGCACTGCTCGACGCTGTCGGCCGGGGAGTACTGGTTGGACAGGATCGCGAGCCGGAGCCGTGCCTCGGCCTCGGCCGCGTGGTCCACGAGGTCCTCCGCGCCCGCCGTGATCAGCTGGACGGCCGCGGCGGCCTTGCCCGCGAACACCAGGTAGGCCATCGTCTCGGCGGTCAGCGTGCCCCGCGTGCGGTCCCCGGGCGGCGTGAGGTCCAGCGCCCGGCGGCTGAGCGTGGCGGCCACCGTGGGCGACACCCGCCCGGTTTCCGCGGCGGCCCGGCGCAAGATCGTGATCGCTTCCCGGTCGCCGGGCCGGGCGACGTCCAGGACGAGCTCGGCGACGTCCGACGGCGGGGCGCCGTGCGCGAGCATCACGTCGACCGCCCGGCGCCGCAGGCTCTGCCTGACCGTCCGGGGCAGCGTCGCGTCCACCACCTCGCGGATGATGTCGTGCCGGAAGGTCATCCGGTCGCCGTCCTCGGTGACCAGCCCGGCGGCGAGCGCCTCGCGCAGGGCGGCCAGGACCGCGGCGGGGGTCATGCCGGTCAGCGCCGACAGCTCGTCGGCCGAGAACCGGCGGCCGAGCACGGCCGCCATCTGCAGGGCGTCGCGCGCGCCCGGCGACAGGTGCGTGAGCTGGTAGCCGACCGAGTCGCGGAACCGCAGCGGCAGCGCGGGCCCGGTGAGCCGGGCGACGCCGTCCCCGGTCTCGGCCAGTCCCTCCTCGCGCAGGCCGCGCAGCAGCTCGGTCAGCAGGAACGGATGGCCCTGGACGCGGTCCAGGACGTGCCGCAGCCCGGCGTCGGGTACCCCGCCGAGCAGGTCAGCGGCGACCGCGGCGACCGCGGCGCCGTCCAGGGCCGACAGCGTGATCCGGTGCGGGCGGGCGGCCTCCAGCCGGGACACGACGGCCTGGGCCGTGGCGGACAGCTCACCGGAACGCACCGTGAGCAGCCACAGGATGCGGTGGCTGGCGACCTGACGGGGCAACGCGCCGAGGGCGGCGAGCGTCCCCGGGTCGGCCCACTGCAGGTCGTCGAGCGCGATCAGCACCGGCGCGCGCAGCGCCGCCCGCTCGAGCCCCTCCTGCAGCTCGCGCAGCAGCCAGAACCGCTGGTCGGGGGACAGGGAGAGGTCGCGCAGCACGGCGGGATCGACGGGTGCGTCGGGTGCGGACACGAGGGCTTCGAACAGCGGGCTGAGCGGGATCACCTGCGCGGCGATGCTTCCCGCGCCGCGGAAGACCCTGATCCCGCGCTCGCGGGCCATTTCCGCGGCCGCGTCGAGCAGGACGGTCTTGCCCAGGCCGGCCAGCCCCGTGACGAGCACGGTGCCGCCGCGGCCGTCCCGCACGGCGTCGAGCAGTTCGCGCAGCGCGTCAACCTCGGCCTGCCGCCCCCGCAGGCGGACGGCCGGCACGATCTCGGTGAGCGCGCAGGCATCCATCGTCTCGCTCCATTCAGGTCAAAAAGCATGCTGCCAGAGCGCGCCCCGCGCTCGTATCCCCCGGTGGCTAGCCATGACAGATCCCTCATTCGGGTCATGCGGCGGGCACGGGCGGCCCGGCACCCTGGCTGCATGAAGGTCGTCAACTACGCGACGTACGCGCCGGCGGGGGAGCGGGCCGCGCTGCTCGGGCCCGCGCACCGCGAATACATGGCCCGGCTGCACGCGGACGGCCTGCTGGTGGCGTACGGCCCGTTCGCCGACGGCACCGGCGCGCTGCTCATCTACGAGACCGGCTCGCTGTCGGACGCGCGGGAGATCCTGGCAGCCGACCCCTACGAGATCGGCGGCGTGTTCGCGAGCTGCCGCCTGTGCGCGTGGGAGGTCGTCCGGGCCAACCCCGCGCTGATGGCGCCGCCGGCGGTGGGGGCGGTATGACGGCCGCCGGCTGCGCGACGGAGACGCATCCCGCGCGGGCGCTGCTGCGTCGTGCCGAGGGCGGGTCCGGCGGCGTGGTGCTGGTGGACGGTGAGCCGGGCACCGGCAAGTCCCGGCTGCTGCGCGGGTGCGCGGCGGAGGCGGCGGACCGCGGGTTCTCCCTGGTCGAGGGGACGGCGACCCGGCTGGAGCGGGCGCTGCTGTTCTCGGTGCTGCGGGACGCCATTCCCGAGCTGTTCGTGGTGCGCGACATGGATGAGCCCGGTCCGGACACGGCCGACGCGATGGCGGGCTGGACCGCCCGCGTGCGGGCGTTCCTGGAGCGCCGGGCCGCGGCCGGCCCAGTGCTGGTCTGCCTGGACGACCTGCAGTGGGCATGCGCGGGAACGCTGGGGATCGTGCGGGCGCTGTCGCGGGACCTGCGGCACGACCGGGTGGCCTGGCTGCTGGCCCGGTCGGGCACGCCGGAGGCGTCCGCCGCCGACGCGACGTTCCGCTCGCTGGAGGCGGACGGCGCGGTGCGCGTGGCCCTGGCGCCCCTGGGGCCCGCGGCGGTGACGGACATGCTGGCGGACGCGTTCGGCGCCCCGCCGGACGCCGGCCTGACGAACCTGGCCGCGGGCGCGGCGGGGAACCAGTCGCTGCTGACGGAGCTGGTCAGCGGGCTGCGGGCGGAAGGCGCGGTGCGGGTCACGGGCGGGCAGGCCGTCCTGGTGTCGGACAGTGTGCCCGCTCAGGTCATTGCCCTGTCACGTCGCAGGCTCTCCGGTCTCACCAACGCCGCCCGGCACCTCGTGCTGACGGCCGCCGTGCTGGACCCGGAATTCCGGTTCGAGGACGCGGCCCGGATGCTCGCGCAGACCACCGCGGACCTGCGGCCGGCGCTGGACGAGGCGATGGCGGCCGGGATCATGACGACGGGCGGGACCACGCTCGCGTTCCGCCACGCCCTGCTGCGGCGGGCCGTCGCGGAGACGATCCCCGGGCCCGCGCGCCAGGCGCTGCACCGCCAGTACGGGGAGATCCTGCTGAACCGGACCGAATCGGCCAGCCGGGCCGCCAGCCACCTGCTGTGCGCCGCGCGACCCAGCGACGGCCGGTCGGCGGCCGGACTTGACGGCGCGGCCGCGCGCGTGGCGCGGATATCGCCGGGAGCCGCCGCCGACCTCGCGGTGCGGGCGCTCGAACTGACGCCGGCGACCGGCCCGGACACGGTGCCGCGAGCGGTCGCGGCGGCCGAGGCGCTGGCGGCGGCGGGACGGCTGACTGACGCTGGGCGGATCGCCCGGGAGGCCCTGGCCAGGCCGGTGGCCGCACTGGCGGAGAGCCGGCTGCGGTGCGTCCTGTCGACGGCGGCGTGCGCCGCCGGGCAGCCAGCGGAAGCGGCCGCGCTCGCGGAGATGGCGCTAACGGGAACGGTACCGACTGAACTGGCACTGCCCCCTGACGTGCGCGATCAGGCGCTGGCCGCGCTCCTGCGTGCCCGCATGGCGTTGCGTGACCCGCGCGCGGCCTCGCTGGCCGACACCGTGCTCGGTAACACCGTGCTGGCTGGCACCGCCGCCCTGGCTACGCACTCGGCGCATGGGCGCACGGCACGGACGGCCGCCCTGGCGGCCCGCGCCCTCGCCGACCTCGGCGCGGGCCGGATCGGCGACGGAATCGGCCTGCTGCGTACGGCGGCCAGTGAGCTGGCGCGCGACGGCGACCCGCTACCGGACGCGCGGCAGGTGCGGCCAGTGCTACTGCTAGCGGCCGCGCTGACTGACCTGCGGCTGCTCCCGGAGGCGGCCGACGTGCTGGGCGACGCTCCGGCCGAGCCGGCACTGTCCATCCTGCGTGCCCGGGCGCACCTGGCCGCGGGCGAGACGGGGCAGGCCGACGCCGCGGCGCGGGCGGCGCGGACCCTGGCCGGGGATCTCGGCGCCGGCGGCCTGGCGGCCGCCGCCTGCTGCGTGCTGGCCATGACTGCCCTGCGCCGGGGTGACGTGGCAGCGGCCGCGCGGCACCTGGACAGCCGCCCGGTCACGGGACCGCAGTTCGCCGACGTCTACGCCCGGGCCGAGACGGCACTGGCCGCGATCCAGGTCAGCGAGGCACGTGAGGGGCCGGCGGCGGTCCTGGAGAGCATCCGGGCGCTGTGTGCGGGGCTCGCGGAACAGCCCGGGCCGCTGCTCGGCGACCCGGCCGCCGCGGCGTGGCTGGCGCGGACCGCTCTGGCCGCCGGCGACGAGGAACTGGCGGTCCGCGTATCCGGCGCGGCGGCGGCGCTGGCGGACGCCTGGCCGGGGTTCGCGGCGCTGGCGGCCGCCGCCGCCCACGCCCGGGGAGTGGCCCGCGGGGAGGCCGAGGACCTGGCGAACGCCGCCGCCCGCCACCCCGATCCGTGGGGAAGGGCGTCGGCGGCCGAGGACCTGGCCGTCCTGCATGCCCGCCAGGACGAGCGGGACGCGGCGGCCACGCGGCTGAAGGAGGCCCTCGCCGGCTACGAGCAGGCCGGCGCCGACCGGGGCCAGGCACGGGTACGGCGGCGGCTGCGCGAGCTGGGCATCAGGCGCAGGCACTGGGCCGCGCCGGCCCGCGGCCCGGCCACCGGCTGGGACGCGCTGACCGGCACCGAGCAGGCGGTCGCGCGCCTGGTCGCCGAGGGACTGAGCAACGCCCAGGTCGCGGCGCGCATGTACATCAGCACGCACACGGTCGCGCACCACCTGCGTCAGTCCTACCGCAAGCTCGCCATCACATCCCGGGTCGAGCTGACCCGCATCGTGGTCGAGCGGAATGAGACCGGTGTACCACTGGTGCCCGTTACGTCCCGGGTCCCCACGGCGTTAGCCGCTCGTCGGAGTTCCCGTGCCGATCGCCATCGCGAAGATATGCATCGCGTTGACGTTGTCGCCGGCGGACGCGCCCACGGCCGGCAGCGTGACGGACGCCACCGTCTTGCCGGCCGCCAGCGGCACCGACGCGAAGTAGATGCTCACCGGGTGGTCGGTCTGCGTGCTGCTGGAGAAGTTCCAGGTTGTCGTGGTGTCAGCGACCTGGTCCCCGGAGATCGCGGCGTTGTCGTACCAGTCGTTCATGGCGATACTGAACTGCTGGGTGCTGCCGTCGGCATAGGTGATGGTCCCGGTCCCGTTCGCCTCCCCGAACGCGCCGGCGCCGAGGAAGCCCAGATCCGTCCCGGACCCGGTCAGGTCGATGCTCTGCCCGTCGGCGACCACGTTGTCGGCCGACCCGGTCTGGCTTGGCCAGGTGAACGTCGTCCCGCCGATCGTGGCCTGGCCGCCCGCGGTCAGCGAGGTCGGCGTGCCGGCGGCCAGCGCTTCCGCCGAGTAGCTGTCCCCGGTGCCGTCGAAGTTGCCAGGAGCCGGGTCAGAATTGTCGGTGATGCCAACATTGTCGTAGGCGGCGGAGAGGGACGAATACGGCGCTCCGGTCGTCGGGGTTCCGTTACCGACGGCCATGGCGAAAATGTGCATGGCGGTCGTGCCTCCCCCGCCGCTTTGCGTGGGCAGCGTGACCGCCGCCACCTGCTTGCCCGCTTCCAGCGGCACCGAGCCGAAGTAGACGCTCACCGGGTGCGCGCCGAGGGAATTGCTCTGGTAGTTCCAGCTTGAGGTGGTTGTCAGGACCTGATTGCCGTCCACCGGGCTGTTGGCATACCAGTCAGCAATGTTGAGGTTGTAAGACCGGCTGGTGCCGTCGGTGTAGTGCACGGTGACCGTTCCGCTTGACGTGCCGTTCTGGCTGGCACCGAGGAAGCCCAGATCGGTCCCCGACCCGGAGAGCGAGACCGTCTGGCCGGCGGTGACCACGTTGTCCGGGCTGCCGGCCGCGGCCGAGGGCCAGGTGAAGGTGGTGCCGCCGACGGTCACCTGCTGGCCGGGGGTGAGTGCGGTCGGCGTGCCGGCGGCCAGTGCCTCCGCCGAGAAGCTGTCACCGGACCCGTCGTAGTTGGCTGCGGCCTCGTCGGTGTTGTCGCTGATCCCGATGTTGTTGTACGTGGCGGCCAGTGAGGAGTACGGCACCGTCGTCGTGGCCGACGCCTCGGTAAGTGCCTGCCCACGGGAGGTGATCGTGGCGGTGAGCGTGCCGTTGCCCGGGGCCGCGTCCGCCGGCGGGGTCACGCGGAAGCTCACGCTCACGGTGTGGCCCGCGGCCACGGACTCAGGAACGGAGCCAGCGGGGCGGGCTGTCCAGCCGGACGGGACGTCGAGGGTAAACCGCGCTCCCGGCATCGAGTAGTCACCGTCGTTGTGCATGGTGGCGGTCACCGTCGCGGTGGTTCCAGCCGGGATCACGGATGGCGCCGACACGGTGGCATACCGGGCGCCCACCGTGCGGGTCACGGTGAACGTGCCGTGCAGCGGCAGGCTGGACAGGGCCGAGGAGTCACCCACGTACACCTTGAACTGCCCGTCTGGCAGCACCCAGCCGTTGGCGGTGTCGTCCCAGTACGACAGGTCCTGGCCGGTCAGGGTGAAGTGCACCCGCGTCGACTGGCCCGGCTGAAGGGTGACCTTCTGGAACCCCTTGAGCTGCCGCGGCGGCTCGCCGGCCGCGGCCGGGTCACCGAGATAAAGCTGCGCCACGTCCGAGCCGGCCACCTTGCCCCTGTTCGTCACCGTCGCCGAGACCGTTACCTGCGGCTTGCCCTGCCCGTTGCAGTCGCAACTGGGCTCGCCGGGGTTCGACGAGGTGTTCCGCACCTGCCCGCGCGAGACGGACAGGTCGCTGTAGGCGAAGTTGGTGTAGGACAGCCCGTACCCGAAGGGGAACAGCGGGGTCTCGTTGCTGGCGTCGTAGTACCGGTAGCCGACGTCGATGCCCTCGGAGTACTGGACCTCGCCGCCGGTGCCCGGGAACTCGCTCGGGGTCGACGCCGGAACCTGCGACAGGCCCACCGGGAAGGTCACCGGCAGGTGCCCGCTGGGGTTGACCTGGCCGAACAGCACCGCCGCGAGCGCGGTGCCGTTGCTCTCGCCCGGATACCACGCGTCAACCACGGAAGCGACCTGGTTGATCCACGGCATGACGACCGGCGCACCCGCGTCGATCACCACCACGGTGTGCGGGTTGGCCGCGGCCACCGCCGAGATCAGCTCGTTCTGTGCCGACGGCAGGTTCAGGCTGGCCCGGTCGGCCGCCTCGGACTCGGTGTCGTCCGACACCACCACGACCGCCGTCTTCGCCGACTTGGCCGCCGCGACGGCTTGCTGTATGCCCGGTGCCAGTTCCGAGGGGGTGGCCCAGCTGAGGTTGGCCGAGGGACCGCCGCCGGATAGCTGCAGGGTGTAGGTCTTGCCCGCCACCAGGTTCACGCCCACCGAGTAGGTGCTCACCGGCGGCGTGCCCGGGTTGTCCAGGAGCTCCTTGCCATCCAGGGACAGGTTGGTGTCGGTGTAGCTGCCGGGATTCTGGAAGGCGAGCACGTAGGTGCCGGTCTCCGGAGCCGTCAGCGTGCCGGTGTACGTGTCGCCGTAGCCGGTGGACGAGTAGGCCGGGGCCAGGTCGCTGCCCGGGATCGGCGACAGGGACGTGTCGGTGGGCAGGCCCTGGCTGTAGCTGACGCTGGTCCCCGTCCCGGCCGCGGCCTGGATGCCCTGTAGCGGGGTCACGTTGAATGTGGAGGTCACGTACGCGCTGCCGCCGCCGGTGTCGGTGGTCTGCGCCGAGGCGGCGGGACCGATCACGGCGATGTTGCCGCCGCGGTCAGCGCTCATCGGCAGCGTGTCGCCGCTGTTCTTCAGCAGCACCGTGCCCTGCTCGGCCACCTTGGTCGAGGTGGCCTGGTGCGCCGCGGTGGTGACGGTGGCGCTGGGGGAGCCGGTGGGGGGGTCGTTGAACTCGTTGAACTTGAACATCTCGGTCAGGATCCGGGACACCATGCCGTTGAGCGTGGCCACGGCGACCTGGCCGTCCTGCACCGCCGCCGCCAGCGCGGACCCGTAGTAGTCCGCCGAGGGCATCTCCTGGTCCAGCCCGGCGTCCGCGGACGCGACCGTGGAGTGGGTAGCCCCGTAATCCGAGGTCACGAAGCCCTGATAGCCCCAGCTCTGGTCGAGGGTGTCTTGCAGCAGGTACTGGTTCTGGCACGCGGCCTGGCCGTTGATGTAGCTGTAGGAGCACATGACACTCGCCGCGTCCCCCTTAGTGGTCGCGGCGTAGAACCCCGGCAGGTAGATCTCTTGCAGCGCACGCTCGCTGGCGATCGCGTCGTCGGCCGAGGTGTTGCGGTTGGTCTCCTGGTTGTACACCGCGAGGTGCTTGACCTGCGCCATCTCACCCGTGCTCTGCACGCCCTCGATGTCGGCGGTCGCCATGGCCGCGTTCAGGTATGGATCCTCGGTGTAAGTCTCAAAGGAGCGGCCCCAGCGCGGGTCACGGTCAATGTTGATCGTCGGACCCAGGTCCACCATCGCGCCCTTGGCATGCTGCTCGGAACCGACGACCTGCCCGTACTGCGCGGCCAGCGACGGGTCGAAGCTCGCCGCGGCCGACACCGCGGAGGGCATCTGGGTGACGCCCGTCATTCCGTCGCCCACGCCGAGCGGGCCGTCCTCCTCGCCGATCGCCGGGACACACAGGCTCGGTATCGCCGAGATGTAGAAGACGTACGGCTCGCTGGTTCCGGCTCCGGTCACCATGTTGATCTTGTCCGCCAGGGTCATCTGCGCCATCAGCATCTGCACGCGCGTGCTAACCGAGAGGGACTGGTTGAGCCACGGGCACGACGTGCTGGCGGCCGGCTGTGTTCCGGACGCGTGTGCGGCGGCGGCCGGCAGCGCCGCGAGCGGCAGCGCGAGTGCGAGCACCGCGGGCGCGATCATCCTACGAATATGCGGTCTCATGGCAGCCTCCGGTACCCGGCACAGCAGACTCACGCGTGCGGTCGCAGCCCGCTCCCGCGCCGCAATGAATTAGTCGTAACCTAGAAACACCACCGATATCAATAGGTAACGCTCTTAAAACCTATAAACCGTCAGGAAACGGCAAGCCTGGCGCCGGCCCGGCAGCCTTCCTGCACGGCCGGTCAACACCAGCGAGCGAGCTCGCCGGTGGAGCCACGGACCGCCGTTCGGCGCACCTGAAGAGGCGGCAACGATCCCCGGCGCGCTACCGGCCAAAGCCGCGGAACACGCCGTCTTCTCCAGCAGCGCCCGCAAAGTCTTCCCAGTCCATGTTCGCGATGTTCAGGTTGTTGTCGATACCCCACAACTCTGCTGGGATGCACCGGAATGGCGTTCGGCCCGCGATCTCGGGGAACTCCGCTACGGACAAGAACGTGTCCGACAGGTCCACGACCAGGATTGGATGATCCGGTGAGCTGAGGGAAATGCTATCGGCACCTGCTGCCAGGCGTCGTCGCTGCTGAAATCCGTACGTACAAGAAGCGAGCAGTTGCGCTCCGGCAAGATCGGCACCCTGCGAGTTTGCCAGTCTGACCGCGTAAACGCACGCTCATATCGCGATGAGGGCACCCGCTCGCCGGCGAGTCGCGGACGGCCCAGCCGGGCCCGCGGGTCCGCTCGGCGATATGCAGCTCGGCTTGGATGAGCGACGCACGTTCCGGGTCGGCTGGAGTCCACTGACTGCCGGGCCCGGGCGGGCTGTTCCGCGGGACTTCGCGTGGTTGGCCCGGGACCGGTGAGTTTGGCGCCGCTCCGGGGTCAGTATTCGTGATGGCGCTGAAGTCCTGGCCTTGAAGGAGGACCGGATGAAGATACCGCTGATCGTCTCGCCGGAGGAATGGCGCGCCGCGCGCGAGCAGCTCCTCGTCAAGGAAAAGGAGCTGACCCGCGCCCGCGACGCGCTGGCGGCCGAACGCCGGAGGATGCCCTGGCTGGCGGTCGACAAGGAGTACCAGTTCGACGGCCCGGACGGCCGGGTGAGCCTGGCAGGCCTGTTCGACGGGCGCCGCCAGCTGATCGTGTACCGCGCCTTCTACGGGCCGGAGGTGACGACGTATGCCGAGGGCGGCTCGTACCCGGAGCGGGCCTGCGTGGGCTGCTCCTTCGGTGCTGATCAGGTGGCGCACCCGGGGCACCTGCATGCGCGGGACACGACGCTCGCTTTCGCGTCGCGCGCCCCCCAGGCCGAGATCCGGCGCCTGAAGGAGCGCCACGGGTGGAATCACATCCCCTGGTACACGATCACCGACGACTTCGACAAGGACTTCGACGTTGATGAGTGGCACGGCACCAACGCCTTCATCCGTGAGGGCGGCCGGGTCTTCCGGACCTACTTCATCAACAACCGCGGCGACGAGCAGATGGGCAATACCTGGAACTACCTCGATATCACCGCTCTGGGGCGGCAGGAGGCATGGGAGGACTCGCCGGAGGGCTACCCGCAGACACCGCCGTACCAGTGGTGGGACTACCACGACGTGCACGAGGCGGCCAGGTGACCGCGTATCTACGTCCGGGGGTGACGGACGACGTGCCCCTCGCCGGGGACGTCCTCGATCATGCCCTCGCCCTGCAGGATCTCCAAGGCGCGCGCCGCGACACGATGGGAGACTTGGTGGTGCTCGGCGATTGTGTGCACCGAAGGGATCCGGCCGGTCATGGTCCCCTGGGCGATCTCGTCTCGCAACATCTTGGCTACCTGCTCATACGGCGGCACCGCCGAGTCCGGGTCGATCACACGAGCCAGCATGCCCGCTGTGCGGGCCGTTAGCAAGCTCAGCGACGCCGGCCACCATCCAGACGGGCCCGGCGGCGAAGCCGAGCCGTAGCGCCACCGTGACCTCCACCTCGCGCGGGCCGGCGACCTGGATGCCGCGAACATGTGCCGGGCCGACGCGGACGTGCTTTCAGTACGTCTGGACGCCGGTCACCGGCGAGCCGAGGAAGCCGCTCCAGACCGGGGCCTCGTCCGCCGGTGACCGCAGAGACCGCGGCCGGCCTGGAAACCCACTACGACCTCTCCGCCGCCAGCTGGGCTCCCTCGTTGTCCGGCCGGCACGGACCGGCCTGTGCGCAAGCCTGACGCTAGCCGCACCGAGGCAGTTCACTCCCAGTACCGGGCGCATGGCCCGGGACGGGAGCCGCAAGCCCTGGCCGCCGGCACTGCTGGCTTTCACGTTCACGGATGTCGGCGAGCTGGCGTTTGACGCCGACGACCGCACCCGAGCCGCCATCACAGTCGGCGCCGGCACCAGCCTGGCGATCGGGCGCAGCGGTCACGTGCGAGCCGCATCCGCCACCGTGCACCCAGACGACCCGTGCTGGCATGAGTCCGCGGCAGGCCGCGCAGCCGACACGGTCACTCCGCACGAACGCGAGGCGCGAAGAAAACCGCAGCTGTAACCCTGGCTGAGCAGGAGCGGACCGCCGCCCGGGCCCTCTTTTACCTGATGCTGCGGATCAGGCTCGTCGGCTCTGGCTCGTGTATTTCGTGATGGTCACGGCCGTGTCGCGAGCCGGGCTCTGGCTCGATGGCGCACGAGATCCAATAGAGCTGGTGCGATGGCGCATCCGCACCAATCCCGGAAC
>Ga0210389_10000118_pt1 | contig 79564 bp, 69 predicted proteins | sample IncBWH28OmetaG_FD_160127 | JGI IMG/M metagenome (GOLD analysis project Ga0210389, IMG submission 160127) | Forest soil microbial communities from Barre Woods Harvard Forest LTER site, Petersham, Massachusetts, United States - Inc-BW-H-28-O ...
GGATGGCGTCAGCCAAGTTTTGCGTGGCCATCTAGCCCGCCGCTCGCCGGCGGTTTGCGGGCGCCCGCACCGAATCGTCTTGCCGTCGAGTGTGCGCTAGCGGCGTCGACCGTGCGGGTAGGGCAGCGGCGGGGTCAAAACCGCGCCCTTGCCGCACAGTCGACGCCGCTAGCGCACACTCGGCGCCCCCAGAGCACAGATTGTCGCTATGAGGCGGACAGCACGAGTGCCCGCCGATCCGGTGACTCGTGTGGCGCATGTGACCCATGTGACCCATATGAAAATGACGGCGCACGCTAGTCCAGCGTGTAACCCAGCCGCTCGGCAAGCCCGTTCAGCAAGCCGATCGCGGCGTCGGCGATCACCGTCCCGGGCGGGAAGATGGCGGCGGCCCCGGCAGCGTAGAGCTCGTCGAAGTCGCCGGGCGGGATGACGCCGCCGACCACGACCATGATGTCGGGCCGGCCCACAGCGGCCAACGCGTCGCGAAGTGCGGGCACCAGCGTCAGATGCCCGGCGGCCAGCGAGGACACCCCGACCACGTGCACGTCGTTATCGGCGGCCTGGCGGGCCACCTCCTCGGGCGTGGAAAACAGCGATCCGACGTCGACGTCGAATCCGATGTCGGCGAAAGCCGTCGCGATCACCTTCTGGCCGCGGTCGTGGCCGTCCTGGCCCATCTTCGCCACCAGGATGCGGGGCCGGCGTCCGTCGGCCTCGGCGAATTTCTCGACCAGTTCGGTGGCTTTTGCGATGTTGGGGGCCTTTCCGGCTGCTTCGCGGTAGACCCCGGCGATGGTACGGATCTCCGCCTGATGACGCCCGTAAACCTTTTCCAGTGCGTCGGAGATCTCCCCGACCGTGGCCTTGACGCGTGCCGCGTCGATGGCCAACGCCAGCAGGTTGTTGCCCAGCCCATCTTCCCCGGCGCGGCCGTGGGCGGCCGCCGCGCGACTCAGCTCTGCCAAGGCGGCATCAACCGCGGCCTGATCCCGGCTTGCCCGTAGCTCTTGCAGTTTCGCCAGCTGTTCGGCGCGCACCCGGCTGTTCTCGACCTTGAGTACCTCGACCTCCTGATCCTCGTCGACCTGGTACTTGTTGATCCCGACCACCGGCTGAATACCGGAATCGATCCGTGCCTGGGTGCGCGCGGCCGCCTCCTCGATACGCAGCTTGGGGATGCCGTCGTCGATGGCCTGCGCCATACCACCGTGCTCGGCGACCTCCGCGATATGGGCACGCGCTCGCTGCGCCAGTTGATGGGTGAGCCATTCCACGTAGTAGGAGCCGCCCCAGGGGTCGATCGGCCGCGTGGTGCCCGACTCCTGCTGCAATACCAGCTGGGTGTTGCGGGCGATCCGGGCGGAGAAGTCGGTGGGCAGCGCCAGCGCCTCGTCCAGCGCGTTGGTGTGCAGCGACTGGGTGTGACCCTGGGTCGCGGCCATCGCCTCGATGCAGGTCCGGGCGACGTTGTTGAAGGCGTCCTGGGCGGTCAGCGACCAGCCCGAGGTCTGCGAATGTGTGCGCAGCGAAAGCGATTTGGCGCTCTTCGGGTTGAACTGGGCAACCAGTTCGCTCCACAGCAGGCGGCCGGCCCGCAGTTTGGCGACTTCCATGAAGAAGTTCATCCCGATGCCCCAGAAAAAGGACAACCGGGGCGCGAACTTGTCGATGTCCAGCTCCGCGTCCAGGCCCGCCTTTATGTAGTCGACGCCGTCGGCCAGCGTGTACGCCAGCTCCAAATCCGCTGTGGCACCAGCTTCTTGGATGTGATAACCGGATATCGAGATGGAGTTGAACTTCGGCATCTTGGCGCTGGTGTAGCCGAAGATGTCGGAGATGATCCGCATCGACGGCTTGGGCGGGTAGATGTAGGTGTTACGCACCATGAACTCTTTGAGGATGTCGTTCTGGATGGTGCCGGCCAGCTTCTCCGGCGGCACCCCCTGTTCCTCGGCGGCCACCACATACAGCGCCAGGATCGGCAGCACGGCGCCGTTCATGGTCATCGACACCGACACCGCCGACAGGTCGATCCCATCGAACAGCTGCCGCATGTCGAGGATGGAATCGATTGCCACACCGGCCATTCCGACGTCACCCTGCACCCGGGGATGGTCGGAGTCGTAGCCGCGGTGGGTGGCCAGGTCGAATGCCACCGACAGGCCCTTCTGCCCTGCGGCCAGGTTGCGGCGGTAAAACGCGTTGGACTCCGCGGCGGTGGAGAACCCGGCGTATTGGCGAATGGTCCACGGCTGGTTGACATACATCGTCGGATAGGGCCCGCGCACAAACGGCGGCTCGCCCGGGAAACTGTTCAGCGGGTAGCCCTCGGCCGCGATCGCGGCGCGGTCGGCGGCAATGTAAATCGGTTTGACGTCAATGTCTTCCGGCGTATGCCACGCCAGCTGATCGGGCGTGTACCAGTTTGCCGCCGCGGCGGCGGCGACATGCTTCTCCACCGCGGCTTCGGTGGGCGGTTGCACGGCGCGCTCGCTGTGCAACGCGATATCGGCGAAGTTGCCAATGACAGGTGTGGTGGTCGTCATCGTCGCTAGGCTCCCAACCGAGTCAGCAGATTCGACAGGGCTTCGACCGCATTGATTTTCGCGGTCAGGAACTCGTCGGGCCGGTGCCGTGCTTCCCGCACTGCTTTCTCGGGTCCGGCCAGGTAAACCCTCGATACACCGGCGCTGCGCGCTGCCGCCACTATGTCGGCGGCGTCGTCCTGGTAGCGCTTGTCGGTGCCGCAGATAACGGCCACGCTCGGCGACCCAGAATCAGCAACCACCGAAGCGACACCGGCGGCATCGACGGTTCCCGGGTTGATCGCCTCGACACCGCCGGACGCCAGCAGGTTCGCGGCGAAGGTGGTGCGGATGTTGTGCTCGGCCAGCGGGCCCAACGGCAGCAACAGCGCCCGTGGGCGAGAGCCGGTGCGGGCCAGGTATACATCCGAGCGATCGCGCAGCGCTTCGAACTCGGCGGCGTAGCGTTGCACGTTCCCGTGCCCGCCAGGCGACTCATTTTGCGGCAGCGGAGGTTCGCCCAAGTTAGGAAATTCGTTAACGCCGGTGATCGCGGTGCGGCGATGCGCGACGTCGTCGGTGCGTCGTGCCGCCATTTCGGCGATCTGGTCGCCAACGTAGTCGCGGGCGTCCACGAAGCCGCCGTGGGCCTCGATCGCCTGAAAGTGCTGCCAGGCCTGCTCGGCCAGCTGTTTGGTGAGGTCTTCGACGAACCACGAACCGCCCGCCGGATCGAGCACCCGGCCAACGTGTGACTCTTCCAACAGCAGCAGTTGTGTGTTGCGGGCGATCCGGCGCGCGAAGCTTCGGGCCGTGCCGGGAAAACCCCCCGGGATCGCCACGTCGAACGGGAACACCAAGATGGTATCGGCGCCGCCGACGCCCGCACCGAAGGCGGCCAGCGTGCTGCGCAGCATGTTCACCCACGGGTCGCGCTGCGTCATCATGGGCAGCGACGTCTCCGCGTGCACGACGGCCCCGCCGCCCTCCGGGTCGCCGACGACCTCGGCGACCCGAGCCCACAGTTGACGCAGGGCCCGCATCTTGGCCAGCGTCATGAACTGGTCGTCATCGGCGGCGAGCCGGAAGCTGATTTGCCGCAACGCCTCGCCAACCGGTATGCCGGATCCGGTGAGCAGCCGCAGGTAGGCCACCGCGGCCGCGATGCTGGCAGCCAATTCCCACGTCGCGTCGGCGCCCAGGTTGTGGAACGCGGGTCCGTCGACGGTGATCGCCCGTACGCCGCGATCCGCGGCCACGCGGGCCGCGACCGCGAGGACCTCCTCGATCGCGGGGGCGGGACGGTCGCTCAGCGCGGCGGTCAGCGGGTCGGCGCCCAGGTCTATCGACACCGTGGCCCGCTGGTCGGGTTCCACCTCGGCTACCAGCCCAAGCATGACGTCGCAGGCCGCCAGGTAGTCGGCACCGGCGTCGAGGATCACCGGCGCCATGCTCAGGTACACGTCCGCGAGCAGCCCCTCGAGCTCACCGGGTGCCGCACCGGACTCCCCTACCCGGATCAACAGCGCGCTGACCCCTTCGCCCAGCGCGGCCAGCACCGCCGCGTTGGCGTCGCCGGCTGCGGCGACCGGCGCCGGAAACGCTTCGGCGACCTTCCAGCCGGACTTGACGTCCCGCAAAGCCTGAAATACTGGGCCGCCGCGCAGGTAGGGCCACTCGCCTGGCAGCGGCGGCTCCGGCAGCTCGTCGAGCGCGGTGTAGAGCGGCCGGATGGCGAACCCCTCATAGGTGGGCGTATCCAGGAGATGCTCGGGTTGGTCCCCCAACTCGGCGGGGTCCCTCCGGGTGCTCTTGGAGAGCACACCGGCGACCGCAGTGCGCCAGCGTTCGCGAACCTGTTCCAGGTCAGCGAGCTCGGGTACATCAGTGGACACCGACTGCTCCTGTTTTCGCAGCAACTCGCAATGTTGCTTTGGGATTGGAACTTACTAACAAGGCTAATTGATTGTGGTCGCCGGCAAGGCGGCGAGGTGCGGCGATTGAGCTACACCTGTGATGAAACACCAGCCACGGGAACCGAGATATTCATTTGCGCCCCGTAACCTTAGAAGTCGTGACGGATTCGGTCGCCTCTGAGACGACCTCGAAAACCACCAATACGCTGCGTAGTCGTGCCGGCGCGCGCAGCGCTGCCGCGCGTCAGGTCTCCCCGCGGCGTTGCGTCGCACTCGTGGCCGGGATCACAATTCTGGTTGCCGCGGCGATGTTCGTTCACCTGCCCACCGCCGTCCAGTCGCGAGACTGGGCGGAATCCCTGGGCCCATGGTTTCCCTTGGCATTTCTGGCCACGCACATCGTCCTCACGGTGGTACCGGTCCCCCGCACCGCGTTCACCCTGGCCGCCGGACTGCTGTTCGGCCAGGTGCTCGGTGTCGTGATCGCGGTGGTCGCCAGTACGGCAAGCGCGGTGCTGGCCGTGCTGCTCGTGCGCGCGGCGGGGTGGCAACTGAACCGCCTGGTCCGGCACAAATCGGTCGACAAGGTGGACCAACGGCTGCGCGAACGGGGATGGCGGTCCATCTTGTCGCTGCGGCTGATTCCCGTCGTGCCGTTCGCCGCGCTCAACTACGCCGCCGGCGCCTCCGCCGTGCGGGTGGTGCCCTACACGTTGGCCACGCTGGCCGGTCTACTGCCCGGCACCACCGCCGTGGTGATCCTCGGCGACGCGCTCGCCGGCCACGTGAGCCCGCTGCTTTACCTGGTTTCGGTGTGCACCGGCGCCGTGGGCGCCACAGGGCTGTTTTTGGAGATGCGCCATTACCGGCAGCGCCACCATTTCGCCTCGCATAACGCAGGGTTCCGTCTGGATTAGGTGCGGCCCGGGCCCTCCACCGTCATTATCGCGAACGTCGCCAGGAACGACGCTGCCGGAATGGTATTGACAATTTTGTCCCGCGCCCGGATGTGCGCGCACGGCCGCCCTGACTATCGGGTTAGCTCCGGCGGTGCCCCGGGCGCCCCGTCCGTCGGCTGGCGGGCTATCACCTCGGTCTTGGCCATCGACTGCGCGATCGCCGGATTGGTGTCCGTGGCGAACCAGTCGGCGATCTCGGCGTCGTCGGTGTCTGCGGCATGCTTGGGCAGGTCATCGACCGGGGATGGCTGGAACCGGAACACCCCGTCCTCGCCCGGCGTGCCCAGCAGCCTGGTGAACCCTTGCAGCGCCGCGCTGAAGTCGCTGGGTACCACCCACACCTTGTTGGCGTCGCCGCGCGCCATCTCCGGCAGCGTCTGCAGGTACTGGTAGGCCAGCATCTCCGGGGTGGGCCTGCCGGCCTTGATCGCGGCGAACGTCTTCTCGATGGCCTTGGCCTGCCCCTGCGCCTGCAGATAGGCGGCGGCGCGCTCACCCTGAGCGCGCAGCATCCGGGACTGCCGGTCGGCCTCGGCGGTCAGGATCGCGGCCTGCTTGGCGCCCTCGGCGGCCAGGATCTGTGCCTGCTTGGCGCCTTCGGCCTGTGTGATCGCGGCCTGCCGGTTACCTTCGGCGGTCAAGATCATCGCCCGCTTCTCCCGGTCGGCCTTCATCTGCTTTTCCATCGAGGCCTGAATCGATGGCGGCGGGTCGATGCTGCGCAGCTCCACGCGGGCCACCCGCAGGCCCCAACGGCCGGTCGCCTCGTCGAGCACGCCGCGCAGCTGGGCGTTGATCTTGTCGCGGGAGGTCAGGGTCTGCTCCAGCGTCATGCCGCCGACCACGTTGCGCAGGGTGGTGGTGGTGAGCTGCTCGACCCCGACGATGTAGTTGCTGATCTCATAGACCGCGGCCTGCGGAACGGTGACCTGGAAGTAGACCACCGTGTCGATGTTGAGGGTCAGGTTGTCCTCGGTGATGACCGGCTGCGGCGGGAAGGACACCACCCGCTCGCGCAGGTCCACACGTGCGCGGATCCGGTCGATGAAGGGCACCAGCAAAGTCAGCTGCCCACTGACCGTGCGGCTGTACCGACCCAGCCGTTCGATCACCGCGGCCTCGGCCTGCGGGATCAGCGCAACCGACCTGAACACCACGACGATCGCAAACATCACCAGGACGGCCAACAACAACAGGCCAGCAACTGCGCCACCCATCATCGGGATTCCTCCTATTGCTGCAGACGGGTTATATGTTCGGAGAAGACCACCGCCGTGGCACCGTCGATGTGCATGACGGTTACCGACTCGCCGGGTTCGTAGACATCGCTCTCGTTGAGCGGGCGCGCCGTCCAGACCTGGCCGTCAAGCTTCACCTGGCCCTCGTCGTGCGCAACCCGATCGAGCACCAAGGCCTTCCTGCCCTCCAGCGCCTTGATTCCCATCGGCGGACCCGCGGCGGGTATCAGCCGCCGCCGCAGGGCAGGCCGAACCAGCACCAGCAGCAGAACCGAGACGATCAGGAACACCAGCCCGTCGGCCCAGACTGGCCAATCCATCAGCCAGCTGCTTGCCGATGCGGCCAACGCACCGCCGCCAAGCATTAACAAGAACATATCGCCTGTGAGGGCCTCCGCACCGGCAAGTACCAGCGCGAATATCAGCCAGATCACCGCGGCGGGCATGCGGCCAGGATACGCGTGATCAGCCTTCTCGGGGCCGAACAACTACACTGCGAAATCATGTGGTGTCCGAGTGTCTCGTTGTCCCTGTGGGCCAACGCCTGGCTCGCAGGCAAGGCCGCGCCCGACGATGTCTTGGACGCGTTATCACTTTGGGCGCCAATGCAATCGGTTACCGCGTATGACGCCGTCGCCGCCGGCCACACCGGACTGCCATGGCCCGACGTCCACGACGCGGGAACGGTCTCGCTGTTACAAACGCTGCGCGCCGCGGTGGGCCGGCCTACGACGTCGGCGCCCGGCGGCCCACATCGGTTGCGGGGGACGATCAACGTCGTGTTGCCGGTGGCCGGCGATGTGCGCGGGCTGGCCGCGGGCACGCAGTTCGAGCGCGATGCCCTGGCTGCGGGCGAGGCGGTGATCATCACGCACCCCAACGATCCCACCACCGCTGTCGGCCTGGTCCCCGAGTTCTCCTACAGCGACCTCGAGGAGGCCGAGGCGGCCGCTGACGGTGACCCAAATCTGCCCGAATTGTGTGCGCTGTCTTGGATGGTGTACTCGCTGCCGGGTGCACCCGCGTTCGAGCACCACGAGCTGGGAGACGCGGAATACACGCTGCGCTCCGCGGTGCGTTCCGCAGCCGATGCGCTCGGCACCATCGGCCTGGAATCCACTTCCGACATAGCCGATCCGCGGGGGCTCGTCGAACAATTGCTGGAATCCCTACGGCAACACCGGATCCCCGATCATGCGCCGTCGCGCGCAGTGCGAGTGCTGGAGAACGCTGCGCATGTCGACGCGATCATCGCGGTCAGCGCGGGGCTGAGTCAATTGCCCGGCGCTTCCTCAGGTGCCGGCACTGCCTGCGGCATCGCCGGGCTGAGGTCGATCGGGGCGCAATCATCGTCGGAGGCCAAGATCGCCAGCGATGCGCTGCGACCGCTTACCGCGGTGGTCCGTTCGGCGCGGATGGCCGCGGTCAGCGCGATCCTGAACTCGGCCTGGTCCGACTAGTCCCGAACGGCGGCGACCCGCTTCGCCCGTCTCCGCCGCGCTCGCGATCGCCGCTAGCCGCTTTCCGGTGCGGCGCAATGCGGCGGACGGCACGGCGCGCCGTCGATGCTGGCGAGGCAGCCCGGCACCGGATCGGGGCCGCCGGCCCGGACGGGCTCACGGTCGTGGCGCAGTTCGTCGATGAGATCTATTGCCAGCCGGGCGAATCGCCGATCCGCATTGGGCGTGGCGGCTCGTGCGAACGCCATGCCCGCGGCCTCAACTTGCGAGCGTAACTCGTGGTCGAGATCCCACACCACTTCGATGTGGTCGGCGACAAACCCGATGGGACAGACGATGACGGCGTCGACCGGTAGCCCCTTCAGATGGTCGGCGACATCCGGCTCCAGCCACGGAACCTGCGACGGACCCGAACGCGACTGCCACACGACGTCGTAGTCGCTGTAGCCCGCCGCCGCGGCGACCAGCGTTGCGGCGTAACGGACTTGGCTGCTGTACAGGTTGGGGCCGCAGCGCCGATCCGCGGCTACCGGGACCGAATGCGCGGTGAACACCAGCCGCGCACCGGCGGGCACGGTGCCGGCAGCGGCCGTCACGGCATCGGCGAACATCTCGACAAAAAGCGGATGGTCGAAGTAGGTTCGCAGCTTGACCAGTTCAGGGGCGTCCGGACCGGCCGCTTGTCGAGCCCGGGCGATATCCTCGACATATTGCGTGCAGCTGGAGTAGCCGCTCCACGCCGACGTGGTGAACACCGCCGCACGACGAACACCGTTGTCGCGCATGGTCGCAACGGTGTCTTCGATATAGGGCTCCCAATTGCGGTTGCCGAAATACACCGGCAGCTGCTGCGCTGCTTGCAATTGAGCGATCACCGCGCGGTTGATCCCGTTGATTGGCGACACGCCGCCGAAATGCAGGTAGTGCTCGGCGACTTCGTCGAGTCGCTCGGGGGGCACGTTGCGCCCCCGGGTGACATTCTCCAGGAACGGCCGCACCTGCTCGGGCCCCTCCGGCCCACCGAAGGACAGCAGCAGCAGGGCGTCAAAATCCATGTGCGCTAGAGCAACTGAGTGCTGGCGCCGCCGTCGGCGTAGACGACGGTCCCCGTGGTCGCCGGCAGCCATTCGGACAGCAGCGCACACACCGTCTTGGCGACCGGTGTGGCGTCCTTCATGTTCCATCCGATCGGCGCGCGCTGGTCCCAGCCCTCCTCGAGGAGCTGGATTTGCGCACCGGCCTCGTCCCCGAGAGCACCACCGACAATCGCGCTCATCGCCAGCGTCCGAATCGGACCTGCGGCAACGAGATTCGAACGGACACCGTATTTACCGGCCTCGCGCGCCACGAACCGGTTGACCGATTCCAGCGCGCTCTTCGCGACCGTCATCCAGTTGTAGGCCGGCATCGCCCGGCTGGGGTCGAAGTCCATGCCGACAATCGAGCCGCCCGAATTCATGATCGGCAGCAGCGCCTTGGCCAGCGAGGCATACGAGTATGCGGAGATGTGGATGCCCTTGGACACGTCTTCGTAGGGCGCGTCGAAGAACGGGTTGATGCCCATCCCGGTCTGCGGCATGAAGCCGATTGAGTGCACCACGCCGTCCAGCTTGTTGCCCTCCCCGATCTGGGCGGTCACCCGCTCCGCGAGGGTGTCCAGGTGCTTCTCGTCTTGCACGTCGAGCTCGATCAGGGGCGCCTTTTCTGGTAGCCGGTCGGCGATGCGCTGAATCAGCCGCAGCCGGTCGAACCCGGTCAGCACCAGCGACGCCCCCTGCTCTTGGGCCACCCGCGCGATGTGAAACGCGATCGACGAATCGGTGATGATTCCGCTGACCAGAATCCGTTTGCCTTCGAGCAGTCCTGCCATGTGTTGTCCGTCCCTCTTCTCTGACTTAATGCCCCATGCCCATGCCGCCGTCGACCGGGATGACCGCACCGGCGATGTAACTCGCATCCTCGGACGCCAGGAAGCTGACCACCCCGGCGACCTCCTCGGCGGTCCCGACCCGCTTCGCCGGGATGAATTCCAGCGCCCCCGCCTGAATCCGTTCATCCAGCGCGCGGGTCATCTCGGTATCGATGTAGCCCGGTGCCACCACGTTCGCGGTCACCCCGGCCTTGGACAGTTCCCGGGAGATCGAGCGGGCCATGCCGATCAGCCCGGCCTTGGAGGCCGCGTAGTTGGACTGGTTGCCGATGCCCCAGCTGCCGGAGACCGAACCCACGAAGATCATCCGGCCGAACCGGTTTCGCTGCATGCTGCGCGAGGCGCGCTGGGCCACCCGGAACGCCCCGGTGAGGTTCGCGTCGATGACCTTCTCGAACCTCTCCTCGGTCATCCGGATCAGAAACGCGTCCGCGGAGATGCCGGCGTTGGACACCAGCACCTCAACCGGACCCTGGTGCTCCTCGACCGCTTTGAAGGCGCGATCGACGGCGTCGTTGTCGGTGACGTCACACTCGACGCCGAACAGCCCCTCGGGCACCCCGGATCCGCGGTGCGTGACGGCCACCTTGTGACCGTCGGCGGCCAGCCGCTGTGCGATCGCCAGACCAATCCCCCGGTTTCCGCCCGTCACCAGGACTGAGCGGGCTACAAACGCGGGTTTGATGCTTGCGGTGGCCGTGTCAGTCACCCGGCCAACTTATCGCCTCGGTGCGGCGCGGCCGAAATCGGCGCGCGCCGAATGTAACGCCTAGAAGGCCCTGTCCGGGTAGATCAGCACACTGTCGCCCATGCATGACCCATTTGTGGGCAGTGAAGCCCTGGCTGCGGGCTTTTTAACCCCCTACGAGCTGCGCAGTCGATACGTCGCCCTGCACAAAGACGTGTAGCTACCGAAAGATGCCGAGCTGACGGCGGTCCTGCGTGCGCAGGCCTGTTGGCTGCGATCGCGGCGACGCGGCGTCGCTGCGTGCGCAGGCCTGTTGGCTGCGATCGCGGCGACGCGGCGTCCTCGCCGGATTCTCAGCGTCTGCCTTGCATGGCGCCAGGTGGATTGACGCGGCCCGACCCGCGGCGATCATCGACACCAACCGCCGGCGCGAGGCCGGAGTTCAGGTCTGGGAAGAGCGCATCAACGACGACGAGATCGCGGTTGTCGACGGCATGCGTATCACCACGGCGGCCCGGACTGCGCTTGACTTCGGCAGACGCTATCCGCTGGGCGTTGCGGTTGCCGCGGTCGATGCGCTCGCGCAGGCGACCGAGCTGAAGTTGGCCGACGTCGAGTTGCTCATCGACCGCTACACCGGCCGCCGGGGCATCAAAGCCGCCAGAGCCGCCCTAGAACCGGCGGGGCGCAGTCGCCGAAGGAGACGTGGTTGCGCCTGCTTTTAATCAAAGCGGGGTTTCCCCGGCCGCAGACACAGATCGCCGTGCGCAACGAATGGGGTTGGGCCGAAGCCTATTTGGACATGGGCTGGGAGGACATCAAGGTCGGTGTCGAGTATGAGGGCGGTCAGCACCAAACCAGCCGCTACCACCATCGGAAGGACATCCGCCGCCTCGAAACAGTGGAGCGGCACTACGGCTGGATTTTGGTTCGGGTCGTGGCCGAAGACCACCCTGCCGATATCCTCCGCCGGGTAGGCGAGGCGCGCGCTTCACACTGCGAAAATCCTGGCCGGAATTCGCAGCCAGGTTACGCTCGCGCGCAGCAGGAAGTTAGGTCGGCAGTCGGCGGTTGATCAGCAGCGCGGCCAGCCCTGCCAGTGCCAGCACCAGCGCACCCAGCCGCAGCCAGCCCACGCTCGCGTCGCCCTTGATCGTCTCGTAGCCGATCTGCTGCTGCAGCGACGCGTAAACGCCCTTCAGCTCCTCCAGGTTGGAGGCGCTATACCAATTTCCACCGGAGAGCTCGGCGACCTTCTTCATGGTGGAGTCGTCGACCGGAACGGGCTGGCGCTGGTCGTTGATCTCCACGAAGCCGTACGGGGTGCCGAAGGAGATCGTCGAAATCGGCACGCCCTGATCCTTGGCGGTGCGTGCGGCGGTAAACGCGCCCTTGGGGTTGTCGGGGTTTGTCGGCATCGTCTCCTTGCCGTCGGAGAACAACACGATGCGCGCCGGTGGCGGCGTGTCCCCACCGCCGATCACCGCCCCGACGGTGGCGATGGCCTGTAGCGCGGTGAAGATGCCCTCACCGGTGGCGGTGCGGTCGGCGAACTGCAACTTGTCGAGCGCGGCCTTGGTGGCTTCCCGGTTGGTCGTCGGCGACACCAATACGGTTGCGGTGCCGGCGTATTCGATCAGTCCAAGGTTGATCCCCGGAGTGAGCTCGCCGGCAAACTGCTTGGCGGCCTCCTGCGCGGCCGCCATCCGGTTGGGTTCGACATCGGTGGCACGCATCGACTGCGATACGTCGATCACCAGCATCACCACCGCGCGGTTGCGGGGAATCCGCACGTCGTGCGTCGGCCCGGCCATCGCAATGGTGAACAGCAACAACGCCAACACCAGCAGGATCGCCGGCACGTGCCGCCATCGAGAAGGCCGCTTCGGGGCGACGCTTTCCAGCAACTCCATGTTGGCGAAGCGCAGCATCCGCCTCTGGCGCGCCAGCTGCATCACGATGTACAGCGCCGCCAGCCCCAGCACGGCAAAAAGAAAGAGGAAATACCAGGAGTGTTCGAAGCCGGACAGTGTCATCGGCCCGAGCAACGGCAGCGTCACAGCAGACCGGTCATTGTGTAGGCGCGCACCTCGGCAGAGGTATCCGTCACTGCCGCCCCGCCAGGGCCCCGCGCCGGCGGGATTCAACAAAACGGACGATGTCGGCGATCCAGTCTCGGTCGGTCCGCAACGACATCAGCGGCGCCCCGCAGCTGCGGATGGTGCGCGCCACCTCGGCGCGGTGCGCCGCAGCCGCCCTGGCGAAGTCGTCACGCAACTGCGCGTCGATGGTGAACTCGCGGGTGACCCCGGTTTCGGCGTCCTGCAAGATGACGTCGCCGATGTCGGGAAGTTCGACATCGCGGGGGTCGAGCACCTCGATACCGAGCACCTCGTGCCGGGCCGCAATCGCGCGCAGCGGACGCATCCAGTTGATCGGGCCGAGGAAGTCGCTGATGATCACCGCCATTCCGCGGCGGCGTTCCGGCCGGCGCAACGCGTCGATGGCCGTCGCCAAATCCCCGCGCACCCCGGTCGGCGCTTTGGGCGTGGTGGCGATGGTGCGCAGCAGCGTCTGCTCATGCTGGCGTCCCGAGCGTGCCGGCACCCGGGTCATCGTCACGCCGTTGGCGATCAGCGCGCCGATCCGGTTTCCGCCACCGCTGTTGAGGTATGTGATCGCGGCCGCGGCCGCCACCGCCAGGTCGCGTTTCTCGCAGCCAACCGTGCCGAAGTCCAGGCTGGCCGACAGGTCGACCACCATCCAGGTCTCCAGTTCACGGTCGGCGATCATCTGCCGGACGTGCGGGTGGGTCGTGCGCGCGGTCACCGCCCAGTCCATCCGGCGGACGTCGTCACCGGGCTGATACTCACGCGACTCGCCCGGCTCCGAACCGGGACCCGGGATCAGGCCGAGATGGTCGCCATGCAGGACGCCGTCGAGCTTACGTTTGACCGTGAGCTCGAGTGTCTTCAGCGCTGCCGTCAGCTTCGGGTCGTCGATCTGCCCGCGCTGGAACGACGGCGGATGCACAGCCGCGGGCTTCCCCGCGGCAGGGTTGGGATCGGTCACCGACCGCTAGCCGCCACGGTCTGCATCACCGGGGCCACCGAATGGCCCTGCTGGGGCACGGCATTCACCTGCGGCAGGGCAACCGTCTGCAGGACTCGGTTGATGACGATCTCCGGGGAGATGTCGTCGGCCAGCGCGTCGTAGGTGAGCACCAACCGGTGCCGCAGCACGTCGGGGATGACGTCGATGACATCCTGCGGGATCACGTAGTCGCGGCCCCGTACCAACGCCAGCGACCGGGAGGCGGCGATGATGCCCAGCGAGGCACGCGGAGATGCGCCGAACGAGATCCAGGTCTTGACGTCGTTCATCCCGAGCTGCTCGGGGTAACGGGTGGCCATGACGACGCGCACCACATAATCGACCAGGGCATGGTGGACGAAGTTGTTGGCCGCGATGTCCTGTAGGCGCACCAGGTCACCGGTGGCGAGGATCTGCTTGGGCTCCGGCGGCCGGACGCCCATCCGGTAGATGATCTCCCGCTCCTCTTCGGGCGAGGGATAACCCACGTTGATCTTGAACAGGAAGCGGTCCCGCTGCGCCTCGGGCAGCGGGTAGACGCCCTCGTGCTCGATCGGGTTCTGCGTCGCCATCACCAGGAACGGGTTGGGCAGCGGGAAGGTCTTGCCGCCGATCGACACGTGGCGTTCCTGCATGACCTCCAGCAGCGCCGACTGCACCTTCGCCGGGGCCCGGTTGATCTCGTCGGCGAGCAGGAAGTTGACCACCACGGGGCCCAGCTCGGTGTCGAATTCCTCCTTGCCCTGCCGATAGATGCGGGTACCGATGATGTCGGTGGGCACCAGGTCGGGGGTGAACTGAATGCGGGCGAACGTCCCGCCGACCACGCGCGCGAAGGTCTCCACCGCCAGCGTCTTCGCGACGCCGGGAACACCCTCGAGCAGCACGTGCCCCTTGGACAGCAGGCCGACCAGCATCCGCTCGACGAGTTGGTCCTGGCCGACGATGATCCGCTTGACCTCGAAGATTGCCCGCTCCAGGGTGTGTACCTCGGCGGCCAGACCGTCAGCACCACCCGAAGGCGCCGCGTGGGCCCCCGGGCCTGGTTGCCCACCGGGGCCCGAGTAACCACTGGCCCCCTGGGGGAACCCACCTGCTGATGTCATCGACTATTACCTTTCACAGCTCAATCAGACACGACTGCTGGCACCCTAATGCCGCCGGGCAGCGACGTGCCCGCGTTCAACTATTCCAGGCCTCTCGGATTCCGTCGACGCCGCCGTTCGCTGGGGAGAATCCAGGACCGGGTCAGTACTCGATGATGCGCGTCAAAAACGGCGTCATACCCGCCTTACGCACCGGGCTGACGGTGACTTTGCCCGCGCTTCCAGATGCCTCCAGCATTTGACCGTTGCCCAGGTACATCGTGACGTGCTGGCTGCCGCCCGGGCCGTAGAAGATCAGGTCGCCGCGCCTGGCCTGGTCCTGCGGGATGTGCCGGCCGGCGTTGTACTGGTCGCCGGAAAACCGCGGGATCAGCACGCCGACTCCCGCGAACGCGTACCGCATCAGGCCCGAGCAGTCGAACCCGACGGTGTTGGCGCCGTCGCCGACGCCCTTGCTGGGGCCATCCAGCGTGCCGCCACCCCACGAATACGGCACGCCCATCTGTGACCCGCCCCGGCGGATCACGTATTCGATCGCCTGCCGGCCATTGGCCCGCGAAATCCGGCTCGGGCCGGTATTGGTGCTGCCAGGCGTGCTACCCACATTGATCCCCAGCCCGCTAAGGAATTGCTTGCCCAAATCTAACGTGGTCTGGGTGGCCTGCGCGGTGGCTTGCAACGAAGCGTTGGCGACGGCAAGCGGGTCTCCCGGGGCGCCGGCGCTGATCGTTGCCGGCAGCGTGGGATCCCACTCGCCGGGATCGGCCGTGGCCGGGGCCGGGGCCGACAACATCAGCCCGGCCGCCACCGTGGTGATGCAGGCCAGGTTGATCAGGCGAAAACGCTTGTGGCGCATAGCTCCTCGTTCAGTACTCGTCCTCGTTACCACTCGATGTATCGGACCACGAAGGGCGTCATGCCGCTGGTGCGCACCGGCGCAACGCGCACCTTCAAACCGATGTCGGGGGCCTCGAGCATCTGGCCGTCGCCGAGGTAGATCGTCACGTGCTGGCTGCCGCCCGGGCCGTAGAAGATGACGTCACCGCGGCGCATCTGCGAGGACGGGATCTTGCGGCCCATGTTGTACTGCGAGCCCGAGTAGTGCGGCAGCTTGATGCCCACCCCGGCGAACGAGTACAAGACCAGACCCGAGCAGTCGAAGCCGGTAATGCCTGCGCCGGAGTCGATTCCTTTGCTCGGGCCCGCGGCGTTGCCACCGCCCCAGGAATAGGGCACCCCGATCTGCGACATCCCGCGGCGGATCACGTATTCGACGGCCTGCCGGCCGTAGACCCGCGGAATCCTGGTCGAACCGTTGGGGGCGTTGGTGATCCCGGTGTCGGTGGGCTTGAGGATACCCAGCTGCTGCAGGAAGTTGCGCCCCATATTGGCGGTGACCTGCGTCGACGTGGCAGAGATGCCCAGCACCTGGTTGATCACCGCGATCGGGTCGCCGGGGACGTTGGCGCTGGGTATCTGCGGCAGCGTGGGATCCCAGCCATCCCATAGGCGTCCCCCGGGCGGCCGCGAGGCTCCCGGCGATCCCGGGTCCCACCGGTCGCCCGACGCCGGGCCACCGGGCCCGCCCGGCCCCGCCGACCAGTGCGCGGAGGTGAGTTGGGCTGCCTCGAGTCTGGCCTGAGCCTGGTCACGCTCGGCGGCCAGGCGGTCGATCTCTTCGCGCTGGTCGTCGAACTTGCGCTTGGACTCGGTAAGCGCCGCGACCGCGGCATCCTGGCTGGCCTTCGCGTCAGCGGCGGCTTTGTCGGCCTTCTGCTTGGCCTGTCGCGCTGCTGACTCCTTATTCACCCGCTCGGTCCGTGCCCGCTCCAGGTTCGCCATCACCGCCTGGGAACTGGCGGTCAGGGTCCTGGCGGCGGTTTCGGTGGCGATGATGTCTTCGGGGCTGCGCGCACTCAGGTAGCTGCCCGACGGACCGTTCATGTAGGTGGCGGCCGCGAAAGTGTCGAACCGGTGTTGAGCCCCGGCGATGGCCGCATTGGCGTCCTTGACCGCCTGCTGGCTGCCCTCTAGGTCGTGTTCGGCCGCGACTGCGTTGTCCCGCGCGGTCTCCACGTCGACCAGTGCCTTGTTGACGCTTTCCTGCTGCGTCTCAATGGCCGCGCTCAGGTCGTCGAGTCGCTGGTTGGCCTTGGCGACGTTCGCGATCAGAGCCGCCATGCTGTCGGTGCCCGGATCGGCCGTGGCGAGGCCGGGCATGCACACCAGCAGGGCCATACTCAAGACCGACGGAATGACCGGCCGCACAAACCTTGCGGACAATCGCGAAGCAGAGCCAGGGCGGATCCGTCTCATTCGATTCGGGTCTCCCTATGGCTCAACACAGACGGACGGCGCCAGCCACTGCTCCCAAGGAAAGCGCCAGAGACAACATCAGCATCATTTGCACCGTACGTCACATGGGTCGCTATGGAAACGCAAGTCACAAACTGCACTCTGGAAGTGCGTTTAATGTGACCGAACGGTGACCTGCCGTGTTTGCCGCATGCAGACGCGAAGTTGCTGCGACGCGACCGACCGCGCCGGACGCGCCAGGCTAGACAGCCTTGTTCGGTTCCTCCGCCGGAGCGTCGGCGGCTTGTGCAGGCGTTGCTGATCGCCTGCTGCGCGACTGCAGGAACCGGGTGCCGACGGCGGCCGCGAGCACCCCGATCAGCAGCACAATGGTCAATCCAGTCCAGGGAAACTCGGGGGCGTTGAGCTCGCTCAAAAAGTGCTGCGCCGAGAGCACCGGGTTGCCCGTCTTGGCTATGTCCTCGCCGGCCTCCAGCGTGACGCGCGGGAAATGCGTGCTGTAGGTGCCGACGTAGTTCGGGCTGAGCGTCAGGACCGTGGCATCCGGGTAGTCGGCGCCAACCACGGTGGAGATGTCGCGTAACGGTGTGTCGTTCGGCGGGTTGTGGTCGAGCAGCACGATCTTGAGGTTGATGCCCTCGCCGCGAGCTTGGTTGACGACGTCAAGCAACCCCGGCATCGCCGCCGGCGGCGCACTGACGCCGGACGCGGCGACCTGAGCCTTGACCGCAGTCATGTCGACGTCTTGCGGAATGTAGAGCGGTAGCACGGGGATCGTGTGAGGTAGCTGGACGAAAGAATCTAGCCCTGTCATCGTGCCCTTCCTGCTTCTACCGCTACAGGCACCGTACGCGACATTCATCGAAGGGGTTCCAACACACGCCTCGCGCGACAAGACTGGGAGATGCGAGTGCCGCCGTAATACAGGACAAGCGTACTGTTAAAGTGGCAACGCACCGTCGACACTGCCCGTCGGCGGGAGAACTTAATCCCTGGGAGTTGATGTGAGCACAGATTCGGTGAACTCGTTCGGAGCACGCGACACCCTCAAGGTCGGCGACAAGAGCTACCAGATCTATCGTCTCGACGCCGTCCCCAATACCGAGAAACTCCCGTACAGCCTCAAAGTCCTCGCCGAGAATCTGCTGCGCAACGAGGACGGCAGCAATATCACCAAAGACCACATCGAGGCGATCGCGAACTGGGATCCCAAGGCAGAGCCCAGCATCGAGATCCAGTACACGCCCGCGCGCGTGGTGATGCAGGACTTCACCGGCGTGCCGTGCATCGTCGACCTGGCCACCATGCGCGAGGCCGTCGGCGATCTGGGCGGCAACCCCGACAAGGTGAACCCGCTGGCACCGGCCGACCTGGTGATCGACCACTCCGTGATCGCCGACCTGTTCGGCACCGCCGACTCATTCGAGCGCAATGTCGAGATCGAGTACCAGCGCAACGGCGAGCGCTACCAGTTCCTGCGCTGGGGACAGGGCGCGTTCGACGACTTCAAGGTGGTGCCGCCGGGCACCGGCATCGTGCACCAGGTCAACATCGAATACCTGGCGCACGTCGTGATGACTCGCGACGGTGTTGCCTATCCCGACACCTGTGTGGGCACCGACTCGCACACCACCATGGTCAACGGCCTCGGCGTCCTGGGCTGGGGCGTGGGTGGCATCGAGGCCGAGGCCGCCATGCTGGGCCAGCCGGTGTCGATGTTGATCCCCCGGGTCGTCGGCTTCAAGCTCACCGGCGAGATCCAGCCGGCTGTCACGGCCACCGACGTGGTGCTGACCGTCACCGAGATGCTGCGCAAGCACGGCGTGGTCGGCAAGTTCGTCGAATTCTACGGCCAAGGTGTGGCCGAGGTGCCGTTGGCCAACCGCGCCACCCTGGGCAACATGAGCCCGGAATTCGGTTCCACCGCAGCGATTTTCCCGATTGACGACGAGACCATCGACTACCTGCGGTTCACCGGCCGCAGCGACGAGCAGCTGGCGCTGGTCGAGGCCTACGCCAAAGAGCAAGGCTTGTGGCACAACGCCGAGCACGAGCCCGCATTCTCGGAATATCTGGAACTGGACCTGTCCACCGTGGTGCCGTCGATCGCGGGCCCGAAGCGTCCGCAGGACCGAATCGCGTTGTCCGAGGCCAAGTCCACCTTCCGCAAGACCATTCCCAGTTACGTCGGCGACGACCCGGACAAGCAGGAGTACTCGAAACTTGACGAGGAGCTCGACGAGACGTTCCCGGCCAGCGACCCGGGCCAAGTGGCCAACGGCCACGCCGACGATCGCGCTCCGGTGCAGTCGGCGGCCGCGCACTCGAAGGGCCGGGTGAGCAACCCCGTGCCGGTGAAGTCCGAGGCGTACGGCGACTTCGTGCTGGACCACGGCGCGGTGGTGATCGCCGCTATCACGTCGTGCACCAACACCTCCAACCCCGAGGTGATGCTGGGCGCGGCGCTGCTGGCCCGCAATGCCGTCGACAAAGGACTCGCATCCAAGCCATGGGTGAAGACCACGATGGCGCCGGGCTCACAGGTGGTCAACGACTACTACGACAAGGCCGGCCTCTGGCCATATCTGGAGAAGCTCGGCTTCTACCTCGTCGGCTACGGCTGCACCACCTGCATCGGCAACTCGGGCCCGCTGCCCGACGAAATCTCAAAGGCGATCAACGACAACGACCTTTCGGTGTCGGCCGTGCTGTCCGGCAACCGGAATTTCGAGGGCCGCATCAACCCCGACGTCAAGATGAACTACCTGGCGTCGCCGCCGCTGGTCGTCGCCTACGCGCTGGCCGGGACCATGGACTTCGACTTCGAAACCCAGGCGCTGGGCACCGACAAGGAAGGCAACGACGTCTTCCTCAAAGACATCTGGCCGTCGCAGAAAGACGTCTCCGACACCATTGCCTCGGCGATCAGCCAGGAGATGTTCGTCAAGAACTATGCCGACGTCTTCAAGGGCGATGAGCGCTGGCGCAATCTGCCGACCCCGAGCGGCAACACCTTTGACTGGGACCAAGATTCGACGTACGTGCGGAAACCACCGTACTTCGACGGGATGTCCGCCGAACCGGAACCGGTCAAGGACATCAGCGGGGCGCGGGTGCTGGCACTGCTCGGCGATTCGGTGACCACCGACCACATCTCGCCCGCGAGCAGCATCAAGCCGGGCACCCCGGCCGCACAGTACCTCGACGAGCACGGCGTCGAACGCAAGGACTACAACTCCTTCGGATCGCGGCGCGGCAACCACGAGGTGATGATTCGCGGCACGTTCGCCAACATCCGGTTACGCAACCAGCTGCTGGACGACGTGTCCGGTGGGTATACCCGCGACTTCACCAAAGATGATGCCCCGCAAGCCTTCATCTACGACGCGGCGCAAAACTATGCGGCACAGAACATTCCGCTGGTGGTGTTGGGCGGCAAGGAGTACGGCTCGGGTTCCTCACGGGACTGGGCGGCCAAGGGCACTGCGCTGCTGGGAGTCCGGGCGGTGATCACCGAGTCGTTCGAGCGCATCCACCGCTCCAACCTGATCGGCATGGGCGTGATCCCGCTCCAATTCCCCGAGGGGGAATCTGCGGGATCGCTGGGACTGGACGGCACCGAGACGTTCGACATCACCGGTATCGAGGCGCTCAATGACGGCAAGACACCCAAGACCGTCCACGTCAAGGCGACAAAAGACGGCGCGGATTCGATCGAGTTCGACGCGGTGGTGCGCATCGACACCCCCGGGGAAGCGGATTACTACCGCAACGGCGGCATCCTGCAGTACGTGCTGCGCAACATGCTGAAGTCGGGCTAGCCCCAGCCACCGTGCCCAAGGTTAGCGAGGACCATCTGGCGGCTCGCCGCCGCCAAATCCTCGACGGCGCTCGCCACTGCTTTGCCGAATACGGCTATGACAAGGCCACGGTGCGCCGCCTGGAAAAAGCCATTGGGCTGTCGCGTGGCGCGATCTTCCACCACTTCCGGGACAAGGACACGCTGTTTTTCGCGTTGGCCCACGAAGATGCCGAGCGGATGGCCGAAGTCGCGTCCCGCGAGGGTCTCATCCAGGTGATGCGTGACATGCTCGCCGCGCCCGACCAGTTCGACTGGCTGGTCACCAGGTTGGAGATCGCCCGCAAGCTGCGCACCGACCCCACATTCAGCCACGGATGGGCGGAACGCTCCGCGGAGCTGGCCGCAGCAACAACGGATCGGCTGCGTCGGCAAAAACAGGCCGGCCGCGTGCGCGACGATGTTCCCAGCGACGTGCTGCACTGCTACTTAGATCTCGTGCTGGACGGCTTGGTGGCCCGGCTGGCATCGGGCGAAGACCCGCAGCGGCTGGCCGCGGTCCTCGACCTGGTGGAGAATTCGGTGCGCCGCAGTTAATTTGGGCCGCGCCGGCCGCTAGCGAGGCCGGGCCCGGTGGTTGGGGCCGCCGCGACTGCGCATCGTGGTACCGGACTCGAGCAGCATGCTGTGGACGGACCCATACGACCTACCGGTGGTGGCTGCCAGATTTCGGATGCTGGCCCCACCCTCATAGGCGTTGCGCAACTCGTGCAGCAACTGATCGCGCGTCTTTTTCGACTTTCTCATTGGGTTTCTCACAGGGCCCCTCCACGCTTCAGCACCATCCCATGCACCTAGGGTAAGAACCCGCTGTCGACGGCGGGCCGCTTTGGCCGAAAATGCCTGCGGCCCCGCATCTCAATCAGGCCAGCTCGATGAGATCCCGATACTCGTCGGACCAGTAGTCCTCGGTGCCGTCGGGCAAGAGCACGACGCGTTGCGGGTGGAGCGCCTCGGCCGCCCCGGGGTCATGCGTCACAAGCACGACCGCGCCCTGATAACTGCGTAGCGCGTCGAGCACCTGCTCGCGCGACGCCGGATCGAGATTGTTGGTCGGTTCATCGAGCAGCAAAACGTTCGCCGTGGACGCCACCAGCCCGGCCAATGCGAGCCGGGTCTTCTCTCCACCCGACAGGCTGCCCGCCAGTTGGTCGAGCTGTGGCCCGCTGAACATGAACGCCCCAAGCAGGCCGCGCAGATCCTGTTCGCCCGACTCGGGTGCGGCGTGCCGGATGTTCTGCCAGACGGTGGCGTCGTTGTCCAGGGTGTCGTGCTCCTGCGCGAAATAGCCGGTCCGCAAACCGTGTCCGGGCTCGAGCTGTCCGGTGTCGGGCTTCTCGACACCTGCCAGCAATCGCAGCAGCGTGGTCTTGCCGGCGCCGTTGAGTCCCAGCACAACCACGCGCGAGCCGCGGTCGATAGCCAGATCAACCCCGGTGAAGACTTCAAGTGACCCATACGACTTGCTCAGCCCCTTGGCCACCAGCGGCGTGCGCCCGCACGCGGCCGGGGTGGGAAACTTGATCCGGGCCACCTTGTCGGCGACCCGCTCTTCGTCGAGCGCGGCCATCATCCGATCCGCTCGGCGCAACATGTTTTGGGCCGCAACGGCTTTGGTGGCCTTCGCGCCCAGCTTGGCGGCCTGCATACGCAGTGCAGCGGCCTTGCGTTCGGCGTTGGCGCGTTCCCTGCGGCGGCGCTGTTCGTCGGTTGCCCGGGCGTCGAGGTACTTCTGCCAGCCCATGTTGTAGACGTCAACCTCGCCGCGCACGGCGTCCAGGAACCACACCCGGTTGACGACATCGGCAATCAAGTCGACGTTGTGGCTGATGACGACCAGCCCGCCGGTGTGTGTCCGCAGGAAATCCCGCAGCCAGCCAAGCGAATCCGCGTCGAGGTGATTGGTCGGCTCATCGAGCAGCAACGTTGTGGATGAGCCTGAAGCCCCGGCTCCTCCTTCCGACGCGGCGAACAAGATGCGCGCCAGCTCCACCCGGCGCCGCTGACCCCCGGACAGGGTGCGCAGTTGCTGCGTCAGCACCCGTTCGGGCAAGCCGAGACTCGCGCAGATCCGGCCGGCTTCGCTTTCGGCGCCGTAGCCCCCCAGCGCGACGAATCGCTCCTCCAGCTGGCCGTAGCGGCGGATCGCGCGGTCGCGCGCGTCGTCGTCGGCGACCTCGGCCATCAAGGCCTGCTGCTTCTCCAAATCGGTGAGCAGCACGTCCAATCCGCGGGCCGACAGCACTCGGTCGCGGGCCAGCACCTCGAGATCGCCCTCTTTGGGATCTTGCGGCAGGTAACCTATTTCGCCGCTTCGGGTGACCGATCCGGCATACGGTTCGGTTTCTCCCGCCAGAATGCGCAGGGTGGTGGTCTTGCCCGCGCCGTTGCGCCCGACCAGCCCGATGCGGTCGCCGGGCAGCACCCGCAGGTCCGGACCATCGGGCGAGAGCAAGATGCGCGCACCAGCGCGGACCTCAAGGTCCGTAGCGGTGATCACGATCGCGCTCCCTTGGAACTAGTTACTTGTCGTCGGTGAAGACCGGCGGCCGACGTTCGGCGCGTGCGGCAACCGCTTCTTCGAAGTTGGCCGTGAGCAGGCGCACGAAAAGCTGTCCCAGGCCTTCGGCCTGCATGTGCCCTTCCAGGCTAGCGGCGTCCAGTCCACTCCAGAGTGTGCGTTTGGTCAACTCGATTCCGGGCCGGGAGAACGCCGCGATACGAGCCGCGATCGCATAGCAGGTATCCAGCAGCTGAGCTTCCGGCACCTGACACGACACCAGCCCAATCCGCTCGGCTTCCTCGGCGGTGACGTCGCGCCCGGTCAGCATGATCTCGAACGCGCGCGACGATCCGATGGCCCGCGGCAACAGGTAACTGAGCCCCAGTTCGCTGGCGGTCAGCCCGTTGTTGATGCCCGCGGCCCGGAAGTAGGCGCTGGTGGAGGCCACCCGGATGTCGGCGGCCAGCGCCAGGCATAGCCCACCGCCGATGGCCGGGCCGTTGACCGCGGCAATCACCGGTTGGTGCAACCGTCGCACCGTCAGGATGACGTCGTCGAGCAGCTCCATGGAGCGCAGCGCATAGGTCGGCCGGGTCAGCCCGTCGACGTTCGGCACCGTGCCTGCTGACTTGTGATCGGCGCCCGAGGAAAACCCTCTGCCCGCTCCGGTCAGCACGACTACCCGCACCGAATTGTCGTAGGTGACCTTCTCGAGGGCCTCTTTGAGCGGCACCATGACGTCGAACGCCATCGAATTCATCCGCTCCGGCCGATTGAGGGTTATCAGCGCGACCTCGGGCCGCGGGTGTTCAACGAGTACCAAACTCACCTATGAAACGTAACGTACGGTAGCTCGCACCCCTGGCGCCTAGCGTCGGGTCAGACTTCCTTGGCCTCGGCGGCCTCCACGTCGAACGCCTTGACCTGCTGTACTAGGTCCTCCAGCGCAGTCGGTGGCAGGGCACCGGCCTGATTGAACAGGAGTTTGCCGTTCTTGAAGGCCATCAGCGTGGGGATGGAGCGGATTTGGGCGGCTGCGGCCAGCTGTTGTTCGGCTTCGGTGTCGACCTTGGCGTGCACGACGTCAGGGTGCTTTTCCGACGATGCCTGGAACGTGGGCGCAAACGCTCGACACGGTCCGCACCAGGACGCCCAAAAATCGACAAGCACGATGTCGTTGCTGTTGATGGTTTCGTTGAACTGCTCAGCAGTCAGGTCTCGGGTAGTCACAGTTTGCCTAACGTCGCGAGCTGGTCCGGTGTTCCCGGGCTCGCCGCCGCGGCCCGCCAGGACCTGTTGGTCAGCAGGCGCATGCCGTTGAGCCCCACGATCATGGTCGATCCTTCGTGACCGGCCACGCCCAGCGGCAGCGGCAAATGCCCGAGCAGATCCCACAGCACAAGAACGGTGATGAAGGCGGTCGCGATGGCGAGGTTAATGGTCACGATGCCGCGAGCCCGCCGCGCCAACCCGATGATCGTCGGAATGGTATGCAGCTCGTCTCGGACGGTGACGCCGTCGGCGGTCTGCAGTGTGAGGTCGGCGCCCGCACCCATCGCGATCGATGTGCGGGCCGCGGCCATGGCGGGGGCGTCGTTGACGCCATCGCCGACGACGAGCACCCGGTGACCGCTGGCCTGCAGACCACGTACGACCTCGACCTTCTGCTCGGGCAGCAGCGCCGCGCGCACGTCGGTGATCCCGGCGTGCTGGGCCACCCGACTGGCCGCACGCCCGTTGTCCCCCGTCAGCAGCACCGGTGGCGCCGAGGTCAAAGCCGCCAGCGACGCGACCGACCGCGCGGCGTCGGCACGAACCTGATCTGTGAGTCCGAGCACACCGACCGCAACGCCGTTCACCAGGACGATGGCGGCAGTGGCGCCGGCCTGAAGGATCGGCGCCAGTTGCGCCAGCGGCGCACCCCGGTAGGCGTGGGGGCTGCATACCTCGACGAAATCGCGCCCCACGCTGGCGCGGACGCCACGGCCCGGCAGCGCGCGGAAGTCCTCGGCGGACGGGATGGCGATGCCACGCGTCCGCGCTTCCTCGACGATGGCCCGCCCCAGCGGGTGCTCGCTGGATTGTTCTGCGGCAGCTGCCAATTGCAGCAATCGCCGGCCGTCAACAACACTGGCGCCATCGGCGTCCAGCGGTTCGATGGTGGTGAGTCGCGGGCTACCACAAGTCAGGGTGCCGGTCTTGTCCAACGCGACGATGCTGGTGCCGGCCAGGTGTTCGACGACGACCGCGGATTTGACCAGTACCCCGTGCCGGCCGGCGTTGGCGATCGCTGACAGCAGCGGCGGCATGGTGGCCAGCACCACGGCACAGGGCGAGGCCACGATCATGAACGTCATGGCGCGCAGCAGCACGGGCTGCATATGGGCGCCCAGCAGCAAAGGAATCGCGATGAGCGCGACGGTGGCCACCACCACGCCGAGTGAGTAGCGCTGCTCGATCTTCTCGATGAACAGCTGAGTTTTGGCCTTGGTGGCAGCAGCCTCGGCTATCAGGTCGACGATGCGGGCGACGACGGTCTGCGACGGATCGCGGGCCACCACCAGTTGCAGCACCCCGGCTCCGTTCACGGTGCCCGCGAACACCTCGTCACCCTGGCTCTTGGGCACCGGCATCGACTCGCCGGTGATCGAGCATTGGTCGACTTCGGAGGAGCCAGACACCACGGCGCCATCGGCGGGGACCCGTTCCCCCGGCCGCACCACCACGCGGTCCCCCACGACCAGCTGGGCGGCGGGCACCACCCGCTCACGGCCGTCGCGATCGACCATGGCGGCTCGATCCGGCGCAAGATTTAACAGGCCTTTGACCGAATCGGCGGTGTGTTTGGTCGCGACGTCGTCCAGCGCGCCGGAGGTGGCGAAGATGACGATCAGCAGGGCACCATCGAAGATCTGCCCGATCGCGACCGCCCCGATCGCCGCGACGACCATCAGCAGGTCTACGTCAAGAGCCTTGTTGCGCAACGCTTTTGCGCCGGCCCATGCCGAACCCCAGCCCCCGGCGAGGTAACAGGCCAGGTACAGCGTCCACCACACGTTCTCGGCCGCACCGCTCAGCTGAGCGGTCAGCCCGGCCGAAAACAGCGCCAGCGCGACAGTCGCCCAGCGCACCGAAACGACCGACCACAGCGCCGCACGCCAACACAAAGGTCGGCGGATCGGGCTTGGATCGCGGTCGAAACGAGCCGCCGGCGCGCCCCGTTCGAGGGCAATCAGGGTCATGCCGGCGGCCTCACAGGGCTGGTTGGGAGGTTCGACAGACCAGAGTGTATCGACGTAGAAAACTATCTAAGTCTCGGTTTTGTTTCGGTATGCATTCGCTATGCAAATGAATTGGCCTATCGCACAAGCCAAGCCACAAGGCAAGCGGGGCTGGCCTTCGCGACGCGGACTGGGCGCCATAGCGGCAGGTCGGCGCGGTCCGGTGCTGCTTCACCTTAGGTTACGGTTGCGTACGTTTCCCCCGCTCGGACACACTGCGACTGCAGTCGCAAAGTGAAGGGAACCGCAGTGGGGCACTACATCACCAACGTCCGCGATCTCGAGTTCAACCTGTTCGAGGTCCTTGACGTGGGGGCCGTTCTCGGCACCGGACGCTACAGCGATCTCGACGAGGACACCGTCCGAACGATCCTGGCCGAGGCGGCCCGGTTGGCCGAAGGCCCGGTCGCCGAGTCGTTCGCCTTCGCGGACCGCAACCCACCGGTATTCGACCCGGCCGCGCACACCATCAGCGTGCCGGACGAGCTGGTCAAAACGGTGCAAGCGATCAAAGATGCCGAGTGGTGGCGCCTAGGCCTGGCCGAAGAGATCGGTGGCATGCCCGCGCCGCCGCCGCTGACATGGGCGGTCGCCGAGATGATCTTCTGCGCCAATCCCTCGGCAAGCTTTTTCAACCTGGGCCCGGTGATGGCTAACGCTCTTTATGTCGAGGGCAACGAGCAGCAGCGGCAGTGGGCGGCAGAGGGCGTGGAGCGCGGGTGGCAGTCCACCATGGTGCTCACCGAACCCGACGCGGGTTCTGACGTCGGCGCCGCGCGGGCCAAAGCCATCGAACAACCCGATGGCACCTGGCACATCGAGGGCGTGAAGCGATTCATCTCCGGCGGCGACGTGGGCAACACCGCCGAGAACATCTTCCATCTCGTGCTCGCCCGGCCCGAGGGCGCCGGTCCGGGTACCAAAGGGTTGAGCCTGTTCTACGTGCCCAACTACCTGTTCGACCCTGACACGTTTGAACTCGGTTCCCGCAATGGAGTTTTCGTCACGGGCTTGGAACACAAGATGGGCTTGAAGTCCTCCCCAACGTGCGAATTGACTTTCGGCGCAACCGACGTGCCCGCCGTTGGCTACCTGGTCGGCGGTACCCACAACGGGATTGCGCAGATGTTCACCATCATCGAGCACGCCCGCATGACGATCGGTGTCAAGGCCGCCGGCACGCTGTCCACGGGCTACCTGAACGCTCTCGCCTTCGCCAAGGAGCGCGTGCAGGGTGCCGATCTGCTCCAGATGACCGACAAGACCGCGCCGCGAGTCACGATCATGCACCACCCCGATGTGCGCCGCAGCCTGATGACCCAGAAGGCCTATGCAGAGGGTCTGCGTGCGCTGTACATGTATGCCGCCGCGCACCAAGACGCGGCTGTTGCGAAACGGGTTTCGGGCGCCGACTCCGACATGGCGCACCGCGTCGACGATCTGCTGCTGCCGATCGTCAAGGGCGTGAGCTCGGAACGGGCCTACGAAATCCTGACCGAGTCACTGCAGACGCTGGGTGGCTCGGGCTTTTTGACCGACTATCCCCTCGAGCAGTACATCCGCGATGCCAAGATCGATTCGCTCTACGAAGGCACCACGGCCATCCAGGCGCTGGACTTCTTCTTCCGCAAGATCGTTCGCGACCACGGCCAGGCACTGCAGCACGTGACAGCTCAGATCAGTCAGACGATCGAAAACTGCGATCATTCGCTGAAACCCCAAGCCGAGCTGCTGCAAACCGCATTCGATGACGTCACGGCGATGACGAGCGCTCTGACCGGATATCTCATGTCCGCCGCCCAACACCCCACCGAAATTTACAAGGTGGGGCTTGCGTCGGTGCGGTATCTGCTCGCCGTCGGCGATCTGCTCATCGGCTGGCGATTGTTGGTGCAAGCCGGAATTGCGCACGCAGCATTGGCCAACGGTCCTGCACAGGGCGACGAGCCCTTCTATCAAGGCAAGATTGCGGTTGCGGCGTTCTTCGCCAACAACATGCTTCCGAAACTGAGCTCGCTTCGGGTCATCATCGAGTCCATCGACGACGAAATCATGCGCCTTTCCGAAGCCTCGTTCTAATACACAGATTCCGCACAGCTCCAGCGGGTACACCCGTTTGTCGGGACCAACCACGATTGGAGAAACGTTGATATCTGCCAGCTCGCGTACACCTCGGCTTGCCCGATTGGCGATATTCGCGGTTACCGGTGTCGCCGCGCTATCCATCGCGGCGTGCAGTTCGTCGAACAATTCAAGCCCGACGACATCGCCAATATCGCCAAGCACCGGCGTGGCCTCCCCGACGACCACCTCGTCGGCGCCGGCACCACCCAACGGCGAATCGCAAGTCAGGGGACTGATCGCATCGGTGGCGGGCAACGCGGCTCAGGTGACCCGGCAAAACGGGAACGCCACCGTGGATTTCACCGGATCGACCAAGGTCACTGAGGTCACTCCGGCCGCGCTGACCGACGTCGCCACGGGCAGCTGTGTCTCCGTGCGACCTCAGCAAGGAGGTCAGGGCGGCCAACCGATCACCGCGGCATCCGTGCGCGTCAGCCCCGCCGTCGACGGCAAATGCCCGCAGGGCAGGGAGTCCGCGCCAGGATCAACCACTCCGGCGCCCGCGAAGCGATCAGCGGTCCAAGGCGCGGTTGCTTCCGTCGCGGGTAACACCATCAACGTCACGACCACCAACGCCGGCGGCAACGCCACACAGACGGCCGTGACGGTCAGCGATAAGACCAAATACACCAAGCAAGGCGCCGCCAATACTCAGGCGATCAGCGCGGGCAAATGCATGACGGCCAAGGGAACCCAGGACAGTGGCGGCGCGCTGCAGGCGACGACCATCGACCTGCGACCGGCCCACGACGGCAAGTGCCCGGGCGAGGCCAAACCACACGGCCACGGCGGGTAATACCGGTACGGTCGATTGTGAGATTCACGTCTGGGTGGGTATTCGTTTACCCGAGCGAAACTCACGATCGGAGATACGTCGATGCCTGCCACCACCTCGGTGTCGCCGCGACTAATTCAGCTTGCGATCCTTGGGGTCGTCGTCGCAGCCATCGCAGTGGCTGTCGCCATGTGCGGTCCCTCGAATAACACGTCGAACAACGGCAACACTGGAAACCCCAGCGCATCACCTAGCCCGACGAGCTCAGCGCCGACCTCAGCACCGCCACCCGGGCCTCCGCCACCCGCCGTGGGCAAGGACTACGTCGAGGGCCTGGTCGAGTCGGTATCGGGCAACACGATCCAGCTCAGGACGCGGACCGGGTCCGCGACGGTGGGTTTCTCCCCGTCGACAAGGGTCTTCGAGGTCACCGGGGCTCAGCTCACGGACGTCACCCCCGGCAGTTGCGTCAACGTACGTGCTACCCCACAGAGCGCCCCTCCCGGTACCGGTGGTGCGATCACTGCGCAAGCCGTGACGATCACCCCGGCCACCGACGGCAAGTGCCCGCCGCCCGCCGGCTTCTACGGCACTGTGACCTCGGTCTCGGGTAACACCATTGCCGTCACCGGCATCGGCGCCGGCGGTCCAGCCACTCCGACGAATGTGACCGTCACCAACGCGACCTCTTACAACAAGCAGGCCCCGACCAACGATCAAGCGATCGCGCACGGTAGGTGCATGGGGGCTCAGGGAACAAACAGCGACGGCGTGCTGCAAGCGATGATGATCAGCCTGCAAGCGTGCCCGCCGATGGGACACCCGCACCATCACCTGCACCTCCCCCACCTCCACTTGCATCTCTAGAGGCGCAAGGCGTGGCCCGTCAGACGGTGAAGCCGAGGGCGCGCAGTTGTTCGCGTCCGTCCTCGGTGATCTTGTCCGGGCCCCACGGCGGGTTCCAGACCCAGTTGATCCGCAGGTCGTTGACCAGACCGCTGCCGACCAACGCGCTGCGTGATTGGTCCTCGATGACGTCGGTCAGCGGGCAGGCCGCCGACGTCAACGTCATGTCGATCAGGGCGACGGTTCCTTCGTCACCCTCCTCGATGTTCAGGCCGTAGACCAGTCCCAGATCGACGACGTTGATCCCGAGTTCCGGGTCGACGACATCGCGCATCGCCTCTTCGACGTCGGCGAGCAATTCGTCATCCGGCGCGGTGGTTTCGCTCATCCCTAGACCTCCTCACGGGCCGAACTGGCTTGGGCCAGCGCATCCTTGCAAGCCATCCATCCCAGCAACGCACATTTCACCCGCGCCGGATATTTGGCCACTCCGGCGAAGGCGACTCCGTCGCCCAGGACATCCTCGTCACCCTCAACGGTTCCGCGCGAGGCGACCATTTCCGTAAATGCCGTGATCGTTTTCAGGGCCTCGCCGACGGTCTGACCGATCACCTGCTGGGTGAGCACAGAGGTCGCCGCCTGGCTGATCGAACAGCCTTGCCCGTCATACGAGACGTCCGCGACGTGCTCACCGTCGTCGGACAACGCGACCCGCAGCGTGACCTCGTCACCGCAGATCGGGTTGACGTGGTACACCTGCGCGCCGAACGGCTCCCGCAGGCCGCGGTGCTGCGGGTGTTTGTAGTGATCGAGGATCACGTCCTGATAGATCTGCTCTAGGCGCACCGCGGCCTCACGCTCTGCCGAAGAAGTCCACGGCGCGTCGCACACCGGCCACCAAACGATCGACCTCGTCGACGGTGTTGTACACCGCGAACGACGCCCGCGCGGTGGCCGCCAGGCCGAACCTGCGGTGCACCGGCAACGCGCAGTGGTGCCCGACCCGCACGGCGACGCCGTCGTCGTCGAGCACCTGCCCGACGTCGTGCGCGTGCACACCGTCGACAACGAAGGACACCGGCGAGCCGCGGTTTTCCATCGATGTGGGCCCGATGATGCGCACGGCGTCGATGCCGGACAGGCCCTCAATGGCCGCGGCAACCAGCTCACGTTCATGGGCTTCGACGGCGTCCATACCGATGGCGCCCAGATAACGTGCCGCCGTGGCCAGCCCGACAACCTGGGAGGTCATCGGGGTACCGGCCTCGAACCGCTGCGGCGGCGGCGCGTAGGTGGTCACCTCCATGGTGACCGTCTCGATCATCGAGCCACCGGTGAGGAACGGCGGCAGCGCCGACAGCAGCTCGCGACGACCGTAGAGCACGCCGATCCCGTTGGGTCCCAGCATTTTATGCCCGGAGAACGCCGCAAAATCGACGTCCAGCCCGTGCAAGTCAACCGGCTGATGCGGCACCGACTGGCAGGCGTCCAGCACGGTGAGCGCACCCACCTCCTTGGCGCGGGCGACCAGCTCGCTCACCGGCGCCACCGCACCTGTCACATTCGAATGATGGCTGAAGGCAACGACTTTGACACGCTCGTCGAGCCGCAGCGAGTCCAGGTCGATATGGCCGTTATCGGTTACCCCGTACCAGCGCAACGTGGCCCCGGTCCGCCGCGCGAGTTCCTGCCACGGAATCAGGTTGGCATGGTGCTCGAGCTCGGTGGTGACAATGACGTCACCGGGCCCGACGGCGCGCTCGAACCGCTTGTCGCCCAGCACATACGACACCAGGTTCAGCGACTCGGTGGCGTTCTTGGTGAACACCAACTCGTCGGCACCGGCACCGACGAACGCCGCGACGTCGGCGCGGCCCTGCTCGTAGGCGTCGGTAGCCTCTTCCATCAGCTGGTGCGCACCGCGATGCACCGCGCCGTTGGACGTGACCAAAAACTCGCGCTCGGCGTCGAGCACCTGCAACGGCCGCTGCGACGTCGCACCGGAATCCAGATACGCCAACTGATTTCCGCCGCGCATCACGCGCTTCAGAATGGGAAAATCGGCACGGATCGCCGCAACGTCCAGTAGCGGCGACCGACGACCTAACGACATAGTCATGGTTATGCCCCTGTAGCCGCCGGTTGCTGAAAGCGTACGTAGCCGCTCTGCTCTAGTTCGTCGGCCAGCTCCGATCCACCGGATTCGGCGATGCGGCCACCGACGAACACGTGCACGTATTCCGGATGGATGTAGCGCAGGATGCGGGTGTAGTGCGTGATCAACAGGATGCCGCCGTGCTCGGATTCGGCGTACCGGTTCACGCCATCGCTGACCACTCGCAACGCGTCGACATCCAACCCGGAGTCGGTCTCGTCCAGGATGGCGATCTTCGGCTTGAGCAGTCCCAGCTGCAGGATCTCGTGGCGCTTCTTCTCGCCACCGGAGAAGCCCTCGTTGACGTTGCGCTCGGCGAAGGCCGAGTCGATCTCGAGGGCAGTCATGGCGGCCTTGACCTCCTTTACCCAGTGCCGCAGCTTGGGTGCCTCGCCGCGGATGGCGGTCGCGGCCGAGCGCAGGAAGTTCGACACCGAGACGCCGGGCACCTCGACGGGATATTGCATGGCGAGAAACAGTCCGGCCCGGGCACGCTCGTCGACGCTCATCTCCAGCACGTTCGCGCCGTCCAGCGTGATCGACCCCGACGTCACCCGGTACTTGGGGTGACCCGCGATGGCATAGGACAAGGTGGACTTCCCGGATCCGTTGGGTCCCATCAACGCATGTGTCTCACCGGATTTCACGGTCAGGTCGACGCCCTTGAGGATCGGAATCTCCCGCTCCCCTTCGGCGGCGTTGGGGTTGTCAACGCTGACGTGTAGGTCTTTGATCTCCAAAGTCGTCATGAGGCTGCTGTCTTCTCCGTTGCCCTTGATTCTGTAATGGCCAGTTCGTGTTCGATGGCTGCGGTCAGGCGGTCGCGTATCTGGGGCACCGCGATCTGAGAGATGATCCCGCCGAAGAAGCCGCGGACCACCAGCCGGCGGGCCTGTTCTTCCGGGATGCCCCGGGAGCGCAGGTAGAACAGTTGCTCGTCGTCGAAACGCCCGGTGGCGCTGGCATGTCCGGCGCCGACGATCTCTCCGGTCTCGATCTCCAGGTTGGGCACCGAGTCGGCGCGCGCCCCGTCGGTGAGCACCAGGTTGCGGTTCACCTCGAAGGTGTCGGTGCCGGTGGCCTCGGCGCGAATCAGCACATCGCCCACCCAGACGGTGTGCGCGTCTGGCAGCGACGATGCCGGATCTCCTTGCAGCGCACCCTTGTACAGCACATTCGACTTGCAATCGGGGTGAGCGTGGTCGACCAGCAGCCGCGACTCGAGGTGCTGGCCATCGTCGGCGAAGTACAGGCCCAGCAACTCGGCATCCCCGCCGGGGCCGGAAAACCGCACGTTAGCCGACATCCGCACCACCTCGCCGCCCAGCGCGACGGTGACATGCCGCAGCACCGCATCCCTGCCCAGCCGGGCATGGTGCGCGCTGACGTGAACCACGTCGTCGGCCCAATCGGCGATCCAGACGACGGTGAGCCGGGCGGCGGCCTCGACGATGAATTCGACATTGTCGGCGTAGGTTCCGCTCCCCCGGTTGTCGATGACCACGACCGCCTCGCCGAGCTCGGAGACCCGGATCTGCAAATGCCCGTAGGCGACCGCGCCTTGCCCCGGCCCGGTGACAGCGATGTTGACCGGCTCGGGGATCTGTGTGTCCCGCCCGACGGTGACCAGCGTCGCGGAGTTGAACGACGAAAATGCTTGGGCTGCAACACGGTCGGTGGGCATACCGCCCTGCCCCAGCCGGTGGTCGCCGCGGCGGACGGTCTCGGTCTGCACGCCGGGCTGTTCGCTGACGGTGATCTGCGCCTTAGCGGTGGCCGGCGCGGAGCCGTCGTGCAGGCCACGCAGCCGCTTCAGCGGGGTGAACCGCCAGAGCTCGTCGCGGCCATGCGGAATCTCGAAAGCGTCGACGTCGAACGAGGCGAACAACTCACCTTTATTGAGTGCTGCAGCGGTCATCCGACCGCGCCCTCCATCTGCAACTCGATCAGCCGGTTGAGCTCCAGCGCGTACTCCATGGGCAGTTCCTTGGCGATCGGCTCGACGAAGCCCCGCACCACCATCGCCATCGCCTCGTCCTCGGTCAGCCCACGGCTCATCAGGTAGAACAGCTGGTTCTCGCTGACCTTCGACACGGTCGCCTCGTGGCCCATGGTGACGTCGTCCTCGCGGATGTCGACGTAGGGGTAGGTGTCGCTGCGGCTGATCGTATCGACCAGCAGCGCATCGCATTTCACGCTCGACTTGGAGCCGTGCGCACCCTTGTTCACCTGCACCAGGCCGCGGTAGGAGGTCCGGCCACCGCCGCGGGCCACCGACTTGGACACGATGTTGCTCGACGTGTTCGGCGCCAGGTGCAGCATCTTGGCGCCGGTGTCCTGGTGCTGGTCTACGCCGGCGAACGCCACCGACAGCACCTCACCTTTGGCGTGCTCGCCGGTCATCCAGACCGCGGGGTACTTCATGGTCACCTTGGACCCGATGTTGCCGTCGACCCACTCCATGGTGGCCCCGGCTTCGGCACGGGCCCGCTTGGTGACCAGGTTGTACACGTTGTTCGACCAGTTCTGGATGGTCGTGTAACGGCAACGGCCACCGGGCTTTACGATGATCTCGACGACCGCGGAGTGCAGCGAGTCCGACTTGTAAATGGGAGCAGTGCAGCCCTCTACATAGTGAACGTAAGCGTTCTCATCGACGATGATCAGCGTCCGCTCGAACTGGCCCATGTTCTCGGTGTTGATCCGGAAGTAGGCCTGCAGCGGGATGTCGACGTGCACGCCCGGCGGGACGTAGATGAAGCTGCCGCCCGACCACACGGCCGTGTTCAGCGCGGAGAACTTGTTGTCCCCGGCCGGGATCACGGTGCCGAAGTACTGCTTGAAGATGTCCGGATGCTCACGCAACGCCGTGTCAGTGTCCAGGAAGATGACGCCCAGCTTCTCCAGATCCTCACGGATGGAGTGGTAGACGACCTCCGACTCGTACTGGGCGGCGACACCGGAGACCAGCCGCTGCTTTTCGGCTTCCGGGATGCCCAACCTGTCGTAGGTGTTCTTGATGTCTGCGGGCAGATCGTCCCAGGTCGCGGCCTGCTTCTCGCTGGAGCGCACAAAGTACTTGATGTTGTCGAAGTGGATGCCCTCGAGATTGGCGCCCCATCTCGGCATCGGCTTCTTGTCGAATGTGCGCAGCGCCTTGAGCCGGATGTTGAGCATCCACTCCGGCTCACTTTTCTTCCCGGAGATGTCGCGGACAACCGCCTCGGAGAGCCCGCGCTGCGCGCTGGCGCCCGCGACGTCGGAGTCCGCCCAGCCATAGCCGTATTTGCCCAGGGAGTCGATCGCCTGCTGCTGGGTCAACGGCTCGGCGGCCGACCCCACATTCTTGGTGGCTTCTGGCGTGAGTGTCATGCGGACGCTCCTTTGATGCTCGTGATGTGTCGGCGCGGGCTGGGCGCCGGCGTAAGTGGCACGTGGGTGGTACAGGCGCAGTCTCCGTTGACGATGGTCGCCAACCGCTGCACATGGGTCCCGAGCACCTCGGCCATGGCCTGCTGCTCGGCTTCGCACAACTCCGGAAACTCCTCGGCGACATGGGACACCGGGCAGTGGTGCTGGCAGATCTGCACGCCGTGGATCGGTCCGCCCACCCGCGTGGTGGTAGCGACGTAGCCGGCTTTGGTCAGCGCACTGGCGACCCGGTCGGCGGCCGCCTCTACGTCGGCGTCCTCGGCACTGTCTGCCGGCGCAACACCGGCCAAGATCGCGTCGATGCGCTGCCGGGCGAAGCTCTGAACCGCTTGCTGACCGCCGATTTCCCGCAGTTGCCGCATGGCCGCGGCGGCCAAGTCGTCGTAGGCGTGGTCGAGCTTGGCCCGGCCGGCCGCGGTCAGCCGGAACCGCTTGGCGGGCCGCCCTCGTCCCGCCTGCTGCCATGACGCAGCGGCCAAGGACTCGGCGTCGCCCGCTTCGATCAGCGCATCGAGATGACGCCGCACACCGGCGGGCGCCAGGCCCAACCGGTCGCCGATCTCACCCGCGGTGATAGAGCCGGACTCCAGGAGCAAGCTCACGATGGCACGGCGGGTATGACCATCCGGCACTGAGCCGGGGACAGCCACTGGCGCCGCGGGGATTTTCACAACACCAGTGTGACGCAATTCCCGCGATCGGTCCACCAAGGGTGCCCTCTGTGCGGGTTGCGCTCGTCACACCACCAGCGGTTCCTGACGTGCCGCTACGCTGCTCTGATGGCAGCCCGCCACCACACGCTGAGCTCGTCGATCGCCAGCTTGCATGGCGATGAGCAGGCGGTGGGCTCGCCGCTGAACGATATCGAGCTCACCGCACTTCAGCGCACCCGACTGTTCGGCGCCACCGGCACCGTCCTGATGGGGATCGGCGCCCTGGGCGCCGGGGCGCGGCCCGTCGTCCAGGACCCCACGTTCGGGGTCCGGCTGCTCAATCTGCCGTCGCGGATCCAGACGGTGTCGCTGACGATGACGACGACCGGGGCGGTCATGATGGCGCTGGCCTGGTTGATGCTGGGCCGGTTCGCTCTGGGCAAGCGGCGGATGTCGCGTGGTGACCTGGACCGCACCCTGCTGTTGTGGACGCTGCCGCTGTTGATCGCGCCACCGATGTACAGCAAGGATGTCTACTCCTACCTGGCCCAGAGCCAGATCTCACTGGAGGGACTCGACCCCTACCGGGTGGGTCCGGCCTCCGGATTGGGACTCGGTCATGTGTTCACTCTTTCGGTTCCCAGCCTGTGGCGGGACACGCCGGCGCCCTACGGCCCATTGTTCTTGTGGATCGGGCGAGGAATCTCGGCGCTGACCGGAGAGAACATCGTCGCCGCCGTGCTCTGCCACCGGGTCATCGTGCTGATCGGCGTGGGCCTGATCGTGTGGGCAACACCACGGCTGGCCCGACGCTGCGGTGTCGCCGAGGTCAGCGCGCTGTGGCTGGGGGCGGCCAATCCGCTGCTGTTCATGCATCTGGTCGCAGGAATCCACAACGAGGCGCTGATGCTCGGGTTGATGCTGACCGGCGCCGAATTCGCGCTGCGCGGCATCGACGCGCCACGGCTGTGGCCCACGTCGTGGCGCATATTGGGCCCCGACTGGGAACCGTTGGGCATGCTGCTGGCCGGTTCGATCCTGATCATCCTGTCGTCGCAGGTGAAGCTGCCCTCGTTGCTGGCGCTGGGATTCGTCGCGATGGCGCTGGCCTACCGCTGCGGAGGTAACCTGCGGGCGCTGCTGCTGGTCGGCAGCGCGATGACGGCACTGACGCTGGCGGTGATGGGCATCGTCGGTTGGGCCAGCGGACTCGGGCTTGGCTGGATCTACACGCTGGGCACCGCCAACGTGGTACGCAGCTGGATGTCGCCGCCGACGCTGCTGGCCCTGGGCACCGGGCAAGTCGGGATCCTGCTGGGCCTGGGCGATCACACCACCGCGGTGCTGGCGCTGACCCGTGGCATGGGTGTGCTGATCATCATGGTGATGGTCGTCTGGCTGTTGCTGGCCGTCTTCCGCGGCCGGCTGCACCCGATCGGCGGTCTCGGCGTCGCGCTGGGTGTCACGGTGCTGCTGTTTCCGGTGGTGCAGCCCTGGTATCTGCTGTGGGCGATCATTCCGCTGGCCGCCTGGGCGACCCGCACCGGCTTCCGGGTGGCCGCAATCATCGTCACCCTCGTGGTCGGCATCTTCGGCCCGACGGCCAACGGCGACCGCTTCGCGCTGTTCCAGATTGTGGATGCCACCGTGGCCAGCACCATCATCGTGGTGCTGCTCATTGCGCTGACGTACAACCGCTTGCCGTGGCGACCGCTCCCGGCCGAGGGCCGCGACGTCCCGGCGGTCCTCGATGCGCTGCCGGCCCCCGTTACCTCTGCCACCCAGCGGCCGACGGCGGCGCCCGACGCCTACGCTGATTCCACGTGAGCTCGGCCCCCAAGGTCCGCGAAGTACCTGAAACAGTGGTGCGGCTGCGCGGGGTATGCAAGCAATACGGGTCCGTGACGGCCGTCTCCAATTTCGATCTCGACGTACATGCCGCCGAGGTGTTGGCCCTGCTGGGGCCCAACGGCGCCGGCAAGACGACGACGGTCGAGATGTGCGAAGGGTTCGTCCACCCGGACGCCGGCACGATCGAGGTGCTGGGGCTGGACCCGATCACCGACAACGCGCGGCTGCGCGCACGCATCGGGGTGATGTTGCAGGGCGGGGGCGGTTATCCGGCGGCACGCGCCGGCGAAATGCTGAACCTGGTGGCCGCCTACGCCGCTGATCCGCTGGACCCGCAGTGGCTGCTGGACACCTTGGGCCTCACCGATGTTGCCCGCACCACCTATCGACGCCTCTCCGGTGGGCAGCAGCAACGGCTTGCGTTGGCCTGCGCGCTGGTCGGCCGTCCCGAGTTGGTGTTTCTCGACGAGCCCACTGCGGGCATGGATGCCCACGCCCGGCTGCTGGTGTGGGAATTGATCGACGCGCTGCGCCGCGACGGCGTGACGGTGGTGCTGACCACCCACCAACTCAAGGAGGCCGAGGAACTCGCCGATCGGCTGGTCATCATCGACCACGGGGTGACGGTGGCCGCGGGGACGCCGACGGAACTGATGCGCACCGGCGCTAAAGACCAGTTGCGGTTCACCGCGCCGCCGCGGCTCGACCTGTCCCTGTTGGCCGCTGCGCTGCCGGAGGACTACAAGGCCACCGAGGCGACTCCGGGCGAGTACCTGGTGGAAGGCCCGGTGGACCCGCAGGTGCTGGCGACGGTCACCGCGTGGTGTGCGCAAATCGACGTGCTGGCCACCGATATGCGCGTCGAGCAACGCAGCCTCGAGGATGTGTTCCTGGAACTCACGGGTAGGAAGTTGCGACAGTGACGGACTCGAGTGCTCCCCTGTTTCCGCCGGGCACCTTCACCCCTGACCCGCGGCCCAATACCGTGCCCCGGATGCTCGCCGCACAGTTCAACCTGGAGTTGAAGCTGCTGCTGCGCAACGGCGAGCAATTGCTGCTGACCATGTTCATCCCGATCACGCTGCTGGTCGGGCTCACTCTGCTGCCGTTCGGCTCGTTCGGCCAGAATCGCGCCGCCACTTTCGTGCCGGTCATCATGGCGCTGGCGGTGGTCTCCACCGCGTTCACCGGGCAGGCCATCGCGATCGCATTCGACCGCCGTTATGGCGCGCTCAAGCGGCTCGGAGCCACCCCGCTGCCGGTCTGGGGAATCATCGCCGGCAAGTCACTGGCGGTGGTCGCCGTGGTGTTTTTGCAGGCGATCATCTTGGGCGCCATCGGCTTTGCGCTCGGCTGGCGACCCGCTCCGGCGGCCTTGGCGCTGGGCGCGGTGATCATCGCGCTGGGCACCGCGGGCTTCGCGGCCCTTGGGCTGCTACTCGGCGGCACCCTGCGGGCCGAGATCGTCCTCGCCATCGCCAATCTGATGTGGTTCGTCTTCGCCGGGTTCGGCGCGCTGACCCTCGAGACGAGCATGATCCCGACGGCGGTGAAGTGGGCGGCCCGGCTCACCCCGTCGGGTGCGCTCACCGAGGCGCTGTCGCGGGCGATGAGCCTGTCGGTGGATTGGTTCGGCGTCGCGGTCCTGGCGGCGTGGGGCACCCTGGCGGCGCTCGCCGCGTTGCGTTGGTTCCGCTTCACCTAGAGCCCTGAGAAGGCTGCCGAGCCGCTCCCGACACTGCAACCACGCACACGACACGCCGGCGCGGGTGTGCGTCGCTGCAGTTTCGGCGCCGCCGCCCCGTGCTATGGGTTACTACGGAGTGTAGTTTTCGTTGCCTTACGATCGGGCGGTGCCCGTCGGACGATTCCTAGTGCGGTTGGTGGACCTGCTCCCCGAGCCCAGCCTGGGCGTCCAGCGGGTCATCGCGGCAGCCGTCATCCTCACGCAGGGCGGGATCGCCATCACCGGCGCGATCGTCCGCGTCACCGCGTCGGGCCTGGGCTGTCCTACCTGGCCGCAGTGCTTTCCGGGCAGCTTCACCCCGGTAGCCGTCGCCGAGGTGCCACGAGTCCACCAGGCCGTCGAGTTCGGCAACCGGATGATCACCTTCGCCGTGGTCATTACCGCGGTGCTCGCCGTGCTGGCCGTGACCCGGGCACGCCGGCGGACCGAGGTCCTGGTCTATGCGTGGCTAATGCCGGTCTCGACGGTCGTACAGGCGTTGATCGGTGGCATCACGGTGCGAACCGGCCTGCTGTGGTGGACGGTGGCCATCCATCTGCTCGCATCGATGACGATGGTGTGGCTGTCGGTGCTTCTTTACGTCAAGATCGGCGAGCCTGACGATGGCGTGGTTCGGGAACGGGTGGCCAAGCCGCTGCGTGCACTGACGGCGCTGAGCGCGGTGAACCTGGCCGCGGTGCTGGTGACGGGCACGCTGGTCACCGCGGCTGGTCCGCACGCGGGCGACCGAAGCCCCAGCCGGACTGTGCCGCGACTGAAAGTCGAGATCACCACCCTGGTGCACATGCATTCGTCGCTGCTGGTCGCCTACCTCGCGCTGCTGGTCGGGCTGGGCTTCGGGCTGTTGGCGGTCGGCGCCGCCCCGGCTGTCCGGCTGCGACTGGGCGTGCTGCTGGCCCTGGTGTGCTTACAGGCCGCCGTCGGCACCACGCAATACTTCACCGGGGTGCCCGCCGCCCTGGTGGCCATCCACGTGGCAGGCGCGGCGGCCTGCACCGCGGCCACCGCGGCACTATGGGCGTCGATGCGAGAGCGGACCGAGCCCCAGCCGCTCCAAAGCTGACTCCACGGCCACCGCGAACTCGCGCTGGGCAAGTTCGCGGGCGTCGGCGTCCAACCGTCGAAAGCCCAGCGACGGCTCCACCAATTGCAGCTCCAGCAACGCCGAACCGCTCAAATGGGCTCGTGCGTAGAGCAATTCGCTTGCGTCGACGCCCACTTGGGCCGCTGCGGCGGCCAGCGCGGCGACGCCGACATCCCAGATTTCGAAGTCCGGCTCGGCCGGAAACGCGTGCGACGGCTGGCCCCCGATAAAGACCAGCACCGTTTCAGGAGCCGGGCCGCCGGGCTGCACCAACACCCTTTGGCCGGCCGCGTGCAATTCGGCGGCGTACACCGAGGCCGCCCGGCCGGCGCAGCGCCGCGTGCCGGTTCCGATGGTCGGGCTGACGAAGACGTCGCCCGTGCGCGGCAGCCGGACCCGGTCGCCCGGCGCGAATACCTCACCGGCCACCGTCGGCACCCCCCGGTCCGCGAGGTCCGCCAAGTAGCGCCGGTCGGCGTTCCAGGCGACGACGGCGGGTGCGTTCAGCAGATTGGTCACGCCGGCGGTCCAGGCCAGGAACTCGTCGAGCCGATCGGCGTAGTCGTGAGTGGCCCGCAATATCACCAGATGCGCGCGGGTGACTTCGCGGTCGTCCCAGGACAACCAACGGGCATGCAGACCACGGTGTCGCAGCGCAGCGACCAGCCCGGCGTCGTCGTCGTCACCGGTGACTTGCTGCGGACAACCGGCCAGCACGATGCGGGGATGGAAGACGTCCGGCCGTGCGAGCTTCATGCCCGGGCATGATAACCACATGTACGCAATCGAAATCACCGAAACCGGCGGTCCCGAAGTCTTGCGCTACGTCGAGACGGCGCAACCCGCACCCGACCAGGGCCAGCTGCTGATCAAAGCAGAGGCCATCGGCGTCAACTTCATCGACACCTATTTCCGCGAGGGCAAATATCCGCGCCAGTTGCCGTTCGTTATCGGCTCCGAGGTGTGCGGCACCGTCGCCGCTCTCGGCGAAGGGGTCGACGGTTTTCGCGAGGGCGACCGCGTGGTCAGCGCCGCGGCGAACGGCGGCTACGCCGAATTCGCGGCTGCACCAGCATATTTGACCGCCAAGGTGCCAGACGGCGTGACTTCCGAGGTGGCGGCGTCGGTGCTGCTGAAAGGCCTCACCGCTCATTACCTGCTGAAGTCGGTGTATCCCGTGCAAAGCGGCGACGCGGTGCTGGTGCATGCGGGCGCCGGGGGCGTCGGGTTGATCCTGACGCAGTGGGCACGCCTGCTCGGCTCCCGGGTTATCACCACCGTCTCGACGGCTGAAAAAGAGCGACTGTCCCGGCAGGCCGGCGCCCACGAGGTGCTTTCCTACCCCGACGACGCCGAGCAGTTCGGCCAGCAGATTCGTGCGCTGACCGGGGGCGCCGGTGTGGCGGCGGTGTACGACGGCGTCGGTGCCACCACATTCGACGCCAGCCTCGCCAGCCTGGCCATCCGCGGGACGCTGGCGCTGTTCGGCGCCTCCAGCGGACCGGTTCCGCCGATAGATCCGCAGCGCCTCAACGCCGCGGGCTCGGTGTTCCTCATCCGGCCGTCGCTGGTCCACTTCATGCGCACCGCAAAGGAGTTCAGCTGGCGGGCCGACGAACTGTTCGACGCGGTTGCCGGCGGAGCCATCACCACCGAAGTCGGCGGACGTTATTCGCTGTCCGAAGCGGCCCGCGCCCACCAGGATCTGCAGGGTCGCAAAACCACTGGCTCGCTCGTGCTGCTCCCTTAGTCACATCCGCCACACCGGTCCCAAAGTTGTCGCTGCTAGGTGGACAAAAAGTGCGCCTCCCCGCCGCGAGACGCATGTGGCGGATGTGACTTGGCCGCCGATCAGAGCAGGGTCGGCAGCCCGAGCGCCGAGTCGACCGCCAAGGCGCAGCACACCAGCGCCAGATAGTTATTCGACTGCAGGAACAGTCGCAGTGGCTTGACCGGCTCGCCGACGCGGACCCCCGCGTACAGCTGATGGGCCATCGTCAGGAACCACGCCCCGGCCACCGCCGCGACCGCCGCGTAGAGCCACCCGGTCGCCAGCGCCAGCACCAGCGTCGCCAGCACGGTGAGCCAGGTGTAAATCAGGATCTGCTTGGTGACCTGGCGCTCGGTCGCCACGGCCGGCAGCATCGGGACGCCGGCAGCTTTGTAGTCCTCCTTGTACCGCATCGCCAATGCCCAGGTGTGCGGCGGCGTCCAGAAGAAGATGATCGCGAACATCGCCAACGCCGGCCAGCCGATGGTGTCCGTGACCGCCGACCAACCGATCATCACGGGCATGCAGCCGGCCGCACCCCCCCACACCACGTTTTGGGACGTGCGGCGTTTGAGCAACAGCGTGTAGACGAACACGTAGAACGCCACGGTCCCGATCGCCAGCAGCCCCGACAGCAGGTTGGTCGTCCACCACAGCCAGAAGAAGGAGCCCACAGTCAACACCAGCCCCAGCACCAGGGCGTTGCGGGTGGGTACCGCGTCCCTCGCCAGCGGCCGCCGCGCGGTCCGCTTCATCAGCTTGTCGATGTCGGCGTCTGCCACACAGTTGAGCGTGTTGGCGCCGCCTGCGGCCATTATCCCGCCGATCAACGTGTTGAGGATCAGCAGCGGGTTCGCGTGGCCGCGGTCGGCGAGCAGCATCGCGGGTATCGCGGTGACCAAAAGCAGCTCGATGACCCGCGGCTTGGTCAACGCCAGGTACGCCAAGAACGTGCGGCGTACTCGGCTTGGCGCGACGCGCCCGCGAACGCTCACGCAAATAACTCCCTTGGGGTCGCAGCAGCGCGCCAGCATCTACTACAGAGGATGGTAGACGGCTAGGGGCCACCGGGAACAGTTCGGGGTCGATTGACCCCGGGATGGTTCATCCGTTGCGCCGTCGGAGCACCGTCCGGGCGGTCTCTACCACCCGGTCCGGAGTGAAGCCGAACTTGGTAAGCAGCTCCTTCAACGGCGCGGACGCCCCGAACGTTTCCATGCCGATCACGGCCCCGTCGAGCCCGATGTAGCGGTGCCAACCGTGTGTCGACGCCTGCTCGACTGCGACGCGGGCGCGCACCGAGGGCGGCAGCACTTCGTCGCGGTAGGCCTGCGGTTGCTTCTCGAACAGCTCAAGGCACGGCATGCTCACCACCCGCGCCCGCACTCCCTCGGCGGTCAGCTGCTCGTAGGCCTGCACCACCAGCGACACCTCGCTGCCGGTCGCCATCAGGATCAGCTCCGGATTGTCGGCCGACGCCAGCACGTAGGCGCCCTTGGCAAGACCGGATGCCGGCGCGTACACCGAGCGGTCCAGCGTCGGCAGATTCTGCCGGGACAGCACCAGGGCGACGGGCTCGTGCTTGAGCTGCGCGATGAACCGCCACGCCTCGGCGACCTCGTTCGCGTCGGACGGGCGGATGACCAGCAGACCGGGGATCGCGCGCAGTGACGGTAGCTGCTCAACCGGCTGGTGTGTGGGGCCGTCCTCCCCCACGCCGATCGAGTCGTGGGTGAAGATGTTGATCGTCGGGATCTCCATGATCGCCGAGAGTCGGATCGCGCCGCGGGCGAAATCGGAGAAGATCATGAAGCCCGACCAGAAGGCGCGGATTTTGGACAGGGCAAGCCCGTTCGTGACTGCACCGGAAGCGAATTCGCGCACGCCGAAGTGCAGATTGCGGCCGCCCGGATTGTCCGCCTGCAGGTCACCGGCGCCGTCGAAGGTCAGCCGCGTCTTGGTCGACGGCGCCAGGTCCGCGGCGCCGCCGATCAGCCAGGGGTAGTTCTTCGCCAGTGCGTTCAGCACCTGCCCGGACGACGCCCGCGATGCGATGCCCTTCGGGTCGGCGGGGAAGGTCGGGATGTCGGCGTCCCAGCCGTCGGGCAGTTCGCGACGCTGCATCCGGTCGAGCTGGTCGCCCAGGTCGGGGAATTCGGCTCGATAGGCCTCAAAGGCCGCCTTCCACTCGCCGCTCAGCCGGGCGCCACGGGCTCCGATCCCATCGGCGAAGTTCTGGTAGACACCATCGGGGACGAAGAACTGATCGTCGGGCGGGAAGCCGTAGAACGCCTTGGTCGCGCGGACCTCGTCCTCCCCGAGCGGCTCGCCGTGTGCGGCGGCGGTGCCCTGCTTCGTCGGTGCGCCGTAGGCGATGTGGCTGTCGACGATGATCAGCGTAGGGCGGTGTTGCTCGCGCGCGAATGTTTCGAACGCGCGGCCCAGCATCTGCAGGTCATTGGCATCGCCCACCCGGGTGACGTTCCAGCCATAGCCGACGAACCGGGTGGCGACGTCCTCGGTGAACGCGATGTCGGTCGCGCCTTCGATGGTGATCTTGTTGTTGTCGTAGATCCAGCACAGGTTGGACAGCTGCAGATGCGCTGCGAGCGAAGCCGCTTCGGACGCAACGCCTTCCATCATGCAGCCGTCGCCGGCGAGTGCGTACACGTTGAAACCGAACAGCTCGTGTCCGGGGCGGTTGTAGGTGGCGGCGAGCCAGTTGGACGCGATCGCCATACCGACGCTGGTCGCCACCCCCGTGCCCAACGGGCCGGTGGTGCATTCGATCCCGGACGTCCAGCGATACTCCGGGTGGCCCGGACACTTGGAGTCGAGCTGGCGGAACTTCTTCAGGTCATCCAACTCCACCGACGGTGTGCCCACCGTCTCGTAATCCGCGTCGACGGCCTGCACCTTGGTCAGATGCAGGATGGAGTAGAGCAGCGTCGAGGCGTGCCCCGCCGACAGGACGAACCGATCCCGATTCGGCCAGATGGGATCCGCCGGATCAAACCGGAGAACCTTCTGCCACAAGGTGTACACAACGGGCGCCATCGCCATCGGGGTCCCCGGATGGCCGGAATTGGCCGCCTGAACGGCGTCGATGCACAAGGTGCGAATCGTGTTGACGCTCAGTGCGTCGATATCTGGTCCAGCAACAACGGCCGTCATTTCCGATCCCTGTCATCTCGTCGCCTACACACCTACGCGCAATCCTGGCAGGCATAGGGCGACCCGAGAAGTGAAACGAGAGGTGAAAAGACGAACAACACTCGGGTGGTGTGGCTGATGATGCCGTCGGGCCATCTGGTGGTCACGGCGGCGATTACCGCAAATTCGGCCGGTCGCCGAGCGAGGGGACTCGAACTCAACCGTTCGCCGCGCAGGCCTGCACGCGCCGTCCACATCCGGTCGGCGTCAGCAGTAGCCTGTACCCACCATTCGACCATTTCGGTGTGCCGCATTAGGTTGGAACAATCAGGCGCGTCTACCGACGTGAGGAGCGAGTTTGTGACCACCGTCGTGGATATTTCCGCTCTCACCCGCCCCACGCACCCAGACGACTGGACCGACCTGGATTCGCTGGCGGTGGACACGATTCGGGTGCTGGCCGCCGACGCGGTTCAGAAGGCCGGAAACGGGCATCCTGGGACGGCGATGAGCTTGGCGCCGTTGGCGTACACACTGTTTCAGCGGACGATGCGCCACGATCCGAGCGACACCACCTGGCTGGGCCGCGACCGGTTTGTGCTGTCGGCCGGGCACAGCAGCCTGACCCTCTACATCCAGCTCTACCTCGGTGGATTCGGCCTCGAGCTTTCCGACATCGAATCGCTGCGCACCTGGGGATCCAAGACCCCTGGGCACCCCGAGTTTCGCCACACCAGGGGTGTGGAGATCACCACCGGTCCGCTCGGCCAGGGCCTGGCGTCGGCGGTCGGGATGGCGATGGCGTCGCGCTATGAGCGTGGCCTGTTCGACCCGGACGCCGAACCGGGATCCAGCCCGTTCGACCACCACATCTACGTGATCGCCTCCGACGGGGACATGGAAGAAGGGGTGACCTCGGAAGCGTCATCGCTGGCGGCTGTGCAACAACTGGGCAACCTCATCGTGTTCTACGACCACAACCAGATCTCGATCGAGGACGACACCAACATCGCGCTGTGTGAGGACACCGCCGCCCGCTACCGCGCTTACGGCTGGCATGTGCAGGAGGTGGAGGGCGGCGAGAACGTCGTCGGCATCGAGGAGGCCATCGCCAACGCGAAGGCCGCCACCGACCGGCCGTCGTTCATCTCGCTGCGCACCATCATCGGCTATCCGGCGCCCAACCTGATGAATACCGGCAAGGCGCATGGTGCGGCCCTCGGCGACGACGAGGTCGCGGCCGTCAAGAATATCCTGGGGTTCGATCCCGACAAGACGTTCGAGGTTCGCGAGAACGTCATCACCCATACCCGCGGGCTGGTGACGCGGGGGAAAGAAGCCCACGAACGCTGGCAACCGGAGTTCGAGGCGTGGGCGCAGCGCGAGCCCGAGCGTAAGGCGCTGCTGGACCGGTTGCTCGCGCAGCAGCTGCCCGACGGCTGGGACGCCGACATTCCGCACTGGGAGCCCGGGTCCAAGGCATTGGCCACCCGCGCGGCGTCCGGCGCGGTGCTGTCGGCGGTGGGACCGAAGCTGCCCGAGTTGTGGGGCGGTTCGGCCGACCTGGCGGGCAGCAACAACACCACCATGAAGGGCATGGATTCCTTTGGTCCGCCGTCGATTTCGACCAAGGACTACACCGCACACTGGTACGGCCGCACCCTGCATTTCGGCATTCGCGAGCACGCGATGGGCGCCATCCTGTCCGGTATCGTGCTACACGGCCCCACCCGCGCCTACGGCGGCACCTTCCTGCAGTTCTCCGACTACATGCGTCCGTCGGTGCGGCTGGCCTCGCTGATGAACATCGACACCATCTATGTGTGGACGCATGACTCGATCGGGCTCGGCGAGGACGGCCCGACCCATCAGCCGATCGAGCACCTTTCGGCGCTGCGCGCCATCCCCCACCTGTCGGTGGTGCGCCCAGCCGATGCCAACGAGACGGCCCACGCCTGGCGCACCATCCTGGCCCGCGGCAACGGCAGCGGTCCGGTTGGCCTGATCCTGACCCGCCAGGGCCTGCCGGTGCTGGAAGGCACCAACGCCGAGGGCGTCGCCCGCGGCGGCTACGTGCTAGGCAACGGGGGCGGCGACCCAGACGAGGAAGAACCTGACGTGGTATTGATCGCCACCGGCTCCGAGGTGCAACTCGCGGTCGAGGCGCAGAAGTTGTTGGCGGACAAGGACATTATCGCGCGGGTTGTGTCGATGCCGTGTGTGGAGTGGTTCGAGTCCCAACCGTACGAATACCGCGACAGCGTCCTGCCCCCGTCGGTGTCGGCCCGCGTGGCCGTCGAGGCCGGCGTCGCGCAATGCTGGCACAAGCTGGTCGGCGATACCGGCAAGATCGTGTCGATCGAGCACTACGGAGAATCCGCCGACGCCAAGACATTGTTTCGCGAATACGGGTTCACCGCCGAAGCCGTCGCTGCCGCAGCGGAACAAGTAGTAGATAACTGAGAAAGGGTGATTGAGATGACCAGTCAGAACCCTAACCTCGCGGCGTTGAGCGCCGCCGGGGTATCCGTTTGGCTGGACGACCTGTCGCGGGACCGGTTGCAGTCCGGCAACCTGCAAGTGCTGATTGACACCAAGAGCGTGGTCGGCGTGACCACCAACCCGTCCATCTTCCAGAAAGCCTTCGCGGAAGGCGACGTCTACAACGCCCAGATCGCCGAGTTGGCCGAGCGCGGTGCCGACGTCGATGCCACCATCCGCACCGTCACCACCGACGACGTGCGCACCGCGTGCGACGTGCTGACGCCGCAATGGGAGGCCTCCGACGGGATCGACGGCAGGGTTTCCATCGAGGTCGACCCGCGGCTGGCCAACGAGACCGACAAGACGATCGCGCAGGCCGTCGAGCTGTGGAAAATCGTCGACCGGCCGAACCTGCTCATCAAGATCCCGGCCACCAAGGCCGGCCTGCCGGCCATCACAGCCGTTCTGGCGGAAGGGATTTCGGTCAACGTCACCCTGATCTTCTCTGTCGAGCGGCACCGCGAGGTGATGGATGCCTACCTGGCCGGGCTGGAGAAGGCCCGCGAGGCAGGACACGATCTGTCCAAGATCCACTCGGTGGCATCGTTTTTCGTTTCCCGAGTGGACACCGAAATCGACAAGCGGCTGGAGAAGATTGGCTCCGAAGGCGCGCTCAAACTGCGCGGCCAGGCCGGGGTCGCCAACGCTCGGCTGGCATATGCCGCCTACCAGGAGGTCTTCGACAGCGGCGAGCGCTACCAGGCGCTCAAGGGCAACGGTGCCCGGGTACAGCGACCGCTGTGGGCTTCGACCGGCGTCAAGAACCCCGACTACTCCGACACCCTCTATGTCACCGAACTCGTCGCCGCGCACACGGTCAACACCATGCCGGAGAAAACAATTGACGCCGTCGCCGATCACGGTGTTGTCAAGGGTGACACCATCAGCGGCACCGCCGCGGCGGCTCAGGAGATGTTCGACAAGCTCTCGGCGGTCGGGATCGACTTGGCCGACGTGTTCGTCGTCCTGGAAAACGAGGGCGTGGAGAAGTTCGTGGAGTCCTGGACCGAGCTGCTGGAGGAAACCCAGAAGCAGCTGAGCTCCGCCGACAAATGAGCCCAGGGGCTGATGCCACGCAATGGCGTAATCCATTGCGGGACAAAGACGATAAGCGGCTGCCCAGGATCGCCGGCCCGTGTGCCCTGGTGCTCTTCGGTGTCACCGGCGACCTGGCGCACAAAAAAGTGGTGCCGGCCATCTACGACCTGGCTAACCGGGGCCTGCTGCCACCGACCTTCTCCCTGGTGGGCTTCGGCCGCCGCGATTGGGACCACAACGCTTTCGCCCAGGTAATACACGACGACGTCAAACAACACTGCCGTACCCCGTTTCGCCAGGCGATCTGGGAGCGCTTGGCGGACGGATTACGTTTCGTGCGAGGCGAATTCGACGAGGACGACGCATTCGCGCGGCTGGCCGAGACGCTGGACAAGCTTGACGCCGAGCGCGGCATCGGCGGCAACCACGCCTTCTACCTGGCGATCCCGCCCAGGTCGTTCCCAGTCGTCTGCGAACAACTGCACAAGTCCGGGCTCGCGCGTCCACAAGAAGACAGATGGAGCCGGGTCGTCATCGAGAAGCCATTCGGCCATGACCTGAAAAGCGCATGTGAGCTCAACCACGTGGTCAACTCGGTCTTCCCTGAGGAGTCGGTGTTCCGGATCGACCACTATCTGGGCAAGGAGACGGTGCAGAACATCTTGGCGCTGCGATTCGCCAATCAACTGTGGGATCCGATCTGGAACGCGCACTACGTCGACCACGTGCAGATCACGATGGCCGAAGACATCGGACTGGGCGGGCGGGCCGGCTACTACGACGGCATCGGCGCGGCCCGCGACGTCATCCAGAACCACCTGATGCAACTGCTGGCGCTGACCGCGATGGAGGAGCCGGTCAGCTTCAAACCGCGTGCATTGCAGGCCGAGAAGATCAAGGTGCTGTCGGCCACCCAACTCGCGGAGCCGCTCGATGAGACCAGCAGCCGCGGTCAATACGCGGCCGGCTGGCAGGGCGGCGAGAAAGTGGTCGGCTTGCTCGACGAGGAGGGCTTCGCCAAGGACTCCACCACCGAGACCTTCGCCGCCATCACACTCGAGGTGGACACCCGCCGCTGGGCCGGGGTGCCGTTCTATCTGCGAACCGGGAAGCGGCTGGGCCGCAGGGTGACCGAGATCGCGTTGGTCTTCAAACGCGCGCCGCATCTACCGTTCGATGCCACGATGACCGACGAGCTCGGCACCAACGCCATTGTCATTCGGGTACAGCCGGACGAAGGGATCACCTTGCGGTTCGGGTCCAAGGTCCCGGGCAGCGCGATGGAAGTCCGCGACGTCAACATGGACTTCTCCTACGGCTCGGCGTTCGCCGAAGATTCACCCGAGGCTTATGAACGGCTGATTCTGGATGTGCTGCTGGGCGAGCCATCCCTTTTCCCGGTGAACGAAGAGGTCGAATTAGCCTGGCAAATACTCGATCCCGTGCTCGATTACTGGGCTACACACGGCCAGCCTGATCCTTATGAGTCCGGCACCTGGGGCCCGGATTCGGCGTTCGCGATGTTACGCCGGACGGGGCGGGAGTGGCGACGGCCATGATGGGAGAGCGGCGCAAATGATCGTTGACATGCTGGACACCAGCACCACCGCGATCAACAAGAAGCTTGACGAGCTACGCGAAAAGGCCGGCGTCGTCATGCAGGGTCGCGTCGGGACCCTGATCATCAAGTCAGACAACGAAGACCTGCTCGAGGAATCCATCGAGGCCGCCAACGCAGCGAGCCACGAACACCCGAGCCGGGTCCTGGTGGTGACGGCCGGCAACGCCGATGCTGCCGACGCGCGGCTGGACGCCCAGGTTCGGGTCGGCGGTGATGCCGGTGCCGGGGAGGTCGTGGTGCTGCGGCTGTCCGGGCCGCTCGCCGGTCACGCCAACAGCGTTGTCACGCCGTTCTTGCTTCCCGACATCCCGGTCGTGGTGTGGTGGCCCGACATCGCTCCGGCGGTGCCTGCCAAAGATCCGTTGGGCAAGTTGGCGATTCGGCGCATTACCGACGCGACCAATAGTGACGACCCGCTGTCGGCGATCAAAAGCCGGCTTCCCGGATACACCGATGGCGACACCGATCTGGCCTGGGCCCGTGTCACCTACTGGCGCGCGTTGCTCACCTCCGCGGTCGACCAGAAACCCCACGAGGCGATCGAATCGGCGCTGGTTTCCGGTTTGAAAACCGAACCCGCGCTGGACATCCTGGCGGGCTGGCTGGCCAGTCGGATCGACGGGCCGGTCCGCCGGGTGGTCGGCGACCTCAAAGTCGAACTGGAGCGCAAGAGCGAAACCATCACCCTGAGCCGGCCGCAGGAGGGCACCACGGCCACGCTGAGTCGGACGGGCCGGCCAGATGCCCTGGTTCCGTTGGCGCGCAGGGAAACCCGTGAGTGCCTGGCCGAGGACATGCGGCGGTTGGACCCTGACGAGATCTTCTACGCCGCGCTCGAAGGAATCGACAAGGTGCAGTACGCATGAGCACTGTCGTCGAGGTCTTCCCGGACAGCAAGGCCTTGGTCGGGACCGCAGGCGACCGACTGATTGGTGCCATCCAGACCGCGGTAGCGGCCCGGGGACGAGCACTGCTGGTGCTGACCGGCGGTGGCAACGGCATCGCGCTGCTGCAGCATCTCGGCGCGCACGGCCAGCAGATCGACTGGTCCAAGGTGCATCTGTTCTGGGGCGACGACCGTTACGTTCCCGAGGACGACGACGAGCGCAACGACAAACAAGCGCGTGCAGCTCTGCTCGATCACATCGACGTCCCGTCAAGCAACGTGCACGCGATGCCCGCAAGTGACGGTGAATTCGCCGGTGATCTCGCCGCCGCGGCGCTGGCCTATGAGCAGGTATTGGCCGCCAATGCCGAACCGGGTGATCCCACACCGAATTTCGATGTCCACCTGCTGGGAATGGGGCCCGAGGGGCACATCAACTCGCTGTTCCCCGACACGCCGGCCGTGCGCGAGGCCACCCGCATGGTGGTCTCAGTCGAAGACTCGCCGAAACCGCCACCGGAACGAATCACCTTGACACTGCCGGCTATCCGGCGTTCCCGCGAGGTCTGGCTGATGGTGTCCGGGGCCGCGAAGGCCGAGGCGGCGGCCGCCGCGATCGGGGGCGCCGACCCTATCTCGATACCAGCCGCCGGAGCTATCGGGCTCGAAACCACGTTGTGGCTGCTCGACGAAGAGGCGGCGGCCGAGCTCCCTGGCTAACCCTGCCGGGGCGCATAATGGCCGTCATGGCAGACAGAACCGTCCGCAGCGGGTCCGCGCGAAACCGGATGAAGACCCTCACTCAAGCCGCGCTGAATGCCGACAAGACGGTGGAGCAGGTCGAGGACGTCCTCGACGGGCTCGGCAAGACCATGGTCGAGCTGAACAGCTCGCTGTCGGCCTTGAACGGCACGGTGGAACGCCTGGAGGGTGGCCTGGATCATCTGGAGGGCACACTGCGTAACCTGGACGATCTCGCGAAACGGCTGATCGCGCTTGTCGAACCGGTGGAGGCCATCGTCGAAAGGATCGACTACATCGTGGGCCTGGGCGAGACGGTGATTTCCCCGCTGTCGATGACCGAGCACGCGGTGCGCGGTGTGGTGGACAGGCTGCGGAACCGAACCGCGCAGTAGACCGTGACCGGCAGCTACCCGGTTCCCGCCCCGCCCTATGCGGCGGAAACCAGTTTGCCGTGGGACGTCCCCGTCGGCGACGCCGTCGCCGCGATCGCCGCGGCCCGCGCACGACATGGCGACACGTTCGTCGTGGAGAGCGGCCGGGAACATTATCTGTTTACCTTCTCCAGCGCTGGCGTCGAGTCGTTTTACGCGCTTACCGAGGAGACGGCCAGCAAGGCGGTCGCCGATTACCTCATGCTGCGGCGCAAACTTCCGGACGACATCTTCGTCGGACGTCGCACCTTGCCGAGCACGCTGTTTCGGCGCGACGACGTGGCTTCCTATCTGGCCAACCTGGACCGGGCGCTCGAGCTGACCATCGCCGAGCTGGGGCCGGCGGGTTCGGTGGACGTCTTCGATCTCATGCGGCGGCTTGGCCATCGGATGGGGCTGGCCTCGTGGGCGGGACCCGGTTCAGCCGATGGTGAGGCCTTCGAGCGTCTGGTGCGCGCCTTCGAGACGCTGGACGGCTCCGATGCGTTCGTTCACCCCGACAAAATGGCGGCGGTGGCGGCGAGCAACAAGCGTGCCGAGCGAGCCGCGCTGGACGAGGTTGCCGATATCATCGCCGCCGCGGTGGGCCGGTTCGACGCGGGCGACAGGCCCGGCGGCAAGGACGATCAGGGCCTGTTCGGCAGGATCGTGGAGGCCTGGACGCCCGAGTCGTCGGAGGCGCAGGGCGTTCGGCTACGCGGGATCGCGCTCGACATCGCGCTGATCCACATCGCGTCGATGTCGAACTTGGCGGCCGCGCTCGGCTGGGCGTTGGTCGACCTACTCGAACACCCGAGCTACCTGGCGCGAGTGCGCTCGGGCGGCTCGGACTCCGCTGACTTCGCCCAGCGCTGTGCGCTGGAGTCCACGCGGCTGGCGCAACGTTCGATCATGACCCGCGCCGTGCTGTCTGCGGTCGATTTCGACACCGGTGAGGTCACCTACCAAGTGCCGCCGGGCTGGAACATCGCCACCTTGCTGCCACTGCTCAACACATCCGTGGCGCCGGGCCTGAAACGGTGGGATCCCGATCGATGGACACGTCACCGTCTGATCGAACAGGACGCCCTCCCTTCGCCGATGCTGGTGACCGCCTTCGGACACGGGCGGCACTCGTGCCCGGCCCAACCGTTCTCGCTGGCGGCCATGACCGCGGCTACGACACATCTACTCCGCACGTACCGGATGACGCCGGGCTGGACGTCGCATCCCCAACCGGTCGCCGCTCAGATCGGCGGCGTGGCCCGGGCCGCGGAACCGTGTCCAGTCGACTATGCCCGACTCAACTAAGGGCGCTAGTGCGCTGTCGCGGCGCGTGCGGCCATCTGCTTGAGCATGTCGTCGTGGATGATGTCGATCCTGGAGCGTGCCTCGGCACATACGTAAGGATCGCGGATGACGGTCATCTGGTTGTCCTGCTTGGTCTCGCCACCCTCGGACCAGTTGGTGGAGCCGGTCACTACGTCGACGCCGTCGATGATGACCATCTTCAGGTGCATAATGGCCGACTTCTCGCTATGGCCGACGGCAATACTGTTGCCCGTTTTGTCGTTCATCCACGATGCCAGGAGTTCGTGCTCCGCCTTCCCGCTGGCCTGCGTGGAGTCCAGACTCATTTGCACATAGATCTTTTCGTCGCTCAGCTTGGACCGAAGGACCGTGTTCAGCTGCGTGTCGTCGTAGCCGTACATGGCCACAACGATGCTTTTGTTCGCTGCGGTCAGCAAGGCCTCGAGCGCGTCGTGCACACGGTCAACCGGGCTGTAGAAACTCCGGGTGTCTTCGGGATAGCCGGGCGGGAAGGGTGCGGCTTTGTACTGGTCAAGCTCAGACAGCGAGGTAAGGGCCATGGTCACTCCTCCGTTGGTGTTGCTAGACAATGTTGAAACTGAAGCCACCGGGCTACCCGCTGTTTCTCAGCGCGCTCGCCAGCCCGTTCATCGTCAGCAGGATGCCGCGCTGCACTAGTTCGTCTTCATCGCCCGAACGGTAGCGGCGCAGCAACTCCACTTGAAGGTGGTTCAGCGGCTCCAGATAGGGGAAGCGGTTGAACACCGAACGCGCCAGCGCCGGGTTGTCGGCGAGTAAGTCGTCTTGACCGGTGATGAGTTTGTGCATGGCGATGGTTCGCTGGTGCTCGTCGGCGATTTTGTCAAAAACCCTGCGCCGCAACGATTCATCGGGCACCAACTCGGCGTAGCGGGCCGCCAGGCCCAAGTCGCTCTTGGCCAGCACCTGCGCCATGTTCGACAGCACGCTGCGGAAGAACGGCCACCGCTCATACAGATCGTGCAGTACTTCCACTCGCTCGGTTTCGCTTTCGGGACCCGCAGCAATCCACTGCTGGAACGCCCATCCCGTGCCGTACCAGCCGGGGAGCATGACCCGCGACTGGCTCCACGCCAGCACCCACGGGATGGCGCGCAGGTCTGCGATCGACTCGGTGGGCTTGCGTGACGTCGGCCGGCTGCCGATGTTCAGCGACCCGATCTCGCTGACCGGTGTGGAAGCCTTGAAGTACTCGACGAAACCCGGTGTCTCGTGCACCAATTCGGAGTAGGCACGCCGTGCGAGGGCGGCTATCTCGTCGAGCACGGCATACGCGGGCTCCGCGGCGTCGCCCAGGCCCTCCACGTCCAGCAGCGTTGACTCCAGGGTGGCCGCCACCAGGCTCTCCAGGTTTCGTCGCGCCAGCTGCGGTTCGGCGTACTTCGCGGCGATCACCTCGCCTTGCTCGGTGAGCCGCAACGAGCCGTTCACCGCCCCCGGTGGTTGCGCCAGGATGGCCTGATAGCTGGGGCCCCCGCCGCGGCCGACGGTGCCACCGCGACCGTGGAAGAGTCGCAACCGGATTCCGGTTTTGCGGGCCACCTCGACCAGCGCCAGCTCGGCGCGGTAGACCGCCCAGTTAGCGGTCAGATACCCGCCGTCCTTGTTGGAGTCGGAGTAGCCCAGCATGACTTCCTGTGATTCGCCCCGGGCGGCCACCAGCGCCCGGTAGAGCGGAAGTTCCAGCATCGCCTGCAGAATCTCCGCCCCATTGTGCAGGTCGTCGATCGTCTCGAACAGCGGTGAGATGCCCACCGGGCAGTACGGTTCCGGCCCGGAGGCGTCCAGCAGGCCAACCTCTTTCAGCAGGATCGCGGCCTCCAGGACGTCCGACACGGACTGGCACATCGAGATGATGTAGTTGGGCACGGCGGCCGGACCGTAGATCTCGACGGCGTGCGCCGCGGCGGCGATGACGTCCAGCTCGCCGCGCGCCAGGTCCGACACTCCCCCGCGGTCGCCGACCAGCGGCCGACGGGTGCTCAGTTCGTCCGTCAATAGCTCGACTCGCTCGTCTTCGGGCAGCGACCTGTAGTCCGGGTGCACCCCGGCCCACGCCAGCAGCTCGCTGACCACCTCTTCGTGCACGTCGGAGTTCTGCCGCATATCCAGGCCGCACAGATGGAACCCGAAGACTCCGACGCCTTCTCGCAAGAGTGCCAGCCGATGATCGGCCAACAGCGCGGCGCCGTGCGTACGTAGCGAAACGTCGATGGCGTCGAGATCGGCCCGCAGTTCGGCCGGCGCACCATATGGCGGCAACCCCAGGTCAAGTTCGTCCAATGGCTGACTAACCAGGATCTCGGTCGCGGTTGCGGTAAGCCGGCCGCGGATGGTGCGCAACGCCCGCCGGTACGGCTCGTCGAGGTGGACAGCATCGGGGCAGGCGTCGGCCAGCGCGGCCACCTCGGGAGTAACGGTGATCAGCCGCGCGGACATCGACAGCTCCTGCTCGAGGCCCGTGAGTTCGGCGAGGTAGCGCGCGAACGCGGTGAATGCTGCGCTGCCGGTGGCCAGCCGGACCACGTCGGCGGTCACGTTCGGATTTCCGTCGCGGTCGCCGCCGATCCAAGAGCCGGGCCGCAGAATGGGCTCTGCTAGCAGTTCGGTGTCGGGCCAGCGGGCACGCAACGCTTCCCGAACCTCGGCATTGACCTGCGGGATCACCTCGAACAACGCGGCCGTGTAATAGCGCAGCCCGACGGCGATCTCGTCGGAGATCTTGAGCCGGGACAACCGGATCAGCGCGGTCTGCCACAGCGTGAGCACCTGACGGCGCAACTCCAATTCGATGCTGCGTCCATCGTCGGTCTCGGTGTGCCCGTCCGCGCGCACTCGCATCAGCTCGGTGATCCGGTGCTGGGTGACGAAGACGGTGCGCCGCCGGGTCTCGGTGGGGTGGGCGGTGATCACCGGGGACACCAGCGCGCCCTGCAGGGCCTCGGCGACGGTAGCTGAATCTAGCCGTGCCAGATCGAGTTTCGCGCATGTGGCGGCTAGGCTGCTGTCCTGCGGCGGCTCGCCCGCGTCGACGTGCATGCCGCGGCGGCGCTCCCGGTGGATGTCTTCGGCAACGTTGGCCAGCAAGGCGAAATGGCTGAACGCCCGGATGATCGGGATCGCCAGGTGGATATCGATGCCGTCGAACATGCGCGACATCTCGGCCCGGTCGATCTCCGAGCGCCGCACCCGGAAGGATTCCACCCGGGCGCGTTCGACGAGGTCGAACACCTCTGCACCGTTCTGCTCGCGCACGGTGTCGCCCAGGATGGTGCCCAGCAGCCTGATGTCCGCGCGCATCGGCTCGGTCGCCTCGCGGCCGACCCGGGTCCGCTGGACGGCGCCGATCGGTTCCAGCGCGGTGTCGGATACCTCAACCATGGGTCCCAGTATCTGCGACCCGCTCATTTGGCGCCTTTTGGCGAGATTAACCGCGTTCGGTAGGCTGCCGGTCATGCAATTGGCCCTACAGATCACCCTGGTGGTCACCAGCGTGCTGGTCGTGCTGCTGGTGCTGCTGCACCGCGCGAAGGGTGGCGGCCTATCGACGCTGTTCGGTGGCGGTGTGCAGTCAAGCCTGTCCGGCTCGACGGTGGTGGAGAAGAACCTGGACCGGTTGACGCTGTTCATCACCGGCATCTGGCTGGTGTGCATCGTCGGCGTGGCCCTGCTGATCAAATACCGCTGACCCGGCGCGGGCGGCTATCTCAGAGCGCCGGCGGCCTCGTCGAGGCCGGCCCTAAGGCAGCGGCCCACCGGCGGCGATGGCCGCCAGCGTGGCGAACTGCTCCCCGTCCAGCGACGCTCCCCCGACCAGGGCACCGTCGACGTCGTCCTGGGCAATGATGTCGCCGATGTTTTTGGCGTTGACCGAGCCGCCGTAGAGCACCCGGACAGTTTCGGCTATCCGCGGTGAGGCCAGCGAGCCCAGCTCCTTGCGGATCGCTGCACACACCTCTTGGGCGTCGGCAGCGCTGGCCACCCGCCCGGTGCCGATCGCCCAGACCGGCTCATAGGCGATGACGGCGTTGCCGATCTGCTCGGCCGACAGCCCGGCCAGCGAGCCGCGCAGCTGGTTCTGGCAGTGGCCGACGTGCTCGCCTGCCTCCCGGATCTCGAGGTGCTCGCCGATGCAGACGATCGGGGTCAGGTCGTGCTTGAGCGCAGCTGCGGCCTTGGCGGCGACCAGCGCGTCATCCTCGTCGTGGTAGGTGCGCCGCTCGGAGTGCCCGACGACGACGTAGCTGCAGCCCAGCTTGCCCAGGAAGACACCGCTGATGTCACCGGTGTAGGCACCCGAGTCGTGTTGCGAAAGGTCCTGGGCGCCATAGGTCAACCGCAGCTTGTCGCCGTCGACCAGGGTTTGCACGCTGCGCAAGTTGGTGAACGGAGGGAGAACCGTGACGTCGACCTTGTCGTAGTACTTGTCCGGCAACGCGAACGCGATCTTTTGCACCAGCGCGATCGCCTCGAAGTGATTGAGGTTCATTTTCCAGTTGCCGGCTATCAGCGGTTTGCGGCTCACGAGTCTCCTCCGGTTGGCTGCTCACGACCCAGCACCTCGATGCCGGGCAGCGTCTTGCCCTCAAGGTATTCCAGCGACGCGCCGCCGCCGGTGGATACGTGCGAGACGCTGCCCTCGGGTAGATCGAGCGCGCGCATCGCGGCCGCGGAGTCGCCACCGCCGACCACGCTGAACGCGCCCCTACGGGTCGCGACGCCGATCGCTTCGGCGACACCTCTGGTGCCCGCAGCGAACGCCGGGAATTCGAACACACCCATCGGCCCGTTCCAGAAAACCGTCCCGGCATTGGACAGCAACGTGGTGAAACGTTTGATCGATCCCGGGCCGATATCCATGCCCATCAAGTCGGCTGGGATCGCGTCGGCCGCGACGGTCTGGGGCGGCGAATCGGCGGCGAACTTTTCTGCAACCACAATGTCCACAGGCAGCCGCAACACGTCCGCGTAGGTGTCCAGCAGCCTGCGGCAAGTTTCGATCATCTCGTCTTCCAGCAGCGACTTACCGACCGAAAGGCCCTCTGCGGCCAGGAAAGTGAAACACATTCCGCCGCCGATCACGATGCTGTCGGCCTTCGTCGCCAGTGTCTCGATGACGCCGAGCTTGTCGGACACCTTCGCCCCACCGAGCACCACCGCGTAGGGACGTTTGGTGGAGCTGGTCAACTCCTTCAGCACCCCTATCTCGTCGGCGACCAGCGTGCCGGCGTAGTGCGGCAGCAGGGTGGCAACGTCATAGACCGAGGCCTGCTTACGGTGCAACACCCCGAAGCCGTCGGAGACGAAAGCGCCTCCCGGCGACACCAGTTCGGCCAGCTGCTTAGCCAGGGCGAGTCGCTCGTCGTCGTCCTTGCTGGTCTCGCGCGGATCGAAGCGGACGTTCTCCAGCAGCAGGATGTCGCCGTCCGTCAACCCCTCGGCACGGGCCAGCGCATCGGCCCCGACGACGTCACCGGCCAACTGCACGTGCCGGCCCAGCTGCTCGCCGAGCGCGGTGGCGACCGGTGCCAGCGACAGTTTAGGGTCGGGCCCATCCTTGGGACGGCCCAGATGTGCGATGACCACCAACTTGGCGCCGGCCTCGAGAAGCGCTTTCAACGTGGGTAGCGACGCGGTGACGCGGCCGGCGTCGGTGATATTGCCTGCGTCGTCAAGCGGAACATTCAGATCGGAGCGAACCAGCACGCCGCGCCCCGAAACACCTACCGCAAGAAGGTCTTTGAGGTTAGGAATGCTCACGGCTAGAGCGACTTGCCGACCAGTGCGACCAGATCAACGAGACGGTTGGAGTAGCCCCACTCGTTGTCATACCAGGACACCACCTTGGCCTGGTTGTCGATCACTTTGGTCAACCCGGAGTCGAAGATCGAGCTGTGCGGGTCGGTGACGATGTCGCTGGAGACGATCGGCGCATCGTAGTACTTCAGGATGCCCTTGAGCCGGCCCTCGGCGGCGGCCCTGAACGCCGCGTTGATCTCTTCGGCGCTGGTGGATTTCGACAAGTCGGCGGTCAGGTCGGTCACCGAGCCGGTCGGGACCGGTACCCGCAGCGCGTAGCCGTCTAGCTTGCCCTTCAACTCGGGCATCACCAGGCCGATGGCCTTGGCCGCGCCGGTGGAGGTGGGCACGATGTTGAGCGCGGCGGCACGGGCGCGGCGCAGGTCCTTGTGGGGGCCGTCTTGCAGGTTCTGGTCCTGGGTGTAGGCGTGGATCGTGGTCATCAGGCCCTTGACGATGCCGAACTCGTCGTGAAGCACTTTTGCCAGCGGCGCAAGACAATTCGTCGTGCACGACGCATTGGAGATGATGTTCTGGCTGCCGTCGTACTTGTCGTCGTTGACCCCCAGCACGATGGTGATGTCGGGGTCGGTCGCGGGCGCCGAGATGATCACTTTCTTGGCGCCGGCCTCCAAGTGGCCTTTGGCCTTGGCCGCGTCGGTGAACAGGCCGGTGGATTCGACGACGACGTCGACACCGAGGTCAGCCCACGGCATCGCCGCAGGGCCCTCCCTGACTTCGAGCGCCTTGATTCTCGCGCTGCCCACGACGATGGTGTCGTCGCCTTCGAGGCTCACGTCGTGGGGCAGCCGGCCCAAGATCGAGTCGAATTTGAGCAGGTGGGCCAGCGTGGCGTTGTCGGTGATGTCGTTGACGGCGATCACCTCCACGTCAGCGATACCCTGCTCGCGTTGAGCCAACAACGCCCGGTAGAAATTGCGTCCGATTCGTCCGAAGCCGTTGATGCCTACCCGGACCGTCACTGGTCTCTCCCTCGCTTTTTAGGTTCGTCTGACGTTCGCTGATGAACCGCTCGTCGTCAGCCTAGATGAGTAACAACCAGCCGTCGCCCAGCCATCTCGCCGGCGCAGGATCATTCTCGACTTTTGCCCGGTAAAGGCCGGATTCGGCGTGGCGGGCTTGCGACAGATGTGGTTGAAGGGCATCGATGGACGCATGTGACAACCCCCGATGCCGTTCTAGCCGAAGCTTGTTAACTGATCCGCGATTCCGTGGCTGAATGACGGCGGCTGGTGACCGGCCTGCTAGCGGCCCGCGCGCCCCTTCTTCGGCCGCCGCAGCGCTGATTCGGCGGCGTGGTAACCGCACAACCCGTGAACCCCGGCGCCCGGCGGCGTGGACTGCGAACACAGGTAAACGCCTGGCACACCGGTCGCGTACGGATTGACGGCCACCCGCGGGCGGAAGAGGACCTGGAGCCGGTCGTTGGCGCCACCAATGATGTCGCCGCCGATGTAGTTGGGGTTGTAGGCCTGTAGTTCGGCAGTGCTCTTGCTCACGGTTGCGATGATGCGGTCGCGAAATCCCGGGCCAAACCGCTCTATCTGGTCGATGACAGCGGCGGTGGCGTCGCCGGTGTAGCCGAACGGCACATGGGCGTAGGCCCATATCGGGTTGATATTGCCCGCCGACCGGGCCGGGTCGGCCAGGTACTGCTGTCCGACGAGCACGAATGGCCGTTGCGGCATCCTGCCTCGTGCACGTTGACGTTCGGTGTCCGCAATTTCGGCGAACGTCCCGCCGAGATGAACCGTGCCCGCGCGGGCACAGTCCGGGTTTGTCCACGGGATGTCGCCCTCGATCGCGAAGTCGACCTTGAACGCCGACGATCCCTCGCGGTAGCGCCGGTAGGACCGCCGGATCCGGGCGGGCATGAGATCGCCGTAGATCGACAACGCCGTGGCGGGGCTGAGGTCGAGCATGACGATGTCGGCATCCGGAATATCTTTGCGGCTGGCGACGGTCACGCCGGTGCTGACCGCGCCGCCGTGCGCGTCCAGCACGGCGGCCAGCGCCTCGATGATAGAACCGGACCCTCCTTGGGCGACGGGCCAACCGTAACGGTGGCCGCTGGCCAGGATCATCAACCCGAGCGATGCGGTCAGCGGCCGGTCCAGTCGCGTGTAGACGTGCGCGGCCGCGCCGCCGAACAGTGCGCGCGCCTGCTCGGTACGAAACCAGCGAGCCATAGCGGTGGCGGGCAGCACGGCACGCGGCCCGAACGCGGCGAGGCGGATCGGGTGATGCGGAATGTTGATCACCGGACGGAGCAAGTCCTGGGCCAGTTGATCGAAACCGGCCGCAAGGTCGCCGACGGCGTGCCGCCACCGGGTTGCATCGGGTCCCATGCCGGCGGCGGTCTTCTCGATCGACTGATACAGCACGCCGGCGGTGCCGTCGTCGAGCGGATGCACGCAGTCGATCTCCGGCCACTTCCACGTCAGCCCATACCGTTGGAGGTCGATTTCCTTCCAGAACGGCGAACCCACGCCCATCGGGTGAAATGCCGAGCAGTGGTCGTGGATTACTCCCGGCACCGTCAGCTCACCCGAACGCGCTCCCCCACCGATCGTGCCCTGCGCCTCCAGCACCTGCACGTCGACGCCCTGACGGGCAAGGTGGATCGCGGCGGCCAGGCCGTTGGGCCCGCCGCCGACGATGACCGCAGTCGTCATCGCGTGGCGCGTTGAGCGGTGACGTGGACGGGGAACTCGTCGCCGGGCTCGGGCCACGGCTGGCGGGTCAGCATGTCCTTGACGTCGACATAGCCTGCCTCGATCAAGCCGGTCTTGGCGTCGAGGATGCGATACCACTGCCTTTGGATGTGGATCGGTTGGCCTTCGAGGACGATGACACGGACGTCGCCCTCTTCGAAGTTGCACCGCCGTTGTACCGCGGCCACCAACTGCTCGTTGTGCAGATGGCCTTCGCCGAAGTTCCAGCCGACCAGGGGCCCGGCGACGATTTCGCCCTCACGCACGCGGTAGTCGCCTTCGTTGGCCTCGCCTCCCAAAGCACGAGGCAACAGCCCGTTGAGCGCCCGGCCATGGGTGTGCATCGCCCGGAACGCTGCCACCTTGTCGGCCATGATTTCGGCAGTGTCCGCGTCGTAGAGCTTGGCCAGCTGACTGACAACGAGCGCAGAGCTTTTGACGACGTTGGCCTCTATCTTGTCCTCGGCACCGGCACGGAAACACCACAGGCTGGTGGCCCAGTTGCCGGCGTAGTAGCGCATTGCGGGCAGGAACGAAACCTTTTCGGGGAACAGGTTTCCCGCGATCACAACGGCAACCGCGACGATCACGATGGCCAGCAGCAAGGGTGACCGAAGATCGGTGGCCTGAATGGTGCCGTAGTGCCCGAACAGATAGAACAGCGAGAAGATGAAGAACACGTTCCACTCCAACGGGACTCCCATCGGGAGGTTGGAAAGGATGTTGAGGTGGAAGAGCACCATGAAGCCGATCAGGAACCACCGCCATGGTTGTCCGTCGGCGACGAAGACCAGAACCGACGGAACCAGGAATTCCGCCGTGGTCCCGCCGACATGGGCCATCAACTTCGGCAACCAGGATGGCCGCAGGTCGTTGACGTGGTCCAGGTACAGCAAGTGCTTGAGGCCGTTGAACAGCCGGCTTCGGAGCAACGCGTTGTTGCTCGTCATCACCGCCACGACATAGGGGAAATGGTGGTTGAGCTTGGAGGTCGCCGCCCCCCACCACAGGCACAGCATGATGATCTTGAAAGCCGCGATCTGATCGGTGAACGGGAAGAAGAACACGATTAGCTTCAGCCAGTAGTGCTCGCCGCGGGCGGCGAGGAAGACGGTTTTGTCGCGCAGACCCAGCAGCGCCAGGGCGACGATCGTCGGCACCACCAGGACGGGGTTGATCAGACCGACATCGCCGCCGGCGGTGAAACCGGGCCCGCCTTGACCGGGTGAGCCTGGCGACAGCAACGCCCACACCCCGCTGATCAACACGATGGCGTAGAGAGCGACGTCGCCAATATTGCGGGTGTCACCGCTGGTAAACGGAACCTTATCCGGCCACGCCGGCAACCGAATTGTATTGGGCCGCAGCCAGTAAAGAAATCCGCCGATCGGCGGCATGAACCGCCCTGTCAGCGGGCCGGATCCGCAGCCAAAGCCGGCGACCTCGAAGAGCAGGGTGAAGATGATGACCTTCTGGTACACGATCGGTTGTGTCCACCAGTCGCCGATGCGGCTCAGCCCGCCCAGCCCGGGGGTGAGCGAGATGATCGCGGCGGGTGCGGCGACGTACAGGGCAATCTTGATCAGGTAAAGCAGATAGACCGCGTACGGTGTCCCGAAGCCGTGCTCCGCCCAATGCCGGGTCACAACTTTCAGTCGCGTCGCCCGGGGCAAGGTGGGCCAAGTGTAGTGGTCGACGTCCGGAAGCTCCGGCGACATAAATCCCATGGCGGCCTCGTTCTAGAAGAGAAACCGGTTGGCGAATTCAATGTATATCGCAGTGCCCGCGGGTCGATCTTGCGGACCGGGTTTTGGGGGCCCGCCGACCGAAAAAGGCTGCGGCAACGGCTGGTTCCCTGCGCTTATCGGCGGCCGGGTACGGCTACGGGCTCGGCCGGGCGCGGGAACATCCGCGTGGGGAGCACCGCCCGGAACAACGACTACGGTGTTCCGCGCGACCCCTCATCGCTCACGGATGCTGCTCGTGCTGCCTCACGAGACTCTGTGCGGTCCTATTGGACCACAGGCCGCGCCCGCCGAGGGATCTGGGGAACCTCGCCCGGTGCCCGGCCGGGGAATCGCCGCTGCAGGCTCTCGATCAGGCCCCCGACAGTTTCCCGGTCCTGTTCTTCGACGCGCGCCATGCGCCGCAAGCCGCGGATGTTTTCAGTGTCGCCACTGGCTTCGGAGACGGCCATCGCCCTCTGGTAGTTGTTGATCCGCTGGTCAATCCGCTGGCGACTCTGGGTGAGCAGACGGACAAAGTACTCGGCCTGCTGGTGATCGGCCGTCGCAGGCGCAGCGGCAGTCACCGAGGACACGGACTTCCCTTGCCGCGCATGGACCGACCGGGAGCGGGGCGTGCTCGGGTGGGGCGTGCGGACGTTGCGCTCCCGCGCACTGTTCCACCTGCGCTCGGCGGCGGCTTGCGTAAGTTGCGGCCGTTGGGCGTTAAACAGCGCGACGTCCATCTGTCCCTCCCAACGGGGCTGGTTGCTTGACGTGAGGAACAGTAACCCGCCATATCCGCTCAGCACCATATGCGCCCATGATGAACCTCAAAAAGACTTTCGTGCGTGCAGCACAAACCGCGGCCCGCGATTCCCGCCCGCTGGTAAGCGGTCTGATTATTCGGGACGCCGCCGGCAGATCGCAGGCGGCCATCCAATGGTGTTGCGGTACAGGATCATCGCGTCGGTGTTCGCAGGTGACCGCCGTTGCGGCGCCTCGGTGAGCGCATAGCTCAACGCGGTGGCCCCGAAAACCATTGGCAGTGTCGATAATCAGCCGCAAGCTCCTAGCGGCATTGCCGGGGTCGCGTACTCACGCCGACGGTGGCGACAACGAAGTATCAAACCGTCAAACGCGTTTCGCGCCCTTAAACCGAGGCCCGGAAACCGTCGTTCGGACACGTTACCCCGCAGAGGGTGGTCGCACCACGAAGGTGGGACGGAATCCGTACTGGGGCACCGCGCGGCCGGAAACCGGGCCCACAAAATTGCCCAGCGGCATCCCGGGCATCCCCGTCGCGGCCGCCGGCGGCGCGGTCATCGGTGTACCGCCGAGCGCCGAGGCGAGAGGGCTGTGCACTGGCGCGGCCGCGGTCCAGCTTGGTGGTACCGATAGCGGACCGATCAGGGCTCCCTTGCCCATGCTTGCGGATACGGAGTTGCCCAACGCCCCGAGACTGCCCAGCGAACCGTCCAGCGCACCGGCGACCGGGCCGGCCATCGCGCCGGCGGCGTCTCCGGCGGCTTGGCCACCCAGACCCATGAAGTCGGCCGCGCTGCCCAGGAAGTTGCTCGGCATGAAGAAACCCGACGAGAAGATGGTGCTCCAGATGTTGGCATTCAGAAGCTGCCCGAGAGCCGAACCGTTCGACCCGGAGATCGTGTTGAGCAGTCCGGACAGCCCGGTGCTTGACGATCCTGACGACGATGAGAGGGTGTCGAAGCCGAGCGCGTCGAGGATCCCGTCCAGTCCTGACCCCGACGCCGTTGGCGAGGCCAGTCCCTGCAGCGCGCCAGGCACGGCCGACATCAGCTGTGACACAACGCTTTGCCCGGAACCGGCCAAGGTGGTAGCGGCCTGGCTGATCGCAGCGGACTGGGCCGCCGGCCCGCCCGCGTTGGTGGACTGCTGCGGCTGGTTGAACGGGGTGAGTTGCGTGGCCGTCGCCGAAGAGCCGGCATAGGCGTACATGGCGGCGGCGTCCTGCGCCCACATCTCCACGTAGTGGGCCTCGGTGGCCGCGATCGCCGGGGTGTTTTGACCCAAAAAGTTGGTTGCGATCAGCGCCATGAGCTGCGCACGGTTGGCCGCGATCAGCGGCGGGGGCACCGTCGCCACGAACGCGGCCGCATAGGCGGCCGCGGCGGCCTCCGCCTGCGCGGCGGTCTGCTCGGCTTGGGCGGCGGCGGCGCTCATCCACGCAGCAAAGGGCGCGGCTGCGGCGGCCATCGACGCCGACGCTGGGCCCAGCCACATGTCGCCGGCAAGCGCGGAGACCACCGATGCGTAGGACACCGCCGCGGAATGCAACTCCTCGGCCAGCCCGGTCCAGGCCGAGGCGGCGGCGAGCAGCGGCGCCGACCCGGGACCGGAATACATCCGCGCAGAGTTGATCTCCGGCGGTAACGCCCCGAAGTCCATTACTTTGATTCGTTATCGGGTAGCGATTTCGTTGGCGGCCTCGGTAGCCGCATACGATTCGGCGCTGGTCGACAGCGTCTGGACGAACATCTCGTGGATCGCCGTGGCCTGGACGCTGAGCTCCTGATACATGTGGGCGTGCGCAGCAAACTGGGCCGCGGTCAGCGCCGACACCTCATCGGCTGCGGCGGGAAGCACTCCGGTCGTCGGCATAGCCGCGGCCGCGTTTTGGGCGCCCAGCATGGAGCCGATGGCCTGCAGGCTCGCGGCAGCGGCTGCCAGCTCTTCCGGCTGCGTGCAAACAAAGGACATCTCATTCCTCCTCAAAAGCGCTCAGGCTCGCCGCCGCGTGGTTCGTTTTGTCTCCCTCAACTGGGGGTTTGCGCCTGACGTGCGCAAAGGTAACGCGCCGAATCCGGCAGGAACCATATGCGCGCAGATTGAAGTTCGAGGTCACTTTTGTGCGCGCAGCACGAACGGACCAAAGCGGTCGTGAACTGGGATTACTCGGGACGCTGCTGGTTGGCTGAGCGCAGCACCGCCGGAGCCATCCAGCGGCAGACCTCCAATGCCATCTGCACCCTGAACACGGCATCGGGGTCGTCGAAACGCTGACCGCATAGTTCGATCGCCTGGGCCACCCGGTACTGAATTGTGTTGCGGTGCAGAATCATCGCATCGGCCGTCGCAACGTAACTGCGGTTGCGCGCCAAGAACTCCCGCAACGTCTCGCGCAACCACTTATTTCGCTCATCGTCAACGCCAAGCTCGCCCAGCACATCGGAGGTAAAGCGGCGCAACTCATCGATATCGCTGGCCATCAACGCCAAGGGTGCGACGTCGCTATAGAAAACCACTCGGGCGCTGGGACGGTCGCCGCCGGCAAGGACTACCGCCTTCACTTGCTGGGCCTGTTTCAGCGATGCCCGGAACCCGTACAGCCCGTCTTCCGCACGACCGCATGCCAGGCGCGCCCGGATCCCTGCTCCCTCGAACGCCGCGCGCACGCGCGACCGGATCAGGGGCCGCTCCTTGCGGGGCGTCCGGACAGAAAACCACAGCCGAGCCTCGCGCTCGTCGGTCGGCACCATCAACGAACGCCCAACTGCGCCCAGCTCGGCAGCCACCAACGAGCGCGCCTGATCGAACAACGCCACGACATCACTCGTCGCTACCGCCGCATCCACCCACAACACCGCCGCGAGATGCAGACCGTCCAACCGATAGCGCATCGCCTTTTCGGCCCGCTTGACGTCAACTGGCCCACCGGCGAGCACCTCGCTGACCCAGCGCTGTTCCAGGCCGCCGCGGCGGATCACCCAGCGATCGTGCTCCTGCTCGTAGGCAACGGTTAGCTGGTCGGCCACCAGATCGATAAAGTGGTTCGCGCGATTCACCAGGTGGGTGATCGTCGGCACCCGCTGTTCGGGCTCCAGCACCGATACGAACCCCATCGCCACCTCTAAGAACTTCGCATGGCCGATCCGGTGCGCCCGAACCAGCGCTGATAGCGGAACATCGCGCTGCGCGGCCGCACGCGCGTAGGCCAGTGCGGCCGCCGGGGCCTCTGGCAAGTGTTCCGGCATTCCCCGGTTCAGGTAATCAATACCCGCGTCGAAGCTCTCGGTGAGACTCGCCTTCCACAGGTCCAACATCCGGGCGTCGTGATTCAGCCCGCGAATCTCCGCCTGCATCGTGTCGAACACCTCAGGGATGAAGTCATCGCGGATCATGTTCATCTGTCGGGCGATCACCGAAATGGGCCCGATACCGACCTCGGTCACCTTGGCGTCTCCTCTAACACCCCCAGCAAGCCCAAGTGTGCGCCCACGGCGTAGCCGTGGCAATACCAAAATGCCCTTCTTACTGGCTAATTGCGATCCAGCTGCGTTTGCTCGGAAAATGAGCACGCGGTCGCCGATCCCGGATATCATCAGCGATCATGAAGCGCAGCGTGAACGCGGTAATCGTAACGTTTGCCGCGTCGATCATCGCGGTGATTCTGGATGCGGAGGCCGCACACGCAGACCCAGCCATCCCGGAACCCGGCAGTGCGTGCGGTGGGTCGGCCGGGGTTATGGACGGTGTGCAAACGTTTTCACCGCAGCACGAAGTGCTGCAGTGCGTCAAAGGTGTCCCGGTGTTTGTGTGGCAGCACCTTGACGACATTCAACGGCCCGCAGTCGCTTGGTTCACCTATGGGCCGCAGGCGACGTTGACTAAAGGCGATGTCGTTGCGGGTACCAAGTGGACCGGCTTCGCACGGGGTGGCGAATGCAGTGCGCAGCAAACACGCACGGGCGGAGGGGCGCCGGCGGCACAGGCGACCAATGGCAATGACACGTTGGACATCACCCTGCTCCCCGACATGGCCACCTTGACGCTGCACGGCGTTTGCATTTGGCGCCAGGTCGACTCCTAGCCGCGGTCGCTACCATCAAAGACTCGACGCAGCAATGCAGCCTCCGGGAAGCCGTCAGGGAGCCTAGGAGAACGATGTGACGGACAGCGAGAGCCCAGATACGGACGACATCGGCAAATTCGACCCCGGCCTGACCCAGCGGATGATCGGCGTGATGCGTCCGGTCTTGAAGACCTACTTTCGGTCCGAGGTGCATGGCCTCGATTTCTTCCCGCCCGGTGGAGCGCTGGTGGTCGGCAATCATTCCGGCGGCATGTTTCCGATGGACGTGCCGATCTTCACCGTCGACTTCTACGACACGTTCGGCTACGACCGACCGGTCTACACGCTGAGCCACGACATCCTCTTGATGGGCGTAACCGGGACGTTCTTCAAGCGCACCGGCTACATCCGGGCCAGCCGGGAGAACGCGGCCAAGGCGCTGCGATCCGGCGGCGTGGTGGTCGTCTTTCCCGGCGGCGACTACGACGCATACCGGCCCACGCTCTCGGAGAACGTCATCGACTTCAACGGCCGCAATGGCTATGTCAGCACGGCGATCGACGCCGGCGTGCCCATCGTGCCCGCGGTGTCCATCGGCGGACAGGAGACCCAGCTCTACCTGTCCCGCGGCACGTGGCTGGCCCAACGGCTGGGACTGAAGCGCTTGCTGCGCAGCGACATCCTGCCGCTGTCATTCGGCTTTCCCTTCGGGTTGACCGCCGTGATCCCCCCCAACCTGCCGCTGCCCACCAAGATCGTCACGCAAGTGCTGGAGCCGATCGACATCACCGCGCAATTCGGCGAGGACCCTGACATCGACGAGGTCGACGAGCACGTCCGGTCGGTGATGCAGCAGAGCCTCGACAAGCTCGCCGCCAAACGCCGTTTGCCGATTCTGGGCTGAGTCATGGCATTTCGTCTCAACCAGACCCTCGGCCTCATCGCCACACTACGACGCGCCGGAATGATCGCGCCGATGCGACCCGACCGCTACCTGAAGATGGCCGCCGCCATGCGTCGCGAACCCATGGGCATCACCGTGGGTTTCGCCAGTGCGGCACAGCGCTGTCCAGACCGCCCCGGCCTGGTCGACGAACTGGGCACGCTGACGTGGCGGCAGCTTGACGAACGGATTGATGCGTTGGCCGCAGCGCTGCAGGCATTGCCGGGCCAGGCTGGGACACCCAGGGTTATCGGGATCATGTGCCGCAATCACCGCGGTTTCGTCGAGGCGTTGATGGCCGCCAACCGGATCGGCTCCGACGTCCTGCTACTCAACACGTCGTTCGCTGGGCCTGCGCTGGCCGACAAACCGGAGGCCACCCGCATCGTGGCCTGGACGGACGGACAGCACGAGCTGACCGTCGCGAAGCTCATCACCGAGCATGCCGGGCTGGGGGCACAGCGGACCGGCCGCAAGAGCAAGATGATCCTGCTCACCTCGGGAACCACCGGAATGCCGAAGGGCGCCAAGCAGTCTGGCGGCGGCGCTCGGATAGGCACACTGAAGGCGATTCTGGACCGCACGCCGTGGCGGGCCGAGGAGCGGCACCTGGCGACGGGCCTCCCGCTAGTCCCAGTGATGTTCGACCGCATCATGGATCTGCCCGCCGAGGTCCGAAACCGCTACAGCGGCCGGTCGTTGCGGTTCGCCGCCGCATCCGGCTCACGGATGCGGTCCGATGTCGTCATCACGTTCATGGACGACGAATGATCGTCTCCGGCGGCGAGAACGTCTACCCGATCGAGGTGGAGAAGACGCTCGCGGCGCACCCCGAGGTGGCCGAGGCCGCGGTGATCGGCGTCGACGACGAGCAGTACGGCCAGCGGCCGGCGGCATTCGTCGTGCTCGAGTCAAGGTGCCCCGCGAAATCGCCGTCCTGGACGAACTGCCGCGTGGCAGCACCGGCAAGATCGTGCGCGCCGAACTGCAATCGAAGGTCAGCAGCCAATGAGACCGCGTAAGCCCAGGCCGCTGATCCGCGCCGCGGTGGAATTCCTCAACGCCGCCAACGGATTACGCCCACTTACCCGTCATCCCTACGCCGCGGTGCCGGAATTCTGGTTGGGCTGGCCGACGTCGGAGGTGCCCGAGCTCTACCTGACCGCCTCGGTGCTGGGCGCGCTGCGCCGCGGCCGACGCGGCGACTTCGCCGGCCCGAAGGGAAAAGCGGCCCTGGCCCTGACGGCCGCGAGCTGGGCGATCCTGGCGGAGATCCGCCGCCGCGGAATCACCACCCCGGGCCCGGTGCTGGAGGCGGGGCTGCGCGAGCAGCTCGGGCCTGATTACGCCGAGGAACTTTCCGCCCTGCCCGCGGAGCCGACGCGGAGCGGACGGCGCAATCTGCCGATGCGCTCCTACATGTCACGCCGGCTCTACGTCGAAAAGACGAACGTCGTGTCCTACGGCCCGCACGGGCGTGCAAACCTGGCCGACATCTGGCGCCGGCGCGACCTGCCGCGCGATGGCAAGGCGCCGGTGCTGGTGCAGGTGCCCGGCGGTGCGTGGGTAATCGGCCGGCGCCGTCCGCAGGGCTACCCGTTGATGAGCCACCTGGCTGCGCGGGGGTGGGTTTGTGTGTCGCTGAACTACCGCGTCTCCCCGCTGCACACCTGGCCCGACCACATCGTCGACGTCAAACGGGCGCTGGCGTGGGTCAAGGAGAACATCGCCGGCTACGGTGGCGATCCCAACTTCGTCGCGATCACCGGTGGGTCCGCCGGCGGACATCTCTGCGCGCTGGCAGCACTGACCCCCAACGACCCCAAGTTTCAGCCGGGCTTCGAAGACTCCGACACCTCGGTGGTCGCTGCCGTTCCGGTGTACGGGCGCTACGACTGGTTCTCCACGGACGCCGAGGGTCGTCGCGAATTCGTCGGGCTGCTCGAAAAGTTTGTGGTGAAGCGGAAATTCAGCACGCACCGAGACATCTACATCGATGCTTCGCCGATCCGGCAGGTGCGGGCCGACGCGCCGCCGTTCTTCGTGTTGCATGGCCACGACGACTCGCTCATCCCGGTCGTCGAAGCTCAGGAGTTCGTCGAAGAACTGCGCGCGGTGTCCAAGTCCCCAGTCGCATACGCCGAGCTGCCCAACGCCCAACACGCTTTTGACATCTTCGGTTCCCCGCGGGCGCATCAATCCGCCGAGGCCGTCGCCCGGTTCTTGTCCTGGGTGTATGCGACCAGCTATCTGGGCCGCGACTAGCTGCTCACCCCACCGCCACGGCTTGCTCGAGTTCGGTCAGCGCGGGCTCGATGGCATCGGCCATCTCGTCGATGTCGGTGGCCACTTCGGGCGTGGTCACAAACCCGAAGTCCAAATAGTCCCGGTAGGAGAAGCAGGTGATGTTCAGCGCGACGTCCATGACCGGCGGCCCGAGCGGGACCAGCGAGTCCAGCTTGGCGCCCGCCATGTACAGCGGGATGGGTGGACCGGGGACATTGGACACGACGAGGTTGATGGGGGCCAGGTTGCGGGACAACCCGCTGGCGGTGTACGCCCGCGCGGCCAGGTGCAACAACCCGGGCGGCGTGGTCTCGGTAAGCCCCATGATTTGATGCGCCGACAACGCCTTGGCCATTTCTTTGGCGCTTTGGGTGCTTTCGTGAATGGCTCGCAGCCGCTCAACCGGCTCGTCGATGTCGGTGGCAAGCGACGCGGTCATCGAGCTGATCTGGTTTCCGACATCGCTGGCCGTCTCATCGGTGCGCGTTGACATCGGGATCTGCGCGATGAGCGGTTTGGCCGGCAGCTCGCCACGTTTTTGCAGATATTCGCGGGCCGCCCCGGCCACCAGCGCGAGCACCACGTCGTTGAGCTTGACACCCAACGCGTCCTTGACGGCCTTGGCCCGGGCCAGCTCGACGCGGCAGCCGGTGACCCGCCGGTGCGGCGACACTGCTGCGTTGAACCGCGTTTTGGGCGCTTCGAAGTACCGCGGGTGCCTCCTGCTGACGCCCAACGCGGCGACCTGCTGACGCACGGTCTGCTCGAGCAGCCGGGTGATGCGGAATGGCGTCATGATTCCGACGTTGACGAGAGCACTCAGCGCGCGCCGTTCGAACCCCGGGAGCTGGAGGCCTACCAAGGATCCGACGGTCTCTTCTTGCGGCGGCCGCGGTTCCGGCGTGATGTCCAACAGAATTTCACTCAGCCCAGCGCCAGAGACCCCGTCGACGATGGCGTGATGCATCTTGGTCAGCGTCGCCAGACGGCCGCCCTCGACGCCTTCGATTACCCACAGTTCCCATAGCGGTCTGGAGCGGTCCAGCTTGTAGGACATCAGCCGGCCCACCAGCTCCTCGAGCTCGCGCCGCCCGCCGGGAGCAGGAACGCCGATACGACGGACGTGAAAGTCGACGTCAAGTTCCTCGTCTTCGACAAACCACGGGCGGTCCAGCCCAAGGGGTGCACCGGTGACCCGCCAGCGCAATTGCGGCACTTCGGGCAGTCGCTCGATGATCAGTTCGCGGAGTCGTTGAAAGCTGTAGTCGGGCGCTTCGGTGGGATCGCAGATCGCCAGCGCGCCCACATGCATGTGCCAGCCAGCGGTTTCCGCAGACCAAAACGCCGCATCAACACTCGAAAGCCGCTTCATGCCTCCCGACCGTAGCCCTCGCCTGCCTGCCGCGCGGAGCTATCTGTCTTTTCACTCGCGATTAGGCATCCTCGAGCAGGTCCGGCGTGACCGCCGACTCGGTATCGGGAATACCTTCGACCTTCGCCTTGCGATCGGCCATGGACAGCAATCGCCGAATACGGCCTGCCACAGCGTCTTTCGTCATGGGAGGGTCGGCAAGCCGACCCAGCTCCTCCAGCGAGGCTTGCCGGTGCTCTACACGCAGTTTGCCGGCCGAGGCCAGGTGATCGGGCACGGCATCGCCAAGTATCTCCAATGCCCGCTCCACCCTGGCGGCCGCCGCGACCGCGGCCCGTGCAGAGCGGCGCAGATTCGCGTCGTCGAAATTGGCGAGCCGGTTGGCCGTCGCCCGCACCTCGCGACGCATGCGGCGCTCCTCCCAGACGAGTCGGGTGTCCTGGGCGCCCATTCGGGTCAGCAGTGCGCCGATCGCCTCACCGTCGCGCACCACCACCCGATCGGCACCCCGCACCTCGCGAGCCTTCGCACTGACCCCGAGCCGGCGCGCCGCGCCCACCAACGCCAGCGCGGCCTCGGGGCCAGGACAGCTAACCTCCAATGCCGACGAACGTCCGGGCTCGGTCAGCGATCCGTGCGCCAAAAAGGCTCCCCGCCACGCTGCTTCGGCGTCGCCAATGCTGCCTCCGACGACCTGGGCCGGCAGACCGCGCACCGGACGGCCCCGCATATCGAGCAGCCCGGTCTGGCGTGCCAGCGCCTCACCGTCGTTGGCAACCCGCAGGACGTACCGAGTGCTCTTGCGAATCCCGCTGGCCGACAAAACATGCACAACCGCGCTGTAGCCGTAGAGCTCGAAGATGTCCTTGCGCAGCCGCCGCGCGATGTTACCCAAATCCACCTCGGCTTCGACGACCACGCGGCCGCCCACGATGTGCAATCCGCCGGCGAACCTGAGCAGGGACGTGACTTCTGCACGACGCGCGCTGACCGATTTCACCACTAAGCGACTCAACTCGTCCTTGACTTCCGTCGTCATCGCCACGCGTCGTCACCCCTCGGTCCGTTGCCAGCCGGTCTATTCACCCCGGTCTGTGGACGTTCGCCGTCGACCCGGATCTCCTCGGTGGCTGTCTCGGAAGGTCTCGACGAGCCCTTGTCGCCCACCCTTACCCCCTCCAGGGCGGCCGCCAGCTTGCCCGGGTCATGTAAAGGTGTACCAGGTCTGGCCACGTCGGCGAAGTGGACCTCGGCCTGTAGCAGCGTTGCGGTACGGCGCAGTTGCTCCCGTTCCCTGTCACTCGGCACGCGTTCGGCGTCGATGATGATGTCGTGGACGGTGAACCCCGGCGCGTGCTGGGCCAGTACGTGCAGGTGGCGCTCCACCGAGAAACCCGCCGTTTCCCCCGGCTCCGCCACCAAGTTGAGCACCAGCGCGCGGCGGGCTGTGGTGGCCCGCAGCGCTGTGGCCAGCCCCGGTACCAGTACATGCGGGATCACGCTGGTGAACCATGAGCCCGGCCCCAGGACCACTAGGTCGGCGGCCATGATGGCGTCGACAGCCTGGCGGGTCGCCGGTGGGTCGGCGGGATGCAACCGCACCCGCCGTACCTTTCCGGGCGTGGTCGCGATTGCGACCTGGCCGCGGATCAGCCGGAAGATCCGCGGGTCAGCATCCAGCCCAGACACGTCGGCCTCGATCTGCAACGCGATCGGGCACATCGGCAGCACCCTGCCTTTGACCCCCAGGATTCGTCCGAGCTCGTCGAGGGCGGCGACCGGATCGGCCAGCACCTCGTTGAGGCCGGCAAGCATCAGGTTGCCGATCGGATGTCCGGCCAGCGCGCCACTCCCGCCGAATCGATGCTGCAGGATCGTGGCCCACAGTCGTCCATACGGACTGTCGGATGCCAACGCTGCCAAGGCCATTCGCAAATCGCCCGGCGGCACCACGCCGAGTTCGTTGCGCAGCCGGCCAGAGGAGCCACCGTCATCGGCGACGGTCACCACGGCGGTGACGTAGGGGGTGAGCCGGCGGGCCGCAGACAGCGTTGCGTACAAGCCGTGTCCACCACCGAGCGCGACGATGTGGTGGCTCATTGGTTCGCTCATTCGCGACCCAGATCCCGGTGCAGTACCCGCACCGACAGTTGAGCCTTGGCCCCCAGCAGCCGCACCAACGCTTCGGCGATCGCAACGCTGCGATGCTTGCCGCCGGTGCAGCCGATGGCGATGGTCATATAGCGCTTCCCCTCCCGGCGGTAGCCCTCGACAACCAGGGATAGCAATCGATGGTAAGTCTCGAGAAACTCGGCCGCGCCGGGTTGGCCCAGCACGTAGTCGCTGACCGCCGGATGTTGGCCGGTGAGTGGACGCAACTCGTCGACCCAGTGCGGGTTCGGCAAGAACCGCACATCCATGACCATGTCGGCGTCCATCGGCAGGCCGTACTTGAAGCCGAAGGACTCGACGGTGACGCTGGTGGTCAGCCCACCAGCGGCGCCGAACGCACGCTCGATGCTTTCCCGCAAGCCGCGCACCGACAGTGTCGACGTGTCGATGATGAGGTCCGCCGTAGCGCGAACCGGAGCGAGCATCCTGCGCTCCGCGGCAATGCCCTCGGCCAGGGTCTGCTGGCCCTGCAGCGGATGGCTGCGGCGATTCTGTTCGTAACGGCGAACCAACATGTCGTCGGATGCCTCCATGAACACCACGCGGGGGGTGATATTGCGGGTGGCCAATTCGTTGCGCACCGAGTCCAGGTCCCCGGTGAATCCGCGAGATCGCACGTCCATCACTACCGCCAGCTGGGTGATCCGCGATCCGGCCGCCAGCCCGAAATCGACCATCCGGGTGATCAGCTGGGGCGGCAAGTTGTCAGCGACATACCAGCCGAGGTCCTCGAGCACTTTGGCCGCGGTGCCCCGCCCGGCCCCGGACAACCCGGTCACCAGGACTACGTCGATTCCGACCGCGGCGTCGCCGGGGGGGCTGTCGGCCAATTCCGCGTGCCGGATCTCGCTGTCGCCGCCGTGGTTGGTCATCCTGTGGCTCCCGGCGGGTCGGGTCGCAGCGCCTCGAGGACGGCGTTGGCCGTGGCCACGCCGATGCCCGGAACGGCGGTGATCTGGTCGACCGTGGCCTCCTTGAGGCGGGCTATCGATCCGAAATGGGTGACCAGCGCCTTGCGGCGATGCTCTCCCAGTCCCGGCACCGAGTCCAGCGCCGATGCCGTCATTCGCTTGGATCGCTTGCTGCGATGGTAGGTGATGGCAAACCGGTGCGCCTCGTCACGCACCCGCTGCAGCAGATAGAGCCCCTCGCTGTTGCGCGGCATGATGATCGGGTCCGGCTCCGCTGGCACCCACACCTCTTCCAGCCGCTTGGCCAGGCCGATCACCGCGACATCGGTGATGCCGAGTTCGTCGAGCACGGCGCTGGCCGCATTCACTTGCGGCGCGCCGCCGTCGACGACGTACAGGTTGGGCGGGTAGGCGAACCGGCGCGACTTTCCTTCCGGGGAAAGCAGATTGGGATCGCTATGGTCGCTCAGGTGCCGCAGGAATCGGCGCCTTGTCACCTCGGCGATGGAGGCGACGTCGTCGGAACGGCCCTCGCCGGCGGCTTCCCGGATCCCGAAGTGGCGGTAGTCCGATTTGCGCGGCAGGCCGTCCTCGAATACCACCAAGGAGCCGACCACGTCGGTGCCCTGCACGTGGCTGACGTCGACGCACTCGATCCGCAGCGGCGCATCCGCCAAGCCCAACGCGTCCTGAATACTCTGCAGCGCAGCGGATCTGGCGTTGAAGTCACCGGCCCGTTTCAGCTTGTGTTGCTGCAGTGCCTCTTTCGCGTTGCGCTGCACGGTTTCGGCCAGCGCCCGCTTATCGCCGCGGCGCGGCACCCGCAGCGTTACCCTGGAGCCACGCAGACCGGACAGCCAACTGGCCAACTCGTCGGCGTTGGACGGCAGACACGGAACCAGCACCTCGCGGGGAACCGGGTTGGCGGATTCGTCGGCGGCGCCGTCCAGCTCCGCCTGGTCGCCGTAGAACTGCGTCAGGAATTGCTCGACCAACCGCTCCTCGCCGGAATCACCGGGATCACCAGGCTTTTCGACAATCCATCCGCGCTGACCACGAACCCGGCCACCGCGGACGTGGAACACTTGCACCGCCGCCTCAAGCTCGTCGTCGGCGAACGCCACCACGTCCGCGTCGGTGCCGTCGCCGAGCACCACGGCCTGCTTCTCCATCGCCCGCTTGAGCGCGCCAAGGTCGTCACGAAGGCGGGCGGCTCGTTCGAAATCGAGTTGGTCGGACGCGGCGTGCATCCGCTGTTCCAGCTCGCGGGCAAACCGGTCGGTTTTGCCGGATAGGAAGTCGCAGAAGTCTGTCACGATTTGGCGATGCTGCTCGGCAGTGACCCTGCCAACACATGGCGCCGAGCATTTGTCGATGTAGCCGAGCAGGCATGGACGGTTGATCTGCTTGTGCCGCTTGAATACTCCGGCCGAACAGGTTCGCGCCGGAAAAACCCGGGTGAGCAGATCCAGCGTTTCCCGGATTGCCCATGCGTGTGAGTACGGCCCGAAATAGCGCACACCCTTGCGCCGCGGGCCGCGATAGACCATCAGCCGGGGAAACTCCTCATTCAGGGTGACTGCCAGGACCGGATAGGTCTTATCGTCGCGGTAACGGATATTGAAGCGCGGATCGAACTCCTTGATCCAGTTGTATTCCAGCTGCAGCGCCTCGACTTCGGTGTTGACCACCGTCCACTCGACCTTGGCCGCGGTAGTCACCATCTGCCG